>Ga0115008_10000741_pt1 | contig 25336 bp, 23 predicted proteins | sample FraStrMetagenome_FD_87164 | JGI IMG/M metagenome (GOLD analysis project Ga0115008, IMG submission 87164) | Marine eukaryotic phytoplankton communities from Arctic Ocean - Fram Strait ARC3M Metagenome | ecosystem: Environmental > Aquatic > Marine > Oceanic | place: Fram Strait | collected...
CGCTACACGCTGCTCGGTACCAAATAAATTACCGAGAACGGGCATGCTATGACCAACAGGATTTTCAAATAAAATAGCAGGCCCGCGCTGTTTTAAAGCGCGGTCGCAAATTTCAGTCATTTCTAAATTGGGATCTACTGGCTGAGATACTCTTACGAGTTCGCCGATGGATTCGAGATGCGCGATAAACTCGCGCAGGTCATTAAATTGCAGGCTCATAATTGTTGCCAATCATTTTTTAGTGATGCTTATGGCGCTAAGCAATTTTTCCTGTTTTTTGACGCTTCATTGAGGTAAAGAATTCGTTGTTGGTTTTTGTCTCTTTTAGTTTGTCTATTAAGAACTCAACCGCTTGCGAATCTTCCATCGAATGCAATAACTTGCGCAGAATCCACATATGTTGCAGTTCTTCTTCCGATGTCAAAATTTCTTCTTTACGCGTACCTGAACGGCGGATGCTTATGGCAGGATAAACACGCTTCTCTGCGATCTTACGATCGAGATGCAGTTCCATGTTACCGGTACCTTTAAATTCTTCGTAAATAACTTCATCCATTTTTGAACCGGTATCAACAAGCGCGGTTGCAATAATAGTTAAGCTGCCACCTTCTTCAATATTTCGTGCAGCACCAAAAAAGCGTTTAGGACGTTCAAGTGCATGGGCGTCAACACCACCGGTTAATACTTTGCCTGAGCTTGGAATAATGGTGTTATAGGCACGTGCAAGACGCGTTATTGAATCAAGTAAAATAATAACGTCGCGTTTATGTTCGGTTAAACGTTTGGCTTTTTCGATAACCATTTCGGCTACTTGTACATGGCGTGCTGGTGGCTCATCAAAGGTGCTGGCAATAACTTCTGCTGCACGCACGGAGCGAACCATTTCTGTAACTTCTTCTGGGCGCTCATCGATAAGTAACACGATGACATAACATTCTGGATTGTTGCGAATAATGGCCTGTGCCATGTTCTGCAAAATTAATGTTTTACCGGCTTTAGGTGGCGATACGATTAAGCCACGCTGGCCTTTACCAATCGGTGCAGATAAATCAATGATGCGGCCAGAGAGATCTTCAGTACTGCCGTTACCCGTTTCAAGGACTAGGCGATCATCTGGAAATAGTGGGGTAAGGTTTTCAAAGAGAATTTTTTGCTTTGAGTTGTCTGGCTTATCAAAATTGATTTCGTTAACTTTTAAAAGCGCAAAATAGCGTTCGCCATCTTTAGGTGGGCGAATTTTTCCGGCAACGGTATCGCCAGTACGTAAATTAAAGCGGCGTATTTGGCTCGGCGATACATAAATGTCATCGGGGCCAGCTAAGTATGAGCAATCGGCTGATCGTAAAAAGCCAAAACCATCTTGTAGTATTTCGAGTACACCATCACCTGAAATATCTTCACCACTTTTTGCGTGGCGCTTGAGTATGGAGAAGATGATGTCTTGTTTGCGAGAGCGGGCGACGTTGTCTAGGCCCATGCTTTCTGCGATTTTGACAAGTTCAGATATAGGTTTGGCTTTAAGTTCTGTTAAATTCATATTTGGGATTGGCATAGGTTGTGAGGGGTAAGAAAAAATTGACGATGCTTACTGCAGCGATGGGTTTAAATGGATTAAGTTTTTTGCTCTGGTTTTCCGTTCCAGTCGTTCAAGTTAAGTCGTTTTGTATAACTTATCATGAGACTAGGTGAGCAACACGAATTTACGGTTGCGGCTAGGGCCATAGCTTAAATTTACTCTGGTTTTTTTAACGTTTGTTTTGAAAGATTGTTTAAGGTCGTTTAAAAGGTAAGAGCGGAAATGTCTGTATTTAGTTATGGCAGTAACTCTAGCATTGATATTATAAGTCGTCTAGCCCCATTTTAGATTTTTGTTAATCGTTTAGCTGCTGTATCACGATGGCTCGATGTCTTTATTAATGTCTTTGTGTCTGCTGCGGTTTAACTTTATGAAGGCACAAAAAAAACCGCTTGCTAGCTAGGACCTTAATCGCAGCTTTTGCAGGCGGTTTAGTTGTTAAAAATCAATAAGATAGATGATTTTTAACTTAGATTGAGCTGTCGACAAATTCTTCAAGCTGTGTCTTTGATAGCGCGCCTACTTTTGTAGCAGAAGCATTGCCATCTTTGAACACCATTAATGTTGGAATTCCACGAATGCCATATTTTTGTGCTGCATCTTTGTTACTGTCGACATCAACTTTACAAACTTTGATTTTACCTTCGTAGTTAGCGGCAACTTCTGCAAGTACAGGTGCAATCGCTTTACAAGGACCACACCATTCTGCCCAATAATCGACAAGAACAGGAATTTCGGAATTGATGACTTCGGCTTCAAAAGTGGCATCAGTAACGTGGACGATGGTGTTGCTCATATTTTTTTCTCCAATACCCTATTTTAGGGAGTTGTCAGGTCAGTGTATATTTATAAGTAGTCGCGATTATCGCTAATTCTGGCGATATCCTACCATTGCTATCGCTATAAGAACATTACCTATCGATATTGATAAGTCATATCGATATGCCCTGATGATAGGTCATACCAACCTTTTTTATAGCGAGTGGAGTGGTAAGCGTTAATCCAGGCTTAGAGCATTAATTGGGTCGAAGTCATCGATTTCAAGTGATGGCTAAAAATAGAGAATAAATAGAGAACAAATTGAGGATTAAATGACAATAAAAGGAGTGTGAATGGGCTAATAATGGGGAGGCCGTTCATCTGCAGCGTTTGTCTCGGTCTCTGGTTGGTCCATAGTGGTTAATTGATCTTTGAGATTAATGTATTTGGCGCCTAGCTCATCGATTTGTTTTTGTTGAGCATACAAAACATCAGACAACTCATTAATATGCTTTTCGAGAAAGGCGATTTTGGTTTCTAGTTCAACAATTTCGTTTATCATATTTTATCGGTCTGGCTATTGTATGCAGTTTGCATTCGATTAATTGTTATATTGGATAACAGTAAGGCGTCGTCATTATAGGTCTCATCATTATAGGCCCCAGAGTTACTGAAAAGAGCAATTAAAGTGGCAATATTGGTTAACTGCACTTTAATCAACGATCCAGAGATAAAGTGAGCAGCACAATGAATAGTTTATGGGATTTCGCTGTGGGTATTTATCAGCATTCGTCGATCAAAGCCGCTTGTTTGCAGCTTCAAGATGAATCTGGCGCAGATGTTTGTGTATTACTTGCTATCGTTTGGTTGGGTAAAAATGGTCGGCAGTTAACGTTGGCCGAAATAGCTTTGCTCATAAGTACGGTTGAAGTATGGCAGCAAAAAATGACGCTACCATTGCGTCAGCTTCGTAGAGATATACGGCAGTTTATTGAAAATGAGCCTTCGCTGGATGCTGAGCCGATTTATCAGCAAATTAAGACTGCAGAGCTGGAATCCGAGCGCGTTACGTTGCAGCAACTGCAAATGTTTATTGATGCTCAGCACTGGTATTCGTCATTAGCTGCTAAAACGGATAATGCTGCAGTGGTGGTGTCGAATATAAGCGTCTATTTATCACAATGTCAGGCCTTACGAAAAACAAGTAAGCCTCAGCAATGGCAAGAGATCGGCGCTTTATTCGCCCATTATTGAGATTAATGCTAGCTAGGTCACTTATTTAGCCGCTTCTTTATACCTATCATCCGTCCTTATGCCTAAAATAAATGTACCCAGAACAAATACACTGGTGAGTTCTTCTATTAATGGCATGAGGCCTTTTCATGGCGCAGTCTCAATTAAATAGCCGCTATAGGCGAGAATAGTTACTCACCGAGAATAGTTACTCACATAGCTACTCACATAGTTACTCACATAGTTACTCACATAGTTACTAGGCATGCAGCCCGTCTTAGTCGCTCATCAGGAAGCTCAATGAAAATTCTCAGTATTAAATTGTTGCTTCTATTTATTGGTGTGGGTGTTATTGCGCCAATGTTTATTCGTGCTCCCGATGGGGAGCCTATTATGAGCCTGGATGATTGGGTCCCTCAAACATTGATTGATTGGTCTGAGAGTTTAATGGAGGGCTTAAATGGCTGGGCCAGTAATCTATCTAGTGAGGCGGCATTAACTGATAGTTTGCCACAAGCGGTGATAGGTGCCGGCGCAGAAATTTATACTTGGCGCGATAGCCACGGTGTTTTACATTTTAGTGATACACCGATCGATGGTGCAGAAGTGAAGGTGGTCCCTCATGATGGCTTAGCTATTCCTGCAGATAAATTTATACAAGACGGTTTGTCTCCGGCCAAAGTAGCATCAGACAAGGCTGGCTCTCGGGCATTTTTATTAGAGGAGCAGTCTTTTCCTCATCGAAAAGCCGCTTTTAAAGATAATGATAAGAAAAAAGGGCCAGCGCCAGCTGGAGTTTCTAGTCTGGCTGATATTGAAGCTGTGGCTAACGGCGATATGTCAAAACTGGGCGCGGTGCTTCAAGACTTGCCTCAGTTAGTTGAACAGGCAAAACAGGCGCGTCAAAACACTTCGATTGATCAAAAAATACGCGAATAAGTTCGGCTTCTCGTTTTGGAATGATTGCAGCTCGACAATAGCAGCGGCAGGCGATAATCTACGCGCTTTGTATTTTTAGCTAATTAATTCAATAGGACAAACTGATGAACAAGTTTAAATCTGGCATTGCCATCGTGGCTGGCGTAACAGCAATCGCAATCTTAAGTGGTTGCCAGCAAGATGGCTCATCATTGACACGTGCAGCTGATGTACCTAGCACCGATGATCAAAAACAAAGCTACTCTTTAGGTCAGAGCATGGGCGGAAGCTTAAAAGCGGCAGATATTACTGTTGATTCTGCTTACTTTAATGCTGGCTTTTACGACGCAATGGACGGCGAGCAGCGTATGACGCAAGAAGAAATTCAAGCTTCATTAGCGGCGTTACAACAAGCCACTCAAGTAGCGCAAACAGAAAAGCGTAACTCGGCAATGCAGGCTAACTTAGATGCTTCTGCAGCAAGCTTGGCCGATAATGCCGCGCAAGAAGGCATTACTGTTACTGAAAGTGGTTTACAGTACAAAGTATTAACCGTTGGTGATGGTGCGATTCCATCAGCAGAAGACATGGTTTCGGTTCATTATGAAGGTCGTCTTTTTGATGGCACTGTTTTCGATAGCTCTATTCAGCGTGGCGAACCAGCAACATTTCCTGTTGGAGGCGTTATTGCCGGTTGGACTGAAGCATTACAGTTAATGCCTGTTGGCTCTAAATGGCAGTTATTTATTCCTGCTGATTTAGCCTATGGTGAAAATGGTGCTGGTAATGTGATTCAGCCAAATTCAGCATTGGTATTTGATGTTGAATTATTAGCTATTCAAGATGATGCTCCAGCAGCCGAATAATTGGGCTAGCTGTAGTGATAGATAAATAGCTAGACATATAGCTAGAGAAATAGTGTTTAAAGAATAGAACGATAGAAAATAAAAAAGCCGGAATGATTTTTATCATTCCGGCTTTTTTTTGGCTGTTAATTTGAATCGCTATTAAAGATTCTCTTTACATTAAATCAACTATCTTTTTATATTGAATCAACGATCTATTTTAGTTGATGAATAAAGCCATCAGAAGTGATTACGCGATACCCTGCGTTAGCTGATTCGCCGCCGTTAAACGCTAAAGCGAGTACAGATGCGCTGGTCGGTGCAACGGCATCGCGCTTGGGCATTATCCAGCGTTTAACTTCAGTTAATGTGTTGGTATCCCATAACTGTACTGTTCGATGGGATGTGCCGGTAAGTAAGTAGTCACCGTTATTAGAAAAAGCGACTGCGGTAAATGATAACCCGCGAGAGAGTGCAGAAGTCGCTAGCGGTATCTCGCCTTTTGATTCGCCTGTTACTGTATCCCATAGTGCTGCTTTGTCATATTTGGCCATGGTAAAAGCCAGCTTGCCATTGGGCGATAATTTAACGAGTTGTACTTCTGCTTGATGTGGCCAATGCTGCAGAAGTTTTGCTGTTTGTAAATTCCATAATTTAGCAGAATAGTCATCAGAGCCCGTTAAGACCAAATTTTTTCGATTATTAACATCAACCGAAGAGACTCTCGCTTGATGATAATAGACTTGCTTTACGCCGCCGTTACGAACATCGAATAACGCGGCAGTGTGATCGGCAAGTCCGAGTAATGCGAGCTGTGCATTAGGTAGCAAACTAATATCGAGGATTTCACTGGGGGCAGTCCAGTAAGACATGCTAGTACCATTTTTAGCATTCCATAACACCATGGTTTGAGGCGTCGCTGTAATGGCGTAATTCAAATCGGGAGAAAAAGCAGCACTGGTGATTTCTGAAAATTGCCCTTGCTTATGATTCCAATTAAAGCTTCGCGCGTTATCACTGGCTCGCCATAGACTGCTGCCATGATTAATAGAGCCGACAATCGCTAGTGATCCATTGTCACTTAAATCGGCAGAATATAAACCTTGCACGGCATACTCAAAACTGGATTCGGGAGGGCTGCCGCCAGAGCAAGCTACCAACAATAGCGGTAAGCTGAGAGGCGTTAGGAACAGCCTAAAAATATGCTGGGATAAAAACATAAACCACACTCAAGAAAATTTTATGTAAGCGCTAATAGGTGTTAGATAAGCACTATGTTATCGCTAAAACTGTAATAAACCTAAGCAATCCTAAATCAAAAGCTATGTTAAATTTAAGCCTGCCAGCAATAATGGTTGGTGATTAAAAAATGGATGAGAAATAGAAGGGCGGTGTATATGGCTAGAGCGCGTCGCTAGAACGAAGGTAAAGCCAAAGGTGAGATCTGCGAGATAGGGAGTAAAATTAATACTCGCTGAGTATATGGGGCTAGTACCGCTGCCCTGAGGGATAGCAGTCGGTACTAGTCCATAAACCTAAAACAAACGAGACAAGTGGAAATTAAGCGTTAGCAACTAATTCGCTGTGCGAGTAGTGCAGGCTTTCAACCAGTTGATCTTCAAGATCAAAGCGAGAAACTAAGGTTTCACCTAACAAAGACAATTCACGGGCTAGCTGTGGATTGATAACGCCGTCAGAGAATGACGCGTCGAAACTATCGTTAAATGCCAAGGCAACCTCAGTTGTCTTGCTGACCTGTGGGTATAGGCGACGCGCTACGTCTAAGCCTTTACCGTCATTAAATTCTTCTGCTTCTTGAATCAAGTGATCGTACACTTCGAAATGACCGGCTGAAATGTAATCAACCATCAATTCACAAAAGTGACGCAGGCCTGCTGCGGTATCTTTTGCATAGATAGATGATGAGTCATGAACACCGCTAATGGTGCAGAACTCAACGATTAATTCTTGTCGTTGCTGCATCCAGCCATCAAGAATTTTGCTTACGCCGCCCCAGCGTTCTTTAGTCGATTTACAGTTATCTAACATCACATGTTTCCTTTTTAAGACCTATCACCAGTGTGTTACTGATGGCGTTGAATAAACGCATTGTTATATTCATGTAGCGATGACGGTGTTATGTCAGTCACTTGATTTTAGGCTCCTGCCTTTTGAGAATAGCCATCCAGATGGCATGAAGACTTTAATCGGAACTGCAAAAAAAAAAGATTAAAGCTCTAGTGTTCACAATCGATCCAGTCACCACAGAGTGATTAGATTCACATAGTTATCGTGAAAGTTACTATTGAGCTTAGAAAAGGAATGGCAGTTTCTCAAGAAATCAGTACGCCAACAATTAACAATAATTTTAGGATACAACGATATCTTGTTGTTTTATATGAATAAATTGATTTTAGTGGTTGTGAGTTGAGCTCAATAAAAATTCGGCTAAAAGCGGCAAATGATAGTAAGCGCTAACTTATTAGGAGATTTTGGTACGTTAATTGATCAGCTGGCGTTCTTGTTACGAAGTTGAAGTAACCAAGCTACAGCGATACCAGTAAATGCAATAACGGTCCATCCAGGAATGCTGAGACCTAAAAACCGCCAAGCGACTTCGGCACAGTTACCGTCGCCACGGAGTAAGATGCTGAGTGCATCAGCAAGAGGAAAGGTTTGAAAAATAAAATCAATGCTGGGTCCGCAAGCCGGTGCTTGATCGGCTGGCAGGCTTTGTAAGTAAAGCTGGCGTGAAGCAAAGCCTGCGCCGGCCATGGCCATTAATGTGCCTAGGCCAGTATAAATTCTAGCGCCTAATAAGGCCGGGTTATGTAAAACTGCAAGTAATCCTAGCCCGCCAGATAAAAATAAGAAAAAGCGTTGAGTAATACACAGTGGGCAAGGCTCTAAGCCTTCTACATATTGGAGAAAGTAGCCAAAACCTAATAAGCAAACAACGCCAAGAAAAATGCACAGACGAAGACGTTGCGTAGTTAAAAGCGATTGAAAATTTAACATTGTTTTCTCCAAAGTGATCAGTCTATAAGCTGAGTCACAGATGTCTTCAACTATAATGAAATTAAGGCGTAGGCTGTTATTTTAGGTGCTTTGAGCCAGCAGCATTTAAGTATAGGCATAAAACGCTAAAATGTATGACAAACAAGTATGAAAGAAAAATACGGCAATCAAGCAGTACAAAAGAGAACAGTAGAGAAGGTAGCAGGGTAAAAGGAGAATGCAATAGTGAGAAGTCGGTTTATTAGATGCAACGAACAGGTAATTTTATTAATACTATTTTTGGCGCTGGGTAGCTCATGGAATGTGTTGGCCGCAGATGAAGAGGTGATATCACCGCAGTCAATTTATGTGGCGATTGAGCCGGCATTGGTGACCAATTATGGCGGGCCAGGTCGGTTGCGCTATATGAGTGTTGATGTATCTCTAAGGGTTAGTGGTGTTGAGGGTGAGCAGAACGTAAAGCATCATATGCCTTACATAAAAGATGCGATATTGAATTTGTTTGCGATCCAAACGAGTGAGACGCTAGATACTGCTGGCGGCAAAGAAGCATTGAGAAAAAAATCTTTCACGGCGGTAAATGCCATTCTTCTTGAAGAGCAAAAAGACAGTCTGCTCGAAGATATTCTATTTACTAGCTTTGTTGTTTATCGATAGCGAGTTAGATGTAAGCTGATACTACATCTTATAAGAAGAGTCCGTGATAAGGATAACCTATACTCAGAAAGTTTCTTTATTGCTCAAAGTAATGAGCAAGAAAATCATCAAAATTGATACTGTCTTGCTGTTCAATCTCTTGTTGGCTAGCGATCGATTGCTCTGCAATCGTCAATAAATTCTGTTGCTGCTGTGGCTCAACGATATGCGATTTATGTTGTTGGGCGTGGGCTTTCGACATACGTAATCCGAAGTCGATATGTGACTCATTATTTTCTTGCATGGTGGCTAATACTTTTGCTGCCGGCGTTAATGATGAGTCGGAAATTTTCTTTCGTTGTACGTTAATACTTTCTGTATAACAGCTTGTTTGATGGGCAGTATCGAGTTGCTGACTAATTTTCTCAATGTTACCAATAAGATTATTAGCACAGTCACGCATAGGCACTTCGTTTTTGCCACAAAACACATGTATGTTAGGGTCACGACCGTGATGAACAATTCTTGCTTGATTCTTGCTGATTAAATGAAATTCTTCCTGATCGCATTGTGGACTGTCATCAAGTAGGCAGTGCAATAAAAATGCATCTAAAAAGTGAATAGTTTCGGCATCAATTCCTGTAGCAAGAAAAGGGTTAATGTCTAAGCAGCGTACTTCAATATATTCTATGCCGCGCTCTTTTAGGGCTTTTAACGGCGTTTCACCACTTTGTGCTACTCGCTTAGGGCGAATGGCTGAATAAAATTCATTTTCAATTTGCAGTAAAGATGAAGATAATTGCTGGTATTCATTGTTACTTTTAACGCCGAGTGTTTCATAGTTGGCATAAGGCGTACTCAACGCGCAGCTAAGTGTTTCAATATAATTTTCTAGCGTGTTGTAACACACAAATAAAGATTGCTGAGCAGAGCTTTGGTAGCCTAAGTCGCCCATTCGCAATGAAGTTGCCATCGGTTGATAAAGATCATTATCGTTAAGTGTATCTAATGTGTTGTCACGGCCTTGAACGAATGATTCATCAACACAGGGTGCGGCACCGAATAAATAAATAAGCAGCCAATAATTACGACGGAAGTTTCGAATTAAATCAAAATATCGCTCGTCAATATAATGCTGTAAGTGACTATGGTGTGTTGTTCCTTGACATTTTTCTTGTTCAAAACTGCGCCGCCAAAAGGCTTCGGGCAAAGAGAAGTTATAGTGAATACCCGCAACCGTTTGCATAGCTCTACCATAACGTAGGCCAAGACCATTACGATAAACTGTTTTCATGGTAGCGATATTGGACGTGCCATATTGAGCGAGTGGAATGTCATTATCGGCAGGTAGTATGCAGGGCATACTGGCACCCCAAATAATCTCATCATTTAGCTGTTGGTAAGCAAGTGTATGTATGTCATTTAAATAACCAAGCGTTTCATCAACCGATTCAAACACTGGCGTAATAAACTCTAAAAGCGATTCGCTAAAATCGGTAGTTAACCAAGTGTTAGTTAGCGCTGAGCCGAGTGCAGCTGGATGAGGCGTTAATGCCAAATGACCCTGATTATTGGTTCGAAGACCTTCTTTTTCTATACCGCGTTGTATTCGGCACAAAAGGGGGCGCGTATCTTCCTGAGAAATCAACGCAAGATTACCATTAAAGGTAGTGGCGATAGCGGCTGTAGGCTTTTGGGTGTCTGACACGGTGTAAGCATCTCTATTCTAAATGGACATAATTAAACATAGCTGGCGTGCATGTTAGCAGATGCTTTGTGAAAACCTACTGAAATCTTCTTATAGCTATTAACCATGATCGATTTTAGTTGTCATAAAGTGGCGTAGCTTAAAGCGGCAAACCTATGACTAAAAAAAAGTGAATAGAGGATGACTAAAATCTTATGAATGAAGATATTGATAATATTCTATCGTATTGGTTTGGAATTGCTTGTAATGATGTCATAGAAGCCCGCGATGACTTATGGTTTAAAGCTGATCATACAGTTGATGATCAGATTAAACGCAGGTTTTCCGGATTAATTATGAGTGCCGGAGAAGGGCGTTTAGATGCTTGGGCTGAGACTGCAAGAGGCAGCTTAGCGCTTATTATTCTGCTCGATCAGTTTACACGTAATGTATATAGAGGAAGTGGTGAGGCGTTCTCTTATGATGAGCAGGCGAGGACGATTTGTCAGCGAGGCATTCAGCGAGGGCTTGATCAGCAGCTATCCAGTAGCGAAAGGATCTTTTATTATCTACCCCTTGAACACTCTGAGTTCATTGAAGATCAAAAACAATGTGTACAGTTATTTAAGCGATTGGCGCATAATGTCGAAAAAAAATATGCTGGAAAACATGTGCAGAGATTTAATGGCTATGTTGATTATGCGGTTTTGCATTACGACATCATTGCTGCTTATGGACGATTTCCGCATCGTAATGTGTTTCTGGGCCGTGAATCGACACCCGCTGAATCGGCATATTTAAAAGAAGGCGGGCCAACCTTCGGGCAAGCAATAAATCAATAATATTTATTAAAGGTAAGTCATGATTGAGTTAAATTTTATAAAAGAGAAAAGTCAGAATTTCAGTGGCTGGCTGTGGAACACAAACTTGAATACAGCGGTTTTATGGCAGCGCATCATTATAAAATCATTACAAATTATGTATGCGGTAATACGTGATTTACGCGATGGCCAGTTAAGTTTAAGAGCGATGAGTTTGGTTTACACAACAGTAATAGCTATTGTGCCGTTTCTGGCATTAAGTTTTTCTGTGTTAAAAGGATTTGGATTACATAATGAAGTAGAGCCAGCTTTACTTGAAGGTTTAGTTTCCTTAGGTGATAAGCGGTTTGATATTGTTAGTAATGTCATGGGCTTTATCGATAATATAAAAGTAGGTGTGCTCGGCGCGGTAGGTTTTGCATTATTAATTTATAGTGTTATATCGATGATGCATAAAATCGAAAAATCTTTTAATTACACTTGGCAAATAAAGCGCGATAGAAATATGTCTCAACGTTTTCGCGATTATTTAAGTGTTATTTTTGTTGCGCCATTAATGATTTTTTTGTCGGCAGCAATTACTACTTCTGCGAATACCGGCGTAGTTGTCACTTATATTGAGTCATTGCCAGCAGGTTCTGATTTCGTCAGTTTTATTAGTACACTTATTCCCTATTTAATTATGTCTTGGGGATTTGCTTTTATCTATATGTTTTTGCCGAATACGAGTGTCAAGTTACTACCCGCGTTTATCGGCGGATTAGTGACAGCGATTATTTGGAAGTTAATGGGTTGGGGCATATCGACTTTCGTTGCTAACTCGGCAAGTAGTATTGCTATTTATTCTGCGTTTGCCTCCGTTATTATTTTAATGGTATGGATGTATATGGGCTGGTTAGTATTACTGATTGGCGCTAGCGTCTCTTTTTATTATCAGAACCCACAATATATTCTTATTCGTCGAGATAACGTTTATCTTAATGGTGAAGATTCAGAGAGTTTGGCGTTGAGCCTTTTATATCTTATTGGCTCACACTATCAGAAAAATTTGCCTGCATGGGAGGCCGACACAGCGGCAAAGCAGTTAGGCGTTGCGCCGCATCTTGTCGATGATATGTTAGATTTTCTTGAAGCGCTTAATTATATTGTTCGAACGGGTGAGTCATCGACAAAGATTTATCCTGCCCAACCAGTAGATAAAATAGTAGTTGGTCAGGTGCTGAGGCAGTTAAGAGAGCAAGGCGTAAATAGGGTCGGACTGCATAAAGCTGATAGTGAAATTAGAGGTGAGCTAGCTGTCGTGCATTTGTTAAGTGATTTACGAAACTTGATTGATGAGCGCTTCGGTCAAAAAACTTTAAAAGATATTATTGATGCCGGCGATAAATAGTTTTTCTCCGGTATTAAAGCCCGGTGCAAAAATATTAATTCTTGGCAGTATGCCTGGTAAGCGCTCATTAGAAGATAATCAATATTATGCGCATCCTAGAAATACGTTTTGGCGAATTTTTTTAAACCTGTTTAGTCCAGAAGAGAGTTTTTCAGAAGGCATAGACGAATACCAGCAAAAAATAGCATGCTTGGAAAATGCGAATGTTGCATTATGGGATGTATTACAAAGCTGTTTGCGCGAGAGTAGTTTAGATTCAGATATCGTTGAATCATCAATTATAGTCAATGATTTTTCAAGATTGTTTTCTGAGAATCCAACCATTAAACATATTTATTTTAATGGAGCTAAGGCCGAGCAACTGTATCACAGGCACGTAATTCCCTCTTTGAGTGATCAGGCTAAGCAATTGTCGATGACGAGATTACCATCTACAAGTCCAGCTTATGCGGCGTTGAGCTTTGAAAAAAAACTTCAAGAGTGGGCAGTCATAACAGATTGATGGCGGTTTTTTTAGATTTTTCTATCTATTATTGACGTGAGTTGAATTAAATTGATGGGTTTAGAAAGATAATCATTCATGCCCGCATCAATACTTTGCTGTCTACTGTCTTCATCATCATAAGCCGTAAGCGCAATAATAATCATGGGTGGTCTATTTTGAGGCTGTGTTTTTTCATAGTCTCGTATTTTACGTGTAGCTATAAAGCCTGATTCATCTGGTAATTCGCAATCCATCAACACAATATCAAATGCCATGGCGTGGATTTTTTCGAGCGCCTCATGGCTTGTAGATGCATGCTCATAATTAATTCTAAGTCGATTAAGCATGCTGCAAACAATTTTAGCACTAACAGGATTATCTTCGACTAGTAATATTTTCTTATTAGATTTGTCTGGGTGACCGTCTAAAGTGCTGCCCGCTTGCAAAGACATTAATAAATAAAACTCTTCTAGTAAGACCAGTCTTAGTGTGTGTGCGAGTACAGGTTTATCTAACACTTGTCTTATGCCGATATTTTTTGTGTCGATGGGGTTAATACTTGAAGATGTATTAGACATGATGATGATAGATAAATTATCCGGCACATCTGGGTCAGAACGTAGACGTTGCGACACTTCTACGCCATTGATATTTGGCATAATATAATCAATTAATGCTAAATCAATCGCTTGGCTTATATTGTTTTGATGTCGAATAACCGCCAGTGCATCATTAAAGTTATGGGCTTTAAATGTAGTCACACCCCATCGCTGTAAATAAGATTCGATCACATTACATGATGTTTCGCTATCATCGATAATAATGATACGTCTATTTTTTAAGAGATCTAAATCCAGTTGTTGAGGTGATTGATTGTCGGTAGGTGTAGCCTGAACCATGACGGTAATTGATAGTGTGTCTTTTGATTCTTTAAGTGATAAGTAGCCACCAAGTTTTTCAGCGATTAACTTCGCTGTTGATAATTTAGTGACTGTTGCCTTGTTCGCATTATCTGTGATGTTGTCTGAAGTAATAGAGAAATCGATATCAAAAGAGCTGTCGTTAAATTCTGAAATATTTATGCGGATTTCATTAAAATCATTATTAGATAAATAAAATTCGAGTATATGCATGAAGAGCTGGCGTATTTGCTCATGGTTTCCTTTCCAATATTCTGGCATAAGTTCTGCTATATCAATAATTATTTCTTTATTAAGTTCGTCAGCTCTATAGCCATAATATTGGGCGCACTCGCTTATAAGTAAGCTGAGCGTGAAAGGCTCTTGATTCTGTATTAATGATGAGTTGTTGTTTTTATAAGAAAAAATATTATTTATTTTTTCTAGTCCTTTTCTTCCTGATTGCTGAATATCAAGAATATTTTTTCGCTGATCTTGATCCAAAGGAGAGGCGATAATAAGTTCAGATAATCCTATGATGTCGGATAATGATGCGCGTAAATCATGCCGGTTTTTCCCTAGTAATGGTGAAATAGCGGCGACTTGCTGCTCTTTTTTTATAGTTGCTATGAGCTTAAGTAGTGTTTCTTCTCTTCGGTAGCGGTCAATAATAAATAGAATGACAGTGAGTATTGCGGCATCTACTATTATCAATGATGCCAGCCAAGTAAATAGCTCATACTCAGGCACCATGCCCATACTAGCTTGGTAGAGAATAAAGAGAATAAAAAATAAAAATATTAATTTTGCGGGGCCAACCATACAGGATGCTGTAGATGTACTTCTTTTGAATGCATTAGCAGACAAGAAAAGAGCAATGAATATTTCAAATATTTGAAATATATAAACCAACATATCAATTCTTGGCGGAGTAAAAAAGTTAACGATGGTGAGCAACCCGGCGAGTATAAAGAGCAGGCTTGAATGTTCTATTTTTCTTAAAATAGTGTTGTCAGAATAAATATTTTTCAAAATCCCAATAAATGCGATTAAAGAAATTACGCATAAGTCGATATTAAGTGAATTTAATTCATCAGCATTTATATCGAAGCTTTGCAGGTTGTAATTCAAATAGCCGGGTAAAAAACAGAGTGTACTTATGGAATACAGTGGTAGCCAAAGTAGCTCGTTTTGTTTAGTGATAATGGCTCCAGTCAATATAAAAAACGTCATGCTAATAAATATTCCATTTATTAGATGCCAGAATTTTTCTTCATTATTTTTATCTGCTGTAAGCTGAGTTTTTGTTTTTAAGGAAAAGTGGGGGATGGTCCAGTGGTCACTGGCAATAGCGATAAGAATTGTTTTTCTTTCATTAGCCTCGAAGTGAAGTTCAAGCGTGGCTTTTTTCGTACTATCGATCGTTCGATCAAAAATCTGTTTCATGACTAAAGATATGTCATTAATTTCTGACTGTTCTAATTGTGAGATATCTTTTTGTGAAAATGGAAGTGTTAATGATTTAACGTAGAGCCCACGTGTTGGCGCAATAGAATAATGATAGGTTTTCGAAAAATTCGATGGGTTGTGGAGTTGCAGTCTAAACCAATGATTTTTTTCGTTACCGATTATGGCTTTTCCCTGCCCAGCGAGTGGAGTCCAAAAGGCTGAATGCGAATCTCCGGCTTCCTCAAGCGTTGGCGCACGGCCACTGAAGTTCGTTTCTAAATAGCTTTCGAGTAATGTACTGTTAAGTTGTTTTGTATTGAGCTGAAGTATTAAGGCGGTAGAAAATAAATTTGTTTCTAGAGAGCTGCTGCTTATGGGGTTATTGTCTGCTGCTTGGGTATTAACTGCATATAGACATTGCAATAAGCCGAAGAGAAGAAGGGGCGCGAGGCCATTTATGCTAAGCGGCTGCCGAGTTTTTGAGTGTCTACTTCTTAAGTGTTTATAATATTGAGATCGACATACTGCTATGAGGTTTTGGACGTACATGGCATTGGTCCTTTTAGCCCGATACTTTTAATACAACCGATACAACCGATATAAATTAGCTTTTCGAGCGCTCACGTGCAACGGCGCGATAGCCTATATCTTTTCGTGATTGTACACCAGGCCAGGTGATTTTAGCGCTATTCTCATAGGCAAGTGCTTGCGCTTTTTCTATGGTTTCACCGAGTGCCGTTACGCAGAGTACGCGGCCACCGTTGGTTAATACATCATTCTCTTTTTGAGTCGTTCCTGCGTGAAAAACTTTACAGTTTGCATCGACAACCGATTCAAGCCCTTCGATTTTCAAGCCTTTTTTATAGGCTTCAGGATAGCCTTCGGCGGCAAGTACTACGCCTAATGCAAGTGAATCTGTCCACTCGACTGATTGCCCAGCCAGTTTTTTATCAACCGTGGCTATACACAATTCAGTTAGGTCTGATTGCATACGCATCATAATAGGCTGCGTTTCAGGATCGCCAAAGCGACAGTTATACTCGATAACTTTTGGCGTACCTTGATCATCAATCATTAAGCCGGCATATAAGAACCCGGAATAGGTATTTCCTTCAGCTGCCATGCCCGCAACCGTTGGCTCAATGACTTCGCGCATTATTCTTGCGTGTATTTCGGCAGTGACAACAGGTGCTGGTGAGTAAGCTCCCATGCCGCCTGTATTGGGCCCTGTATCGCCTTCGCCAATGCGCTTATGATCTTGGCTGGTCGCCATGGGCAAAATATTAATACCATCGCTTACGACAATAAAGCTGGCTTCTTCGCCATCAAGAAATTCTTCTATAACAACTTTATGGCCAGCATCACCAAAGGCATTGCCGGCTAACATATCGGTTATGGCGGCTTCTGCTTCTGTTAAGGTCATTGCAACTATAACGCCTTTACCCGCCGCAAGCCCATCGGCTTTAACAACAATAGGCGCGCCTTTTTCACGTACGTATTCAAGGGCTGCCGTTTGATCGGTAAATGTTTGGTATTCCGCCGTAGGGATATTATGGCGGGCTAAAAAATCTTTGGTAAACGATTTTGAACCTTCGAGTTGAGCTGCTTTAGCACTAGGCCCAAAGCAACGTAAGTTGAGGTGAGTGAAGTGATCAACAATACCATCAACGAGTGGGCCTTCTGGTCCAACTACGGTTAAATCAATTTTGTGTTGCTGAGCAAAAGCTGAGAGGCCGTCAAAATCATCGATAGCAATATTGATATTTTCGACATTAGTTTCAAGTGCCGTGCCCGCATTACCAGGTGCAACATAAACAGTACTGACTTCAGGGCTCTGAGCTAATTTCCAGGCTAATGCATGTTCGCGTCCGCCGTTTCCTATAACCAGTACTTGCATGTTTATTTCTTCCTAATAATGTCTTGTTCAGTCAATCTATTCTATCGAGTTAAGCAATGAAGGCGCTGAGTGGTTTAATGGCGGAAATGACGCATGCCAGTAAATACCATAGCCATATTATTTTCATCGGCAGCGGCAATCACTTCATCATCACGCATTGATCCGCCAGGCTGGATGACGCAGCTAATACCTGCCTTCGCTGCATTATCGATACCATCTCTGAATGGGAAGAAAGCATCAGATGCCATGCATGATCCTTCAACTTGTAGGCCTGCATGTTCAGCTTTTATAGCCGCGATGCGTGCCGAGTTAATACGACTCATTTGGCCTGCGCCAACACCAATGGTTTGACCATCTTTCCCATAAATAATGGCATTCGATTTCACCATTTTAGCGACTTTCCAGCTAAATAATAAATCAGCAATTTCTGCGCTAGTAGGTTGGCGTTTAGAGACGATGGTTAAGTCGGCTTCAGTGATAACACCAAGGTCACGATCTTGTACTAACAGTCCGCCGTTAACACGCTTGTAGTCTAATGCTGTACTAGAGGTTGACCATGCATCACACACTAATAAACGCAGATTTTTTTTCTGGGCAATAGTTTTTTGTGCGGCGTCTGTCGCACCGGGTGCAATAATAACTTCAACAAATTGTTGTTCACAAATAGCGGTAGCAGTCGCTTCATCAAGCTCCCGGTTAAACGCAATAATGCCGCCAAAAGCTGATTCAGGATCGGTAGCAAAAGCACGCTGATAAGCGGCTTCTATTGTGGCGGCGGTAGCGACACCGCATGGATTAGCATGTTTAACAATAACGCATGTAGGTCCATCAAATAATTTAACGGTTTCTAATGCTGCGTCAGTGTCCGCAATATTGTTATACGATAATTCCTTACCCTGTAACTGTGTCGCTGTAGCAATGCTGACATCTTGAGGATTGGCTTCAACATAGAAAGCTGATTTTTGATGAGGATTTTCACCGTAACGCAGCGACTGTGTTTTGATGAATTGACTATTAAAAGTGCGTGGAAAACCTTCACTACCGCCTTCTACTTTTTGGCCAAAGTAATTAGCAATGGCGCCATCGTAAGCCGCTGTATGCTCATAAGCTTTGATCGCAAAATCAAAACGCATTTCAAAAGTAGTGGCGCCGTCATTATCTGCCAATGCATTTAATACGTTGCTGTAATCTTCGGTATTCACAATAATCGTCACATCATTGTGATTTTTTGCTGCGGCTCGGACCATTGTTGGTCCGCCAATATCAATGTTTTCAATGGCATCAGCAATATGACAATTAGGGTTAGCAACGGTTTTTTCGAACGGGTATAAATTAACGACCACTAAATCAATCGCGTTAATACCGTTAGCTTTCATCACTTTTTCATCGATACCACGGCGAGCCAATATGCCCCCATGGACTTTTGGATGCAGTGTTTTAACGCGACCATCCATCATTTCAGGAAGGTCCGTATATTCGGACACTTCAATAACGTTGACATCGTTTTGCTTTAATAATTTATAGGTGCCGCCGGTAGAGAGTATTTCAATACCTCGCTTGCTGAGAGCTTGAGCAAATTCAACAATGCCTGTTTTATCTGAAACGCTGATTAATGCTCGACGAATAGTAGCTAAAGAACGATTTTCCATAGTATTTGAATGCAGTCTTTTATGTGAGTGTGATGGCAGTTTATGTTGCCAATTTATAATGATAAGTCATTGAAATGTTCGCCAAAAAACAGATGGCGCTATCTGACGAGATAGGCGATTGTTATTTGTGGCTTTGATTACTGGGTTTCAGTGGAGCTGTAATGAAAAGTACTTGAATAACATGCACTGTAACAAAAAGCGCTTTACTGAAAAGTAAAAAGCACCTGCCAAGTATCGGCAAGTGCTTTTTGGTCAAGATGGTTTAAATTAACGAGTCATTTAAACCAGAACTGTTGCTATGATTTTTGCATGTCATAAAAACAACAGTTAGATATCAATAATGCTGCGTGGTGAGAAGCATATAAAAAAGCTACTTGAGCGCTGCGATATCTACTTTTAACCGTTATAGTAAACCATATTGCTTAAGCTTCTTTCTGAGCGTTCCGCGGTTCAGGCCCAGTAAGTGTGCGGCTTTAGTCTGATTGTTGCGCACATACTTCATTACTTGCTCAAGAAGTGGTGCTTCAATTTCAGACATTACCATTTGATAAACATCCGAAACCGGCTGTCCATCAAGGTGTTTAAAGTAGTTAGCCATTGCTGATTCAACGTTCTCTCGCAAGCTAGCCGTTGAATTTGCGGCTGCTTGTGATTGATCAAGCTGTGGTTCGGCTTGATTTGAAATTGGCTCATGCAAAAAAGAATCGCTATTGCTCATGCTGCCATGTCCCCTGTAGTGTGAAGTTCCCCAAAAAAATGTTCGACGTGCTCCAGTTGCGCGTTACGGCTGCTTAACTGGTTGAACTGCTTTTTAGCAGTTTCTATATTAGTGATAAGTCGTTTTGCTTCTTGTTTTAATTCCTGACTTACCACTGAATCTAAATCCTTTTTATTGTTTAGATCGACAAGCGCATGGATCATTTGTTCAAAATACCAACAAATATGCTTGCGACTAATTCTTACTGCGAGTTCTGTGTGTTTTTCTATGTTACGTTTTTTCTTACAGTTTTCGCTTTTAAGTGATATTTCTAACTGTTTTGTAAGGTTATCATTATTATCACTATTACAAATTTCATGATAATAATCATGAATATGCAATAGATGATCCATTATAAAACGTTCTTGGTTTCTTGTGTGATTTAAGTTCAACGATTTAGCTGTGAAAAGTTCGCTCTTCGCTTTTTTATTATCGAGTAAATCATTTATTTCAGAAAAAATCCAAGGTCTTCCTTGTGCACCTCGTCCAATCATTATGCCGTCTGCACCCGTGTAATCCAACACGGTTTTTGCCTTTATGGCTGAATTGATATCACCATTAGCAAATACGGGGATATTAACTGCTTGAACAACTTTGGCTATAGTATCGTATTCTGCTAAGCCGCGAAACCTGCAAGCGCGTGTTCTGCCATGAACAGCAAGGGATTGAACCCCTAAATCTTCTGCAATTCTGGCTATTTCAACGGCATTTCGACTCTCTGGATCCCAACCGGTACGAATTTTCAGTGTAACAGGTGCATCAACGCTGGCCACAACGGCCGTCAAAATGTCTCTGACCAGATTGGTATCTTTCATTAATGCGGAGCCAGCGAGCTTTTTACACACCTTTTTTGCTGGGCAACCCATATTAATATCAACTATTTGCGCCCCTGATTCGACTTGATAACGGGCTGCAGCGGCCATCTGAAGCGGTTCTGTGCCGACAATTTGGATAGTTCTGGGTTCTGCATCATCAGGATTAGCCAGACGTAACTGCGATTTCCGCGTATCTCGTAATGCGGGATTACTGCCGCTCATCTCGGCAGTAACCATACTGGCACCTAAGCGCCTACAGATTTGCCGAAATGGGAAATCTGTTACTCCAGCCATAGGAGCTAAAACGGCTCTTCCGGCTAATTGATAGCGGCCAATATTAATCATTATTTTCTGTTTAGCGTAAGCTTTATAGCTTAATTGTTGTTTCGTGTTTACCTATGGCGTACACGTTTTGTACATAATAAGACGAATACATATCACTTGCCAACTCTATTTACAGAGTTGTTAGCTTGGGTTATGCGGAGAATATAACGATTTATCTTAGTTTGACTGTGTAATTGACTGCTACGGGGCCTGGATCGCTTATTTTGAGGGCAATATGGATTGGTGTTGCTGGTGGGATGTGTTCGGCATTTTCGAGTTCGCCGCGAAGGTAATCGGCGGCTGTAAAATTGAATTCATCTAACTGTTGTTCTTTTATATCACTGAATTGCACATTAATGACAGGAAAGGGCAGTGGCCGCTCTGCTGTATTGAGAATAACGGTTTCAAGTAATAAAGTATTTTTCTGTTCAGGGTGGCTAATCATTCTATTGCTAGTAACACTCAGTAATTGTGTCTGATCAGTGTTTTTACTATCCGTTAGGTCGCAGCTAATAAGGGGGGAGGTGAGTTGGCAGGCCAATTGATAGGTAGTTCGCCAGCGAGGATGGTCCTTAAATTGCTCTGGATGAGCCAGTAACCAGTGAAGGCCGAGCACAAAAATCAAAGCTAGGCAGAAACTCACACCCACAAAACCGAATAATCGATTCTTAAGTGTCGGTTTTTCGCTAATAAGCATTTCAATGGGCGGAGCGACTATTGTTGGTGGAACCTCAAAGCTAGCTATCGATTCGATTGATGGCTCTATGCTCTCATCGTTTTGGGGGATGCCTTCGTCCGTTTCTTTGAGCGCATTCTTATCGGATAGATTCGTGGTATGGCCACTATCATCCGATGCGAGTAATGAATTATTTAACGGCTCTTCGGTAATATCCTTATTACTGATAGTCGTTGGTTTTTCTACTTTAGGCGTATCCGCGGAAGTCTGTCGATGATCGGTTGCAGAGAATACCTGCATACATGCCCCACAGCGAACGCTGCCACCGGCGATATTCAGTTTCGTTTCGCCGACAACAAAACGGGTTTTACAGTTAGGGCATTGACTGATCATGAGTAAAGGCGTTTCCAGTGCTTTATGGCTGACTAGCAGAGACTCTTAAATAGATGATAAATAAGAATCTATTAATAAACGCTATTGAATAGGTTGGGCTTAAGAAGGGGTGATGCTATTCAAATAGAGTCTGTTAAAAACCACAACTATATAAACATCGGTCGAACTTAACTGAGAGCTGTATCTAGTTTATCTGGTTAGCGGTAACTTTTTTCCGCTGAGACGCATCCATTCATCGCGATTGGCGAACGGATCAAGATTGACCTGATGCGCATAAGCTTCAGCAACTGAAGCAGCTTGATGATCTAAGATGCCGGATAAAATAATTTCACCTTCGCTGTTGAGTAGGCCTGTTAAATTATCGGCTAGGGAGATAAGTGGTCCCGCTAAAATATTAGCAATCACTAAATCAAATCCGTTAGTTGCAATACCCTGCTCGGCGAGTATTGCCGACAGTTTTTCTGGTTTACAAACCACTAAATCGGTATCGCTAATATTATTTTGCGCGGCATTTGAGAGTGTGGCAGATAATGCTTGAGGATCATTGTCGACACAAATGGCTTGTTTGGCGCCAAGAAGCAACGCAGCTATGGCGAGAATGCCGGAGCCGCAACCGTAATCAATAATGGTTTTATCTTTTAATGAAGCTTGCTCTAACCATTCGAGACAAAGTGCTGTCGTTTGGTGTGTCCCTGTGCCGAAAGCTAAGCCTGGATCAAGGGCGATATTAATCGCGTCGGGCTCTGGTGGTTCATACCAGCTAGGGCAAATCCATAATCTTTTGCCAAATTGCAGAGGCTCAAAGTCGTTTAACCAGCTGCGTTCCCAATCTTGATCATCGAGTTTTTCAAAGCGGTAATTCGGAGGGGTGCCGCCAAGTGTTTTTAGAAGACGATTAATGATTTTTTCGGAATCACTGTCGCCATCGAACAAGGCGGTTAATTGAATTGCGTCCCATAAGGGAGTTTCACCTACACCGGGTTCAAGAAGTGGTTGGTCGGCATTATCTTCCAAGGTAACCGAAACGGCACCGAGTTGTAAAAGTGCCGATTCAATATCGCTAGCGCTGGCTGCGCTGGTATCAATGTGCAGTTGCAGCCAGCTCACGGGGGCTACTTAGCTTCGCTTTCTAGTTTGTGTTCTAAATAGTGAATGTTTACGCCACCGCAGCGAAACTCTGTATCTTTAACGAGTCGTTGATGCAGTGCAGTATTAGTTTTAATACCGTCAATAACCAGCTCATCTAAAGCGTTAGACATGCGCGTTAATGCTGTCTCTCGATCTGCAGCATAGGTAATGATTTTTGCAATAAGTGAATCATAATGGGGTGGTACTTTGTAGCCGCTGTAGATGTGTGAATCAACACGCACACCGTTACCGCCAGGTGCATGATAATGTTTAATCAAGCCAGGACTTGGCATAAAAGTTTCAGGATCTTCAGCGTTAATTCGGCATTCAATCGCATGACCGGTGAATGTAATGTCGTCTTGCGTCATTGAAAGTTTTTCGCCAGAGGCAATTAAAAGCTGTTCTTTAACAATATCAACGCCCGTAATCATTTCAGATACAGGATGCTCTACCTGTACGCGGGTATTCATTTCAATAAAGTAAAAGCCGCCATCTTCGTATAAAAACTCAAAGGTGCCTGCACCACGATAGCCAATTTGAACGCAGGCTTTAGTACATGATTCTGCTACAGCCTTTCTTAAGTCATCAGGAATTAAAGGTGCTGGTGCTTCTTCAATCACTTTTTGGTGGCGACGCTGTAATGAGCAATCGCGATCACCTAAGTGAATGGCTTGGCCTTGACCATCGGCAAGTACTTGGATTTCAACATGACGTGGATTGCCAAGAAATTTCTCTAAATAGACAGTGTCATCACCAAACGCTGCTTTTGATTCTGCTTTAGTTAAGGCGATAGAGCTAATGAGACTCTCTTCTTCATGAACAACACGCATACCTCGACCGCCACCACCGGCAGCCGCTTTAATAATAACGGGATAGGAGATCTCTTTAGCAATACGAATTGAGCGTGCTGCATCATCAGTTAGTGGGCCGTTTGAGCCAGGAACTGTTGGCACGCCGGCTTTCTGCATCTCTTGAATAGCGGCAACTTTGTCACCCATAATACGAATAACGTCAGCCGTGGGGCCAATAAACTTAAAGCCACTTTTTTCTACTTGCTCAGCAAAGTCGGCGTTCTCGGCTAAAAAGCCATAGCCAGGGTGAATGCCATCGGCGTTTGTGACTTCGGCGGCACTAATAATTGCGTGGCTACTTAAATAGCTTTGTGCAGATGAGGCTGGTCCAATACAGACAGCTTCATCAGCGAGACGAACGTGCATTAAATCGGCATCGGCGGTGCTGTGAACGGCGACAGTTTTTATTCCGAGTTCGCGACAAGCGCGAAGTATTCTTAATGCGATTTCACCGCGATTGGCGATAACGACTTTGTTTAGCATGGTGATGAATCCTGTGGGTCACTGACGATAGAGTGCATAATCATTTTAGGCGTTGCGAAATAATAGATACCGTGTAAACACGGCATTACATTAAGCAATAATGACTAGCTGTTGATCAAATTCAACAGGCTCGCCATCTTTAACCAAAATGGCTTGAACAACGCCTGATTGATCAGCTTCGATTTGGTTCATCATTTTCATTGCTTCAACAATACAAACGACATCACCTTTATTTATGCTTTGGCCAACTTTAATAAATGGCGGTGTTTCAGGTGATGCTGATTGGTAAAAAGTGCCTACCATTGGTGAACAAACGGCATGTCCAGATGGCGCGGTGCTTTCTACAGGTGCTGGTGCAGCGGCTGGAGCAGCTACAGCTGCAGCTGCGGCAATAGGAGCTGGCGCGGCAGCTGGTGCAGCGACCATTTGTACAGTGTTTCCACCACGACTAATACGAACAGACTCTTCGCCTTCTTTAATTTCAATTTCTTGAACGTTAGATTCTTCTAAAAGCTCAATCAGTTTTTTAACTTTTCTAATGTCCATAAATAGGCTCTCACTTAATTAGGGTTGTCATGTTGCTAGTCGCGCAACATAGTAAAGGTTGTTAGTTATAGGTTTAGCGCTATCGATTAGACGTTAAGTTGA
>Ga0115008_10000742_pt1 | contig 25327 bp, 14 predicted proteins | sample FraStrMetagenome_FD_87164 | JGI IMG/M metagenome (GOLD analysis project Ga0115008, IMG submission 87164) | Marine eukaryotic phytoplankton communities from Arctic Ocean - Fram Strait ARC3M Metagenome | ecosystem: Environmental > Aquatic > Marine > Oceanic | place: Fram Strait | collected...
CATCGGTGGAGACATTCTTGCGTGGGGCCTATGTTCCACCGCAGGAGTGTGTTGGAATCGCGCACCCGCGCGGCTGCCTACCGACTCAACTACTCATATATCCGTGATATAACGCTGTTTCTTTGTGTCTACGTATTTCCCAAAGGCAAGGCAAATGCATCCTATAAGAGGATCTCATAATTTACTTACTTGGTAATCGATAGTATATCTGTTAACTTTTAGATTCCTGCATGTGCCTGACCTCATGGTAAATCGCACAAGCTAGGCTCAACAGTGTGTGTGAACTGTGAACCTAGTTTGGTGTCCGTCCGTATGTCACCCTACGAGTCACCTCGGAATCATTATCATCATCATCCCGGTAAAATGCTTGATTATGTTAGCATTAATCCATTAATACGTATTTACATTACTACGTATTTACATGTAACGTAATCCTAATGTATCTGGAATACGCAACAGGAATAGAAATTGTTTTAAAATTTATGTTCGGAATTCAAAATGTCCAATAATACTGAAGCGATTGATTTGACTTCGATATTCAGCGACGAAGAGGACACACACGATCATCGTGATATTCACGTTCATCGTCGTCGTCAGCATCATGGCAGTAATGACGATGTAATTGCAGGAAATAGTGGGGTTGGATCACGTTCTGATAAACAAGAAGTTGTGGTAGATTCAAGCAAGAGTGCTGCTGCCGTTGAGTATATACTGATTGGTGATGATGATGGTGATGATGATGACGTCAAAGAAAAAGTTTTAGAGTTGGGCATGAATATTCATGATAATCTTGAAAGGAATGGTGTTGATGGAAATTGTAATTATTATGATTTGATTGATGACGATGATGAACACGACCAAAGTGAAATGGAGACAAAGGGATATGAGGATAGTGGTAAAAAGACTTCGTTGACTGAAGAAAATGATGGCAAGCTGCCGCAGGAAAAAATAAAATCTCGTGAGACTCGCTGGATGGAGAAATATAACCAATTGAAGATGTTTAAGGCAAGAAACAATCATATTAATGTGAAAAGGGACGAAAATGCTGAGCTATATCGATGGATAATTGTACAACGGCGTTTGTACTGCGAATGGTTGAGTGGGAGGAAAATTTCGTTGACAGATCATCGAAAAGCTTTGTTGGACAAGATTGCTTTTGACGAATTTGGTGACAAACGATTTTTTACTATGGTGAAAAAGCTCAAACGTTACAAGCAAAAATATGGAACCTGGCATGTTAATAAGTCTCATGATGAATTTCTCAGTCGTTGGGTTCATAATGATTTACGTGTTCAATATTGCGCACTCCTCCAAGGAAAAGACTCAGTGCTAACAACTGAACGAATGAGAGCACTTACAGATATCAAATTTCCGTGGAATATCTTTAATTTATCTCTTGCACCAAACAGGAATCTCCACTCTCTTGGTACGCAACCGCAAGTCACGAAACATCATATCACTAAAGAAAGAGTGAGCGAGGCCGTTCCATCAGTTGCCATCAACGACCAAGTCCCTAAGATCTTGAAGAAATCAATGAATATGACTAAGAAAGTTGCGCATCCCTCAAACGACAAAAAAGAGTCTCGATTCGTTTTCGTCAAAAAGGATCTTAATTCAACGAATGATCAACCATGGCATCAACAGAGAGTTAAGAAAAGGAAAATGTTTAATTTTGAAATGTCAGTTGATGAAGCATATTTGGAACAAGAAAAACTATTTCGACAAGCACGTGAAAAAACGAAACATGTAAAGCTAGAATTAGGTTCGGAGCGACGTGTGAAAAGCAAGGTCATAAGTTTCGAGAAACCGGTTGATGTAGAAATGCTTCCAAGTGGTCATTGGAAGTGGGATTGTATGTATGCTCGTCTGGGCTTACCAGAAGGTTCACCAGCTCAACTTGTCAAAAAGCACTATCGTAAGCTGGCTCTTCTATATCATCCCGACAAAAATGTTGGTATAGATACATTGTCGCGCTTCTTGGGAATAAATGAAGCGTACACTAAGCTTACAACGAACAATATTCCTTAAAAAGATCCCTTTCGAACGTTTTTAAGAAATAATTGGTGCCTACAGAATTAATGGTTGAATTTCGATCTGTACACCTGAATTTTGGGCATGCCTAGGGACTCAACGATTGTCGTATGAAAAAGCATCTGGCAAAGGGATAGAGACGTGCAAACTATCTGTTAGCTTCTTTTCATACGAATTTCAGTTCAGGCTGTCCGCTACCATTTAGAGGCCTCTGCTCAATTTCATGTTTAACGTCAACGTTTGTAGAGTCAGAAGTCTGGACGGGTATTTCCTTGTCTCTGTGTTCTTTTTGGACATCCCTGGTGCTTCTTTTGATATCTTGCTGAGGTATAGGACGCTTTCTAGAACGCTGAATGATTGTTTTATTAGATATAAATTATGAGTTTTCTTTTAAACTTAATATCTCTGCGAAGCTTACCCTGCTTCCCTTTCGAAGTACATTCACTGTATCTGAACCTCTTTTCATTTTTTGCATGACTTTTCCTTTTTGTTTCGTCATAAGCTTGTCGTTCCGAAGCGTATTGCCTTTGGGTATATTATCACGTATGTCAACAACGCAAACAGTTTCGACTGACGTCGTTGGTCTTCCCAGATTTTGATCCAAAACCTGATTGCTACGTAACGCTTCAATCCGTCCATCAGGGCTTACGTGCACATGTCGCACTTGCTTAAGCATTTCTATTGATTCAGCAATAAGGTTTATTCCATAACGACTTAAATTATTTTTTCGTAAATCGATAGATATAAGAGAAGGCGATGATTGGAAAAGGGACGCAATTGATCGAGCCCCCTCGTCTGTAAGTAAATTTCCCTTCAAATTCAATTCCACTGTGTTGTCGATGTCTCGGAGAGCTGCTGCTATCAAATGCATCTCTTCGTCGGAGATGCAATTCTATTAAATCGAAAAATTGAAAGATTAGAATCGTCGCGAAGATGAAGGTTGTATCCAGAAAACGCACCTCTTGTAGCTTTATCCTGCAAAGTCTGTTGTTGTTAAAATTGCTGTTACCCAATGATTCTTTAGATTCACTAGTGTTTGTTTGGTCTTTCATTGAGCCTATGTAATTCAGCAGAGTCTTTCGTTTGCTTTCTTCTTCTTGAGACAAGCGTTTCTGTAATGTAAAATTCTTGGTCTGTAGCGAACAAATCAAGTCATCTTTAGCCTCAAGCTTGTTCTGGATCCTTACTACTTCCTCCTCCTTTGTCATGTACATGCCATAGATTTCTGCTAACCTTTGAACTAGAGTTCCCTTTACATTGACCGATTTTAAAGACCGTTTTAGTATGTGGTTACATTTTCGTGATTCCAGCCACTCTTTATCTTTTGCTCTTTTCCCTTTAATTACGATGAGACCATTGTTAAGAGAATTGTCAGCATAGAATCGTAAACGACCTTCATCCATTTGTTCATCGATATTATCCGCGATGTTATCATCTAATATTTCGTTAGACTTTTGTTTTGTGGTTCGTTGATGTTCCTCCTTCAAACTGTTAGCATGTCGTTGCAATGACTCAAAATCTATTTTACAGGATTTTACTTCCTTTTCCTTTAGATCAAGATCCGTCATCAGGGACTCATTCTTCTTTTCTAAAGAAAATATTCGTTCATGCAAAATTTGGTTTTGATTCGCCCAAGAACTTAGTTGGTCTTCCATTTTCTTTATTTCTATCCTGGAACATTTCAACGCGTCTTCGTTGGACTTTAACTTTTCTGCAAGAAACACTATTCTGCTATCGAGAGTGTGTATTTTGTCATTCGCAAGATTTCTTTCTTGCTCCTCCTTCAGTCTCATTTTCGTCTCTTCTTTGCACCTTAGACCAAGTTGTATATTATGCTTTTTTAGAGCTCGCATCTTCACTTGATGTTCTCTTGCGTCAAATCCAATTTTTGATCTAGCCTTTCCTTCCCTCTCAACTTCTTTCGTTAGTAATGCGATTTTCTTCTTCAAAGCTATACTTTCTTGCTCTTTTGATCGCATAGCCTCTACTGACCTCGTCTTTCCTAACTCGGCTAATTTCAATCTTTCAAGCAGTTGAAATACCTTCTCTGCCATTTCACGGAGCTGATCCGCGCTATCCCTTGCTTCTGCCTCTGTTTCTAATCGATCTTGTTCAGCATGTTGGATTTTGAAAGTCAGATCCTTGTTAATTTTTTGACACCGTTTCAATTCATCAGTTAATTTCCGTTGTACCTCTTCATGATTGGAATTATTTCTGATTTCAGTCTGTAATTTACTGTCGACATCTATTGACATCCTATCGAGAACCTTTATTCGTTCTTTCAATGTTACAACTTCATCCTGTGCACGTTCCTTAACCTCTTCTAAATTTTGTATTTTATGAAGGAGCTTGTATTGTTTTTCTTTTGCGAGGCGAGCCTGATCTCGAAGAGAATCGACTTCAAGTGAAGTCTGCATAGTTATATTTGCATTTTCTTTTATCAGCTTTTCTCGATCACTCTGAAGGAGTTTTACTTCCTCTGACCGGAGACAGCCTTCTCTCGATGCTAAATTTGCTACGTCCTCACAAGATTTATTTTTTATCGTAAGTACTTTGAATTGTGCGTCAAGGTTGTCTCTTTCTTCTTTGCACAACTCGTATTTTGAAGAGATCTGAGCATTCTGAGTCTCTTCAATCTCAAGCAATCGAAGTAATTCACCATTTTGTTCAGTTAAAATTTGAAGCTGTTTATCGCGGCTAAGACTTTCCTCCTTCAATGCTTGAAATTGACTCTCAGCAGCGCATGCCCGAGTTTGTGATTCAAAGTTGCTTTTTCGCAAATCTCTGTTTTCGTCTTCTATCGCTAGCTTCTCCAACTGCAAGGCGCTGGATTCTTCCTCTGCTTTATTGATTGATTCCAAGAGTGTTTGATTTTGTCTTGTTATAATTTCAATCTGCTCATCCTTCAACAGTAGAACGTCCGCCGTTCGTGCTTCTTTAGCCTCTCTCAATTCTGTGATTGACCTTGGTTTTAAAACTTCACTATCTGACATAACCAACAAGCGTCCTCCTAACAAAAGAATCTTAAAAGCAACGATTCATTTATTTGATACAACCCTAGATGTAACTGCCGTGTCAAGACTGAAAAGATAAAAGATAATACCCCTTCAACAAAGACAGGATTATGCTTCATTTCTACATGGAAGCATAAGAAATGAGTATGTCATTTTGGAAAGATCTGAAGTAAACCTATGAATCAAATTGACGAGGGTTGGCTCGTTATCGAACAGCGCAGCTCCTTGATTTATCGTAAATAAATCTTCAGCTGACAACTACGACAATTTATTTGAAAAATATGATAAACTCTTTTTGTGAATGAAACTGTCACAAATATAAATATTATAGATAGTACAGTAGAATTTGAATGAGAGGGGCAAATAATCGATTAAGCTACAATTTCTCCTGTTATGCTTTCATTTCTAACTTTATATGATTTTGATCATGGCGATTGGTGTTAGTTGGTTGCTTTGTTAACTATAATGCGTATTATTTTACTCCTATGAGGAATTTACATTTGTTGTCCAAGCATTTCAAACCATTGCCGAAGAGCATCCCCAAGAACTTCTGGGAGAGAATACATATCTTCCAATACAAGATAGTATGCAAACGGATATGATTCCATGAAAGTCTTTATCTTTGGTTTGCCGTTTTCAAATGTGACTTCTTTCATCTCCAAAATACTATCCTTTCCACCTCTATCATTACCCTCGACAATTATCATTACTACAAGAATATTTGACTCATTCATCTCACGAATAATACGTCGGAGGACCAACCGGTTGTCTCTTTCAATACGTCCGTCTGATAGAATGAAAACCAATTGATATGATGATTGACAGCTCGCTCGTTCGAGCGTAGAAAATGCAGTTTCAACGCATCTTCCAACTTTCGTGCGTTTTTCGTCGAACTTCAGATTCTGGACTACACTAGAACCACTTTCGTTGGTCCAAGGCCTTTCGAAAGGATGCAGTAATTTCATCTCTTCTCCAAAACTAGCTACACCAAGTTCTCCTATTTCTAGCTGACTCATTCCATTTGCTAACGTTGCTAGCGCAGCTAAAGCCATCTCCCCTGCTCCACTCTTGAGCATACTTTCCGAATTATCGACTGCTAAGAGAACACGATAGTCTCGCTTTGCCGGTTTTGTCCGTCTCAGCCAAATTTTATCTTTGCGGAAGCCTGACGCGATGTAGCTGATTACACGTTTCATATTGATACGTTTTCCTGTTCTGTAGTCACCTTGCAACTTTGTTGCCACCAATGGTTCCATTACAAGTCGGAGTTTCTCACACAATCTACGAGAATAACTATTTGTCTGAGCGTTAATAGCTGACCACTTAACACGATCAAGAGATAAGTCATCATTAGAGGCAACACAGAATTGAAGATCTGATATATTTTCGTCTTTTCGGGAATCAATGCGTGCTTCGAGCTCCATCTGAGATAAATCAGTTACAACTTTGTTCTCGAGATCAGCAAAGTCGCTACCATCCCCGTGATTTTGTATATCAAGTGTCACAGATTCAATCTCATCACAACTTGGAGCACTCTCTTCATCATTCGTTTCCGAATGAGCATTCGATTCTACATACTCATTCTCATTATTTTTCGAGTTCTTATTTTCTGAATATTTTTTTTCCTTCTTCGAATCATCTGGTAAAATTGAGGGTGATTCGTCATTGACATTATTACTACTGCGCTCCTCTATCTCGTCTTCTTTTTCGTCGTCTCTTTCTAAAGGTTTCGCATTTTCTTCGGCAATGTCACCCAAAACTTGTGTTGTATTATTTTTCTGTCCATCAGAGAATTCAAAAGTGCCGTTGTTGTTCGCCTCGTCTTTTGCATGCTCATCGTTTTCAAATGCATCTTCCGCACTTTCTTCTTTCATTTCAGTCGATGTTTCTACCATATTCAACCTTTCATGCCAGAACTTTTCAGCGTCGCCTGGGTCATCAAAAGGATTCGGGGATTTCTTCATCTCTCGATTTTTCTTATTTATGTTTTCATTTCTGGGTGTAAATTCACCTTCACCTGAGTCATCTTCTGATGTCCCTTGGTTCTGTCGAGATTGCTGTAAGTTTTGTTCGTTGCGTCCACTATCGAAATTTCCACCCTCATCTTTAGAAGCGTCATCTTCTCCTTCTTTACCTTCGTCCATAATGCTACTTTTTCCATTCTGAGCAGAAACACCATGTGCATCTACATTCGATTCGGCTCCACTATCAGGAATGACCTCTTCATTATTTAATTCGGGATGTTCAGGTTGTTCATCATTATCATCAACATCCATCTCATTTTCTTCATGTGTTTCAACGCCTGTAGAGTGCAATGCATCTCCTTCATCATCACTACTCGAATACACCGAGTCAACGTCGTCTATCTTTCCCTCTCCGACAGTATCTTCTCCTTCGCTCTCGATGCCCCTAAATATTTGACGGTTTAGTTTTGATTTCGAAACATTAATGATAGTGCATATATCTTTTACTTACTCTTCTTCTTCCATATCTCCCCCTTCCATCCTTTCTTCGTCCTGGTCGTTGCCGTCGTTACCATCTAAGTTGAGTTCATCTCCAAGATCCATTTCGTCCTCAATTTCTTCCGATTCTTCTTCCAATTTCTCATTTCGGACGTCAACACCTGCGTTGTCCTCGTATTTATCGTCTGCATCCTCATTGAAAGGTTGTTCGGTTTCATCGCCATCTTCGTGCTCGCCTTCATCCTCGTGTAATGTTTCGTCTTTATCTTCAGATTTATTTTCGCTTTGCTTTTCTTGAGGTTTTTCATCACTCAGTTTGCTTTCATCGTTGTCTTCACGAGTGCGCATTTCATCTTCAAGTAATTCGCTCGATTCCATCTTATTGTCCTCCTCAAATTTTTCTTCCGTCTCTTTATTCTGACCTTCATCATCACTATCTTCCCACATTTTCTCGTCAACAATATTTTCATTCGGATCTTCACCATCGCCCATTTCCCGATCGAGCTCCTCTTCTCCTTCATTGTCTTTTTCTTCGTTTTTATTCGATTCTGGGACGTCAAAAAGGTCACCGTCAAAATTCCCTTCCATCTCCATTCCTTTATCAGCTTCTTCTTCGTCTAACTCTTCATTTTTATTCTGATCTTCCTTCGCCCCTGCCTCCTCGTCTTTGTTTCCAAGAAGTTGTTCCTCGTTTTCGAGCTGGTCAGTAACATCATCTTTACCTTCACCGCTGCCCATCCCGGTTCCTTCGACATCATCTTCAAACTTCATATCACTAATATCACCACTACCTTCTCCTTCTCCATCTTGCACGTCATCAGAACAAAAGCCGTTAGAGACTAAATTCCTAAAAATACGAATAATGACGTAGATGAATTTGCCCGAATTTCGATAAAATGACACAAAGTCATCGAGTCTATGCTCCCAAAGGTAAATCAGATGATTGAGCAGACTGCAAGAATCTGTCCCTAGTGCCATCGCAATACCAACTGTGTAGCTATTCGAACATGAAGAAGCTCCGTGCAAGCAATTTACCATAACTTCAAGATCTCGAATGATACCTTCAAAATTCATACATGACCATTCCTTTGCCATCGAGCGGTGCATTTGCCATAGAAAAGACATTTCTTTCTCATCCACATTGTCCTGTTCGTACTCAGCATTAATGGGGTCATTGGATAAGCAAACAAGTTTTTGAACACTAATCAAGACCTTTTCAACCATTGACGACATATTATCAAAGATGAGCTGCACTTCTGGTGAAATGCTTATGTCTGGAAAGGCATTTATCTCAATCTCATGGTCACGCTTCATTGCCTCCACAAGATTCATACATACTTGAATGCTATCAATTGTTGACTGAAATACCTGCATGGGAATAATTTTATTTTCGCTACATTTCTCGGCATAACTTATAAATTCCTTCAGCATATCCTTTAATGTTGCTCCTTCGTGGAAAAGATAAACCAAATTGTCATTTCTAATCACTTTCAGCGTTGAGATTCTCTCGATGTACTGAGCAATCGCATCTAATTTCGTTGAAAAGCTTGTGACGGCAACAGAACAATCCCTAATCACTTCTCGACCAGACGTTACGAGGGGGCTAACATTCCTTAGAAAAACCAAAGTTTGCATCATCGACTCGTGTACCTCATTTACACTTTTTCTTAATTCGCTTACTCCGGAATGTATTTTGATCTGATCTAACGGAGTAGATTTAATACTTTGGTCGAAGGATTTCACAAATGGGAGCGTCAATTCAATAGCTTCTGATACTTTGTCAATCAAGCATTTCTGCTGTACGAGCATAAAAAAGCTACATAAAAGGTAAAGAAACATGCCTAAAAAATATTAAATAAATAAATAAACGCTTACCCATGGTCAGCAAATCCAACCATTAGATTCATTTCGCGCTGACTCATAAATTCACTGCCAAAAATCAATACTTCATTGCGAAAGCGACTTATCTCGATTAAACATCTATGAAAATATCTTTCTCCGTCCTCGAACGAACAGCTGCATTTCTTTAGGGCTTGATTTTGCTCCTTTGTGGCAAATGGAAGTTGCAAAAGATGGAACATGATTCGGGACTGAGAAGGGACAGACCATCTGGTGCTTGAAAAGCCATGTCGCTTAAGCATTTTAAACAAATCAACTAAAGCACGTTGCTTCACTGGTTTTGGTGTATTCTTCTGTCGCAAATTCTTTAGACGGTCAAATATGTCATCGCACAAGCCTTCCGCTTCAACCGATCCTCTCGCCGCCCACGAATCTCCGTGGCATAATTTATCTACTATTTCTTTTGCCTTTTTCGATTTACCACGCATACCTGACAAGTACTTCCAGCAACTAAAAATGATAGAAGCCTCCTTCCCTACAAATTCATGCATGTGCATTTTACATGAATCATTCTGCCTAATCGTTGTCTTTAATGTTTCAATGTCCTCGATTTCTGGGAACAATATTTTGTTGGAAGGCATGCTCGTCGTAGGTTTTCGATCGATGTTTTCACTACTTTGGCGAACACCTTGTATGAAATCTTTTTCTAATACCTTGTTTACTCTGATCTGCAAAACTTCTTCGTACTGTATGAAAGAATTGTTAAAACAAGCTCAAGTAATTTTAGCTCCATCAACGCAGAAGTACATACTTACCTCCTTGAGTAAATTCATAAGTTTCATGTGACTTTTTTCTGTCGATTCAGCAAGCGCGTAATAAGATTGTTCGTCCCACTTAGCCAATTTGACCTCGTTGGTCAAACGCATCTCAAGTGGTTCCCTGCCTCGCTCTTTGATTTGTTTCACTTTAGGTAACAAAAAAGAGTAATGTTTCCAAAAAGACATTAACATTCGTCCAAACTTCAACATTGTCCGTTTGTTCGGCAGACTTTCACAACCTTTGGCATGCAATACCACTTGATTTGCAAACGAAAAGATGTATTGTAGTCGAGTTTCAAATTCCCCAATGGTGGAGCTGAGTAAAAATGTATCGAAAAGCTGCATAAGCTTTTCAAGATAATCGTTTGACTCTTGAACTAAAGACGAGGGCTTCCCATCTTTTTCTTTCTCATCATGACGTTCTAAACCTTTCCATACCCATTTGGTGCATAAGTCCGACATAGTTTGATCAAGCGAATCGTTGAGCCAGATGAGAGAATAAAGTTTTAACCAGTAACGTTGTGCGCGATCACTATGTTTTCTTTCGATTATATTCAATAACGACTTCCAGCTTGATAACTCTAATTTCCTCCACCGTGCAACTAACGTGCTTACGCTTTTTAGAGGAGGACCAAGCTTCACACGCTCACTTGCATATTGTTCCCATTCTTGAGACTTCCTCAAGATTAATTCTAAACCTGAGAGAACCTTCCCAACGGAAGTATTTGAAAGATCAAGTCTTCTCACTTTTTCGATAATCTTACAAACGGAAATAAGTATATCATTGCCAGGAAAAGCCCTAAGAAGTTGATTGAGTCGTAAAAGTAAATCGGACAAACAAGTCTCTGCCTTCAAGCACTCTTCTGGATTTGGATGATAATGAAAATCAGGCTCATCTATTTTTCGGTGCAGTCTTGACGTAAAGGAACTCCCATTCATACTATTTGCGGACAAAGAGATTGCAAGCATATGAAATCCCATGAAATCTCGTTCATCGACTTCGTTGGTAAACCCATCTGAATTCGTGTAAGCTGAGGCTGCGTCGTAATTCCATAAAAATGCTCTCATTCTACAACAATCGTCCGCTCGAGGAATATGTTCATGAAATATCACTTTGTGTGCTTCAACAAGTAGACTTATGTGACTATCTGTCAAATTTAATAGAGTCTCATGCACAAAGTAAGCGTCTGTTTCTATTTCATCTTGGTTCTGGTTTTCCATAGAATCCATAGCTTGAATGAACTCTACAGCATGATCTGGGAAATGTTCTCGCATTTTTCTTAAATCTTTTTCTTCTTCAGTTTCATTTATAACCTCTTCTCTTTCATTGAGATATCTTTCATCATCTATATCACTTTGCTGAAGCCTCTTCCAACCCAGTATTATCTTATCAAAGACTTTTCGAACTAACAATAACGTCAACTCGTCTAAACTCTGATTGACCCTTGCGAACAATTCTACTTTTGCTACAGAAGCAAACATTGAGGAGACGCCTTCACGACATTCTTTCAATTTTTCGCTTTCAAGAATGGTGTAAGGCCGAATTGGAAAGGATAAAAGAGAAGATAAAGTATTGTTTCCACAAGAAGAGTTAGCTTTCTTCTTATTAACTCTTTTCATCTCATTTAGACCCAATTGTATATTTCGTATGGCAACAACAAAAGGGACATACACGTCTTCGTATTCTCTGTATCGATCAATGATACGTGTAATGAACGCACATACAGTTTCTTGCCAATTTTGCTCGTTTGCTAAAACAAAATCAAGATTAGCATCGAAAGATTTTACCAACTTCAAAATTGTTTGTAAGCTTCCAATGGTCGACGTGAATTTCACAAGTTCCTTGAAAAGTTGAGGAAATGGCTTCGACTTTAGTGGACGTTCAACAACTTTCTTCTCTTGCTTCTCCTTTTTTGCAATTGAATGAGAAGTTTGGTCAAGAAGAAAGGAAATATGGTCGTCTCGCACAAAGTCATCCCCTGCATATGCTCTGGATTCCCACTGATAAACAGATAATTGTAATCCAAGGTGAGATATATAGTTTTTCCATTGATTAACTTTTGCTGCTGGTTTTTTCGTAGGATCCACCGGGCTTGACGGCAAAAGAAGTTGCAATTGTAGTACACCACAAAAGACCCATGCACGAGCAAGATTCATACTATAGCTAGTTTCTTTGGAATCAAAATTTTTTGTTAAGGCTTCAAGAAGAGGATAAACGACTCCATTCAAGAGAGACACAAAGCGTACTTCTTGACAATCTCGAAGAAGATCCTTCATATCTTCAAGCCTATTTGTCGACTTTTGTAGCGCCATATCATTGAGCATTGTTATCAGTAACCGCGATGATGACGAATTGGTGAAGTCGGTTTTCAAAGAATGAATGATATTTGAGAACTGGTAAATAAGTACTTGACTCATCGATAAATTTTGTGACGCTGTTCTTCTTGTGCCAAGATGACTAATTATTGACTTTGCTTGCACGTATCGAACATGAAAATTCTCTAGAGTCCACCTTGAAACTCTAATTGATGAGCGACCATAAAGTCGTAGCAACAGTTGGCTTCGAACCGGCTGTCGAAGCCTCAACGGACCATCATGTTTAAAGTTGTTTATACCCACACGAATATCTCGAACATTCAAATCGGAATTAGAATCCTTCCAGAGACTGGGGCTTGTAATAGCTGGACAAATACGGTCAATGTCAACAAAGCTATTGCACCATAAATGGAAAGAAAGGTATGAAAACATGAGTGGTAACATATTTTTGATCAAAGACCGCATGCTTGAGTTTGAGATCGAGTCACTTTCAAGTGCCCACAAAAGTGTTTGATAAGGTCGCAGTGAATGTGGAGACCACATGCTTTTCTCTAGTGCAGTAAAAAGAAATTCTCGGATATGCGGAATGTACTTTCGAAGATCTGTCTTTAGCTCGAATGAATCCTCTTGAAGATATCTCGAACTAGCAGAGCAAAGGATTTGCATTAATTCAATTTCTTCATATACCAGAGATACTTCCACTAGTTGCGATGTTTGGACATAAGCCCACTTTGTCAAAAGCCCTTGTACAAAATTATCCGCCGATGCCACGTTAGGACGTAGCTTCCTAATTTCATCTAAATTGAGCTGATTATTAGCTGTTGAGTCTCTTGTATCGAGGGTTACAACTCTCAAAGAGCACAAAAATCGTTCTTTCTCCGCATTAACCTTCTCAGATAGTTGCTCTTGAACTTGAATTATATTGTATTTTTTATTCGTTTGATTCATCGGTATCACGTCATCAATATCGAGCTCATCTGTGCATGCCCATTGAGTCATGCACAATGCTCCCAGTATGTTGCGCTTAGTTTCGCTATCAACATATAAATGTTGATGCTGCATAGAGACTAAAGTTTCTAGATCGAATACAGAGCGTTGAGGATTTAGAAAATCTGTGATGACACAGCCGTTTTGAGCTAAATTCTAAGAAATACAAAATCGAAAGGATTTAGAAATTAATCGACGATGACTGTATATTGTTGAAACCTCACCTCCAGTTTATGTCGCGCCTCCCAGTATTTTGCTTTAAACGGAACTTTAGGGTGCCCTCCTTTCTTCCATAAAATATCAGAAGAAGTCGAAAGTACACCTGTTAAGCTCCGCAAGCGCTCTTGAAAGGCTTCGAAGACAAGCTGTGTTCGTTTACAAGATCCGTCCTCATCGAATCTGACATGCACCTTGTGAAACTTTGTCCACACTTTGTTAAACCAGCGCAAATGAACGAAGAATCCCTCCTCATCGAAGTTGAGAAAGGAAGATGAATTTCTTGGTGGAACAAATGATGCGTTGCGCAAAAATGACCAAAACTTGTCTCTCTGCAAAATCAAATGTTTCAATAGAGACACGTCAACGTTTGCAATCGCGTTAAAACAACTCGATGACCAGTAGGAAATAAGATTGTCAAGGGCCTCGAAAAGATGAAAAAGAAAAGGAGTTATTTCGCAAGTAAAATTGCGGCAGTCTGCGATACCTTTGGCAATCATATAAGACACCTCAATCACACTTGGAAATGATCCATCCCATTTGCCATATTTCAGCTGATGAAAGGTAGCAACTTCTTCAACTCTTTGTGCGACACGGTTTAACATAGTATTGGAAATCTCCGTCCGCTCTATTGATTTTAAGTACTCTAAAACTCCCTTGGCAAGTGGTAAATGCTTTTTTGATATTATTGAAAGGTAATAAATGCACAAATCTCTATCCACCTTCACCGAAGACTTCAAAAAGTTGCCAAGAGATAAGTTTAGTAAAGACCGGTGAAAGCTGTAACTTTTCATGCGATATTCCTCAAATTTATCGTAGATACTCGTCGAGTCCAAAGGCAAACACGAATTCAAAAACAAAAATCCGTCTGGAAGTTTTCCAATTTTTTCCCAAGTGATAACCAACTCTAGAACTCTGGCGTTCAGTAAGATTTGAGCGTGAAGAGGATAGTGAACTCTCATTGGCCAGAACCGCACGTGTCGAAATAGAATATCGGATTCAGATGCTGGTGCAATAAAAAGATTATTGAGCTCGTTCACGTATTCAGTCGTACCATAGACTAGATTCTGGGCCACGCTTAAGGCGAAATCAATTTGATACCCAAAAGCCAAAAGGCTCATTGAGATTTCAGCCACCCTTTGAATAGAAAATTTAGAAACAAATTCATCGTTAACGCTCTTTACAAGTTCGACTTCTCCTTGATATTTCAACAATATTTTTTTAGCTGTTGACACTAGTCCTACCCCTAATCTCTGCAGGCAATTAATTGAGTCTAAGGTGGAACTTGTTATTCGGAAGGAATTGACATTTTTTTCAGTGTCTACTGCTTCTTCGCTGCCCCCTTCGCTCAAAAGACATACTTCAATACATCTGTTACGCATGGCTCTAGAAACATCCCCTAAAGAGGGCTTCATGGAAAGAAATAGCCTGAAATTTGGATGAGGTTTTATGATCCTAGCACCGGACGCATTATCGTCACCAAAAGCTCCGCATTCTGTGAGAATAAGCTCACCACCAACTTCCATCAAAGGGTTTAAGCGATCCAAAACAGATGATGTACATAAGTTTGCGTTCTCGAGATGTAGCCAGTGACCTTTTAGCATGGAATTCACTAAGATACCGTCTACCCAACGAAAAACGCCACCTCCGTCAATGGAATTAACTTTTCTTTCTCGCAAACGCTCGAATAAATTGACTACATCGGCCACTCTCTTCTTCGCAAACGTACCAAAGTGCTCACATATAGTTGTGGCGTTCTTAAATAATTCAATAAGATCGTAAGTTATGGCTGACTCTTCAACGAACCTACTTGGATTGTCTGAATTTCGTTGTGACCGAAGTTCTGTAAATAGATTGTACATATTTATAATCTTTCCTAAAAGATGTAGCTGATCATTGTTGTTAACTAAACACCTGCATGATCCTCGATATAACGAGGCAATTCCCTGCTCAAGAAATCTATTCCATTCTTCACAATCTATCTGCTCAAATGATCCAAGTAAATCTGATACATCAGAAGAAGGTGTAAGTGGCATCTCCTCCAAGGTAATGTTCATAGATTCACTCAAAACTCGAAGAATTGTGCTTTTACCACTTGATGTACCTCCAACAAGAAGACAAGGCCAGTTCATATTCACGCATCGTGCTACAGTCTCCATTGGTCGCTGCAGAGTCCTTAGAATATCAGGTTCTGTTCTCTGGAATGCTCCACCAAAATAAGAATCAGTTTCGTTTGAAAGATGCCGCGGGGATTTGACATTTCCGATCTGAATAAAGTGATGGAAAATATTAAAATCGTATGATATGGGTGGAATGTCAGTTAGAAAAAAGGTTCGAAATTTTTTTCGCGCCATTTCTCTGTCGACTTTGGAACGGAATCTATCAACGAATATAGCATCAACGAAGTGAGCTGCTCCTTCGGTACCGGTTTGACTCTCGGTAACCATTAATTCGCACCACCTAAAAACATCACGTAAGTTGAACTCCCAGGGACTTCCAAGCTGACCAAACAATCGCCTGCTAGTGATGTCCTCCTGTAATGAATTAGTGAAAGAAACCATCTTATCGACGACATCAGTCTCGATGGAAGGAAAACTAACTGCGACAATCGAAGACAAATCGTCTTTTAGCAAAGCGTCCACATAGACTTTCGTAAAGCGATTAAGAAACGACTTTGGTAAGCCTTTACGACCACCGCCCTAATATAATGAAAAGTAATGAGACGACGATCATTTAGAAGAAACCTTAATTCCATGTGCCTTACTTGCGCTAAAGGATTCTGAGCAGCGAATACTCGAAAGGAATCTGGGCAATCAAATGTCTGGCCCAATTCAGGGACAAAAACCTGCGCTCTGTGATCAAAACAACTATTGAGCCCCTCCAAAACTGTTTGTGACGCTAAATTTAATTCATCCAATAAAACCCAATCACCGCGTTTAAGTGCCTTCAAAAAAACTCCATCACACCAGCTAAACATCGAGCCATCCGCCCCAGCGCTTTCATCTACAACAGGGAGATCACTACCCATTAAGTCGCTTATATCCGTCTGTTCAGAAAGATTTATTCGCACCAAATTATGCCCGGACACTCGTGCCAATGCCGAAATCAAACTTGTCTTTCCCACACCTGGGCTTCCTTCGAGGAGGATTGGCTTCTTTAGTTGCATTGCGCGGAGAACTCGCCTCAAATTCACACATGTTGTAGGCGCCTTCAAGTTAAAGTTGAGCGAGCTTGGAATGGGTTCATTTCCAGTTCGAATGAGGAAGGGTTTGATTCCAAACACACCCTGAGACGTGATAAATGACTTTTCGATATCAAAACTTTCATCTACAAACCCAACTAAACTTTCTTCTCTAAATTTGTCGGGAACTAGGCCAATCAAATACAATTTGGCTTTGCTACGGGTATTCTTTGCATCGTCGCTAGACAAACCAGTACCGAGACCAAGACCGTCCAAATGCATTAACGAAGCTCCGTGTAGGAATGCGGACCAAATACCAACAGTGCCTAATCCTCCATAGTCAATGATAAAATTAGCCCATCCAAGGATATCTCGAAGAGAGAGAACAAAATCACTCCATATTCTAGACGATGATTTTTCGCCGCATACGGTATCGTTAAACCATTCTACATAACTAAGCATTGGATTACAAAGTTGGAGAAATATGCTATCACTGGTTCGTTCAAACGCAAGTTTAAGAACCATATAAATGTCGTCCCTATCTGTGATAGCTGGGATCCAGATTTCCGTAAACCGACTTCGTAGAGCAGGAGATAGTTCTCGCTTTCCGAAATCGCCACCTAAAAATTATACGTGAAACTATTTGAACTTCATTACGCGAACACAAATTATCACATTTTCGCCACTTACCAGGATTCATTGTTGCAAATAACCTAAAATCATTGTGAGCAACAATTTCGTTTTCAATATTTTCGTCTGCATCCATACCCCCCTTTTCAGCAAGTACAAGCATTCGAGCTGGTTCAAGAACAGAGTTAAGTCGCTCCAAAACAGCGTCCTCTGCCAGGCTCAATTCATCGATAAGTAAAAATTTTCCTTTTTTCATTGATGTTACAAGAGGACCATCGACCCACTCAAAAAGAGCTTTTGACCGTTTATAATACGATTTAATATTTTCAATGGCATGCTGCACGTCTACTTCTGAGTCTAGTTTCCTTCTTTTTCTTTTCTGTTCCATATCGTTGACGACGTTTTCACTAGAAAGTTTTGAATAACTTTTATCAAAAGCTTCTGCAAATGCAAGTATTTGGGAGGAAGCATCACTCGGAGTCAATGATGATGCCGCAAACAAAATGCTCAAGTCACAATCATCTTGGATAGAGGAGACGAGGAAACCAGGAATATTTTCTGGAGGAAGTAGGTCTCCGCTGACACCCAGTAACTTTTTCGCTTCAGTAACCATATTGAGAACAATTTTATTACGTTCTCGAAGGGGCCTCAACCCACCGATAAAATCACTTGTTTCTGTATGCGCATGACAATTTATAATTTCTAGATCTTTTTCCAATATTTTGGTTAAAAGTTGTACCACGGTAGTTTTGCCACAACCAGTTTCGCCTGATCACAAAGTGAGTCACAAGATATCATATGATGAAAGAAAAATCATGGACTCACCAACCAGTAAAACAGGTTCTTTCTGATCAATACAACGTTTGACAAGGTGCACCAACCTTAACATAGCCTTCGTCGACGCAACTTGGTGCATTGATGGACAAACTGAAGTTACCGATGTATTATCGCCTCTCGATTTATGCAAAGCTACCCGAGACCACGATTGATCAGAGTGGTATACATTTTCTGTGTTAATATCTGTATTAAATTGTTCTGATATTGTTTTTCGAACCAACTCTTTCTCCTTTTCTTCACGAAGCCTTTCACCTAAAAGCATATAACCTTCTACGGCAAGGTCAGTTTTTGATATCGACTGGCGCTCTGCCCATCGCAATAAATCTCTCGGAGTAATTAATCCATCCTTTCCTCGAAAAAGACCGCTGGAACTACGACGTTGCCTTAGCACATTCATTGTGTTTACAAGCAGTTTTGCGTGTGACGAAGGGCAAGCGCATCGTGCTTCCAAAATAGTAATCATTTCATTTGGCGGTATATCACCAATGTGCAATTCAACAAACCTATTTCGAAATGCACGTGATAATGGCTTACGACCACCGTAAACTCCTGAAGGATTCTGTGTTGCGAAAAGACGGAAATTTGGATGAGGTCGAATAACTTCATTTGTTTCCGGAATAAACAGCTCCCGATTATCATCAAGAAGTCGGTTTAAAGATTCTAAGACCTCTGACGGTGCTAAATTTAATTCGTCTAGAATAAGCCAATATCCATTTCTTAATGCTTCCACAAGGATACCATCTTTAAAACGAAATTTTCCTGATGAATCAGATGTATAGAAGCCTGTATACTCCTGAACATCGGTATGCTCGTGATTGTTGATTCGCAAGCATCTATGTCCACAATACGCAGCAAGAAACTCAACCACAGTAGTTTTTCCTGCACTTGTGGGCCCCTCAAGCAGAACATTCCAAGGACCGGCTGCAACAGCTCTAGCAAGAGAACGTACGTTTTTCTTTGCAGAAGGAGTTAGGACAAATTTTGCCTTTCCAACTGTTTTCCTAGTCCAATCTATTCGCTCTGCCGGACCGACTCCAATCCAGAATGGTTTTACCAAAACGAAGTCATCATTCTTTCCAGGTCGACGAGCAGGACGGTCAATTTCTTTTGCACTTAACCCCTTTCCTAAAGCTCCACTTAAAAATTCTTTCACAACCTTCCGAGAGACCTCATCCAAAGGTCCCTCAAAAGCAAGTTCGAAACCTTCTAGCAATGCACGTTGAAAAGAAAATTTTTGTCCGAAGATTAATTCTCTCGCTGCGGAAAGCGCGCGACATAAGGTTCTTAAAGTGTAACGTGGTCGCTGACCTGCACTATCAGTTAGCGATTTTTCAGCTAGTCTCCGGCACTTAATATATACCTCGATAGTTTTCATAACTATATCGCTGTGCTCTAACTTGCCACTACTCGTTACGACTCCAGTGAAGTATTGGGCAGCAATCAGTCGAAGTTCAACTGGATCCTCCAGTTCGTCAACAAATATCTCAGTAAACCGGGACCTCATGCTCAAAGGTAAATCTTTCTTCCCAATATCTGTAGCCGGGTTCATGGCTGCAAACAGCCTAAAATTTGGATGTCTTTCGATAGCCTCAGAATCGCCTCTCTCAGTGATTACAACACTCCCATTAGCGTCATCTAATAAGCCACTAAGTCTCTGAAGCGTCTCACTTGATGCAAGATTTATTTCATCGAGTAGAATCCACTTCCCATTTTGGAGTGCATCCACTAATTATATTCAAATTAGTCAATAAACATCGACTGAAAGTGAGGGATCCTCGGTTCTTACCTAAAGCTCCTTCTGTGAAAGCAAAAGCCAGTCCAGTCTCATCTGCCGCCCTTTGGCGCTCAAAGTTATCGATTATTTTCACAGTTTCTTTCCATTTCCTATTATCAGAAGTTTTTTCCTTAATAAAAAAAATTAGCAATATTTGGATAAAGTCAACCGCATCGTTTTGAAGAAAATGCTTACTATTCCCATTTTTGCACCTTTTTGTAGCGCTAGAGACAACTTTTTCCACTGGCTCCTTTCAAATGCAGCGTTGATATAATTCAAGAATTTAGAATTCTTTTTCCTTGAAAATGAAGATACAAATAAATCCAAAAAGGTAACATAAGCCTTCCTCGCTGTTTGCTTTATATCCAAAGGCCGATAGCCTCCCAATAAATCGGACGAGTCGGTCTGCAACGACATATTTTGAACAATAAGGTTTTGATTTGATAGACTCGCCAATCGTTGAATTAGAGTTGTCTTGCCAGTCCCCGTTTCACCTTATGAAAAAGTTAACATCAAAATGCGAATGCAACTCGTCATTTGCAACAGATACTTACCGACTAATAACACAGGCTCGTTTTGGGATATGCAAACAGAAATTGACTCCATCAATCTCAATGAATAATTGGTATCAATAAAGGTACCTTTACCAGCGTCATGTGTTGCATTATTTCGGTTAATAACAACCCTCCCGATATGCACGCTTGAAGATAATTTTTCTACAGATGGTTTCCTCGTCTCAATATACCGTATAGCGAAATCAGCAGGAATTCCCCAAATAGGTGCAGCGACATTAATGATAAATGCTTTTCTCGTTTCTTTCGATGGCGATGCAGATACAAAAATATCCACTGATTCTGCCACGCATAAAGTCCTTTGAGATTCAGTTAAGAAATTTACAGTCGCTTCAATGGGAACATTTTTACTAATTCTGCCACACAGCTTCATGAAGTCGCGCACAGAACTCTTACGACCAACCTTTTTAGCATTGAAGTGTATTTTATTATCTGCGTTGAGATTACGCTCGACGGCTCTGTCTCCGTCGGTTAACGTCTGATGAACATCTCTTCTAGAAGCGTCCATGGCACAAAAAAGTTTTAGTGACGCATCGATGATCGATATCGGAAGACCTGGATACATTACAAGGCCAATTTCCTGTGAAAAAGTGTAAGGTTTTGATAAGTTTCATACTTTAAATCGATCACACGCTTGAAATTTAGGGAGCGTACCTGTAATTCATTGAGAGGTAGCGGTTCAATGCAGACTTTTTGCCACAAAGTAGTGCTAAGAAGATGCGCGTTTGCGTTCAAAGAAAGTCTTCTACTTAGGCGTCCAGATGACTCCCTTCGCTGCTCCAAAGAATCTAAAGTAGTGCACGTTGCAATAAAGCGGAATGAAGGATGGGCACAATTTCTATCTCCATTCTTTTCGAGTGGAAGAATTCGATTTTCAATAAGTGGAATTAAAGCTGCTAGCACTTCTGACGGAGCAGTGTCCACATCCTCCAAAAGGATCCAGCGTCCTTCTTGCACTGCACGTGTGATTGCACCGGCTCGCCACTCAAACTTTCCTGGCACGTCTGTTGCTACATACGAGCCTAACAGAGACTTACTATCAGTTTGGTCATCAAGATGAAGCTCCAACAAATCGTGACTTTGTCCCACGAGCCTTGCTAGTTCTCGAACTAACACAGATTTTCCTGCACTATTTGGTCCACAAACAAGAACACTATCTTTTGATGCAAATAAGGATGTTGTAAGCAGAGATAAGTTCTTTCTTGTAGTTGGCGTCAAAATTAGTCCACTGGAAATATCTGATGAATTGTCATCGGATGCCTTAGAATCACTCTCAAATTTTTCCTTCGGAACGATTATGTCGCCATTTGCTGGATGGCAAAGATATTTGTGAAGAGGAATTATCGAGCGGAGTTCTCGGAAAGTTAGAGAAAGTCTTTGAATTTCATGTTCTTCTCCTTTACAAATTTGCTCAAAAGGATAAAAGCCATCAATTTCAAAACATGATGGGGCATCGACAACATTCAACCTAGCAAAAAAAGAATTGCGTTCGTCTGTGCGGAAATCTAAGAACAAAGCTACAGAGTGAGCTGCATGATAACGAATCGCCGCATCAAGCGACAGTAGATATTCAGAAGATTCAATGCTACCCTCACTGTGCGAAATCGATAAGCACTCAAAAAGAAAAGATATATCCCAATCCCACCAAAAGTCCAAAACATAGTTCGCCGCTCCTCCTGATGAACGTCCAAATGACCGGTAATAAAATAATAGTCTATGTAAACCGCCAAGAATACTCAAAATGGTAACATGTCGAGATGGTTGTTGGTTATTATATGATACGTATATTTTATCCAAGGGGTTAGAGCAACGATCTTTCCTATCGCCAATATATTTGCCTGCGAAGAATTTTGAAACAATTGGTTCTATTTGTGGAGAAATTGGCAACCAAAACGAAAACAGAATCATTGTTGCATGATAAGCAGAACCGACACAACCTAATTTCGTGACCTCTGCCTTGCCAAGAAAAAAGTCACAAACCATGCAAGCAATATCCAACGCGATTGGTCGTATGTTGTACAGTATCTGCTTGAAACGATCTCCATGTAATATCAGTCCATTAGGATATGAACGAAAATAAGCATTTTGATATGCCTGCTGAGATTGAAACTCGCCCAATTCATCATCACCCGTCTTACTTCCAATATCTGCTTCATCAACTCGAATAAGTGCGCAATCTACACAACTCCGTATTAAGGCTTCAGCGATTCGTGTCAACAAATCTCTTACGTTCTCCGAATAAGGCAACGACGATGACGAGTTCTCCTCATTGAACAATTTTTGGATAAAATTTAGAACACTATTTAACCATTGCACAGTTACATCTGCAGCATCGTATTCCATTGACTCGTCAACTTTTTCATGTTTGTCCATGATTTCGTTTTTACAAGATTATTAGTTAATTGAAACAAAAAGACAAAAGACAAAATACCATTTTTTTCTGTTTTTTCTTTTGAAAGTGATGTTTTGATAGAAATTTAAATGGCCATCGATAAAGTATCAATAACGGTATTTATCTAAATATATTGTTGTCGGACTTCGCGCAACTCTTTTGCTCTTTGGTGTGAATGTGAGTTCTCGAAGCATCGAAGAGACAGAGAAAAAAAGTGACCAAGCAAATTTTGAAAATACATAGACGACACGTGAAAGACGGAGAGATAGAGAGATAAAGAGTGACAGTGATCTACACACGTACAAGGAATAGTAATAATAAAATGAAAACGGCCCAACATCTTTTAACTTTATTAATCGGCGCTGCTGCACCAAATTGTTTGTTGGCAAAATATGGCGATGGAACTGATCTTGCAAACGATGCTCCCATTCGGATCGGTGTGAAACACAGGCCGCCGGAGTGTCCTCGCAAATCAACCACCGGTGATTTTCTCGAGGTTCATTATGTAGGGACTTTGTATTCTGATAAGGAGCAGTTTGATTCTTCTAGAGATCGAGGCGAGCCGTTTGTATTTCCAGTTGGACAGGGTCAGGTGATTGCAGGATGGGATCAAGGTATGCTGGGTATGTGTGAAGGTGAAAAAAGGAGACTCACTATTCCATCAGATTTGGGGTATGGAGAAACGGGATCACCTCCCACGATTAAGGGTGGTGCTTCGTTGGTGTTTGAGGTTGAGCTGTTAAGAATACTATCAGAAGAGGAAGCTGCGGCGAGTGGTATGTTGAATGATATGTACGGAGGAAGTGATCCTTATGGTATGTATGATATGTATGATTTCGGTGGATCATTTGGTGGAGAGGATGGTTTCCCCGGAACAGGTGGCGATATGTACGAAGACGCCTTTGGACTCGGTGATGGAGATATGGAAGATTGGGAACTTTAATTGTGGAAAAAAGCTGTGTTGGCAAGTATGGCGCACAATCAGGTTCTCCTCGGCTAGTTTTTGGGTTAGTTTGGTTTTTCCAACGTTTGCATTTGATATCTCGGATGTATACATCAAGGCGCATCGAAGTGGACATATTTGATATTGGATGATCCAGGTGATCTTTTTGATACTCCTAATTTCTCTACACTTAGTCCCAACGTCGCAATTTTCAAAAATGTCAGTGCACCTATCGTATAATCTTTATAGAAATCTACCTATTTGATGGAAATTGAGGGCTCTACCTTGCTATCTACGCGCTTGTTTCTCCCTTTTTAGTATAAACTTCTTTTTTAATTCAGAACTTCGATCGATTCATCGTTTTAGGTTGGTGGTAAAGTAAATAATAGTTTTTGGTTACATTTTACTTGTATGCTTCTACTCCACTCAAAACATACGCATCATGTAATTTACTACATGAAGTAAAACACTGAAAAAGGAGGACATTGGATAAATTGAGACGTTTTTCAACATTAAGTCACTGCTTACTGTCAAGTGTTACATTAGGCTACTTGCGACTTGCGACGTTCTGCGTTCGTACGTAACTCTTTGTCATTGAGGATCTATTGAAAACTATCTGTTAAATCTACAGGTACTTGTAGTCGTTCAATGGCCGTAGTCTCCCTCCTGGTTATGATCACAGGAGAGGTATTCCAATGAATGTTTACTTTAATCGCTGATTGTCCAAATCGCGATGTGTGAAGCGATTTGGACAATCAGCGATTAAAGTAAACATTCATTGGAATACCTCTCCTGTGATCATAACCAGGAGGGGGACTACGGCCATTGAACGACTACAAGTACCTGTAGATTTGACGGATAGTTTTCAGTTTATCGAGACTCAATAGCTCGACAGAAGTTGTTTTTGATCCTTTGACTTGGTAAGACTTGTGTTTATACACTTGGTTGTCTGATCCGACACCAATCGTGTTGTTTGTTGCGCCATCAGTTGCGTTGTTGTGAACCTTGCCCGGTACGATTTGTTTTACATTAGTTGTGGCTAACTTGTGAGTTTATATTCCAGGTTAGGATCTTTGAGTCTTGTATTCCAGGTTGCGGTCCGAGGTTATTACCTCAGGTGCCAAGTGTTAAAATATCATCCAAAAACGAACTCTCTAGGAACAATTAATTCAAAGATCTAAGCACGATGTGCTTTAATATTAATGCAGATAAAGCGATCAGTTAGCTTACTCTATCCTTATTGGATTCAATCGAAATAATGATGCTGTTCATCATTATTTCTCGTTCATCTCTTTTTTTCTCTTACTACCTCTGC
>Ga0115008_10000749_pt1 | contig 25209 bp, 25 predicted proteins | sample FraStrMetagenome_FD_87164 | JGI IMG/M metagenome (GOLD analysis project Ga0115008, IMG submission 87164) | Marine eukaryotic phytoplankton communities from Arctic Ocean - Fram Strait ARC3M Metagenome | ecosystem: Environmental > Aquatic > Marine > Oceanic | place: Fram Strait | collected...
TTGTAGATCCGTCAGTGTGGTTTGTGAATCGTGGAATACGTCAGCTACTTCATTACTGACTGATGCCATTGTGCAGGATACTGCCAACAGGATACATGTTGATATGAAGGTCATCAACCACGCACTGAAAAACAGACACCGATGAAACGGATGAGGAACGGATAAAGGACGCGGCATTGGGAGAGCTTGTTCCATATCAATAAAACCGTTATCCAATGGTTGGTGAGCTGACGTCGGACTTTGCATCATTCTATATACTTGTTGTGCTGGGATGCTTCCGGTTACTATGTTTTCGTGAAAAGACTTTATATTACTGAATCGTAAATCCAGTCTGTATGTCTCCAACGTGCTTACAGAATCGATGTAAGAAGGTATATTCTGGCAAGGACTTCTTCGGCCCTGTTGCGGATGTCCGAGCTTCGAAGTCATCCTCGGTAGTAACTTCAATGGTACCCGATGTCAGAGAGACCTCCATATGGTCTCCATCTCTAAGCCGAGCCGTTGGACTTCCTGCCTTATATGCGTCTGGCAAATGCGCGATGAGCACGCCAGTCGATCCGCCCGAGAACCGCCCATCCGTGGCAAACGGCGGAACGTCATCGTGACCGAAATACCCGATCAATGCACTGGTCGGGGTCAGCATTTCCGGGCATCCCGCGGATTCTCCTTGGTATCGAAGAACAATGAAATGGTCTTGGGTAATGTTGCCCTCTTTCAGAGCCGCCAAGAAGTCCTCCTCGGCATCAAAGACAATGACCGTTCCGGAATGATGCGTATCTTCCGAATACATCTTGGACAAACACCCGTTCGGTGCCATGTTTCCGTAGAGGACATTGATGTGACTGGTTTCCTTGAACGGCAGTTGACGAGAATATAGCAGGGTGCGGTCAACCGAACTAGGAGCATTCTTGACATTCTCCCATAGGGTATTGCCAGTGATGGTTTCTGTATCGCCATTGATCAAACCTTCCTCTATCGCATATCGCACCAGAGCGCTCGTACCACCATTTTCGTACATGTCGGACATACAGTACTGCCCATGTGGTTTCATATTGAGGAGCACTGGTGTGTTGGCCGTTTCTGCGACATCGTCCAGAGTGAACGGAATGTCGGCATTTCGAGCCATTGCTATAAGATGGATGACAGCGTTGGTCGAACCGCCCACAACGGACAATATCTTTGCCGCATTCATGAAAGATTCTTTCGTCACGATGTCTCGCGGTTTGATATCATCCCGAAGCAATCGATGCATGATATCGCCAATTACATTCGTTTCGCCCAATTTTTCATCACTCAAACTCATATTAGAGGATCCATTGGGCACCATCAGTCCGAGCACTTCGAGAATGATGGCCATTGTGTTTGCGGTATACAGCCCAGAACAAGACCCACACTTGGCGGAGTCACACGCGTTCTGGACAATGGCATCTTTTTGGTGAACATCAATCTCGCCACCAATGAATTTTCCGTACGATTCAAATGCGGATACGATGTCCAATGTCTGACCGTTATGCCGTTGAGGCTGCATGGATCCGCCGTACACGATACACCCCGGACGGTTGATACGTAGAAGTGCCATAGCCGACCCGGGTAAATTCTTATCGCATCCGGGAATGCAAACGAGTCCGTCATAATGTTGGGCGCATACGATGGTCTCAATGGAATCCGCGATGATGTCACGAGATGGCAGCGAGTATTGCATCCCGCTAGTCCCCATGCTCATTCCATCAGAAACGCCCACAGTGTTGAAGCGAAAGGGCAAGAGTCCACTGGCGCTCAAACTGGTCTTCGTCAAGGCGGACAATATATCCAGTTTTGCATTACACGGGTTCCCTTCGAACCACATAGTCCCAACGCCAATCTGGGGTTTCTTCATATCATCTTTTGATAACCCCAAACCATACAACATGGCTTGTGCTCCGGTTCTTTCCACGGGTTCCGTGAGAGTCCGCGAATGTTTGTTTACAATCGTGCTCCGTATAATACGCTTCATGTAGTTATTATGGATATGAAGGCAAAATACCTCTAAATACGATTACCGGGTTACTTCTTTTTCCACTTTCGTCTTTTCTTTTTGGGCTGTTTGAGAATCTCACGGCATTGATTGGCCGTGACAGTCTCCACGTCGAGCCCTTTCGGCACAGATCGAAGCGTGTTACCTCTCTTGATATAATGTCCGTACGGTCCCTTGTGAATCGTTATACTGCGTTTACCCTTGGTCACCGTACGAAGCAATGTTGACGAAGGCGGCTTGTTCCGATGCGCCTGAATCGCCGCCATAATGTCTTCCAATGTCACTGTAGAGAGATGTGTCCCCTTTGGTAATGGAATACTGGTCGTACCGTGTTTCGCAAACGGTCCGTATTTTCCGATAAGTACAATGAGCGGCTTTCCGTCAACGAGGCCAAAATCTCGCGGAATGTGATTGAGAAGCCTCGTATTCAGCGAAATAGACGACAGTGTCGCCTTTCCGGGCAGCTTTGATATCGTCGTTGCGGGGTGCTTGTCTTCTCCGTGCTGGATCATGGTCCCTTTTCGGCTCGTGAAGACATAGACGGGTTTTCCGGTTGTCGGATGCTGTCCCAGATGACGCCGCTGAGAAGATAATTTCGTCGTCTTTGGATCACACACATCGTTCAAGGCCGAGGTACAGTTCTGTATCGCTTCGTGCGCATTCTGAACACACACTTTCCACGGCACATCCCCCGCGGCAATCTTGTCCAACTCGTCTTCCAGTTCCGACGTATACGACAAGTTCATAACAAAGGGGAAGTGTTTCTCCAAGAACTTGACGATAGACTGGCCCACGCCGGTGATACACATTCGCTGCTTCTCCGCCCCCACTCGGACGCTCCGTATCTCTTCTTGAACCGGCTGCGGCGCACGATCAATCGTCGACCAGGACTGAATGGTGCTGTCCTTTTCCATTCCGGCATCATCACAGATCACTACGTACTGCTTATCCACAATTGAAGAGAGAATAGAGCTGTATGTGGATGGGCGACCGATATTGTTCTTTTCCAACTGTTTGATCAATTGCGATTGCGTGTATCGGGAAACGGGTTGGGTACACTTCTCCGTCGATACCATTGCCATGCACGCGCATTCCACACTCTCTTGCATGGAAACCAACGTCTCCCACAACGGAGTAGGCGCTTTCGTATCTTCATACAACTGCTTCCATCCCGGAAAAGTTGTTTTCACAATTTCGCACGTGGCGTATTCTTTGCACTGTTCGTAGGTGACATTGTCCACATCGTCTGACGTATCGCTCGCCTCCTCAAACATATTGATGAGCAACACGCACTTCTGGTATGTACGCGCTTTCATTTGACTTGCCAGCGTTCTTTTCCAAATCAGGTCATAAATTCGGCGCGCCCTTGAATCCCACGAATCCGGCAATGTCGTTTTGTTCATGTACACCGGATGAATCGCTTCGTGCGCTTCTTGCGTTTTCTGTTTCGATTTCCCACGATACACGCGCTGCTCGTGACATCCAGGACACTGTGCCTCAATGACTTCTTTACATTTCATCTGACATTGCTTCGACAAGTACACCGAGTCTGTACGCATATACGTAATGCATCCAGCTTCATACAGCTTTTGGGCGATGCTCATCGCATGCTTGGGAGAAATACCAATGTTCGACGCTGCTTGCTGAAATGATGAGGTAGTGAACGGCGGCGAAGGCGAATTTGAATGTGAGGTGACCCGAGTTTCTCCGGTTTCGAAATAGGCGACTTGTCCTCTGTGTAAGAACTTGCGCGACGCGCCATGGTCGGATTCAGTGTGCGCGAAGCGGGCTTGGACCTCAGTATTGTTGATAAGGAATGTTCCGCATATTTCAAAGGCCGATTGTGAGGAAAAGGCATTGCGCTCGATTTCACGATTGTGGATCAATTTCAGGGCGGGACTCTGGCAGCGCCCGGCAGACAATTTTGATGCCACGAATTTCCACAGCACCGGCGACAGAGTGAATCCAATCATTCGGTCCAGCACACGTCGAGCCTGCTGAGCGTTGAACATTTGGACATCTAACGTCCGCGGATTTTGGATTGCTTTCTGTATCGCTTCTTTGGTAATTTGATTGAATACAATACGTTTCGTGGTGGACGGAGACACTTTGAGAACCGCTGCGAGGTGAAATCCAATGGCTTCCCCTTCGCGATCCAAATCTGTTGCAATGATCACTTCCTCTGCTTTCTTCGCCAGTTGCTTCAATTTTGTGACCACTTTATGCTTCGTTACAGCATACTTCGGTTCGTACTGATTGTTTGGAGCGGTCAGACGAATCGCTTCGAGGCCTTTTGCTAGGTCGCGAATGTGTCCATAGCTGGCTTCCACCCGATACGGGGCGCCCAAGAACTGTTGAATTTTGGAACACTTCGCGGGACTTTCTACAATAACTAGTTTCATGGTATGTATGTGTGGGCGAACTAGTATATGTATGTGTATCGTTTTTAATTGCGTATGGAAGAATGTAGTACGAGGATGGAAATGGTGTCCACAAGACGTCTTGTGTACGGTGCGGCCCAGCTTGAAGGATTCCAGACATATGGGACATTTGTCGTTGATGTCGTCCCGTACAACCGCCGTGATGCGTTTCTTCACGACAGACTGCTTGTACGCTTGGTACGTGAGAGTACTCGATTTAGGCACACTAGGTTCTTCATACAAAATGTCATGGATATCTTCGACAGGAGGAGTTGATGGAACTGAAGGCATCTTCGCCCACTCGTATGGCGGCCCATTTGGGGAAAAGATGGCGAAAGGGCGAACCAGTGTATTTTATTTTCCGCCAAACGGGGATAACCCAGGAGCAAGAAATATACCTAAACGGCGCATGCACGCTTAACCGGTCTAGATACAGTAGTGACAAAAAATGGCTTACGAATCTCTCCCTAAGAAAAAATACAGAGAAGACAACAAAGAGAAAATCAAAGCACGGCATAAAAAATACTACGAAGACAACAAAGAGAAAATCAGGCGTTGGCGCTGGATCGCCTTCTCCTCCTGTTGCACCAACGAAGTCTACGCCGGCGTCTCCGACGGGGGCGGCGTGAGACGATATGGGGTTGGTCGTCGTCGTTGCGTAATACCTTTTCAAAAGTTTTGTTAAGGGATTTTATGTAAAAAAAAAGAAACAAGCCGTCTCAGACCCGGCATAGAAAGTCAACGCTCAGCTTGATGGGTGAAGGTGGCAGCTGGTGCGCGCTTCAGGCCGTCGTCATCTCGACCGAGACCGTCTTGGGCTCCTTGGTCGGAAGGGCCGAGTCGTTGTCCCTGGCTGCGCCGGCAAAACAGCAGCAGTTGCAGGCCTTGAGCACGCCGGCAACGATGGCAGCGAGGACAAAGAAGACGCCGACGAAGAGGACGATGTACTTGCCCTCGTCCTTGGACGAGTCCGAGCTCGAGCTGCCGATCACGTTCGCGACCGAAGGCTTCCCCTCCACAGCCGCGCAGTCCAGCTCGGCTGTGTGGTCGACGCCGAGGCTTGATGTCAAGTCCTGCTCGGTTTCCGCGTAGTTTGTCAGCACGAAAATGTAAACCTGGCCGGCGGTAGCGCCGGTCACCTTGAGCACTTCAGATGCCGAAGCGGAGCCTGAGCACGAGATAGGGGCTGAGAGCGACCCACACCCGGCGACCGCCAGATCGTACGAGTTGAATGGACCCCACAGCGCGACATCGTGGTCGTCGAATGACGTGGTGGTGAGATCGATGTTCCCGCCGGTGCCGACGGTCATGTATAGCCACTGCTCGCCCGGAGTCTCCTCGAGACAGCCGAAGTCGTCGCTCGTGTCCGTCGTGGTAAGAATGTTGGCCGATGTCATCTCGAACTCGTAGGTGCTCGTCGAGGTGATGCAGAACGGTTTCATATCGGCGCAGGTCGATCCTCCACTATATTTAATTTTGGTCTGCGCGTAGACCGGTGCCGTCGTCGCGATGAGGCCGAGGAGGATGAAGAGCTTCATGTTGCAGTTGCTTGTGCGAGTCTTGTAAAAAAGCTTGTGCGAGTCTTGTCGGCTCGATGACGTGCACTGACTTTCTGTAAGCCTGCTGAATGGTCGAGCGTGCCTATATAATATTCTGTACTCGTGAGTGAGTTGCACGTACAGAATTTTGTACCAATAGCGTATTGTGAGTTACGCCAGCCATGCCGAATTATCGACTGATTGACTACCTGGAAGAAGGCGAAAAAACAGTGATGAGGATACATCAAACGACGTAAATCCCTAAATTAATCATCGCATAGATTCCCAAATCCGGTCAAAATTTAAATCCCTAAACAGAAGTCAAATTAAAAAATTACCCAAAAATTAATAGAACTCGCAGAGACGCAGAGGAGCGCTACACCCCTCAATCATAGAACTCAGTCAACAACCACCACCCACCACCACAATGACGACCGCATCCACGCCCCGCAGCAGCAGTTCCAAGAACGGCGGCTCAAGCTCCACCACCAGCGCCGCCAGCACTGATGCTGGCAGCAAAGAATCCAGCTGCCGCCGCCAGCTCCAGCCGGCGCCCTCAGACAGATCGACTTGTGAGCTAGACTTCCGCAAGGCGTTCAAAATGCCGAAAGACGGCGATATCGGTTTCACAACCGAGTGTGAATGGATGACGCGCATGTGTACCATGCTCATCCAAGCCACAGGAAACAAAAACGAAGAGGATGCGGTCAAAGCGCGCGTCGATTACTACTTCCTCTTTGGCGAAAAGCCGTCCCATAACGTTGCGGACGACGACATCCTAAGGCAGACCGCAGATGGGATTATCGAGCTCCGAGAGAAGTACGCAGCCACACTTGGCGTCCGTCCTGCTGGGAGGTACCAGAGCAATCCTTTTTGGCTGTCGTTGAAGATCAAGGAGGCACCAGAAGCGACAGGAGTCAATGACGATGATATGACGGACGACGATGAGGAGCCCTCCAACGATGAGGAGCCCTCCAGCAAGCGCAAGCATAAGCGTAAGTGTGATGAGAACGTCCTCGTCTCTTTGGACGATGAGGAGCCCTCCAGCAAGCGCACACGTAAGCGGAAGCTCGAAGACGAATGTTATGGTCTGGAACTGGTCTACGCTCATTTCGCCGAGCTGGGACACAGTCTTGAACACATCTCCATCGAGCACGACAAACTCTCCGATGATAATGCGAAACTCATTAGAGCGCTTGCGATCTCCTCATGCGAGAATAAGAAACTCTCGGCAGAGATTGTTGAGCTGAAAAAGTATAAGGCGAGAGTTCAAACCCTTCTTGCAGGAAGTTGATGAGGATAAGGATGATAATGAGGAGTAAAAGGGCACAGCGTCAGACATCGGCTCTGTGTGTGGTTCCGATTGTCTAATGTGGTCTTAATCAATAAATGGGAAAGGAGTGGTTTCACTCGATATTCATTAATTGTTGCCTAAATTTTTCATACTTTGCCTTCAGCTCTTCGTTCACCTTCTTCAGCTCTTCGTTCACCTTCTTCAGCTGGTCGTAATCTTTCAACATGCCTTTCAAAACGGCTCCGAAGGCTTCCTTAAGTTCAGCGTTTTTGTTCTTAAGTTCAGCGTTTTTGTTCTTAAGTTCAGCGTTTTTGTTCTTAAGTTCAGCGTTTTTGTTCTTAAGTTCAGCTTTCTGTTCCACCAAGTCGGTCACCATCTGAATAACCGCCTCCCCGTTTACCTGCGCCTTCTTGCGCTTGCTTTTTCCCTTGTGTTTGGGCTTGGCATTGCGCTTGGCTTTTGGAGAGTTCATGGCGGAGTCTTCTGTAGCCTCTTTCTGCATCTGCGCCCTTCTTATCTTCATAATCGCTAAGTAAGCGGCATCACACTCATTGGCTGGCTTACCGAACCGACAGTTGAAAACATCATAGTGGCACCTCCGATGACAATCATTCAAAATCTCGTACGCGGACATCAACTCGAAAAACTCTTCCTTTGTATCTTTCCCCGACTTGTCTGGGTGGACTATCAAAACACGCCCCCTGTATGCCTTCTTGATAGCATCAGCGGTTGCATTCCGCTCAATGCCGAGAATTGTATACGGGCATCGGCGTTTTTTTTCATTATCCAGATGAGTAATCAGGTTGTCTAAGGAAGGGAAGTTCATAGTCGTACACTCCCCGCAACATGCGATATACTGCTTTTCCTCGTGTTCGATCACTCGCCAATCCAAGGGTTCACCATCGAAGAAGACCAAGTCATCCACTACCTCATAGCCCTTGCCCTTGCTCTTGCCCTTGCCCTTGCTCTTGCCCTTGCTCTTGCCCTTGCCCTTGCTCTTGCTCTTGCCCTTCTCTGCCGAAGCAGCGTCATGGGCGGAACTCGACGCTTTGGTGGTACATCGGCGTTTCGAAGATGGTCCGCTTGCGGCGGCGCGTCTTGACCTCTTGGATGGCATATGATACGCATTGGATGAAGGGGATCTGATAGATGGTGTCACGAGTCACGAGAGCAATGGATTCCAGTACTAGTATTTATGTATTTATGTTTTACACCCTTCAATTTACAATTTATTTACCTGGATGGGAATGTGGTGGGCTGCCCAATAATAGACGATGAGGGCGAAGGTGGATAAGCCGCAGGCATTGATTGAGCAGCTAAACATACAGGTAAACGAGCTGCAGACAATCTTGATTGAGGTGAAGCAACGTGTGTACTTTTTGATAGAGTAGGTATGTAAAGATATGATTATATAACGATTGTACAATGGAGAAAACAATACAAGACCGATTGACCGAAGTCGTATCGATTCGTAGGAAGCTTGATGTGTTGGGATTGACAAAGGCCATTCACGAGATTGAAGAATTTCAAGCAATTCTGAGTCAGTATGTTCGCGATGGGGAACCGTGTTCCGGACACATAAGGATTCCGGATACAAATCGAATTCTGAAATACATTCTGCCGAAGAAGGCGCGTCATCAGTGCTCGGTAACTTTGGCATATTGTAAGTGAGTGTTTTGGAAACCTCCCAGGCATTTATGACTGCTCCTCACGGGAATATCCTAAATATTGAAATACAGTCGAACTGATAGAGGACAATGTTTGTCCGCTCGAATGCGCTAAATCAACAAATTGATGTTTGTACGAACTTGATGTGCTTTTGATTACCTTTGTGATAAAGAGCAGTTCGGCATCGGCGTGCGATTCACCAACCATGAATCTCTTCATGACTTGGGAATGAATGAACTCCGACGTGAAATTAGGATTGATTGCAGGCTGTGCCGTTGACAAAAGGAGCAAATGATTATGAAATGTAGCTGCATGCCGTCGTAAACAGTGAAAGGCATCCTTACACTGCTGTTTGAATTGCTCGTAGTACTTGCTTTCAAACCCACCCATTGCATCAATCATTGCAGGGGTTATACGAATTTCCGGTCGTATTAATTTCGGATCTTGACCCAGTATAAATTCGAAATCAATGTGGAATATAAATCCCTCTTTCGTGATCATGATGTTCTCTAAATGCCGGTCTCCAATACCAAGTAAGTATCCAATGAGGCAGTAAGCAGCGCACGATTTCGTGTACTGGTCCCGCATATCTTCAATTGTAATGGTGGGGTTGTGTTCTAGAATGTAATTCTGTATGCTGAAATTGGATTCCTGTATTTCGTGAATCGTCAAGGCATCTTGGACGATTTCAACCATTCCAAGTTTTGGAGTAATCGGCAACACGCCGTACTTCACAATGTGGAAATCCATTTCATTCTGCTTCAGGATATCGTCCATCATGGTGATGCAGTCCATAATGATACAATCCTGTCGCACATCGTCATTCTTCAACAAGAACTTTTCTGATATGGTATCGTATTTCAGCTTATGCATACATTGAACGGGAATGATGAGGGGGTTCGATGTAGACTGCTTTCTGAAGATGTCTTCGTAATTATTTCGAATAACCATGTATTCTGTTTTCAAGGGATAGGTCATTACACTTTTCATACACTCCAGAGAATTATTTTCCAGTACACGTTGAATGTCTTTTTCTGTTGCCATTCGACTACACGATTTGAGCATAGTGATGTATTCATACGACGAATGCAACTGTTTCTTCATGGATTTAGATAGCCCCTGTATCAACTGTGACCGAGCTGCAAAGAAGATATCTCGGTTTTTGTGAAGAGCCAAAGAATATAACCAAAACAATTTGTGACTCAGTGCAATGCTTTTAGAACATCGTTCCATAAGAAACTGTTGTATCATTTGTCGAGCATCTTTGGGCGTACCAGAGCATGCAATGATGTCCACAAAGGTGTGCAGGAAATTCTCTAATTGAAAAGATGGACAGTGTTGAATTATAGACAAAATGTACGACAAACAACCAATGTGCGGTGTACACGACCGTATACACTCTAAAGCATATGCCGTGGACATATCACACGTACAATCTCGCGAACATCGGAGAGACCAGCAAGAGTGACGACGCTCCCCAGAACGTAAAATGGACAATATGTACGTTTTATATCCCTTCCACCGTTGGGATTCCACATTTGACAACAGTTTGCATAACTGAATTTGCCACACACTGTGTCCCGACAGAAGAGAGGCATTATTGATCAACATGGTGGCCTCCACTTGATTCAGATCTCGCATTCGATATTGGATATTCCGGAATATTTTCCCATAGTACTCAGAGACTAAACGCCATTGGCGATTGACTTGACTGATGACCATCATATCCTGAAAATTAAGCCCAATTAGATTGAAGATATTGAACCATTGATGACAAAATTCATAATTCGCCAGCGAGGTCGAACAATCTGTACATACTCGTTGTTTCGTATTTTTTATGGAACGTATGTACGAATTTCCGGCACCAGAGGACACTGCATCAGAGGGTATTGGTGTCCGCGTGGTATCTGTGATGAGGCACCACGAATGACAACAGTCATAGCAAAAGATACGACCACAGTGTCTACAATGGTGCTTTCGAACAAAAATAGAAAATTCTGTCTTACATTGCATACAGGTAGTGACATCGGCATCGTCCATCCACACCGCGCGAGGGCGTAATTCGGCGTAATGCGCAAAATACTGTCTTTGAACATTGTTGGGAACTTGTGTATCTTTATCAAAAATCATGGAATAAGAAAAACGTTCTAAGTCCATGGCGAGATGAAATTCGCTGTATACTTACCTTCATCAGATATTTTTATCATTGCTTTTTTCAATAATATTCGAATAGCAAGCTAAATATACTTAACATTGTTATGCTTGCGTGTTTCATTATACAGTTCTGGAAAAAATGTCTTGTGTCCAAACGCTGTATCACATTCCAATACGTAATATTTTACACACTTGTCACACTGACAATATCGGTGACATTTTTCTACCTTCTTTTCGGTCCTACCGCCACATTTGTCACACAGTGATACAATGATTCCCATATTATTTTTCTTGTGCGTGTTCTGTATAAGTACAATTTTATTATTTCATTTCATGCCATTTCAAAGAGGTTTAAAAAAATGATGGAATTCATTCAATATGAGGTGTTTTGCAAAGATGAATATAAGTACAGTGACGCTCAAAGATACCACAAAACCCCGATGTGTTGGTAGAGTAAGGAGAGGTTTTCAAGTATGGAAGACACAGAGGAAGCCATATTTGACAACGCAATGTACTCGATCAACAAAAGAAGGTTGCTTTTGTACATCGCACGGAAGTGCAAAGTATAGTTTTGGAACATACGGTAAGACAATGATGGATGTGTGCGACATTTCTGATCAAGAATACGAGCTTATGAAGAGACACCCCAATACAGTATCGTACAACGACTATGTGGCAGAGAAAGTTTCCGTACAAGAATTTATCTCTCGAAAGCTTCGAAATATGAAGCGTGCTGATTTACAGAAAAAAATGGAAGAGGCTATGACATCACTTCGCGACTGTCGTTTGGATGATGTCAGAAACATTTTGGAAGAAATAAGTGATGATATTCCATCGCGCCATATGACTAGTACGCCGGATAATCAACAAGAGACAGAAGAATTCCTCAAGAAGAAACACTGGTGGGCACAACAAGATAAGGTTACGATTCGCGATCGTGGGTCTAGTGCAACAACTTCCTTTGCACGAAGCGAGGATGGTCTATATTACACACAAAATCAAATTTGCGTTGGCGAAGACCGATACTGGAAGGATGCTAAAATTCCTGAATCGCATAAGAACAGTGATGGCATTGTTCTAGACCCAGAAACGCATTGCTACATTACTGAAATCCATCTGTATCCTGAAGCATCCAAATTCCATTGCTTGACAAAGCGAAGTTACTGTGACTTCTTCTACAACATCAATACTGGGTATTTACAAAAGTCTCACGAGATACTCGTGGAAAGTCTATGATCGTATTTTCGTCGAATCTCATTTGTTCTCGTTCGCGAAGCACTGCATCAAGTACTAGATGTGGGGTGTTCATATATTTCATATGTCCTAACAACGCTGTGGTGTCTTTCGGTAAACAGGCGCCTCCAAAACTGAATTGGTGATCGTGTCCAGGTACCTGGGTATGCATTGGATTAATCCAACCTTGATTTAACATATTTTTCTTTATGATATCAAAATCCATGCCAGGCTTAGAAGCTGCATATTTGTAAAACTCATTGAAAATTTGAATTTTTGAAGCGTAAAATGCGTTACACATAATTTTGGTACATTCCGATTCACTTGATGTACATATTTGAATCGGCGTATCAGGAAAGAATACAGTAAAGAAATCACAGACAACATCGACAGTATCAAGTTTAATTCTATTGATTACACCGAGAATGATCTGTTTTGGATGTTCAAAATCGTATTGTGCTGTTCGTGCAGTCAAGAATTCTGGATTATGTATTAAAGATAGATTCGAAAATCGGGTATGAAGTGATAGTGTGGTTCCTGGAAGCAATGTACTTTTTATTAGGACAACGCCATTATAGTCGTGATCTGATAAAAATCCCAATACGTCAAGTAAAGCAGAAAGGTCGTAGGCATTATCCTTTTCCGGAGTTGGTAATGCTAAAAATATAAGTTCACACGTCTCACATAACTGCGCCAAAGTCGCATCACATTTCACAAACTTATCATAAAAGATACAATCAACACCCTTCTTAAGAAATGTATGCACTACGGCTTTACCAACAGTTCCATATCCAATGACACCTATTCTCATTTTGGTGTATTTTGTTCTTCTGTTTCAAAATGTCTTTATCTTCGATTGGAATGCGATATTCTTTTTTGTGCAAAAAGACACACGTGAAATACGAATCATTGAGCGCACCTTTGAACATTGGGCTATTACGTGTCAATATTTCAGACATTTGTCCATTTATTGGAGGTGTTCTCATTATGAATTCATATTGGTTATACCAAGTGTAACTCACCGATGGTATTTTGATGTATGTCAGATGTACGCGATTACCGACGCGACCAATGAACATCCACAATTGTGAATCTGTGTCCCATACCTGTATTTCTACAACATACAATTGGTATACATCAAACGTATGCCTACAACGTCGGACATAGCGTAGAAGTGGTTTCATTACATACCATTTACGAAATAATTGAGGTCGATAAGAAGATTACGCGAGACCGGATGATGAAGATTGGGAAATCGATATTTATAGAAGAAAAGTGTCAGGGCGAGTTATCTGTCGATATGACAGTGAAGTTAATAGCGCGTTTAGCCGAAGCACAGAAGGTTACATTGCCTGCGCGCGCTTCTATTTTGGAAGCGATTTCTCTTGCGAAATTATGTATGGGAATCGACTACAATCGCCGACTTACTATGACATTCCTTCTATTTACGCCGATGATTACTGATATTCAAATAAGCGATTTCCATTTTCGCAGCTGTTGTGCTTCTTTTGATATTCCACGGTGTTCCTGGTTCTTTGATACTTGTAAAAAGTTCAAGCGGAAGCATAGAATAAAATAAAATCATCCAGCGAGACATTTAGACTTTTACACCATTGTTGCTCACGCGAAGATAGTCTGCATCTCCGCAAGAAGCTCTGCGCTGATCTGCGCGCGAAGGCGTGTCTCGATCTCAGCGCTGATCTGCGCGCGCTCCTCGGTCATCTCCGCCTGCATCTGTGTCTGCATCTGCGCGCGCTCCTCGGTCATCTGTGCCTGCATCTGTGTCTGCATCTGCGCGCGCTCCTCGGTCATCTGTGCCTGCATCAGCGCTGCCTCCGCCTGCACCTGCGCGCCTAGGCGACTAATGTTGCGAACCTCCTCTCCGAAAGCCGTAAGATGGTTGGAGAGCTCGTCGAGCTTGCGCGACAAGTCGCGCTGTCCGTTGAGCGCCATCCGGGAGCTCCGCGCAGCACCTCCGCAGCGAGACGGCGACCGGCTGCGCTTGCGCTTCTTGCCTGAACGCTGGGTATGAAACTCCGCCTCCTTGCCCTCCTCCGCAGAGTTGCCCTCCTCCGCAGAGTTGCCCTCCTCTTCCTCTTCCTCCTCCTCCGTGTCCGACTCTTCCTCCTCCGCCTCCTTGCCCTCCTTCGTTGCTCCCTTTACCCTGTCGATGCCGAGCTCCCGCTTGAAGAGATTGGAAATACCCGTCATTGAGATGGTGGTGGTGGTGGTGGTGTAGATGGAGTTCTTTTTTTCCCATGGTGTTCTTTTTTCCCATGAGCGAAAGCCGAGGTCCCATTTTTAATTAACTACAATTTTTGTTACCAAAATAAATCGCTATGAAAGAGTTATGTGTGTAGTTGTTAAATTAATAAATTCAATGCTCTCTAATATATAATTTAAGCGAAATTTGAAATTCCTACATTGGTGGGCGGCAAGAGGGAGAGAAAAGGCGAATGAACCTGGACGCGCCGGATACAAGCGCGCGGAAGAACATTTTGAAGGATTAGCGCCAAAGCGTTTGAAGAAGTAAATATGAGACTATAAAAATATCAAGGCACGCACATGGAAGGGTGTGTAGGAGATATGTAAAAAGAAATAAAAAAATATAGGTACAAAGAATTTGTTCTTTGGTGATGACACACAGAGTCCCTTTACTGATTGTGGTGATTGATGTAAATAACAGAAAAAAATGATGAATGTTCATTCAAACCACACGTAATGGTAATTCAAAACTATACACAGCACACATACAAAACCCTACACATACAAAACCCTACACAAACCACAAAAGTTTAATATGGAATCTATCAAGCATCAGTTCTACCAGCATGTTCTTGAGGTCAAAGGAACCGAGTTTGCAAACGAACTCAATGAAGTTATCTCCTTCTTCGATACGGTCGCTCTTCCGCAGAAGTTCTCGAGAAAGACCACCAAACATCGTGACCCGACGCGGCCGAAAAGACCTCTCTCTGCGTATCTCGCATTCTCCAAAGCGAAGCGCCCTGATATTAAAGCCGCTAATCCGGACAAGAAATCAACTGAAATTCTTACTCTTACGGCCCAACTCTGGAGGACTACCTCTGAGGACGATCGGAGCGAGTTTGTGAAGATCGCCCAAGAAAGCAAGGCTCGATATGATACAGAGATTGCGAAATGGAAGAAAAACAATGCGAAAGTACGCAGATCAGTCGTTACATCCGAAACAGCGAATGAGGGGGCACAGACCGACGACAATACTCTCATTGTCACCAAGAAACCACGCGGATGCATAACGCCATTCGCAGCGTTTATGAAGGCGAAGCGCCGCGAGGTTAAGGAGCAACATCTTGACAAATCGGCAAATGAAATTACTAGGATTCTGCGGTCATTGTGGAAAACTACGTCAAAGGAAGACCGCGTACCCTTCAAGGACATTGTCGCAAAGGATAAGGTCCGGTACCAGAGAGAGATGGACGCATGGGAATCATACAAACAAACGACCCAGCAGACTGCCACTGAACCATCGGAGAATGCCGCCGAAGTGAAGCCGAATGATGAAGAGCTTCGCGATCTCACCAATAAGTGGACGAATACGCCAAAGTCGGAGCGCCCATCCACTGAAGACAAGCGCCATATTTCCAACTGGAACGTGTCTCTCTTGTCCGACGAGTCCAAGTCTTGGCTCAACATTATGAAGACGATTGCGAACGAGATCGCACTGGAGTAGACGATGAAATAGAAAAAATTACAAAACACAAAAAATAACTGAACTACCGGACTTGGTCCTGTTTTTCTTTTTGTAATTGAGAATTATCATTCGCATACTGGAGTATCGGAGAAGGGGGGGTTCATTACATAGTAAGAATTTGTTATTCCAATGTACACACATAGTCCCTTTACTAGAGTCCCTTTACTGTTTGGTGTAACTGACAAAAAAATGAAGACTTTTCATTTACACTACTACAATTGGTAATTCAATACTACTATCAAGTACCACATACCACATACCACATACCACATACCACATACCACATACCACATACCACATACCACATACCAAGTTCAATATGGAATCTATCAAGCATCTCAAGCATCAGTTCTACCAGGATGTAGAAGGAGCAAACGCAATTCTGCTTGCGGATGGGGTAAGCGAAGAAAATATTGCGTCGTTTAATGACAACATCCAACGTAGAATCTACATCATTGGCCAGTTATTCAAATGGAAACATATTGGAAAGAGTGCTGCCGACGAAGGTCGCACATTTGCTGATGAGATGCGCCTAAAGTATGGGGAAGGAAGCGTTGACGCGTTGGATTAGATGATAAAAATTACAAAAAAAAAGAAAACAAATACACTGTACATACATTGAACTACAAGACTGGGTCCTGTTTTTCTTTTTGTGTGTGGGAGTACAATATGTTGTTCCGAACCAATTTAAATAGAATTGCGAGTGAACTACATAAATAGTACTATGACAAAAACTAAAATTACCGCGGATGTGATCAGAAATATGTACCACCGCTTTGCCTCCCCAAAGTTATCCGCCATAATTTCACAAACACCTCTACAGTATAACGAACAATTATCCTCTGCATACGGACACAATATTTACTTTAAGCGAGAAGACGTCCAACCCGTTCGGTCCTTTAAAGTTCGTGGTGCTGCAGCGGCGATCAGTTCTCTATCAGACGAACAACTTCGGAGCGGCGTTGTGTGCGCATCCGCTGGAAACCATGCTCAAGGCGTTGCTCACGTCAGCTCTTCTTTGGGCATTCAGTCCGACATTTTCATTCCGTATAATACACCTCTACAAAAGCAACTACGCATTGAGCACTTCAATGGCAACAATCGAGTGCATCAGTCCGGAAATACTCTCGACGAATGTCTGCAAAATGCCCGTGACTACGCGGAGACGTTCAACAAATCATTCATTCACCCGTTTGACGATGTAGACACCATCATCGGACAGGGCACCCTCGGAGTTGAAATTGTGAATCAATGTTCCGCTATTGAGTGTGAACCAGACATCATCATTGGATGCATTGGTGGCGGTGGGCTGATGTCCGGGGTTGGGTCATATGTGAAGAATACCGTACCATCGTGCAAAATCGTGAGCTCAGAACCGGATACGTGTGCCTCATTCGAAGCCGCCGTGAAGAAGGACCAACCCGTTTCGGTGAACTGTGTGGACACGTTTGTAGACGGCGCCTCTGTGTCACAAATTGGCGATATTCCCTTTGCAATCTGTTCCGAGGTCGTGGATGAGAACGTGGTTGTTCCGGTCGGTCAGCTTTGCAGCGATGTGCTAGATGCGTACGACCGCGATGGCATCATTCTGGAACCGGCGGGCGCGCTCTCATTGAGTGCATTACATACGATGATGGAGGCGGGTATGTCTCTTGAGAACAGTCATTACGGCACGCGAAACCATGAACGTAAAAATATCGTTTGCATCCTGAGCGGAGGCAACAACGACCTTTCACGATATCCGGAAATCATCGAACGAAGTCAGTTGTGGAAGAGAAAGAAACATTATTACGTAGTGTCCTTCGCTCAAAAGCCGGGTGAATTGCTGAGGTTCGTCACGCGCGTGCTGGGTCCATCCGACGACATTTCCCGATTCGAGTATGTTCAGAAGAATAATAGAGAGACCGGGGCCGTTTTGATTGGTATCACTGTACGACAGCCGGAAGACATTGGTGGGGTAGAAACGCGTATGAAGGAAGAACTGTTTTCCTTCGAACCCATTTCTACCGATGTCGGAAAAAATGGACCTTCCCTCTTCGGATCCGTACTTGTATAACACACGCTTGTATTCACACTGTCTGTTGCTTGCGTACCCATTGTTGGAATTCCGCATTGCCGCCCACAAACTCATACGGTCCTTGTTTGCGCCGTTTGACGAAGATCATTGGATACGTCTTATGTGTACGGGGCACGTGTTTGCGCATTCGAGACAGCAGTGCTAACCCACTTTTCGTATCAGTATAGAGGGATGTTACGCGACGAAGGACGCCTTGTTTGTGGAGAATGCGCGCTGTTTTCATTGACGCAATGGAAAAGGGACATCCGCGTTTGCCAATAATGATGAGGTTCATCGGAAAAAGCGTATAGTATACATTGTACGCGGGTTTAAAATGAACTTAAACCTATGTTTCCGACAAGTATCACAGGCGGTCAGTCTCTACACCCCCCACAAATGCCAAAACTGTGTACATATTTGAATTGTAAGAGGTGGGCAAAGTACGGTCCGAATCGAAGTACAAATATTCGATGTAGAGAGCATAGAGAAGGTATGCAGTTAGTTAGCCGAATTTGCCGATGCGGAAAAGCACAACCCATTTACAACGAGCCTGGTAAAACCAAACCGATATGTTGTTCAAGATGCAAAACGGATACTATGGTTGATGTTCTACATAAAAAATGCCGATGCGGAAAAACACAACCCATTTACAACGAGCCTGGTAAAACCAAACCGATATGTTGTTCAAGATGCAAAACGGATACTATGGTTGATGTTCTACATAAAAAATGCCCATGTGGAAAATCACGACCCATTTACAACGAGCCTGGTAAAACCAAACCGATATGTTGTTCAGGATGCAAAACGGATACTATGATTAATGTGATAAGTAAAAAATGCCGATGCGGAAAAGCACTACCCATTTACAACGAGCCTGGTAAAACCAAACCGATATGTTGTTCAGGATGCAAAACGGATACTATGGTTGATGTTCTACATAAAAAATGCCGATGCGGAAAAGCACATCCCATTTACAACGAGCGTGGTAAAACCAAACCGATATGTTGTTCAAGATGCAAAACGGATACTATGGTTGATGTTCTAAATAAAAAATGTCTCGGTGTTGTTTGGAATGGAGTACTTCAACCATGTCCTTATGAGCACACAGGAAATAAGAAATACAATAATTTCTGTACCGAATGTTTTCGGAGAAATTTTCCACTAGACCCTTTGACATTTCAGATTCGTTCAAAGACAAAGGAAATTGCGGTTCGTGATTTCATAAATGCTTGTTTTGATGGATTTGAACATGACCGTCCATTGTCAACCGGAAATTGCGATTGTACTCACAGACGACGAATTGACCACCGTAAGTGTATTGGAAATACATTGTTAGTAATTGAAACAGACGAAAATCAACATAAGAGTTACGATCAAATGGATGAAGAAATTCGATACAATGACTTACACATGGTTCATGGTGGAAAATGGATATGTATTCGTTTTAATCCAGACAAATATATAAATAGGAAAGGGATCCGTAAGAATCCTACCATTGCAACACGGTTATCCACATTAAAAGATGAAATAGAACACCAAATATATCGAATAGAAAACGAATTAAATAACGAGCTTTTAGAAAGGGTCTATTTGTACTACGATGGTTATAAAAAGCCTCGGAACTCAAACTACCGAAAGACCACGCTCTCCGCACAGAAAAATGATTGTCAAAGTACATAAACTATTACTGTAGTATGAAACACACAGTACAATGACAAAGGGAAAACCAAAAGGTGGTAACAAGCGAAGGAAAGGAAAAGGTGGAGGAAACAATGAATCAAAACGGGACATTGTCTTTAAAGAACACGGTCAAGAATATGCACAGGTTATTAAAATGCTTGGGAATGGCCGAGTGGAAGCTCAATGTTATGATGGGGTGAAACGATTGGGGATTATTCGTGGTTCTATGCGAAAACGAGTGTGGATCAATGTCGGCGATATCATATTGGTATCTTTGCGATATTTTCAGGATAAGAAGGCGGATATCATTGGCAAGTATACATTGGCAGAGGCACGCAACCTTAAAATGTTAGGGGAACTTCCTACGACTGCAAGAGTTGGCGGTGAAGGCATCGAGGGCGAGGACGATGAAGAAGATTGTGCTTTTGACTTCGATGCAATTTAAGTTTCTGTAAAAGAATTGATTAAAAATATTGCGGTAAAGTAAATATGAAAATCATTATCAATAATAGGTACACATATCCTCGTCGCGTCTTGTTGAAAAAAACCCTCGCTGATAAGGGCCGTGCAATGCTCAAGAACTACCTCGAAAAAGGCGGTGTAACAGCAGATCAGGAATTAAAAAGAGCCTTTAAAACATCGAAGGCGGTCAAAACATCGAAGGCGGTCAAAACATCGAAAGTGGTAAAATAAAAGAAATGGTTCAATGAGAAACCTACATTTTAGAAACATTGGAAGATTTTGGAAGATTTTTTTATTTCCTTACATTATATGATGCGAACTTTCACTGTAATTGGGGCATTCACTGCAAAGGGTTGCAAAACAAAATTCCGAGATGGAACGACATACACGGCCAGAAAACCGGCACAAGCTGCGTCAAAGGCGTTCACTGAACTGTGTCGCGTGAAGCAAATTCGCGGAGTTGCTGCCTATTACGTGGTCCTCCGTGAAAAGACACTGGGAAGTGCGCGAAAAGAATACAGCTATCTCCTTCATCGGAATAAACTCGACACACCTCTTGTACGCTTCGCCGGAACTGATAAAGAATTCAAAATACGATACAAAAATACTATAGCGTCCAAACCAGTTCCCAAACGCCGTGCTAAGTGCAAAGGGAAGTCTTCTGGACCCATGAAACGCACTTCGGTACTTAAAGGAAGGGGGGATGAGCCGTTTGGCGCAAATGCGATGACCAATGTAGAATTCCCGCCTGTGCCGAGAGAGATGACGAAATGTGATGAGTACTGTAGACTCATAGAAAATGAACGACTCATACTTAGTGGACAAGCGGGCATTTTGGAACAAAAGTTCCCGAATGAACAGGGCGTTGAGTTGTTTGATGTTGACGCAGACCGTGTGAATGACCCAATTGATTGTGATGTGGACTGTACGCCGTCGGAAAAGAAAAAAATCAAACAAAAACTTCGGGGTCTCGTTCGTATTCGTAAAGAACAGCACGCCTTGTTGAATGATCTTGGGGAGTGGAAATAGATATTGAAAAAATGAATGTGTGTACAGACATATTCATCAAGTGTAATACATATAAACAGAAGGCCACTAATATATACTATAAAATGGCACACTATGATTTTCATAATAATTACGTAACACTATCGGATATGTTCTACGAATCCCACAAATCAGTCATTGAAAAGGTGTGTCTTCATCTCGAAGTCGAACCGGATAAAATTGATGATATTGTTGAGAAGTTCATTGGTCAGCAGACAAAGGTAAAGACGCTTCGTGATCCCAAACTGCCGAAGCGCCCAAAGTCGGCGTACATTCTGTTCTGCCAGAAACACCGTGGTGAAGTGAAAGAGTCTCTTCCGAACGCCCGGCTCCCACAAATTGCCAAAACGCTTGGTAAACTGTGGAGCGAATGCTCGGATGAAGAGCGCAAGGCGCTTGTTAAGGCATCCCAAGAGGACAAGCAGCGGTACGTCGAAGAAATGGATACGTACAATAATGAACGTGTTTATTGAGCGATTGGACTACTTACTGGGTCTTGTCGTCCGTCAGCAAATTATGGACGTACATCATGATATGAGTGTATATATCTTCGTAAAACCACCGTTCAAAACCATTGGGAATCCACGTCTCATCCATCAGCACATCTAAACACTCATCCTGGAATGTCGTTTCGCACATAACTTTCATTTTATCCTCAATAAATGTGCGAATGGCTTTTTTTCTTACTTTTTGCATTGTCTTCACTGCTGTTTTGAGCTCATGCTTCAGATTAAAATTCAACTTCTTCAAAGCTATTTTCTTTTCTCTTTCCATCCGAAGATCTTTCTGCAATCTTTCAAGATCTTCTTTTCCGACGTGTAATCTGTCAACTGTATCATTAAATTCTTCAACGAGTGCAGTCTTTTCTATCTGACGAGCCTCCATCTTGTTTTTCAAGCGTTGGACTTCATTCTTCAATTCTTCTTCTTGTTCCTCAAATCGAAGCATGGCAGCAGTATTATATTGATTGACTTCATTTTGTGAATCGATTGACGATTGTAGAAAAGCATTACTTTCTTGTAACTCTTTGATTTCGGTATGTAATGACTGAATGATGATTTGAGAAGAATTTTGATACGTTTCTAATTCCTTCTGTACCTCATCGTAATCAGATTTAGATACAGAGGTTTCTTTGTGCTGTTCTAATTCTTCTTTCATTTCTTCGTGCTCTTGTCCAAGACTGTAATTTTCGTCATTCATATTTTCAATGTTCTCCACACAGTCTCCTAACTCATCGCGAATCATATCATTCTCTTCTGTTTTCAATGTGAGCGTTTTATGAAGTTTGGAAATGGTTTTGTTTCGATTGTCCAGTTCACTGTTGAGTAATTTAATAGCAACAGCATCACTTCGTTTTTTTTGTGAGAGACGTTCTCGCTCTGTATACAGAGCTTCATTTTCTGTACATAACTGGTCATTGTATTTTTCTAACCGCTCTATTTCAATAGCATGTCGTTTCATCAGTTTCTCAGTTTTATTTTGGAGAGTACTGCTCATCTCTTCACACTCACGTATAAGAGTCTTACATTGTTCACGAAGTGCGTGTACTGTGTATTCCTCGATGTGTTCTTCTGTTGAGCAACTTGTTGTGTTTCCCATTTGAATATACCACAGAAAAATTTATTTCCCAGACAACAATATAGAATGGCAAAATTGAAAGAAAATGGAAGAAATAATCGTATGACCAAGAAAAAGAAAAACACAAAAGCGCTAAACACAAAAGCGCAAAAGAGGAAAAAATTGGTGACACGCGGCGGAATGATGGTTTCTGTCCCTGGTAACTTAGATGAATATCAACAACGCAGAAGTAGTAACAATAAATTGTCTGGAGCTCCTATGTTTGCCCCATATAGAGGAGCCGAGTCAAAAAATAAAAACGCTATGAAATTATTAGAAGGTAGTTTAGTAGACTCTACATCAAACATATCAGTATCTGATTCGTCGTTTGGAAAGTGGATGAGCAAGTCAGACGAGAACATCAAGATTCGTAAAACAAACGTGAAGACAAAGACGTCAAAAACGACAAAAACGTCAAAAACGAAATCCAGGGGGAAAACAGCATCAGCAACACAGAGAAATCAGAAGAAAACGCAAAATGCCAAAACAAAGAAAACACAATCCTCATCGGTATGGAAAAGTATTGTGGATTTTTTCACCTAAACAAAATGAATAATATAAATAGTAATGAATAACCATCTTCTGTCCAGTTATCCAAGAAGTGGAAACCATTTAATTCGATTCATCATTGAGTATGTCACGGGATTTCCCACCAAAGGATGTTCCTCAAAAGACTTACCGGTGTGTACTAACACGTATGAAGATTCATCTGTGTTAAATCATGTCGTTCAAAATGCCCAGTGTATCATAGAAAAGACACATATCCCCCGCTCGTGTTCTTCACTCATTGCAATCACTCGCGACTACAGAGAGTGCATTGTCAAGTATTTGAAGTATAATATTACAAAAGCGAACGAAGCCTCTATTCTTTGCGAAATACAGAAGTATATGCGAATTCAAGAATGGCATTTAACTACGTTGAGTCCAGTATTCCGTATACAATACGAACGCATCATTTCATCAGATGAGACGAGAAGCCGAGACGTATACAATCTGCTACTCTTTATCATTACCCACAGTACTATTATCGACACTTACCTGCACACGGCCATCATAGAACGTTTGGAGACATTGATTCAGAATAAAGAGGAACTGTTTCGTCAATGTGCCGGAGCGAGAAACCGTCATTGGGGCGGATACAATAGTGCGTCTCGATCGAAATACCACATTTTGCGTTTACCATACACAAGTCGCTGCTACTTTGAAAGATTATGTATGCAGTGTGTGAAGACCTTGTCACACGATTCAGATGGCGTATTACAGTATTTACAAAACCTTCAGTATTCGCCTGGATATGTGGACTATGCCATTCTTCCAAAGGGCGGCATCTGTAATCGTATTCGCATCATTCTGAGACACATTTATCATTTTCGGAAACAAAACCAATTGTCAAATGACGGTGTGAACACACGTGTATATGTCCTATGGAAAAGCACGGACCATTGTAGACAATCGTTTGATGAGCTCTTTGATGAAAACTGTCTTGACGAATATAACTGTACTATAGTTCCGTATGAGGACAGTGTACATGGAACTGTCTGCATCGATCCGATGGTCGAAAAGGTGTGTGGACAAGCGCTTAAGTATACCGATTTGTATAGAGCACTGACGCCCAAGGCATCGTTGAGAAATGCTATTCAAGAAACACTTCCTGGGAATACACCATTTATAGCGATTCATGTGCGCAGAACTGACCACACCGAGTTGGCACAATCCAAAGGGCGATTCACCACTGACGAAGAATTTCATACGTTCATTGCAAAATGCCCCCCACAGTGTCTCATCTATGTCGCCACCGATAATTGTGAGACTCAAAAGCAGTATGTTGAAAAGTATGGCAAACGCGTATTTTGGTATGAAGAGATTCCATTGAGTGTGGACAGACGCCATCATTCAGATGAAACAGGGGCTATTGTGGATCTCTACGTTTGCAGCTCGGCGTCCTATTTCAAGGGTTCGGGATACAGCAGCTTCACGGATACCATCGAGATACTCCGGAACAACCGGATTTCATGTGAAACAAATGAATTGGTCCATCATATTGTGAAACCTCAATGAATGAGGACATGCAAAAACACGAAATAGGCAACACAGGACATATTCTCTTTGGCTTTTTATTTTTTTTTCAAAAATTCGGTGTCCCAAAAAAAAGACCCCCCCTCCCCCCAAGAAAAAAAAAAAACAAAAACAAAAAAAAAGGGAAAAAAAAACAAAAAAAAAAAAAAATTTTTTAAAAAGTGCACTTTTACACTAAAATTTTTAAACAAAAAACACAATTCACAAAAAAAAAAAAAAA
>Ga0115008_10000752_pt1 | contig 25197 bp, 21 predicted proteins | sample FraStrMetagenome_FD_87164 | JGI IMG/M metagenome (GOLD analysis project Ga0115008, IMG submission 87164) | Marine eukaryotic phytoplankton communities from Arctic Ocean - Fram Strait ARC3M Metagenome | ecosystem: Environmental > Aquatic > Marine > Oceanic | place: Fram Strait | collected...
CATAGTTTATTGTGATAATATCGATATTACTTTCAGAAGAGAGGTTATAAATAATTTGGTTACTAGTAACATCTAATGGAATTAAAATAGAATCTAAATTGGCATTAGAATAAAGTTCATCAAAACCCTCTGGGGTAACAGACAAGTCTTCTACAGATTTTGTCTGTGTAATATTTGTAGCATTATAGAAACGAATAACCATATTAGGAGTAATAGGTTCAATACAAAAGTCATCTTTTTCACAACTAGAGACTAGTAGGGCAATTAACGTTAGTAATAAATAGTATTTTCTCATTTCAAATCAGTAAATTAAAGTGATTACTCTTCAACTTCTACAATGTTTTCCATAGCTTCTGCTAATTTAAAATCTAATTCTGTAACACCTCCAGCATCATGAGTTGTCAGTTTAATCTCTAGAATATTGTAAACATTAGTCCATTCAGGATGATGATTTAGATTTTCACACTCAAAAGCTATTCTCATCATGGCACTCATACAGTTTTTGAAACTATCAAATTCAAATTCTGAATGCAAGGCATTTTCATAATAATCCCAATCTGGTAAATCTTTTAATTTTTTTTCAATTTCTACCTCTGTTAGTTTTTTCATTATTAGCTTGTATTTGTATCAAAAGTACAACAATTTTTATACGATTAAATTACTTCAAATATTATATTTTTTCAAAAAGCACAACAGTTTCAATATGTGATGTATGAGGAAACTGATCTACCAAACTTATTTTTTTAATTTCATAACCATGGTTCATCATTTCTACCGTATCTCTTGCTTGAGTTGCAGGATTACATGAAACATATACTATTCTTTCGGCGTTAATCGCAATGATTTTAAGAAGTGTTTTAGGAGCGATACCTGCACGGGAAGGATCCAAAATAATTGTTCGAATTTTATTTTTATATTCAGGGTGTTCATAGAGAAATTTTCCTACATCTGCTGTGTAAAATTTCAATCCGTTTATTTCATTTCTTTCAGCATTTTTTATAGCATCTTTGATGGCAGAGGCAACAATATCTACTCCAATAATTTTAGCATTAGTACTTCTTGAAGCTAAGATTTGACCGATAGTACCCGTTCCACAAAATAAGTCCATAACAATTGTATTGTCAATGGCTTTTTTATTTTCTAGGGCATAATCAATTACTTTAGTATATAATTTCTCTGCAGATTTTGGATTGGTTTGAAAGAAACTTTTCATACTAATTTCAAAATTCAATCCTAATAATTCTTCAATAATCTTATCCTCTCCCGAAATCAATTGACTTGTTCCTGCAGTTGCAAGAGTTCTATCACCTGTTTCATCATTAATTGAATGTAAAAGCCCTGCAAACCGATCTTTGAAAATATCTTGCAACAACTTGGAAAAAGCGTTCAAGTCAAATTTAGGAAGATCGTAAGATGTTGTAACTAAATTAAATAAAAGATGATTGGTCTTATAGGATTTTCTAACTACAAAATAACGAAAAAAACCTGCTCTTTTAGGGCCATGCCATGGAGCTAAACCAGTTGCTTCACAATACTTTCTAATAGTACTTATGTTATTCTCAACTAAGGCATCAAACAATCCAGAGTCTTTCTCTAAATTATCTCCCATCCACCAAACACCGCGTCTTTTGAAGCCTAAAGTAAAAATATCAATATCTGTTTTATTTACTCTATCATAACCAATAGCAGAAAAGCCATATTCCATTTTATTCCTGTAATGAAATACATTTGGTGAAGTTACCAATTCATCAAAAAGCTCATCTATATTAGGAACTTTACCGATACGTTTGAATAGCGATAAAGTACTTTCTTTCTTGTAGCGATGTTGTAACTCTATAGGCAATTGAATGTAGGGAGCGCCAGGAATATCTTGGTAAGGAACAGAAATTTCATCATCAGAATTTTGTAGAACGTCAATTAAATTACATTCAGCATAATTCTTTGTAGATTTTTTAACTTGAGCTTTTACCCTTTGTCCAGGAATTGTGTTCGGAACAAATACAACAAACACACCTTCTTCAGATCTTATTCTAGCGATACCTTTTCCTCCAAAGGCATAATCCTCAATTGTTAGTTCTAATATTTGTCCTCTTTTAACAAATTTATTCCGTTCTCTTTTTGGCATATGTAGTCATAATAATATGTTTAGCAAAATTAATAAAACATATCAATTACAGATAGAAATAGTAATAAATTTGATGCAATTGATATGAATAATATTTCTTAAATTGCGACTCTCAGGGATGATTTCTTTCCCACGCTGAATTTTTGAATCTTTCGAAAAGATAAAGGTAGATAAGGAATGGTTATTTCACTCGCAAAAGCGAGATTTAATTATTACGTTTATTTCTCTATAAAGATGTAAACAATGCTTTGAAATACTTAAAGCATAAACCTTAAATTATTTTAAATGGCTGTTTTAGAACACATAACTTCGCAACAAGCGATTGAATTAGAAAATAAACATGGTGCCCACAACTATCATCCACTTCCAGTGGTTTTAAGTAGAGGAGAGGGTGTTTATGTTTGGGACGTAGAAGGTAAAAAATATTATGATTTTTTATCTGCTTATTCAGCAGTAAATCAAGGGCATTGTCACCCTAAAATTGTAAATGCTATGGTAGCTCAAGCCAAAACATTAAGTTTGACATCTAGGGCATTTTATAATGACGTTTTAGGTACTTACGAAAAATATGTTACAGAGTATTTTGGTTTTGATAAAGTATTACCAATGAATACAGGTGCTGAAGCTGTTGAGACTGCCTTAAAACTATGCAGAAAGTGGGCGTATGAAGTTAAAGGAATTGATGAGAATAAAGCTGAAATAATTGTTTGTGAAAATAATTTTCATGGAAGAACAACCACAATTATTTCTTTCTCCAACGATCCGGTTGCAAGGAAGAATTTTGGCCCATTTACAAATGGATTTATTAAAATTGAATATGATAATATAGCCGCCTTAAAAAATGCACTTGAGAATAATAAAAATGTTGCAGGATTTTTAGTAGAACCCATTCAGGGTGAAGCTGGAGTTTATGTTCCATCTGAAGGGTATTTAGAAAGTGCAAAAGCACTTTGTGAGGAATATGGAGTATTATTTATAGCTGATGAAGTTCAAACGGGAATAGCAAGAACAGGAAGATTACTAGCTACTTGTGGTAATTGTTTGTGTGAGGATAAAAATTGCTCTGGTACTCCTGATGTTAAACCAGATGTCTTAATTCTTGGAAAAGCGTTAAGTGGAGGAGCATACCCAGTTTCAGCAGTACTCGCTAATAATTCTATTATGAATGTTATTAAGCCGGGTAACCATGGATCTACTTTTGGAGGTAATCCTATAGCAGCTTCAGTTGCTATAGCTGCATTAGATGTTGTGAGAGATGAAGATTTAGCTGAAAACGCCGACAGGTTAGGTAAGATTTTTAGACATGAATTGTCTTTATTTGCTGAAGATAATAAATGGATCAAAAAAGTTAGAGGGAAAGGTCTTTTAAATGCCATTTTAATTAACGATACTGAGGACAGTACCACAGCTTGGGACATCTGTATAAAATTAAGAGATAATGGCTTGTTAGCAAAACCAACTCACGGAAATATTATACGTTTTGCTCCACCTTTGGTTATGAATGAGAATGAATTGTTAGATTGTATTTCTATTATTAAAAAGACAATTTTAGACTTTGAAAAATAGTTAACTAGTGTTCAAAACACTTTTTTTATAATTAAAAATATTAATATAAATTTTTTTAAAAAACCTTTTAAAATGAAACAAATTTTAAAGTTTAGTGCATTGATATATGTTATTTTTGCATCAGGATGTAAATCAGATATAAAAATGAATAAAGACGTGAAAACGCCTAAAGCAGAAATACAAGCAAAGTCATTAACTATTCACAACTCGACAAGAATAGATAATTATTTTTGGATGCGTTTAACAGACGAACAAAAAACAGCAAAAAATAAAGATGCTCAAACTCAAAAAGTTGAAGCATATCTAAATTCTGAAAATGAGTATTTTGATCAAGTAACAGCCTCTACAAATAACTTCCAAAAAGAACTTTTTGAGGAAATGAAAGGTAGAATAAAAGAAGATGATACTTCAGTTCCATATTTTAGAAATGATTATTTTTATATAACACGCTTTGAAAAGGGAAGTCAATACCCAATTTACTCAAGAAAAAAAGAGAACCTAGAAGCAAAAGAAGAAGTTCTTTTTGATGTCAACAACGAAGCAGAAGGTTATGAGTATTTTCAGTTAGGAGGTCTTAATGTAAGCCCAAATAATACTTTGGTAGCATTTGCAACTGATACTGTAAGCAGAAGACAATACACCATTCAAATTAAAAACTTAGAAACAGGTAATATTTTAACTGATAAAATAGAAAATACTACTGGAGGATCTGTTTGGTCAAATGATAATAAAACTCTTTTTTACACAAAAAAAGATCCTTTAACTCTTCGTAGTTCATCAATTTATAGACATATACTAGGAACAGATGCATCAGAAGATGTAATTGTTTATGAAGAAAAGGATGAAACGTATAGTACTTATGTATATAAAACTAAATCTCATAAATTTATTGTTATTGGTAGTTCAAGTACTTTATCCTCTGAATTTAGAATTATTTCTGCAGACAAACCCTATGGAGATTGGAAGATTATTCAACCTAGAGAAGATAATTTAGAATACAGTTTAGCTCATTATGGAGATTATTTTTACATACAAACAAACAAAGATGATGCTATCAATTTTAAGTTGATGAAAACACCAGTAAATAAAACTACAAAAGAGAACTGGGTTGATGTTATACCTCATAGAAAAGAAACTTTACTAGAAGATGTTTCCATATTTAAAAATTACTTAGTTATAGAGGAGAGAACACAAGGTTTAGGAAAGATTAGAATAAAGACATGGGATGGCAAAGAAGATTATTATTTACCTTTTGATGAAGAGACGTATTCTGCAGGTGTATATGCAACACCTGAATTTGATACAGAAGTTATTCGTTATTCATACAATTCCATGACTACTCCAAACTCTGTGATTGATTTTAATATGAGAAATCAAACTAAAGAAGTTAAAAAAGAACAAGAAGTTTTAGGAGGGAAATTTAATAAGAGTAATTACAAAAGTGAGCGTGTATGGGCAACAGCAAGAGATGGTAAAAAGGTTGCCATTTCTCTAGTTTACCATAAAGACACGGAATTAAATAAAGATACGCCTTTATTACAATATGCTTATGGATCCTATGGTTACACTATTTCTGATGGTTTTTCTACAACTCGATTAAGTTTATTAGATAGAGGTTTTGTATATGCTGTAGCTCACATTAGAGGAGGTCAGTATTTGGGTAGAGAATGGTATAATGATGGGAAAATGATGAACAAAAAGAATTCATTTTTTGATTTTATTGATTGTTCAAAATATTTAATTGAAAATAAGTACACCTCAGCGAAACATTTATATGCGATGGGGGGCTCAGCCGGTGGTCTTTTAATGGGAGGTGTAAGCAATTTAAATCCAGAACTATATAATGGTATTATAGCTGCAGTTCCTTTTGTTGATGTTATTTCTACGATGCTAGATGAATCTATACCACTTACAACAGGAGAATTTGACGAATGGGGTAATCCTAAAGAAAAAGAGGCTTATGATTACATGTTGTCATATTCACCTTATGATCAAGTTGAAGCTAAAGATTACCCAAATATGCTAGTAACTACAGGTTATTTTGATAGTCAAGTTCAATATTGGGAGCCAGCAAAATGGGTGGCCAAATTAAGAGAAGTTAAAACAGATAAAAATGTTTTACTATTACATACTAATATGGATGTTGGACATGGTGGTGCCTCCGGACGTTTTGACTCCTTAAAAGAAACTGCAATAGATTATACATTTCTCCTAGCTTTAGAAAACAAACTATAGTTATTTCTAAGTTTTAAATATAATGACAAGAAACAATGGTATTTATAATAACTTAATCGAATTAGTAGGTCAAACACCTATAGTTCAATTAAATATGATTACTAACAACTTTCCAGGAAAATATTTTGCCAAACTAGAAATGTTTAACCCTGGTCAATCTCAAAAAGATAGAATAGCACTTCATATTGTTGAAAATGCCGAGAGAAAAGGAATATTAAAAGAGGGAAGTACCATTGTTGAAACAACTTCAGGTAATACTGGTTTTTCACTTGCTATGATTGCTATGGTTAAAGGTTATAAATGTAAATTGGCAGTAAGTGATAAATCTTCACCAGATAAAATAGATGGCCTAAGAGCTATGGGTGCAGAAGTGTTTGTTTGTCCAGCCAATGTTCCTACAGATGATTCCAAGTCTTATTATGAGGTAGCCAAAAGAATTCACAAGGAAACACCTAATTCAGTTTATATTAATCAATATTTTAATAGCCTTAATATTGATGCACATTACGCTACAACTGGTCCAGAAATATGGAATCAAACCAACGGAAAAATAACCCATTTGGTGGCAGCAAGTGGAACTGGTGGTACAATTTCTGGCACAGGTAAGTATTTAAAAGAACAAAACCCCGAAATAAAAATTTTAGGAGTTGATGCTGTTGGATCAGTAATAAAAAAATATCATGAAACTGGAGAATTAGATAAAAATGAAATTAAGCCTTATAAAATTGAGGGGTTAGGTAAAAATTTAATTCCAAGTGCTACAGATTTTTCAGTCATTGATGTTTATGAAAAAGTAACTGATAAAGACGCTGCATACAAAGCAAGAGAAATCATTAAAAACGAAGGAATATTCCCAGGGTATACTTGTGGAGCTGTTATGCAAGCAACTGAGCAATATGCAAACAAGGGAATGTTTGATAATGATAGTTTTGTAGTTTTAATATTTCCAGATCATGGATCTCGTTATATGAGCAAAATATATAGTGATGATTGGATGAAAGAACAAGGTTTTTATGACCCCAAATTACCTCAAAATAAGCCCTCAACTTATATTAAATAATTTAAAACAACAATAGTAATTTTATTTTAAGCATCTTTAATCAAGATTATTTTATTTGAATAACTCCTTAAAATTCTGTTACTTTGCAGGCTTAAAATCACGTTATAAATAAATATTTTAGATGATGACTAACGATCTATTTGATAGAATTAAAGCAGATAAAGGTCCACTTGGAAATTGGGCAGATAAAGCAGAGGGATACTTTGTTTTTCCTAAGTTAGAGGGTCCAATATCTAATCGTATGTCTTTCAATGGAAAGAAGGTAATAACTTGGAGTGTTAATGATTATTTAGGCTTGGCAAATCACCCTGACGTTTTAAAAGTAGACGGAGAAGCAGCTATAGAGCACGGAATGGCTTATCCAATGGGAGCTAGAATGATGTCTGGTCATACTAAATATCATGAACAATTAGAAAGCGAGTGTGCTGAATTTGTAGGCAAAGAAAAAGCTTATTTGCTAAATTTTGGTTATCAAGGAATTATGTCTGCAATAGATGCCTTAGTCAGTAAAAATGATATTATAGTTTATGACGTAGATACTCATGCTTGTATTATAGACGGTGTTCGTTTACATCCAGGAAAACGTTTTGTATACAGACATAATGATATGGAAAGTTTTGAAAAAAACATGAAAAGAGCCGTTAGAATGGCTGAAAAAACTGGAGGGGGAATTTTAGCAATTTCTGAGGGTGTTTTTGGAATGAGAGGTGAACAAGGACGGTTAAAGGAAATAGTAGCGCTCAAGAAAAAATATAATTTTAGATTATTAGTTGATGATGCTCATGGTTTTGGAACTTTGGGTGAGGGAGGTAGAGGAACCGGTTATGAACAAGGAGTTCAAAATGATATCGATGTATATTTTGCAACCTTTGCTAAATCTATGGCTGGTATTGGTGCTTTCTTAGCTGGTGATAAAGATGTGATTCAATTTTTACAATACAACATGCGTTCGCAAACTTTTGCAAAAACATTACCAATGGCAATGGTAAAAGGGGCATTAAAGCGATTAGATATGATTCGTACGATGCCTGAGTTAAAGGATAAGCTTTGGGAGAATACTAATTCTCTTCAATCTGGTTTACGCTCTGCTGGATTTGATTTAGGAACAACTCAAACATGTATCACTCCTGTATTTTTAAAGGGTGATGTTCCCGAGGCTATGGCTTTAGTTCATGATTTAAGAGAAAATCATGGTGTATTTTGTTCTATAGTAGTTTACCCTGTAATACCTAAGGGGTTAATAATATTGCGTTTAATACCAACTGCTACACATACACAGGAAGATATAGATGAAACTATTGTTGCATTTTCTGCAATTAGAGATTTATTAGAAAATGGAACGTATAAAAAAATTGCAGCTTCAATGATGGAAGCATAATTTAAAATAATAATAATTATTATACATAAAAAAACCATCATTTTTGATGGTTTTTTTATGTAAGAAATATTTAGTTTTATCTTCTTTCTCTTCGCTTTCTTCCAAATCCAGAAGGTCTTCTATCGCTACTAGAATTTCTGTCAGGTCTATCTCCACCTGTTCTTGAAGAACTTCTACTTCGATCACTTCCTTCACTTCGTCGACTTCCAGATGATTTTTCAGAATTTCTTCGTCTACCAAAACCACCATCTTTTTTTCCGAAAGATTTTTTACCTCGTCTTCCACCACCACGTTCTTTTTTTGTGATTTCGATATTGACACCTCTACCACTAAATTCTGGTTGGTTTTCTGCAAAAGAACTTAAGGTTTGTTCTTGAAACTTTTTATCAATTTCGAAAAAAGAAAAAGTATCTAAAATATCAATGGCTCCTATTTCTATATTATCTGTAATTTTTTGATCGTTAATTAATCCAATTAATTTAGCGGGGTTTAAACTGTCTTTACGACCAATATTTATAAAGAAACGAGTCATATTTTCATCAACAGATCGTCCTCCTCTAGAATTATCTCTACTAGATAAATCATTTAAATCCTTAGCATTCTCATAATAAGATAAAAATGAATTAAATTCTAATGAGACAAATTTTTGGATTAATTCTTCCCTTGTTAAGCCTTCTAACTTTTCATAAATACTTGGCAGAAATTCTACAATTTCACTTTCTTTTACCTCAATAGCATTAACTTTATCAATTAAATGCATTAATTGGTTTTGGCAAATTTCTTTACCGCTTGGAACTTTCCCAAGAATAAACTTTTGTTTAATAATACGTTCTATAGCGCCAATTCTTCCTTTTTCTTTATTACTTACCAAAGCAATAGAAATTCCTGTTTTTCCAGCCCTACCAGTTCTACCACTTCTATGTGTGTAGTTTTCTATTTGATCAGGTAGTTTATGATTGATTACATGGGTAAGACTATTTACATCTAACCCACGAGCTGCAACATCTGTAGCTACCAATATTTGTACCGTTTTCTTTCTAAATTTACCCATTACAGAGTCTCTTTGAGCCTGAGATAGCTCACCGTGAAGTGCATCGGCATTATATCCGTCCTTTATTAAATTATCCGCAACTTCTTGAGTTTCTCGTCTAGTTCTACAAAAAATTATTGCATAAATATCAGGATTTAAATCAGCAATCCTTTTTAATGCTTGATAACGTGTTCTTTCAGTAACTAAATAATACTCATGACTAACTTTATCTGTACCACTATTCTTTTGACCCGAGGTAACCTCTACAGGCTTGGTCATATAGTTTCTTGCAATTGCTTCAACCTCTTTTGGAAATGTTGCAGAAAATAATAGAGTTTGCTTAGTTTCAGGAGTAGCTTCTAAAACTTTATCTAATTCATCTTTAAAACCCATGTTAAGCATTTCATCTGCTTCATCTAAAACCAACCATTCAACATTGCCAAGCTTTAAAGCTCTTCTGTTAATTAAGTCTACTGTTCTTCCTGGGGTACCAACAACAATTTGAGCACCTCTTTTAAGACCTCTTATTTGTTCTTCTATATTAGCACCACCGTAAACAGTAACTACTTTTATATTAGGCATGTGTTTTGCAAATTCTTTTATATTGTTTCCTATTTGAACAGCTAGCTCACGGGTAGGAGATAAAATAATTGCTTGGGTATTTTTACTGTTTTCATCTGCTAATTGTAAAATTGGCAAACTAAAAGCAGCAGTTTTTCCAGTTCCTGTTTGTGCAAATGCTTTTAAATCGTCTGTTGAAGATATAATTTGAGGAATTGCTTTCTCTTGAATAACAGTAGGTTTTTCATATCCTAAATCTGTTAATGCTCTAATGATAGGTTCTTTTAAACCTAATTCTAAAAATGTTGACATACTGTGTTTTTTGTTGATCCACAGACGCCCACCTGTAAATCCTAATTTATATTACGACTTGATTATTAAGAAATATAGTAGTTTCAATTAAAAATCGTGCAAATGTACCATAAATAAAATAGAAAAAATATGTGGTGCAATTTAGTTTTTTGCTAAATCTTCTATTTGTTTAAAAATCCTCCTTGAAGATAGGGAAGCATAAGAGTTAACAACAACTCCCTTTTCGTTTATTAAAATAGTTCTAGGTATCTGGCTCGTTAAAAAAGTATGCGCTTTACTTGTTTTTTCTAAATAATATTGAGACTTAATATCTAACTTATAAATTCTGTCTTTGTAATCTCCATTAATTTTTACGCCTATAAATTTTAAGTTTGGGTATTTCTCTGAAAAGAATTGTATTCTTTTAGCTATAAAATTTTTACCTATATACTTTGAGTTCCAAAAGTATAGGACACTATTTTTGTTTTTGGTTAATTTCTTAATAGACCTTTGAGTTTTGTTGTAATCTGTGATGTTAAAGTCTTCTAAGAATGAACCTTCATTGATTTTCTCAACATCTAATGTCAAATTGGTTATTAATTTCCTGTCAGTTGAATTGGTGTTATGTTTTAGGAAGGTATTAACTGTTTTTTTATTAATGGTATTCAGTGAGTTCCAATAAAAATGTCTTATGAAAATTTTTCTCATCATAGAATTTTTTGAACTTACGTCACTTAATTCTGTAGATATGGTATTTAAAAGATTAATAGTAAATTCATTAGAGTTAATATCATGCCCAAGAGAATTTACTTTGTTGTACATGTAGTTTAAAACGTAATTTCCGTAGGCATAGAAATACATCAAGGAATCATTATCCAATGTTATGTGTTCTCTGTGTTTGTAAAAGTAATTACTTGTGTCTAAATTTTCATTATAGTTTCCTCTAGCTGAGCGTGCTAGGGGATAATTTTCAATTTTACTATATAAAGGATAAGTTAACGCAATTTTAAAAACATTCTTAAACTTATCAGTTTCGTTTGGGTGCTTACTAACATAATCCTCGTATCTGTCTAATTTGATTTTTTCGGCTTGAATAATTTTTGAATTAAAATCGGATGGTGAGAGTTTAAAGTATTGGATAAAAACTTTACTATCCTTTTCAGATTCTAAAAAACTATCGATTAATAAATTATTTCTTTCAGCTCCAACACCACTAAATACAAGAGTTTCATCAAATTTCCATGTATTTAATCTGATTAAAAGGCTGTCTTTGGGGTTAAGATAAATGTATTGCTCTTCTTCTCCATGCTTAAAATTATAAAGACCTTCGTGTAAAGCTGGTATCTCACCTAGGAAAGAGTTGTTTTTATCTAAAAAGAATGTATCTAAAGGGATTTCATTTTTGTAAAGAACAACATAATCACTTTTTGGGTTAATTATATTTCCACCAAAATAAGTGCTATTACAGGATGATTTAGTATCACAACCAGCAATAAGCGTTGATAATAATGCTATGAATAAAATTTTTAATTTAAAATTATTTACGTAAATCCCCATTACATACAAAAATACATATCTATTTGAGGCAAACTTGTTAATTGCTTGTTAAAAGAAAAGGGGTAAAATTGTTTATGTGATAAAATAAATTAACAAATTAAATTAGAGCTTTATAAAAATTCTTTACTTTAAAATTAATCATTTATAATTTTAATTCAAATCCTAAATCTATTTAGTATTTTTGCACAAATTTTAAAAAAATATAAATGTTATCAGTTTCAAATTTATCTGTTCAGTTTGGGAAACGAGTTTTGTTCGATGAAGTAAATACAAAATTTCTTCATGGAAATTGTTATGGTATCATAGGTGCCAATGGAGCTGGTAAATCTACTTTCTTGAAAATTATTTCTGGAAAAATGGATCCAACCTCTGGTCATATATCTCTTGAAACAGGAAAAAGAATGTCAGTTTTAACTCAAGATCATTATGCCTTTGATGATTTCCCTGTATTGGAAACAGTGGTTATGGGGAATAAAGATTTGTTTGCAATTAAATCTGAAATCGATTCATTATATGCTGACTACACAGATGAAAATGCAGATAAGATAGGGGAATTACAAGTAAAGTTTGAGGAGATGAATGGTTGGAATGCAGATTCTGATGCTGCAGCTATGCTTTCAAATTTAGGAATAAAGGAAGAGCATCATTACACTTTGATGAGTGAACTCGATGGTAAACAAAAAGTTCGTGTGTTGATAGCTCAAGCACTTTTTGGTAATCCAGATGTTTTAATTATGGATGAGCCAACCAATGATTTGGATTTTGAAACTATCGCTTGGTTAGAAAATTTTTTAGCAAATTTTGACAATACAGTGATTGTTGTTTCTCATGATCGACATTTTTTAGACGCTGTTTGTACTCATATTTCTGATATAGATTTTGGAAAAATTAATCATTTTTCTGGAAATTATACTTTTTGGTATGAATCTTCTCAGTTAGCTGCAAAACAAAGGGCGCAACAAAATAAAAAAGCTGAGGATAAAAAGAAAGAACTTGAAGATTTCATTAGGCGCTTTTCAGCGAATGTTGCAAAATCTAAGCAGGCAACGAGTAGAAAAAAAATGATTGAGAAGTTGAATGTTGATGAAATTAAACCCTCAAGTAGACGCTATCCAGCTATCATTTTTAAGAGTGAACGTGAAGCAGGAGATCAAATTTTAAATATTGAGGGATTATCAAAAACTTCATCAGATGGAATTTTATTTAATAACATAAACATTAATTTAAATAAAGGTGATAAAATTGCTGTCATTTCTAAAAACTCTAAAGCAATATCTGCTTTTTATGAAATTATTGCAGGGAGTGAAAAGCCTGATACAGGGAAATTTAACTGGGGTGTTACCACAACTCAATCCTATTTACCTTTAGACAATTCATCTTTTTTTCAAGATGGTAACCTTAATTTAGTTGATTGGCTAAGACAGTATGCACAAACAGAAGAAGAAAGAGAGGAAGTTTTTTTAAGAGGTTTCCTTGGAAAAATGATTTTTTCTGGAGAAGAAGCTTTAAAGAAAAGTAATGTTTTATCAGGTGGTGAAAAAGTAAGGTGTATGCTCTCTAGAATGATGATGAAAAGAGCTAATGTGTTAATTTTAGACGAACCAACAAATCATTTAGATTTAGAATCTATACAGGCTTTAAATAACTCATTGATAAACTTTCCTGGAACTGTATTGTTTTCCACACATGACCACGAATTTGCTCAAACTGTTGCAGATAGAATTATAGAGATAACGCCTAATGGAATTATTGATAGAGAATCTTCTTTTGATGAATATTTATCAGATGCAAAAGTAAAAACTCTAAGAGAGAAAATGTATCAATAAATAGAATTACTTATTTTTCAAAGGGCTAATTATTTTAACATCACTAAAGGAGATAGCTCCTCGAATTACACCGTCAATTGAACTTTTTAAGGCATCAATTAATTGCATCTTTAATTGAGATTTGTGATAGATTAAACTTACTTCTCTAGCAGGTTGAGGAGATGTAAAATCTCTAAGAAGTTTTTTGTCAATTTCATTTAAATCAAGTGTGTGTAAATACGGTAATAGTGTCATTCCTAAGCCTTCTTTTGAAAGTTTTATGAGTGTGTTAAAACTTCCACTTTCTAGCTGAAAACCTTTATTGTTATCTGCTTTATAAGTTCTACATAAATTAATGATACTATCTTTAAAACAATGCCCGTCTTCTAATAGCAATATATCTTCCATTTCCAATTCACTTGATTCAATTTTTTTCTTGTGGAATAAACGATGTTCTTCCGGAATTAATCCAACAAAAGGCTCATAATACAAAGGCATTTCTTTGATCATCTCATTTTCTAGAGGTGTAGCAGCTAAACCTGCGTCTAGATGGTTATCAGATAGTTTTTTTATAATTTCTTCAGTGGTAAGTTCTTCTATGATTAATTTTACTTTTGGATATTTCTTAGTGAAATTATTAAGAAACATGGGGAGTAGTGTTGGCATAACTGTTGGAATAATACCAAGTTTAAATTCTCCTCCCACAAAACCTTTATGTTGATGAACTATATCTACGATTCTATTACTTTCATTAACAATAACTTTAGCTTGCTCTACTACTTTTAAGCCTATGTCAGTTAACTCAATAGGTTTTTTGGAACGATTAAAAATTAAAACACCCAAATGATCTTCAAGTTTTTGAATTTGCATGCTAAGTGTAGGTTGAGTAACGAAACTATGCTCAGCAGCAATAGTAAAATTTTTATATTCGGCTACAGAAAGAACATATTTTAATTGGGTAATGGTCATATGATAATAATTTATTATAAAAATAATAAAAACTATCATTAATAACTATAGTCAATTTAAAATAATTTTAAAGAGAAATAAAAAGTAGAAACCTTATTTAAAGATTCCAAAATTTACGTTGTTTATGTAATTCTTCCTCTTGCTTGGCATAATCATCAGTTGAAATAACTTTTAAAAATGAAGGATGTTGTTCTATGGCATATTCAATTTTAGTAACAATGTCACAAATTTCATCATTTTCATAATCAATTTTAAGAGGTTCTTTTATAACCATAGATTGAAGAACATTTCTTTTTTTAATCATTAAACCCTTTTTATCAAATGAACGCCTAAATCCATCGATAACTATTGGAACCACGGTAGGTTTATAGGTCTTAATAATATGTGCAGTTCCTCTTCTAATTGGTTTAAAAGGCGTTGTTGTTCCTTGAGGAAATGTAATTACCCATCCATCATCTAAAGCTTTACTTATATTGGAAATGTCTGACATTTTTACTTGCCTGTTAACATTCTCTCCAGCACTTCTCCAGGTTCTATCAATAGACACCGAACCTGTGTAAGCAAATATTTTTGGTAAAATACCAGAACGCATTGTTTCACCTGCAGCTATGTAATATAAGTTTAGTTTTGGATTCCAGATGTAGCCAATATTTTTAATGCTATCATCTCTACCCTTTAGAGAAGCATTAAAAACATGAAACATAGCGGCAACATCAGCAAAATATGTTTGATGGTTAGAAATAAAAAGAACATTATTTTCAGGAATACTTCTAAGAATCTCAGAGCCTTCAATTTTTAAATTATTAAAACTTCTGTAGCGGCTGTGAGAAATAACACCAAGAATTCTAATTAGCATTTTTTTAATCCATAAAATATGACCAAAAGGATTCTTTTTAAATAAAGGCATTAGTGTTAGTTGTTTAATAATTACTTGCTAAAATACATAAAGAATTTATGGTTTCATATTTTTTAATAGCTCTTTAATTTCACTTAGTATCATTGCTGTAGCTCCCCATATAATTGAACCTTCTATCTTAAAACAGGGTACGGTAGTATCATTCATATAAGAATTTGTTATTGAGGTACTTGCAATTTTATTATCATCTAAAAGATCTGAAAATGGAACTTCAATAATTTTAGCAACTTCAGAATTTAATTTAAATTCTGGTTTATAATTTAAAATTCCAATAAAAGGAGTGACTGAAAAATTACTTGGAGGAATATAAACCTCTGTAATTTCTCGTATGACATGAATTTCTTTTTTCAAAACACCTACTTCTTCGAAAGTTTCTCTGAGTGCAGTTTCTTTTAAATTAAGATCTGATATTTCAACTTTTCCTCCAGGAAAACTTATTTGTCCTGAATGGGTGCCGTTATAATTAGCCCTTTTCGTTAATAATAGTGAAACTTTATTTTCTTGATTTGGATAAAAAAGTGCTAAGACAGCTGCAATTTTTGGGTTATTAGCAATGTTTTTTCTTGTGTTGTACTCCAAACGCATTTTTGGAGCTAATTTAAATTGAGCTTCGATACCCGGTAATTGAGTATTTTTAATAACCTCTAAACTTTTTAAAAAAATCTCAAAATTCATAGATTATTTTTCTTTTTTGAAAAGAAAACCTAAACCTATTCTACTCAAAAACTTTTTCTCAAAATTCCAAAAAAACTTAAATTGACCAAACAAGAAGCCAACTATAGGAAGTGTTAATTGATATATAGGAAAAATAATTATTATCCTTATGGGCCAGTATATGTAACCACTTGTAGATGTTTTATAAAACCCCAGAAGAGACATTACAGGTTCTGCAACCCAAGCTGCAAAAGAACCATTTATAGCAAAAACAATAAAAATTAGAACTATTTGAATATTTGAAGTAATACCCCAACGATCTTTTAATTTCTCCATTTGAAATAATATAAAAAACAAAAATAGAGGATTACTTAATGATAAAAAAGCGAAAACTAGATAAGATTAAAAAGAATATATATTAGGATTTTAATTATCTTTCAACAATCAAATAATTATAAAATATTTAAATGAAAAAACTGGCATTGCATTGGAAAATATTAATTGGTATGGCACTTGGAGTTGTTTTTGCTCTGTTAATGACTAATTTTGAATTTGGAAAAGAATTTATAAAAGATTGGATAAAACCATTTGGTACAATATTCATTAACTCTTTAAAATTAATTGCCATTCCACTGATTTTAGCAGCTTTAATTAAAGGTGTATCTGATTTAAAGGATATTTCTAAATTATCAAGGATGGGTGGAAGAACCATAATTATTTACATCATAACAACTGTAATTGCAGTTTCTATTGGTTTAGTTTTAGTTAATATTGTAAAACCTGGAAATTCTATTTCTGATAAAACAAGAACAGAATTAGTTGATGGGTATAGTAATAACACTACTAAATATAAGGAAGAAGCTTCAAAGCAAAAGGAAAGTGGTCCATTGCAAGCATTGATAGATTTAGTGCCTCAAAATATTTTTTCAGCAGCTACAAGTAACAGAAATATGCTACAAGTTATTTTCTTTGCCGTTTTCTTCGGAATTGGATTAATTTTAATCCCAGAGGAGAAGGGCAAGACAGTAAAAAGTTTTTTTGATGGTTTAAATGAAGTTATTTTAAAGATGGTAGACCTAATTATGTTGGCAGCTCCATATGGAGTTTTTGCATTATTAGCATCTTTAATAGCAGAATCACCTAGTGTAGATTTATTTAAAGCGTTGGCTTGGTATGCTTTAACAGTAGTAATAGGCTTAGCTTTAATGATTATTATGTATAATTTTCTTGTTTTTATTTTTACAAAAAAAAGACCAAGCTTTTTTATGAAAGCTATTTCACCTGCACAATTGCTGGCATTTTCTACTAGTTCTAGTGCAGCAACTCTTCCCGTAACTATGGAAAGAGTTACAGAACATATTGGTGTAGAAGAAGAAGTTGCAAGTTTTGTTTTGCCAATAGGTGCAACTATAAATATGGATGGAACAAGTTTGTATCAAGCCGTTGCTGCAGTTTTTATAGCGCAGGCGTTTGGGATGGATTTATCTTTTGGTACACAATTAGGAATTATAGCTACAGCAACATTAGCTTCTATAGGCTCTGCCGCAGTTCCAGGTGCTGGTATGGTAATGTTAGTAGGTGTATTAGGTTATGCTGGTATTCCTGAAGCAGGTTTGGCTCTTATTTTTGCTGTAGATAGGCCCCTAGACATGTGTAGAACAGTAGTCAACGTTACTGGTGATGCAGCAGTATCAATGTTAGTTGCTTCATCTGTAGGTAAATTAGGAACTCCTACTCAGAAAAATTGGGATGATAATTATGAAGTCTCAAAAAATTAATAGTAAACATAGTTAATTCTTAAAAATTTTATTCAAAATTTCAGAATATCATAAAAAGGAGTTTTTTAACAAATAAATAAACCAATATGTTTGGTTTTACAGAAATAAAATTGCAAAATTTGCTTAACAAATAAAGACATGAAATTTAATCTAAATCATCATCATCATTTTTACCATTCGACTCAGGCGAAGTAAAAGTGTATTGATTAAATTCAACATATTAACAACCCGTTTGAGACAATCAAACGGGTTTTTTGATTTTATTAAACTCTTTGATTTTTTCAAATTATTTAAAAAATTAACCGATAAATCGGTCTATTATTATGACTAAATTAAGAATTGCAATTCAAAAATCTGGGCGATTAAATGAAGACTCCTTAAAAATTATCAAAGACTGCGGAATTTCTATAGATAATGGAAAAGATCAGTTAAAAGCCTCGGCTAGAAACTTTCCTCTAGAGGTTTTTTATTTAAGAAATGGGGATATTCCTCAGTATCTCAAAGATGGTGTTGTAGACATTGCTATTATTGGTGAAAATGTATTGATTGAAAAAGGGGAGGAGATTACATTTACGCAACGTTTAGGGTTTTCAAAGTGCAAAGTTTCTTTAGCGATTTCAAAAAATGAAACCTACTCAGGCATTGATTATTTTACCAATAAAAAAATAGCTACATCCTATCCAAACACTGTAAAAAAATATGTACTAGATAAAGGAATCAACACAGACATTCATATTATAAACGGTTCTGTAGAAATTGCACCAAATATTGGATTAGCTGATGGTATTTGTGATATTGTATCCAGTGGAAGCACCTTATTCAAAAATAATTTAAAAGAAGTTGCAGTTCTGCTAGAATCTGAGGCGGTATTAGCTGTATCACCTAAACTATCTGATGAAAAGCAACGTATTTTAAACAAATTTCAGTCTAGAATTGAATCCGTTTTAAGAGGTAGGAATTCTAAATATGTTTTGATGAATGCACCAAACAACAAGTTGCAAGATATTTTAAAAGTATTACCAGGAATGAGAAGCCCAACAGTTTTGCCATTGGCAGAGGAAGGTTGGAGTTCTGTGCATTCAGTAATAAGTAAATATCAGTTTTGGGAAATTATTGATGAATTAAAAGAAAAGGGAGCAGAAGGTATTTTAGTTTGTCCAATTGAAAAAATGGTATTGTAATGAAAAATATACTATATCCTAGAAGAGATCAGTGGTCTCAAATCTTAAAAAGACCAACACAAACGGTCAAAGAAATTGAAGCAACAGTCAATGAAGTTTTTGAGGATGTTCAGGTAAATGGCGACAGGGCTATCAGTACATACACGAAACAATTTGATAAGGTTAAGTTGTCATCTTTTTTAGTTACTCAAGACGAAATTAAGACGGCAGTTCAGACCGTCACTAATGAATTAAAAGCAGCTATTCAAATGGCAGCTGGTAATATTGAAAAATTTCACAGTGCACAAAAAACAGAGACAATATATCAAGAAACCACACCAGGTGTAGTTTGTTGGCAAGAGAAAAGACCCATACAAAAAGTTGGTTTGTATATTCCTGGAGGAACTGCACCACTGTTTTCCACAGTTCTAATGTTGGCCATTCCTGCAAAAATCGCAGGATGCCAGGAGATAGTTCTGTGTTCGCCTCCAAACAAAGAGGGTAAAATTGCTAATGAAATTTTATATGCTGCTAGCCTTTGTGGTGTTACTAATATCTATAAAGTAGGAGGAATCCAAGCGATTTCAGGATTAACTTTCGGAACAGAAACCATTCCAAAAGTTTATAAAATATTTGGTCCTGGAAATCAGTTTGTAACTGTTGCAAAACAACTAGCTACTAAATTTGGAGTAGCTATAGACATGCCAGCTGGACCAAGTGAACTCTTAGTGATGGCTGATGAATCTGCGAATCCATCATTTATTGCCTCCGATTTATTAAGTCAAGCAGAGCACGGAGCCGATAGCCAAGTACTATTGGTTAGTACTTCAAACACAATCATTGAAAATGTTTCTACAGAACTTAAGAAGCAACTTGAAGAACTTCCAAGAAAAGAAATTGCAACCAAAGCCATTCAGAATTCAAAATCTATTCTAGTAAAAGATTTTAAAGAAGCCTTGGCTTTAATTAATGAATACGCTCCAGAACACTTTATTGTATGTACAAAAAACAATGATTTTTTTATTGATGGTATTAGCAATGCAGGTTCTGTATTTATAGGAAATTATACTCCTGAAAGTGCAGGGGACTATGCTTCAGGAACCAACCATACTTTGCCAACCAATGGATATTCAAAGACCTATTCAGGTGTAAATTTAGATAGTTTCACTAAAAGTATTACGTTTCAAGAAATAACTAAAACAGGAATTCAAAATATTGGACCCTCCATTGAACTCATGGCAGAGGCAGAGGGTTTGCAAGCGCATAAAAATGCAGTAACCCTCAGATTAAAAGACATAAAATGATGGAAATAAAAGATCTAATTAGAGAAAATATAAAATCACTAGAAGCTTATTCTTCTGCAAGAGATGAATTTAAAGCGATGTCTTCAGAGTTTGTTTTTATTGATGCAAATGAAAACCCTTTTGATACAGGTTTTAATAGATATCCAGATCCGCAACAGAATTTAGTTAAAGAAGCATTATCTAAAATAAAAGGAATCTCCAAAGAACAAATACTTTTAGGAAATGGAAGTGATGAAGTATTGGATTTAATTTTTAGAGTTTTCTGTGAACCTAGAGAAGACAATGTAATTGTTTTACCACCTACTTATGGCATGTATGAGGTTTTAGCAAATACCAATGCTATTGAGTTGGTAAAAATTCCTTTAATAGAAAATTTCCAGCCTAATGTTAAGGAGATCATAAAAGGTCAAGACGCTAAAACCAAAGTGTTATTTCTATGTTCACCTAACAATCCAACAGCCAATAGTTTTAATGCTACTAGTATAGAAACTTTAATCAAAGAATTTAATGGAATTGTAGTTATTGATGAGGCGTATATAGATTTTTCTATTGAAGACAGCTGGCTAGGTAGGTTAGATGAATTTCCAAATTTAATAGTTACGCAAACTTTATCTAAAGCCTATGGTTTAGCTGCAATTCGCCTTGGGATCTGTTACGCTTCAAAAGAAATTATTTCAATCTTAAACAAGATTAAACCTCCCTATAATGTGAATCAACTAACTCAAGATGTGGCCTTACAATCAATCTTAAATCAGGAGAAAGTAAAAAATGATATAACAGCTATTATATCCGAAAGAAATCAATTGATTAGAGACTTGGAAAATGTTGAGATCGTAGAAAAAGTATATTCATCTGATGCCAATTTTTTGTTAGTACAAGTAGATGACGCTAATCTACGTTACAAGCAATTAGTTAAACTAGGAATTATTGTAAGAAATAGAACTACCCAAACTTTATGTAATAATTGCTTGCGTTTTACAGTGGGTACACCAGATGAAAACAAAAAATTAATAAATACCTTAAAATTAGTATAAATGAAAAAAGTACTTTTTATAGATAGAGATGGAACATTAGCCATAGAACCCCCTGTAGATTATCAGCTTGATAGTTTTAAAAAATTAGAATTTTATCCAAAAGTGTTTCAATACCTTGGTAAAATAGCCAAAGAATTAGATTTTGAGTTGGTGATGGTTACCAATCAAGACGGATTAGGAACTCCTAGTTTTCCAGAAACTACTTTTTGGCCAGTGCATAATTTCCTAGTGAAAACCTTTGAAAAAGAAGGAATTATTTTTACGGAACAAATTATTGATAGAACATTTGCAAGAGATAATGCTCCAACACGGAAACCCAATACAGGTTTATTATCTCATTACATTTCTTCATCATATGATTTAGAAAATTCTTTTGTGATTGGTGATCGTATGACAGATATAGAATTGGCTAAAAACTTAGGGGCAAAGGGTATTTTTATTAACAATGATAATATAGAAGGGACCGATGAATTAACGGTTACAAAAGATGAATTAGAAAACTATATTGCTTTAGAAACAAAAGATTGGTCTGCAATTTATGAATTTTTAAAGGCGAAAGATAGAACAGGAAGTATTTCAAGAAATACCAATGAAACTAAAATTCAAATCGATTTAAATTTAGACGGAACTGGTAAAAGTGATATTTCAACAGGAATTTCATTTTTTGATCATATGTTAGATCAAATAGCCCGACACGGTCAATTGGATTTAGTTGTTAATGTAAAAGTTGATTTAGAAGTTGATGAACACCACACTATTGAAGATACAGCAATAGCACTAGGTGAAGTTTTTGCAAAGACTTTAGGAAATAAATTAGGGATAGAACGTTATGGTTTTTATTTACCAATGGATGACTGTTTGTCTCAAGTTGCTATTGATTTTGGTGGACGAAACTGGTTGGTATGGGAAGCAGATTTTAAACGGGAAATGGTTGGTAAAATGCCTACAGAAATGTTTTTTCACTTCTTTAAATCGTTTACAGACGGTGCTAAATGTAATCTAAATATTAAAGCCGAAGGCACCAATGAACATCACAAGATAGAATCAATTTTTAAAGCTTTTGCAAAAGCTATTAAAATGGCTGTAAAGCGCGATGTTGAAAAAATGATTTTACCATCTACAAAAGGGGTATTGTAATGAAATTAGTGATTTTAAATTATGGAGTTGGAAATATTAAAAGTATTCAGTTTGCTTTTGATAGGTTAGGAGTAACCGCGGTTTTATCTAGTGATGCTGAAGAAATAAAGGCAGCTGATAAAATTATATTCCCTGGCGTAGGTGAAGCAAGTTCTGCAATGAAAAAACTCAAAGAAGCAGGTTTAGAAGATGTTATTACAAAACTAAACCAGCCTGTTTTAGGAATTTGTTTAGGGATGCAATTAATGTGTCGTAAACTTGAGGAAGGAAATACCAACGGGTTGGGAATATTTGATGTAGCGGTAAAACGCTTCTCAACTTCAGTAAAAGTTCCGCAAATGGGATGGAATACCATAACCAACCTTAAATCTAAGTTGTTTAAAGATATTTCTGATAAAGAGTATATGTATTTGGTGCATAGTTACTATGTTGAAGAAAATAAAAATACTATTGCAACAACAGACTATGAGCTTCCTTATGCATCTGCGATACAAAAAGATAATTTTTATGGCGTTCAGTTTCACCCAGAAAAAAGTGGACAATTGGGTGAAAGAATCTTACAAAACTTTTTAAACCTATAACATGAGAATTATACCAGCGATCGATATTATTGAAGGAAAATGTGTAAGACTCACTAAAGGAGATTACAACACTAAAATAATATATAATGAAAACCCTTTAGAGGTAGCTTTAGCATTTGAAGATGCCGGAATTGAGTATCTGCATATGGTAGATTTAGATGGCGCAAAAGCAAGCCACATCGTTAATTATAAGATATTAGAGCAAATCGCTTCAAAAACAAATTTAAAAATAGACTTTGGAGGAGGCTTAAAATCTGATGAAGATTTACACATAGCTTTTGAGTCTGGTGCAAACCAAATTACTGGAGGTAGTATAGCAGTTAAAAACACAAGCATTTTTGAAAATTGGGTTGCAACGTTTGGTGCCGATAAAATCATTTTAGGTGCCGATTGTAATCATGAGAAAATTGCTGTAAGTGGTTGGCAAGAAGAAAGTAATTTAAATGTTATTCCATTTATTCAAAACTATCAATCAAAAGGCATTCACTATGTTATTTGTACAGATATTTCAAAAGACGGAATGTTGCAAGGCCCCTCTTTTGATTTGTATGAAAGAATCCTAACACAAGCATCAGATATTAAACTTATTGCCTCTGGAGGAATTTCAACCTTTCATGAGATTCCACAATTAGCTAAATTGGGTTGTGAGGGCGTAATTATTGGAAAGGCAATTTATGAAAATAGAATTAGCTTAAAAGAATTAGAAACCTATATAATAACTAGTTAAAATGCTTACAAAGAGAATTATACCTTGTTTAGATATTAAAAACGGTAGAACTGTAAAAGGCGTTAATTTTGTGAATTTAATTGATGCAGGTGACCCTGTAGCACTAGCAAAACAATATGCAGAAGTTGGTGCCGACGAACTGGTATTTCTAGATATTTCTGCCACTTTAGAAGGTAGAAAAACCATGTTAGAAATGGTGTTAAAAGTTGCAGCACAAGTGAATATTCCATTTACAGTTGGCGGTGGCATTTCTACTGTTGAAGATGTAGACGCATTACTTCATTGCGGAGCAGATAAAGTTTCTATTAATTCATCTGCAATTAAAAGACCAATATTAATAAATGAATTGTCTCAAAAATTTGGAAGTCAATGTGTAGTGGTTGCTATAGATGCAAAGCAAATAGATGGAAAATGGGTGGTTCATTTAGCAGGAGGTACTATTCCTACCGAATTAGAGTTATTTGATTGGGCAAAAGAAGTAGAACAACGAGGTGCAGGAGAAATTTTGTTTACTTCTATGGATAACGACGGAACCAAAGAAGGCTTTGCTAACGAAGCGTTGGCAAAGTTATCAGCATTGGTAAATATTCCAATTATTGCTTCAGGTGGTGCGGGTTCAGTACAGCATTTTATAGATACATTTATTAAAGGAAAATCAGATGCTGCACTGGCAGCTAGTGTATTTCACTTTGGAGAGATACCCATACCTACATTAAAACAAGAATTAAAAAATAATACTATAGAAGTACGATTATGAAGATAGATTTTAATAAAAATTCAGAGGGTTTAGTCCCTGCAATTATACAAGATGCAACCTCTAAGAATGTTCTCATGTTGGGCTATATGAATCTAGAAGCTTTTGAGAAAACACAAAACACAAAAAAAGTAACCTTCTTTAGCAGAACAAAAAATAGATTGTGGACAAAAGGCGAGGAGAGTGGAAATTTTTTAAACTTAGTAGATCTAAAGCTAGATTGTGACAATGATACCTTATTAATTTTTGTGAATCCAGTAGGACCAACCTGTCATAAGGGTTCAGATACCTGTTGGAATGATTCAAATTTGGCATCGTATGGTTTTATTTCTAGATTAGAGGAGACTATTTCAAATAGAATTGAGAATGCTGATGCTTCTAATTCTTATGTAGCAAGCTTATTTAAGAAAGGAATCAATAAAGTAGCTCAAAAGGTTGGAGAGGAAGCCGTAGAGGTAGTTATAGAGGCAAAAGACACCAATGATGACTTGTTTTTAAATGAAAGTGCAGATTTGTTATTTCACTATTTACTGTTATTACAAGCCAAAGGATTTAAACTTAATGATGTTGTGGAG
>Ga0115008_10000758_pt1 | contig 25049 bp, 22 predicted proteins | sample FraStrMetagenome_FD_87164 | JGI IMG/M metagenome (GOLD analysis project Ga0115008, IMG submission 87164) | Marine eukaryotic phytoplankton communities from Arctic Ocean - Fram Strait ARC3M Metagenome | ecosystem: Environmental > Aquatic > Marine > Oceanic | place: Fram Strait | collected...
TAGAATTTTTTCGTATTCACTAACCTAAATGTTACATGTCTTTTTCTGTCGATAATGATCGGCCCTGCTGGATTGCACAAGACCTCTGAATACCTTGTTTTTATAAACGCACATGTTATGCCACTCACAGATAAAATCATCCGTTAGTTCCAGCAGTTCTTCATTTGAAAGTGCTTTCATTCCGTTTCCATAGGTTTCTTACTCGGTTCTAGAGAGTCTACTGGTGCACACTAGGAGTGCCAAACGAAAGTTTATTTTTTTGAGGCGGGCATATAGATATACTGAACAGCGGCTTTCGGGAGGGGTTGACCTGGTTAGCTGATAGCGGTTCTATCTTTAGAAGAGGAGCTTATGCGCGAAATAGCTGTTCTGATGCGCTTATTTTGAAGTTTGGTTCTCGCAACTGTAACTCTACAGTATTTTAAATACCCAGAAACGAAAAAACCCCAGCATTTGCGGGGGCCTTAACGAAACTGCTTGGCGGAGAAAGAGTCAGAGCAGCTTAATTAATGCAGTCTAGTTCCGAAATCTCTGAATCATAGAAACAAGGAATAATCGAATAATGAAAACAGGTAAAAATAGCTGCCGATTGAAGCGCCAGGGTTGCTTGTACAGGCGATAAAACCACTCAAGATTATTGTCAATCATGAATTGGGGAGCGCGATTAAGAGCCCCAGACAGAATGTCCAGCGCCCCACCACAGCCAATTACAAATCCAGATTTGACCTGCGATAACAGCTCAGCAGCAAACAACTCCTGTTTGGGAGAGCCCATCGCAACAAGAATTAACTGCGGCTTAGCCGCGGCAACAGCTTGAATGATATCTTCCTTGCTGTGATAGCCATGCATATGGCCCACCAAATTGATCTGGGGGTAGCGACCAGCAATAATATCGACGGCTTTGTTATGGTTAGCTTCGTTAGCGCCAACAATAAAAGTTTTCAGACTGCTTTTGTTGGCAGCTTCAAGCGCCTTAATTGGCATATTGTTCTTTTGGGACCTGATGCCGTGCAACCACTTTAGCCCCAAAACAGCGCCGGCTCCATCTGGATACGGAAATAGGGAGTTATCTACAATCCTAGTGAATTCAATATCCTTGCCATAACGCCAAATCTTTTCCGCGTTAATGGCCACGGAATAGCCCGCTTGAGACGAATCAACAATCGACAGAATATGATCGACCGCATCATCTTCGTTAACGGCAAAACAGGGACAACCCAAGATTGAATATTTTCTTTCAGACATAGCTGCCTCAAAAATCTCGACCATAACTATTTAAACATTAGATGAACCATAAGGCATCCCAAACAATAGATTAATCATGAAAAAATGCTCTATGCCACTCTTCAAGAACCCAAATAGCAAACAACTGCCGCTCCAAATTACCGTGCCGGCCGCTACGATGAGCCTGAATCAGCCTTTTTGCCGTTGAAATATCTAGAAATTGTCGGGTGAAAGATCGCCCATGATCGACTAAATCATAGATATGGTCCCCCAAACCAACCTTCAACCATTCTTCAATAGGAGTCTGAAAACCTTTCTTGGGCCGATTAATAACCTCCTTAGGCACTAACGCTTCACAAACCTTTTTGTGTAAGAGTTTTCCAGTCCCAGCCAGGAAGCCTGAGCGCCGTAAATTTGCTGGCAAACTTTCAACAATATTTAAATAGATCGGGTCTAACATAGGGACCCTCACTTCTAAACCAGAGGCCATAGAGAGCTTGTCAGCCAATAGAAGTAAGTTGTCTGGCAAACTTGTGCGTGTTTCAAGCGCCAGCAGGCGCTCTAAAAACGTGCCATTGTCAGGTAAGAAATGACTTAACCGCTCAATCTCGCTGAAGGTATGCCCCCGACTTCCATCAGATCTTATGGCAGCTCTGCCCGCTCCCGGAAATAACGTGTGCAGACCGATCATCTGCTCAATATCATTCTTCGAGCCCAACGCCTCCTGAAGTCGCTGCCATGTGTCACCCTGCTTAACCACTCTCGGCAGCAGCGATGGAAATGTTCTTACCAAAGGCCCTAAAATAGACCTCAAAGATGCAACTCGATGCCTACCGTAACCTGCCCAGGGCTCATCTATGCCCTGACCCGAGACAACAACCTTGCGGTGCTTGGCGACACTTTCACACAAAAGGTAATAACTAAAAATAGAGGTTGTCACCATAGGTTCTTCGAGATGTTTAATCACCTTCGGCATCACATCAACTGCCGAATTAACATCTATGTAGGATTCATGATGCTCTGTGCCAAGAATTTCAGCTGTGCGCCTTGCGTCGGAAAATTCATTTGACGGATGATTATCTGTATAGCCAACGCAGAACGTACTCACAGCCTGGCCTGAGCGAACTGCGGCGGCCGCCACGGCACCAGAGTCAACGCCCCCAGATAACAGCACACCAACAGGCACATCGGCGATCATTTGCCGATCAACCGCTGAGAGAAACGCTGTCAGTAGCTTTTCGGTTACATCCTCCACTGACACATTACGCTCGATAAGTGGCGCTTTGAAGGCAAAAGGCTGCGGATCTCTCGCTGTTCCATTTTGATTGATCCACAAATAATGGCCTGGAGCTAATTTGTTAATATCGCTAAACAATGTATTTGGCGAAGGCACGAAACGCAGATCAAGGAAAGTACCAAGACTGCGCTCATTGACCTTTGCCTTAACTCCAGCTGCCAGCAAAGCTGTAACTTCTGAACCAAATACCACTCCCCCCTCGATAGCAGAAAAGTAAAGCGGTTTTAATCCCTGCCCATCACGAGCCAGCAGTAAGCGACGTTCGACAGTGTCCCAGGCAGCAATTGCAAACATACCCTCTAGACGAGTGACGGCATCGCCACCCCATTTATCAAGGGCAGCCAGAACGACTTCAGTATCGGAATGAGTTCGGTAGGGGTAATGCTTTAAAACGTCAGCCTTCAAATCCTGAAAGTTATATATCTCTCCATTGAAAACCAGAATCCAACGCCCGGATGCCGAGGTCATTGGCTGATGCCCACCCTCAATATCAATAATCGCCAGTCTTCTGTGCGCTAAAACAACACCTTCATCACTCCATATACCGGCCCCATCGGGCCCACGATGCACAAGGGCATCTGCCATTTGCTTTACTCTATGCTCATTAGCTTCTGGGCCAATCCAACCTGCAATACCGCACATCAGCTAATCTCCGAAGCTGGTAATAGTGTTTGGTAAATAGTTTCAAGTCGATCCAGCAAAGAGCTCATCGAAAACTTACTATGGATATGGTGTAACACCCTATCCAGGTCAAAATTAACTGCACCCGCTAGCGCTGCTTCCAACGCTTCAGCGAGCGCCTCCGGATTATTAGGCTCAACCAATCTGCCGCCAAAATCTGGAACAATCTCGAGAGGCCCACCGCAGCGAGTGGCAATCACTGCCCGACCACACGCAAGCGCCTCGGCACAAACCAAACTAAATGTCTCATGGATACTTGGCACGACGATGTAGTCATGTTGAGCATAAATCTGCCCCATATCATCGTGGTCTACTGCACCAAACCACTTGATTCTTTCAGAAAGCCCAAGCGTTGATGCTTCCACTCTCAACTCCTTTTCAAGTGGCCCAGTTCCAACGACGCTAAGTGTCCATTCTACTTGTCCTGGAATGCGAGTTAATGCGTCAAATAGAATACCCAGACCCTTTGTAGGTTCCAGCCCGCCCACGAAAAGTAATTTGCCCTGCTGAGGCGCCATAGACAGTGGCGAGAATCGCTCAATGTCAAGGCCGTTGTGCAATATGTCAGTACCATTAATGGCAGATCCAAAGTGGTAGCCCATCTCTTGGCGCAGAAAATCCGAGACTGCTAATAGCTGAGTCGCCCCCTGATATGCTCGGACAATTTGGCGCTTGCCATGAGGAGTCCACCAAAAAGCATTGAGGGGGCCAGAATGTTCGGTTAGACACAAGGGAATATTGCGATTTTTCAATGCATGAACTGCTAGTACACCTGCAGGCCGCACGGCATGTGCATGCACAATATCGGGAGTAAACTCGTCAATGACTTGCCCAATGATTTTGCCAAGTAGTCGAGGGTAATAAAAACCGATTAACCGATGCCAGGGAGCTGGCACTGCTATTCGCAGACAGCGCAAGCCATCTTCGAAAGTTTCGGTTACGCTCAACAACCGTCCCTCGGCATCACGATCTGGAATAATCATTAAAATTTCATAACCTCGGGATCGTAAACCCTGCGCCTGATCCAATATAAAGCTTCCTCTGGTCGGTGCTGATGGGCTGTTATACCATGACGGAATAATTGCAATCTTCATAAGACTGCTCCTTGACGACTGCATAAACATTGGTTCCAACCGTTTTTGGGAGATCTCCCGTCAATTAATTTGTGACGATCCCAAAATAAAACCTGTGAAAAATTATTGATAAAGGTTATCTCCCATTAATACGACGGCAAAACCTTCCATTAGAGCTTTGAATCCACCCAGTCTATCTCCGACTGCAATCGCGCCTCCCACGAATAGAGGTTCTCTGAAGCCCAGGTTAAAGCTCCATTCGAAAGCTGTGTCCCAAATTCCGGAACGTCCAATAACTCGCATACTGCATTCTCTAGGGCTTGATTATCATCAGGCTCAACCAAAATTCCATTCGAACGATGCTGAATGACCTCAGATGTTGTCCCATTATTCAGGGTGACAATCGCCCGTCCGCAGAGAAGCGCCTCAAAAAGTGGGTTGCCACAGTTACTCACATCGTAAAGGGACAAGAATATATCGCACAAATTCATCAGCTTTGCCACAGTCTGCCTAGACTGCGACCCAACAAATTGGACCTCTTCGTCCAAGCCAAGCTCCCTTGAGCGTCTCTCGAGCTGCTCCCGACACTCACCATCACCCACGATAATCAACCGCAAGTTGGGGCATTTATTTTTCAGCGCAGCAATTAGATCAATACCTCGATCTACTCTCTTCCACCCAGCCAGCCTACTTACCATAAGCAGAGTAAATTCGTCTGGTGCAACACCAAATTGTGCGAGTGTAGCTTCTCGGTCCACTGATACAGATGCGATATCAAGGTCGATGCCATTGCGCTTAAAGAATAAATTATCGCAATTCACATAACAGTTAATGTCATATAATGCTCGATCACCCATAGTCCCATCATCAGTCATGATATACATATTGGCCTGCTTGCCCAAAGCGCGCCAAGATTCAAACTTACGTAGGCGCGTCGGCCAATGGTTAAATTGGCTACCCAGAATGGTGCCTTGAAATCGATGGACCACAGGGCAGTCAAAGCGTCGTGAGCTTCGCACACGATCAATGGCGAGCACCGCGCCCTCTTCATAGGCATATATCAATGTTGGACTTATGGTGTCTAGTAGCTCTTGCACTGCTACAGCAGCATATTTTGGAAATAGATATAGTCGATCCAACTTACCCTGAAACCTTGCTCCTAACCATAGAAACGGTGTCGGCAAGTCAAACCTATGAACAGTCACACCCTCTAATGTAAGGCCAATATCTTGCTCATGGGAGCCTCCCCCGAGCGCACGTTTGGAAGCCGTAACATAATGGATATGCCAGCCAGCTTGGGTATAACCGCGCATCATTTCGAAAAGGCTGGGAGCGCCAACGCCACTCCCCATAGACCAGGGCTCCAAAAAACTAACCAACAATAATGTTCTGCTTTCGGACACGATGCCTCCAATTCTGGACCGTAAAATCTAACAACGGTACAACGATTTAAAATATAACTTTTAAAATTTTACAGACCTACGTTTCATCTGGCGTTCGATACCTCGCCATAATGGCGAAGCAGGGCCACATAAACGATAGCATTCCAGAAGTGAAAATATGACCACTTAGATTGGCGATAAAAAACAGGAGTATGTTAGTGAGCAGCACTAAGCCCGCAAAAGGGTAATGTTTATCCCGGAGATTAACCACAGAAAAATAAGTCATCGAAGCAAAAATCGTCAGTACAACTAACAGACCCATTATGCCGTGCCAGAAAAATATATCAGGAAGATCTAACTCAACCGAATACTTAATTGAATCTGCGTAGTAACTTACTCCATTGCCAAATAACAAGGTGAAGATAGACGCTTTCTGGTAAAACATCTCCCACATATCCAATAGGAATATATCCCGACTTGAAAGGATTATGCCTAAAATACCATTATTTCTATAAAAGTATTCAAGCCGTCCATACATCATCGTATTCTGGAAGTTCTCATAGATAATTATTGATTGAACAAATATAGCGGTTAAAACTAAGTAAAACACAACTGATGCAATATTGTTGAGAGCAAAAAGTCTCTTCCCGTCATTAATCATAGGAATTAAAAACGCCAAACAAATCACTGCTAAAATAGAGGTTTTGGTCGATATTAGAGCACCAACCACACACCATAACAGGGCGAAAATTATAAATTTTAGTCTTGAACTAGTGTATGAAGTGGCCATATAGAAACCAGAGAACAGGACTAGTAGCGCCGAGATTTCATTACCTGCATAAAAAAAACCTTTGATGCCGATATTCGTCGCGCTAACCTCATCACCATAGGTGCTATAGCCATAACCAAGCACACCAGCAAATATATTAAGAATAAAAAATAGACAATTTACATCAATTATTTTCTTGAGCCTGATATAAATTTCTGGATCGCGAGTGCTATGGCTATATAAAAAACAAAGCATCACAAAGGGCGTTATTAGTTTAACGATGTGTTGCACAATAAAACCCAGTTTCTCTGCTGATGAATCCAGCATAAATATAGCTTTAGATTCTCCCAACATAAGTAAAAAGAAGAAGCCAAGCACAGTAACCAGACTAGTAGGGCTGTACCTCGCTAGGTAGACCGTCAAGAGTACTAATAAAATGGACTTATAAAATACCGACAACTTGATATCTATACCTAGGCCCAATACAAAGAACCCGTTAAGCGAATCTATTAAAAGATATACTGACATCATTACGAATATTACTTTTACCAAATAGCTATAATTCATCGGGATACCGTTTAAGTAAAATACTCGACTAGGCATTATAGAACTCTAAATAACTAACTATTTTTTCAGCCGCATCACCCTTCCCGTAAAAATCTTCACTAAAATCTATATCTTTTTTGATTATCTTTGCTGCAAGCATAATATTGTCGTAATTGGCACCGACGATCTTATTCGCCCCACATTCAACCAGCTCCGTCCATTCAGTTTCATCTCTCAAAATCAGACATGATTTTCTGAAATAATAGGCTTCTTTTTGAACACCACCGCTATCCGAAAGTACAAATTCACAGGATTTCAGCAGGTAAACCATCTCAAGATAGCCTACCGGATCAACAACATGCACATCCAAAGCCAACCCTAAATCACTGATAATTTTTCGCGTTCTGGGGTGTAGCGGCAAAACAACAAGTGTTGTTAAATGAATCTTGTTGAGTGCCAAAATAATCGCCTTTAAACGGACTGGATCATCTGTATTCTCCGCGCGATGAATCGTTGCAAGCACAAATTTGCCCTGAACATTAAAATCATCAAAGCAGCCTGGACGCTGCGCAAGGTCCGCATAAAAAAGTGCTGCGTCGAGCATCACGTCACCCACCTTGGTGACTTTACATGCAAGATTCTGATAACCTTCAGAGTTTAAATTATTCACCGCCACACCTGTTGGGCAGAATAAAACTGTGCTTAACCGATCAGTCAATATCCGATTTTGTTCTTCTGGCATTCTCACATTAAAGCTTCTCAGGCCAGCCTCAACATGCGCAACTTTCACATGCAACTTGGATGCTGCCAGCGCACCTGCAAGGGTTGAATTTGTATCACCATAAACGAGCACCCAGCCTGGTTGCTCATCAATGATAATTTTTTCAATCCCTTCGAGCATCCTGCCTGTCATAGCCCCATGAGAGAGCGAAGATATCTCAAGATTATAATCTGGTTTAGGAATATCCATCTCTTCAAAAAAGATGTCACTCATATTTTTATCAAAGTGCTGACCAGTATGTACGATGACCTCGGTAACATTGGCGCTAGCCTGAATGACTCGACTTACAGTCGCTGCTTTAATAAACTGTGGGCGGGCTCCCACTATGGTCAGGATTTTCAAGATTATGACTCTCTATTTTTTCGTTTTATAACTTTTGCTGGATTGCCTGCAATAACTAAGTCTGATTCATTGAAGCTTTTGGTTACCACTGAGCCAGCACCAATAAGTGTTCGATCACCAAGGGTAACACCGGGCAGAATGGATACGTTAGCACCAATCCAGCAATCTTCACCAATAATCACTGGAGCATTATCAACCCAACCTTTATCAGCCTTTGAAAGATCATGATTAGCACTAACAATTACCACATTGGCGGCCCATATAGTCCCATTTCCTATAGATATTCCGTTTCCTGCCTGTAAGTAACAGCCTGCACTATTCACCAAACTAGAGAAGGTCCCTTGCTGTTTACCTTCGAGCACAAGCTTTTCGCCACCAATAATCGTTGTCTTGTAATTAGTCAGCAATGAATATTTAGTGTTTTGGCAAAACAAAAAGTTAACCAAAAAATTTGATATCAATGTACTCAGGTGCACTTTACTACCGACACCTTTTTCAAAAACTAGCTCATCTAGCAACGTGGAGCGTTTGATAAGACATTTAAGTTGTTTTTTCATTGAGATAATACCTAATAGCCACACACCAGAGGATTAAGAGGATCGCCATATTAACAATCACAGTGAGATAAATATTCAGATTATGACGATCAAAAACCTCATTGACTGCGGCTAGGCCAAACAATGAAGTTAGTGAAATCATAAGTTCTGCTCTAGGATAGACAGCGAGGATATCGATTTTATTATCTGAGCATCTGGCGCTTAAAACAGACAATGTCAAGGCCAGTAAAATCGTGTTTACTACAACCCAGGTAGCAGCGCCTTTCGAGCCAAATTGACTGGTGATAAAGTAGCCTCCTAGAAGCCCGGAGCAAACATAAAGTAAAGTTGCGGCGAGCTCTAATTTTGTTTTACCCAATGTACGCAGTGCCATACCAAAGCTAATTACGCGAATAAAGACCAAAGTGGTGAATATCGCAAAAATAGGCGCTGCCTGTTGGTATTGCTGGCCAAATAGTAGAGTGACTATTTCTTCGGCATGTAGAATAAAGATCGAGGCCACAGGAAATGTTACCCAAGCTGTTCGTTTCGCCGCAATAGTCCAGATGCTCATAGCGTCATCATATCTTTGCTGCTTTAAATACGAGGTCACCTTTGGAATAAGAACCGATGTCACAGAATTTTGCAGAATATTGAAGACTGGAATTTCAAAAGCGCCTACACTATATAGGCCATAAGCCGTGATCCCCAAAAGAGTTGAGATCAGCACGTGGTCTACCTTAAGACCTAATATTGATAGCCCACTAGCAACTAATAGAGGCCAGCTATAGCTTAGCACCTGTTTGACTTTATCTTTTAAAGTCATAAAATCACAGTCAATATTGCGAATAGCATAGACCAGTAACATTGCGAGAAGAACGCCAACTAACAGATACAGGGACGATAATAATTGGACTATTTGCTCCAGGCTCGCTCCAAAATAAGCAATTACCATACAAGGAGTAGTCACAAAAATACTGACAAATACACCGAGATAAATCTGCATATTAGTCTTATCAAGGACCAACAATACCGATGGCATCAAACTGACCGCAAGTACGCCAAAGGCTGACATTGAAAACTGGGGAAGTAAGTTACTCAGTAAACTATTGTTGAATAGCATTGAAATAGGCTCACTCAACCCGATTAGACTGATCGACATTAGCGTTGCTATAGCGATAGTGAGTAAAAAAATCAAATAGAGATACTGCTTTTTTTCAGAGTCTGACTCTGACCGGCCGGCAAAATACAGCAGGCTGGTGGGCAAGGCGGAGAAGCTTATTGCGGTCAATATCGCCAGCATAAGAAACAGTTGCCTGAATGTTCCAAAGTCATCCACCACCAACAGGCGAGCGAGCACCACATAGAGCAGGATAGTGGATCCCTGAGTAATAACAGTTCCCAAAAATATATTAACTACATTTTTCAGCATCATCGGCTACAAATAGGGATGCATGGGTAAGCTAAATACTTCGCTGGCTAGCATTGAGGCTTTTGGAAGATCAATATCAGTGTGGGATAAATGCTTGAATGCTGTCTGCTGATGCATACAGGTACCATAGTAAATAACTGTAGGGATGCCCTGCTCCTTAAACGCAGCCATATCTGTCCCTCGAGTCTGTGAGCGCAGCGTATATTGAGCCCAGGAGCTTAAATAGCCCTCTGGAACGTTAGGAGTTTTAAACAACTCACCATATTTTTCTGAATACTGCTGGGCAAAAATATTCCTCTGCTGTAACTCAAAGGGAAACTCGATTAATTTTTCGATCAAGATGGCTGCTTGAATTGTGTCTAGCCTGCTGTTGACACCGATCCTGATATTGTCATATTTATCGGTGCCTTTACCATGAACCCGATAGGAACGCAGTAATGCCGCATACTCATCGTTGTCGGTAAATAACGCCCCACCGTCACCATAGCAACCCAAGGGCTTTGCTGGGAAAAAACTGGTAGTCGCAATATCACCAAATGAGCAGGCTTTTTTGCCATTGATCTCGCCCCCAAAGCCCTGAGCCGCGTCTTCAATTATTTTTAGATCATACTTTTTTGCTATTTTTTCAATGGTGGGATAATTGGCGGGCAAACCAAAAAGGTCAACAGCAATAATCGCTTTTAGCCTAAGTTGTCCATCAGCAATCACTTTTTGTATCTGTGCCTCTAGGTCGATGGGGCAAATATTAAAGGTATCTTCGTCTGAATCAACAAAGATAGGTGTGGCATGTTGATAGGCAATTGTTTCGGCGGTAGCAAAAAAAGTAAATGTGGGGCAGAACACAGCATCTCCTGCTTGAATATCTAATACCATCATAGCTAAAGTCAGCGCATCAGTCCCATTTGCGCAGGAAATACAATGCTTGGCGCCAACATATTCTGCCAACCGCTCTTCCAATTCAAAAACCTCTTTACCCATAATATATTGGCCATGATCAAGAACCTCATGTATTCGTTTGTCAATGCGGCGTTTGAGATGCTGGTACTGAGCTGCTAGATCAATAAATTGCATATTTTAGTTTTCCTGCCTGGATAAATAGCCGTTCTCCAGCAAATAGGTATCTCCTGAAGATGAACAAACCGAACTCCCTGACCCAGTCAGAGGTAAATCAAGCTGCTCACCAAACTCACTCATCCAGCCGATCTGTTTGGCAGGCACACCAACCATCAGTGCATAATCTGGAACATCCTTATTAACCACGGCACCGGCGCCAACAAATGCATATCGCCCTATGGTGGCTCCGCACACAATAGTGCAGTTAGCGCCGAGAGTCGCGCCCCTTCTTACTCTAGTATTTCGATACTGATCTTTGCGTTCAATACCCGATCTGGGGTTGTACACATTGGTAAATACCATCGAGGGCCCGCAGAAAACCTCGCTTTCTAAATAGACATTGTCATAGACGGACACATTATTTTGTACTTTACAGCGGTCGCCTATCACCACGGCGTTGCCGACAAAAACGTTCTGCCCCAACGAGACGCCTTGACCAATTTTAGCCCCGGCGCAGACATGGACAAAGTGCCATACGCGGCTGTCTTTCCCAATTTCGGCACCCTCGTCGACTATGGCTGTTTCATGCTGATAGTAGTCCATAAGCCCTACTGTCCCAAAACTTTGCTTAGCAATGGGTGAGCCTTATCGCCCGCTTCAACAACTGACTTATCGCGTATAGTCTCAACGGTTTCTATGGCAACTCGGTTCTCTTCAATACCAAAGCCTGTGCCGGCGAGCACATTCTGATAACTCTGAGTGTGCAGGTCGGTGAAGCCACCTGAAAATTCTAGCTCTTGATCACCTACCATAATGCTGCGATAGGTCAGTTTTTCACCCTGAATAGCATTATCTGGTAGGTTATTGGAATCAATCGACAGGAACCACTTGACCTGCGCTCGCTCGTATTCGATATAGCCGCTGGCAGTTCGCTCATCTTTAAAATGAACTTCGTTATGCTTAATATCGCCAAAGATAAAGTGCAACATATCGTAGAAATGCACACCAATGTTAGTGGCGACACCACCAGATTTTTTATCTACACCCTTCCAGGATTTTAAATACCATTTTCCACGAGAGGTTAGATAAGTCAGATCCACATCAAATATATGATCTTTTGGTGCTGCTGCTACTTTCTCGCGTAATGCGATAATGGATGGGTGCAGCCGCAACTGCAAAATCGAGTTAACACTCGCACCGTACATCTCTTCGTACCGGTGCAACATATCGATATCCTCTGAATAGAGGACCAGTGGTTTTTCACAGATAACATCAATACCATTTTGAAGAGCAAACTTCATATGAGGGACATGCAGGTAGTTGGGACTGCAGATAGCAATATAGTCCAGCTTTTGCCCGAGTAACTTTTGATCTTCGATAAACGAAGTAAATTCTTCAAACTCGGTAAAAAATTCTGCCTCGGGGAAATGGCTATCCATAATCCCCACCGAATCATTAATATCCATGGCTACAACAAGATTATTCCCTGTTTCCTTGATAGCCTTTAGGTGCCGCGGTGCTATGTAGCCTGAAGCACCGATTAATGCAAAATTCTTCATTCACTGTTGCTCATATTAAAGTCTAAACACGGTAAAGCCCGAATCAACAAGCGATTCACGCTCAAAAATGGCTTTGATATCGGCTAAAACTGGTCTGTCCAAATGGGTCAATTTCTTTAAGTCAGTTGCACTGAGCGCTCTAAATTCGTTGTGGCCCACAGCGACAACAATGGCATCCAGATTCTGCAAGTCATCAAAGTCCACCAGATCAAAGCCATACTCGCCCTTGACCTCATCTGGCTCTGCCCATGGGTCGGAAATAATTACTTCGACGCCCCAAGACCTCAGCTCATTAATCAGATCAACGACTTTACTGTTACGAATATCCGGACAGTTCTCTTTAAAAGTTAGCCCCAAAACACCCACTTTGGCGGCAGATAAATCAATGCGGTTCTGCACCATTTTTTTGATGACACATTTGGCGGCATAACGAGACATGTTGTCATTAATACGTCGCCCCGCCAGAATGACTTGCGGGTTGTAACCGACCATTTCTGCTTTGTGAGTTAAATAATAGGGATCGACACCGATGCAATGTCCGCCCACCATACCTGGCCTGAAGGGCAGGAAATTCCATTTACTGCCAGCTGCCTCCAACACATCTAGAGTATCAATATCTAGACGATCAAAGATAACCGAAAGCTCGTTCACCAAGGCAATATTCAAATCTCTCTGCGTGTTCTCAATGACTTTAGCGGCTTCCGCCACCTTGATCGATGCTGCGGGGAAGGTCCCTGCCTCGATAATGGATAGATATAAATCGTTGACCAATTCAGCAGCCTCGTCATTTGAGCCACTGGTGACTTTTTTGATTTTTGTGAGGGTATTAACCTTGTCACCGGGGTTAATTCTCTCTGGGCTGTAGCCGCAGAAAAAATCGACGTTATAAGTCAACCCAGACATATACTCAAGAATTGGAACACAGATCTCCTCTGTACAGCCCGGATACACCGTGGACTCATAGATAACCATATCGCCTTTGGTTAGAACACTGGCCACTGTCTCGCTTGCGCGCCTCAATGGCGTAAGATCTGGCCGATTGGCTTCATCTATAGGTGTTGGGACCGTAACAATATAAATACCACATTCCTTGATGCCCTCAAGATCCGAGGTGAAACCAAGCTGACTTGCTTTTGCCAATTCGTTCTGGGCAACTTCAAGAGTGTTGTCAATGCCAGACTTCAGCTCCCCAATACGGTGGAGATTAATGTCAAAGCCTATGGTTTCCCGTTTTTTACCAAACTCTACCGCCAACGGCAAGCCCACATAGCCCAGGCCAATAATAGCTATCTTTGCGGTATTCTCGGGTGTCGCGTTCATGATTTCCCTTTGTACATTAGATTAGTTAAGTGTCGAGGCAGGCTCTCATATACCAGAGGTCCGATTAACCCCGTCACCCACTTCTAGCTGCAGCAACTCTATCTCACTACGAAGCTGCTTATATTCGTCCTGTTTACGCACTAAGAACCTTCTTGTAATTGCTGTTTTCTCTTTTAGGCCCTTGGGGGTCAAAAAATAAGCATAGCCCAGCTTATTATCCGAGCGCTGAAAATTACCCAACTTTAACCAGCCAATATTTATCAGGGCTTTGATCACATAATGGGTTTTGCCCAAGCTAATACCCAACTCTGATGCCAGCTCGCGCTGGGTCAGGTGAGGGTTCAGCTCAAGTAACTTGAGGGTTTTGAGTTCTAATTCTTCTAACATCATAAATTTGGGATTCATTTTTGACAGGGTAGCCTCGTTTATGACCGGCAAGACTATACAACCATAATTAAAGGCAAAACAACTCAGTATGTTCACCACATGAACACTGCGCGATGTTAACATACTCACAAGTAATTACTATGCCCTTGCAGATGGCGCTCAGCAGATAAACCGGTAATAAAACAATCTCCAGTAGCCCGTTATTGGAGGCGACAATTGATTGCAATAGAGAACATAAATTATCTGAAAAAAGATACTACAGGAGTCAAAAACCTGTTGCAGGACTAGCTAGAAACTACATGCTTACTGACTGTTCTATTAAGCCCAGAAAGGATAAATACAATTGTGTAAATCACACATTGAGCTATAAATGCCACTATCCATCCATTGTCAGAGACTGGCCACCACTCTGCCAGGAATCCAACAAGGGCTACTCCTGAACTCGCCAAAGCTACCGCCAATCCTGTTAAAGAGTTAGCCAATGTGTTGGACCTAAGTCGTCGCTGCAGATGGAGGTAAATACGGTTATGCAGGTGATCATTGTCCGGCAGAAAAATAGATCTACCCAGCAGAAGCCTGCGCCCCATACTGACAAGCAACTCAACACAGGGATACATTAACAATGTGGCTAGGAACGAAGCAGAGAATGCTCCTACCGATTGGAGGTATAACCCCGCCAGAACCACCGCAGCACCAAAGCCATATGCTCCAGCATCACCTAAAAACAGACGTCCAGAGATTACATTGAATATCAAAAACAGACCGCTGCTGGTCATCAGTGCTGAGTATACTAATCCTCCCGTCTGCAAATAAAAGATGGTGAATGCAATAAAAAAGACCCCTGGCATAAGCCCATTAGCGCCGTCGGCCATATTAACTGCATTCAAAAATCCTACACAAAATAACAGAGTAAATAGCCACGCCAGTAGAGGAATGCTCAGCAGACTATCAATAACCGGAACTCCTAATTGACTGGGAATTAAGGTAGGCCATTGCCAAAGCACTATTGTAAAAATAAATGCCTTGGCTAACAGCCTGTAGCCTGGCTCCAAAATATCATTGCGAAAGTCTTCAATTAAGCCAAGGCTGGCACAGGCTACGCAGCCAAAAAAACTAGGGTGGTAGACGCCCGACAGACCCTCAATAGGCAATATAATTCCCGTCAATGATCCCAACAATAAAATAACGCAGGTCACTACTAATGCCGCCACACCACCTAAACGTGAGGCTTTAGCTTCTGCGATGCCATGCTTTTCAACAATATCCTGAGCATAGGTTTGTCTTGTTATCCACTGGAGCCCAAGCATTACAATAAGGCCAAATAACCCAAAAAAAGCACTAGCAAAAACAATCATTACTGAAAGTTTAAATAGATCTTTTTCAGATAAGACAAAAGTTCCCATAGCGGAAATTAGCCTAGTCTCTTACTATTGAATTGAATGCATAATGCCTTGTAAGCACTAACAATGTAGCCATTATTCCCCCCAACAAAGTCCCCAATACGCAGATAATGGAACGTTTTGGTTTGGACTTAATCTCCGGCAGCATTGCTCTATTCACCGTACTAAAAGCATATTCTGGACTTGCCTCAGCGAGCATTTTGCTTTTTATCTGCTCTTCAATAATTTGATAAAAAACTTCGTGCATATCAGCGATAGCAGTTTTCTCTATTTGAGCTTCCAAATACTGAATATTCCGATTAACCTCCTGTAATTTTCGCTCACGCATATGCTCGTTGATTGCGACAACATATTTATCGACCCATTCTCTAGCGAGCTGAGGAGAAAAATACTCTATGGAAACAGACACAAGGCCTTTCTTTTTATCTTCAGAGACAGCTAACCTCTCCAAAAATGCCTCGTATAGCTCCCAACTGCTTGGCTCAGCGGTCTTGCCCGGAGGGGGCTCGCGAACCCAAGTCTTGGTTTCAGCATCAAAGACATCACCATCAATCTCGAGTTTATTGGTGCTATCGCTCCAGCCTACAGCTGCAAATACTGCAACCTCAAAACTATGGTCAATAATGAAGTCTGTGATAAAGGCTTGGGAGGTCATGATTTCCAAAGCTTGCTGAGACTCCCCACCTTCCGCTCCGCCAAGATTGATACCAGCCAATGAAGCCAGCCCTCCGAACTGCGAGGCCATTGACCCCAGCATCGAAGAACCTCCGCTCTGAGCGGGCGCTATGACCGCTGTTGCCTTATACTCGTCAGCCAAAGTCAATGAATAGCTAACAGAGGCTAAGGCGAATACTAAGGTGATACCAGATATTAGCTTCTTGCCCGCCCACAGCGCGGCAAACAACTCTGTTAAATTAATCTCATCGCCCTGCCCCGACTTGGCATACATCTCACTTTGCACCGTTGCTTCTCCTTTAAATGTTTCTTCTCAACACGTCTTCCAAATATAGCAGCCCACTCATAGCTTTGGAGGCTTAAAGTCTTTATCCCGCCAGAGTATCTATAACGCGTTATCGATTAGTTTCTCAACTGATTAAGGGCAGCAGCACCTAGAGAAAGCTGATAGATAATTTGACTCGCCTCGGTAACTAGAGGCAGACCAGTCAAAGCTTCGTCCGTTTCCAAGGGAACCACAATAGTATCCCCTGGCGCAATGGCACTTCGATTTCCCACGAAACTGAGCCACCCTCTGCGCGCGATATCAACCGATCCAGAGGCCTTGATAACATATACTGCCTTTTTATCCGCATCATCCTTAAACCCTCCGGCCTTGATAATATAGTCGTCCCTCATCAGTGAAGGATCGAACGTAAATACAACTGGCTGGTAGACTTCACCAATCACACTAACCGATGAACGAAACTCAGGAATCTCCAGAATATCGCCAGATCGCAAGAGAATGTCAGCAACTGAGCCGTCGACAATAGCGGCAAGATCAATAACCAGCCTGCCCGTCGCTTCTATATCTTCAAATGACTGCTCCAGTGCTTTTTTTGCCTCTTCCGCACCAGCAGCATCTGAGGCATTATTTCCCACAGACTTAACCTGCTTCGCCTCAAACTCTTTAATCATGTCTTCCTGTAATTTCTTTAGCTGTCGATCCTCTTCCTTGCGAAGAGACTCTCGAGTAAAGATCGCCGCATCCAAAAAGGCGAGATCGGTAAAACCTCCGGCCCTGTCAACAACTTCTCGTAATGTCTCACCCCGTTCGAAATCATAAATTCCCGGTAGCTTAACTTCCCCTCTCAACTCTATTTTTGATTCTGCCCGAAATTCTGGCAGCAACCTAAGAGTGACGGAATCTTGAGGTTCTAACCTAAACCCATTGTCACCTAACTTCATCTCATCACGCAGGTTTACCGCATACACCTTATAATTTACACGGTCGCTAGCCGATATATTCGCTCGGGATATTTCAACAACCTCACTATAAACTGCCTCTGCCAGCCCACCAGCTGCCGATACTAAAGTCGTCAATGTCATTTCATTAGTCAGGGGATAAGTTCCAGGAAACTTAACCGCGCCAGTCACGGAGACAATGTGCGAGAGCCTCCCCGAGCGAGCCTGCTCGCTCAGCGTCTCTAGAGTTTCCTTTAATGCCTCTTCTCGGTCGCTGTCTATAGCAAACACCTGCACTGTGTCTCTGGCCTGCAAATTGATATCAGCCTCAGATCCAGGATTATCAAGCACTGCCTCAAGATCAATTTTAATAGTCTCAATTTCACCCGCCGCAGTGCGCTCTCTGACCAACAAGGCAAATTCAACATCAACTTTGGGAGGGAACTGATCTAGACTTCTAATCAAGTCCGATGCCCGCATACCTTGACGCCAGCTAAACTGGCCCGGCCTATGCACATGCCCCAAAAGAGAGACTACATTTTTCTGATACTCAACGGTAGAGCCCACATTAAGTTGGTCACCCGCTTTAAGCAGTATATTCTTTGCTTGATTATTGGATAGATTGACATCCACAACCGTCATAAAGCCACCGCTGTCGACTCGATCGAGACGAGCATTATTGGCAAAAGCTTTAGGGTTTAAACCACCCGCTAAATCAATCAGAGTTTGCACTGATGTCTGAGGCTTGATTTCGTATATCGCCGGACGCCTAACTTCGCCAGTAACCGAGGCTACAGCTCCCACTGTCGGGATATAGATTACATCAGACGCCTGCAGCCGTAAGTCATCAGAGGTATCACCCTCCATCAGCAAGTCGTATAGATCCAGTGATGCCACTAACTTGCCGGCTCTCTTCAACTGGATATCGCGCAGAGACGCAATATCCGTCATACCACCACTGCTAACCAAAGCGTTGGTAATGGTTGCCAGTGATGACACCGTGTAGGCGCCGGGTCTAAAGGCCTCACCAAGAACAAATATTTGCATGGTGCGCAGAGTTCCCATGCTGATGCTGGCTTGCACGCCAATCATTTGCGCGCCGATACGATTCTTAATCATCTCCTTGGCTTCGCCAAAACTCAAGCCAGCTAGGCCGACTGGGCCGAGGTCAGGGAAATCCACTACGCCGTTGCGATTAATCTCGATTGAGAATGAATTGTTGGTTTTTCCATAGAGCAAAACATCCAATGAATCACCCGGTCCCAGCAGATAGTCCGCGGATACCGGAATGTTAGTGGTTGGTTCAAAAGTATTCGATTCGCTTGCAAATAAGTCATAACCATAGGGTTTTAGCTCTTCTTCTTTTTCTTCCCAAGATTCTGTTTCAGCATTCCAAGTCCATGGAAAATCATCGGTCTCATCATTTTCTAAGCTGTCAAATTCAACACTATCCTGCTCCTGCAAAAAGTTAGGTGCTGAAGAAATGGTGCGTCTGAATGTTGGGGAGGTTATCTCATCTAATGAGTCAGCTGGAGCTTCCTCAGAATCGAAAGCCAAGCCACTGCAAAGGGTTTCTATATCGTAACCTGCAGCCTGTGCCATAGCACGATTTTGATCTGTCATGTCACGGCATATGCTGCGGGCGTCGTCAAGCCCTCCCTGACTCATAGCTCCTAAAGAAAAGCACAGCAACAGTGCGGCAAGACCAATTCTTTTTCTCAATAGCGTATTCATAAACACTCTTCTTTTTATTTGAGACTGACATCGCTAGTCTCTGTCTTATAATTTTTTTAAGGTAACAAAACTTGCACCGGCGTTCAAACTCTGCCTGATGATTACAATTTCACCCTTTTCATTTACCAAAATGCTATTACTATATTCAGCCGATCCTTGACAAGACTGAGTGAATTTAATCACATTTGACTGCATTTTTTTTACCCATGGGGCACAGGGTGGGTAACTAGTTAAACGACTTCGTCGAGAAAAATGTCTCCCAGCCGCGTCATCTCTAACTGACCAACTGCCGCGCCTTAACCCCAATCCTGCGGCTCGAGTAACGGTCCAGCCGTCAAAAAAAGCCTGATCACCTAGGTTATTCGAGAATAATATTCCTGCCTCAAATGATACAGCCTGTACCTGAGCCCGATAATCACCATAACCAATGACCCAGGCGCTGTCAGCATAATTTTCAGTTGGACCACGAGCAAAATCGATTATGCTCGATAGCTGACTCGATCGAATCGAGCAGCCGCTTACCGTAAGCAATAACGCTAAAATTACGCCCAATATTCTCAGAGTTTTCATGGTGTCAATCTATCACTGTTTTCCTGAAATGCATCGTAACGTACTCCACGAAGGTTCCACCAGATATTGCCACTAAAATCCTCTAGTCGAGCACCACCATCACGCTGGATAGGCCTTATTCTTGTGCTATAGCTAGATCTAACATTTTGTCTAAATAGTCCATTTAAAGGTATTTTAAAAAACATCCCTTTGTCAAAACTTCCCTCACCAAAGTCTTCAAAGGGTACGTCTGTAATAGTCGCCCAAAGGCCGATCATCCAGCCATTGGAAAAAGTCCTTCTCGCTTCAATCGTAGCACCTAAATCTTTGGCTAAGTATTTGCCTGCATGCACAGCAAAGTCAAAATTATAGAAGGGCGAAGCCCAGTAGGCACTGGCAAATGCAGTAGTCGTCTTATAATCGAGCAGTTCGAAACTTTTGTCGTAGTCTCTTTGTTGTACCCAGTTGCCACTTAACCCAAATGCCAGTCTCGACTGATGAGGCTGGTAAAGTAGCTCGCCTCCAGCACCCGTGTACATTTCTTCAAGAACTCCGCCGTAGGCCCTGTAGTGGAGGCCTTGCATCCAGCTGCCACGCTTTTCAAAAAATAATGATTCGAGCCCAGTGGAGCCCTCTTTTAGATACTTCACAATATCAGAGCGAACTCTGGGTAATACTGAATCGGATTTTCTGGTGCTCTCGCCAAAAGTATTACTAATATCAATCGCGTAAGTCCCACGAAGAGACCAGTCATCTGGCAATGCCAGATTAACGCCCAGCTTGCCATAGAGCTGATAGCGGGCAGGATCGTCAGGATCAAACAGCTGAAACTTGCTGGATAGATTTGCATCAATAAACAATTTCTTTTGCACAAAATCAGTTCTGTGCTGAGGGGTTTCTGGCGCATCTGCTGGCAGTAGCTTTATCTCGCGCCGGAAAACGGGATTTGCCCCTAATTGATTCCTTGAAAGTCGGCGAATTGGCAGTGTAAAGACCTGATGTCCTTCCTCCTCAACGACAAACCGGAAAGATTTTACTCTTTTAGGGAGGTGTAAATCTGCTAATACAGTCATCTGAGCAATAGCATCTGCCCAGATAGGATAGGCCTTATTACCCATCACTAGAGTCGCTACCTGAGTCTTCGGATTAATTGTTGCCTCAACCAAAACTAAGCCTGAGCGTTCAGCATCGTAGAGCAAAAGGTCGTACCATTGCTTTTCATTGAGCATTGAAGGTAAATCCGAACCCGCAATGTCCCGACTTGATTTCATAACGTTGGGAGTGTGGCGGGCAGGCCGAGCTTTGGTATCTATAGCTGCAGATAGACTAAACCCCCATTCTTGATTGTGTTGACGAGACAGTGACAAACTAATACCAGGCAGAGCCTCCCAGCTTATACCAGCCGTCCATGGACTTTCAGGCTTATAAGAACCCTGATAATCAGATTCCCAGAGGTATAGATCGGGATTGTATTCAACCATTACCGATAATGGCAATGAGTCTAATTTATAGCTTAGACCACCAAACAAACCCACATTCTGACCACGAAAGAATGTACCCGATGATAGTTCGCCACCTCTGCCGGTAAAATCATCTCGATAAGCAAATGAGTCAGAAATTTTGGCCAATGGATTGCTAAATACACCTTTGCCAGCCAGTCGCCCCCAACCTAAGCCTAGGGTTAGATCTAAACCGCCAAATTTTTTTGAAGCTACTAAATACTCTGAACCATAGACCCCGGTACCCACTAGATCGCGAATACCAACCGCAACCTGAGGCACAAAAGTAGCCTCTCTTAGGAGTAACAGTTTCGCCTCATAGTTTCGATCGTAATAAAAGAAGTCATTAAACCCAGTGTAACGGAACGTGCCTTCCAACCAAGGAGTTACCTGGTAGGTAACAGAATAGGAATTAGTCCTGCTTTGAATGGCTGCTGAGGTGGTAAGAATACCGTCTGAAGCCATCCGCGCAGTAGGAATATCAACCAGGCCAGTGGTTCCAAAGTCAGAGGCTTTGGGATGTGAGCTAAACAATAAAACGGAGGACAAAAAAATGAAGTTAGGGAGCTGCATCAGTTCATCCAAATAAAACGTCATAACCCAAAAGGGGTAACATAGTTACCCCTAAACAGTTATTTTCATCAAACCAGAGTCTTAAGTAGAAGATGTACTAGACGTGGAGGTGGTGCCTGTAGTACCTGTAGTACCTGTAGTACCTGTAGTACCTGTAGTACCTGTAGTACCTGTAGGAGGATCAGGATCAGGGGCTGGATCAGGATCAGGGGCTGGATCAGGATCAGGATCAGGAGCCGGCGCATCATCGTCATCATCCAACGCGCTCGCTACAACTGCGGCACCTACTATGCCGACAACAACTGCTGTCGAGACAGACATTCCCGCTATTGATCCTGCTTCTTCAGCAGCTTTCTCTTCTTCATTCGAAGACCCATCTGCTGCTCCTGCAGCGTCCTGAGCGAAGCTCACTGGTGCAAATAAAACACTAGAAAGCAAAAACGCTAATTTTCTCTTGGCGAACATGGGATAAGTTCCTTTTCTATACATTTAACTAAAAATTCAATGAGTTCCTAACCTGGTGCCTTTTATTCTTGCAGAAACCCTACGCAGCCCGAATTCAGGGGCTACGACACCCCCAAAATCGACTCATTCCTGTATTCTATGCAATTGCGTAAACTTTGTCACGCCAAAATTACAATATGTTGTCAATTAGTCTAAACCTAAAGTCCGTATCAGTTTTGTATCTCCTGAATTTTTTAACCCAACCCGCACCGGCTCTGAATCTAGTAAGCTTTTATCCAAGTACTGATAAAGCATTAAACGGTAGGGTATTTCTATTGATTCTTGTCCGGGCGGCTCAGTTTTAGCCAGAATAGAATAAAAATCAAACGCCTATAACTGGTCAACCCCACTGTGTCGACCATTCCAAGTGCGCGATACCCATGCACCATAGTCAGTGCGGCAGTTTGAGCAGCGTTTTAGCCGTCAGCCAGCGCACCTAGAGAAATTAACCAGCCATCATTTTTTTGAGGCCCGGGAGCACATATTTTCCAGCACTGATCTAATCGCAGCCCTCAATACCAAGGCACAGAACAAATCGGGCGCCGGTACTTTATAGTCACCAGCAACTCCTGTAGCAATACCGTGCACAGGATTCCATTGCTTAATGGAAGCCATATTCTGCCAAAATAGTAACATAGCTATAACAGCGGCAGCCGCAGAGTCTGCTACACCAACACAAGGATACTCTTTACACCAGAGCAGCCAAATTGCAGTGACGCAACCGAAGCAATGGCAGTTCTCTCCAATTCAGGTATAAATACGATCACCAAGAGCACCAAATCCAGCCAATAATTGACCGAATATCGCGTCTTCAACGCGTCGCCGTTATCCAGTAAACCAAGCATCCATTAAGAAAATTATAAGGCTTTCAATACTGAGAGTAGCTCTGACTTAAGGTTGGCCAACGCACTTTTGTTGCCTTTGGTTTCCATATTAAGCCTTACTAATGACTCTGTGTTACTCACTCGCAAGTTAAACCGCCAATCGGGAAATTCCATAGAAATTCCGTCAGTAGTATCAGTAAGTATAGACTGCGCTTGGTAGTGCTGACGGACTCTTTCAATGGCAGCCGCCGGATCAGCAATTTTCAGATTAATTTCACCCGGCGATGGATAGGCTGCAACCATAGCCTCAACCAAACTCGAGAGAGGTTTGCCGCTGACGCTCATCAAGTCCATCACCAACAGCCAAGGAATCATGCCACTATCACAATAAAAGAAATCACGGAAATAATGGTGGGCGCTCATCTCACCTCCATACACCGCATCCTCTGACCGCATGAGCTCTTTAATAAAAGTATGACCAGTTTTTGACTGTATCGCCTGCCCGCCACCACGCGTGACCACATCGATGGTATTCCAGGTTAGTCTAGGATCATGAACGATCTTCGCGCCGGGGTTTTTGCTTAAGAAAGCCTTGGCTAATAGACCAACAATATAGTAACCCTCAATAAAATTGCCCTTCTCATCAACCAGAAAACAGCGATCAAAGTCACCATCCCAGGCTATACCTAAATCGGCCCTGTGCTCTAGCACCGCATCAATGGTTGGAGCGCGGTTTTTATGCAGAATGGGATTGGGGATTCCATTCGGGAAAGTACCGTCCGGCTCATTGTTAATTTTGATAATTTTTATCGGCAAATTTAGTGCTTGAAATCGCTGTTCAAGTGCATCAACCACATGACCTGCAGCACCATTACCTGCATTCATCACTAACTTAATCGGTGCAATTTTGGTCAGATCGATATAGCCAAACAGATGATCGAGATAAGGCTCCAATATTGAGACTTTGCGGTAGCTCCCTCGCGCAGAGGGCTTTACAGCAGGAAAATCATTGGCTTCCGCCAACTGCTTAATATCCAGCAGTCCGGTATCTAAACTAATGGGCCGCGAGCCCGAGCGGATAGGTTTCATGCCATTGTGGTCAATGGGGTTGTGGCTAGCCGTGACTTCGATGCCGCCATCAGCCTCTAGGTAAGAGGTAGCGAAGTAGACCTCTTCTGTGCCGACCATACCTATATCGATCACATCCGCACCCGCATCTCGAATACCTTCACTGAGAGCCATTTTGAGTGACTCGCTTGTCAAGCGAATATCACCGCCTAAGACAACATCTGTCGGCTGCAAAAACTGCCCATAGGCACGGCCAATTCTGTAGGCTATCTCTTCATCTAACTCAGTGCCTAACTGGCCTCTAATATCATAAGCCTTAAAACAGGTAAGCTCAGTCATGCAGGTTTCTTCTCCTCGTTTAAAAAAATCTTAAATCCAGCGACTTTACTGCCTAGAAAGGCCACAAAAGCGGCACAGCAATAACCACGGTGATACCTACTAAGACGCTTAGCAACAGCCCAACCCTAAAGAAATCGGCAAACCGATAACCGCCGGGACCCTGCACCATTAGGTTGGTCTGATAGCCCACCGGGGTTAAAAAGCTTGCCGAAGCGCCAAACATTATCACCATAACAAAGGGCAGCAAGCTAACATTGAGCTCCAGACTCAGTACCTGA
>Ga0115008_10000759_pt1 | contig 25044 bp, 22 predicted proteins | sample FraStrMetagenome_FD_87164 | JGI IMG/M metagenome (GOLD analysis project Ga0115008, IMG submission 87164) | Marine eukaryotic phytoplankton communities from Arctic Ocean - Fram Strait ARC3M Metagenome | ecosystem: Environmental > Aquatic > Marine > Oceanic | place: Fram Strait | collected...
GTTGCCAGACAAATTCGATCCAAAACTCGAATAAACGTGCCAGCGCTCGCCATGGCCATATCAGACGTCTCTACCCAAGAATCACCACATTAAAAAATCACAGCTGTAATAAATTTACAAACTCCCGCTAACTCAAGAGCTGTTTGAAGAATTATCTTCGGTTTTTAAAACTTACTGAAGTGGGCAACAATCTCGATATGCGGCGACCATCTAAATTGATCAACAACTTCAATCCATTTTAACAAATAACCGCCATTACACAGCAAGGCCGCATCACGAGCGAAACTGACAGAATTGCACGATACCATAGCGATATCGCGCAGATCACTTTGCGCCAATTGCCCCACTTGCTGCTCTGCGCCAGCACGCGGTGGGTCGATGATGGCAGCACTGAACGGCTTCAAGTCCGTGTAGTCAACGGGATTGCGAAACAAATCACGAGTCGACGTGGTGACACTCTTGATCCCCTGAGTGTGACGCGCGCCATGGGACAAAGCCTTAAGCAGCCCGGCATCATTCTCGAAACAATGCAGCGTAGCCACATCCGCCAGCGGTAATCCCAATGTACCAGCGCCAGAAAACAAATCAATTACCCGATCCGCCCCTGCCAATGCACGCGCCACCGCCGCTTGGAGCGCGCGCTCACCCGCATGAGTGGCTTGTGTAAACGCCCTTGGCGGCGGAGAGATTTTAACCCTGCCAAAGGTCATTTGCGGCGCCTGATGCTCGCAAATGATTTCATTTCCTACGGACAGCCGCGCAATTCCATTGGATCCAGCCCATTGAGCAAATGAACCAAAATCTGTGTCTGCGAGATGGTCTAATCCCTCGACAGAGACATCAATCCCCCGATCTGACGCCAAAACCCAAAAGCCCAGCTGCCCTTTGCGAGATCCGAATTGCACCGTAAATTTCTCAAGCGCCGGTATGATATTCATAATCTCAGGCACCAAAACCCTACAGGGTTCAATCGGCTGTATCGTGTCGCTGGCCTTGCCAAAAAAACCCACCGTTGCACCCCTCTTTGTGCGCCGGCCTGTGAGTTTGGCGCGGCGGCGGGAATTTTCTGGCGACGTGTGCATCGCTTGGATATTCGCTGTGATCCCCTGCGCCGCCAAAGCCCGCACCACAACCCCTTGTTTCCACTGAGCAACAAAATCAGGATGTGCATGATGTAACGCACAGCCACCACAGCGCTTGAACGCGCTGCACTGAGGGGTGATGCGATGCTCGGAAGGCGTGACAATTCTTATATTTTGCAACCGATCGCTCAGCAAATCCCCAGAAACAACCTCTCCGGGCAAGGCGCGATCAACAAAAATTGGCCCTGCGGCCAAACCATCGCCGAGGTGCCCTAAGCGTTCGATTGTCAGTTCCATTAGGCCTCTTCCATTGCCAAAAAGCCACCAGATTGATGCTTCCAAAAGCCAGCATAGGCCCCGTCAGCTTCTAACAGGCTGGCATGGCTTCCCTCTTCTACAATGCAGCCCTCGTCAAGCACCACAATGCGATCCATACGCGCAATAGTTGAAAGACGATGCGCAATTGCGATCACAGTCTTACCGCTCATTACACGATAAAGGGTCTCCAGAATGTCTGCCTCCACCGCACTATCCAGTGCTGAGGTGGCCTCATCCAGTACCAAAATCGGCGCATCTTTCAAAATCACCCGCGCCAAAGCAACCCTTTGCCTCTGACCACCTGAAAGTTTCACACCCCGCTCACCAACCTGCGCATCATAGCCTTTACGCCCCCCTGGGTCTTCCAGCTGCAAGATAAATTCATGCGCTTCTGCCTTTTTTGCCGCCTCAATCATTTCTTCCTCAGTCGCACTGGGCTTACCGTAAAGAATATTGTCGCGTACAGAGCGATGCAGCAGCGAGCTATCTTGCTGAACCACACCAATTTGCGCCCGCAAACTGTCCTGTGTAACCTGAGAAATGTTTTGCCCACCAAAATGAATGGCCCCAGATTCCACATCATAAAACCGCAACAATAGCTTTATGAGGGTTGATTTTCCCGCGCCGCTGGCCCCAACCAACCCCAGACTCTCACCGGGCTTAATCTCAAGCGAAACATTCTCAAGCCCACCAAAGTCCTTGCCATAGCGATGCGTAAGATTGGCAACCGAGATATGCGCCGTTTTCATCTGCAACTCTCCAGCACCCGGCGCATCAACCAGTTCAATTGGAGCAGAAATTGTCTCCATCCCCTCGCGAATAACCCCCATTTCCCTGAAAAGCGTGGTCAATGCCCACATGATCCAATGGGACATCCCACTCATCCGCAGGGTAAGGGCTGCACCAGCAGCAACCACACCCACATCAGCGCTACCAATACTCCAAAGGTAGGTACCCCAACCCACAACGCTGACGACCAAACAACCGTCCAACAAAATTAGACCAAATTCCATGATTGTATAAAGCCGCATTTCCTTTTGAAAGGTAACGCGTGACTCTTCAATCGCCTCTACCCCATAGTCCAGCTCTTGATCATTCTGGGAGAACATTTTGACCGCATGAATATTGGTATAACTGTCCACCACACGCCCCGTCACAGCGCTGCGCGCATTCGACGACAACGCCGATGCCGGGCTGACACGCCGCACAGTCCAGACAACCAAAGCGAAATACAGCCCCGTCCATATCGCAAGCGGGATCATTAACCGAGGATCAGACTCTCCCAGTAGAAAAAATGCCCCAATTAAATAGACAAACGAAAAGGTGACCGCATCAATCAGCTGATAGACAAACTCACCTGTAGCAGGCGGGGTTTGCATGATCCGATTGGCAATGCGCCCAGCAAAATCATTTTCAAACCAACCAACAGATTGCCCCAACACATGACGATGCGCGCGATAGCGCACCAAAGTGCCCACATTTGGCAAAATTGTATTGTTGAGCAAAAGGGTCGAAAGAGTATCAATCAGCGGTCGAATCAAAAGGATAAACCCAGTGACCAGAGCAAGCTCTACCCAATAATTATCCCAAAATTCAGACGGCGTTGCCTCTGTCATCAGCCCAATCAGACGTCCGAAATACCAGATAAGAAAAATCTGGACCGCCGCAACAAATGCCTGAAACAGAATAGAAAAGCAAAATATCTTTTTGAATGGCTGCAGATAGTCACGCAAAAAGAGCACAAGCGTACGCGGTGGACGATTGCTGACTGGGTAGGGTTGATATGGATCAACCAATCTTTCAAAAAATCTAAACATGACCGCACAGAATACTCGGGCCAAGCATTTTTGCAAATAAAATAATGTAGTTAAACGAACCCTCGGAACAGGGTGTTTCACCCAAGGCCGTCTAAATGCGCCAATATCTCGCCTTTGGTCATTTGCATATCCCGCGCAATCCAAATGTCTTGAGCGCACTTCAAAGCCGTCCCGAGCACCGGGCCTTGGTATTTTGACATTAAATCGATCGCTGAAACGGGGCAGACAGACTGGGCGCCACGGCGCACTGTCTCATGCTCTGCCTCTGTAACCCTGTGCTCAGTCCAGGCCGCACGCAGCAGCCAAGACGACCAACCCTGCGTCTCACCAAGCGCATATCCGTGCGCCAAAGCTTTTGGCGTATTTTGCCCGTGAAACCGCAGCGCTTCAACTTGGCGCGCCTGAACATTTGACAACCGTAAACACTCTTGCGCCGCCTCACCACCAAGACAGGCCAGACGGCGCAACGCATCGGGGGCATGCCCCTGCTCTAGGTCCACCAAAAGCGAAACCTGACGCGCCGAAGCTCCTGGCAGCACGCGCCCCAAGATCCCAGCAGCCTCCATTGCGGCCAGCGCTGGGGCTGGGTCGGCGGCGGCCAATAGTTTGAGCAGCTCGGCGCCAATTCGTTCTTTTGAAATTCGATCCAAGCCCGATTGCAAAGCCGCACAAGCCGCAAGTGCCTGAGCATCAACCCCCTCGAGGGGATCGCCATACCACGCCCAAAACCGAAAAAACCGCAAGACACGCAGATAATCTTCCGTGATACGGGCCTGCGGCTCACCAATAAAGCACAACCGGCGCGCTTGCGCATCGGCCAGCCCATCCAATGGGTCAATCACCTGGCCCGACGCCTCTGCATAAAGCGCATTCATGGTAAAATCGCGGCGTGCGGCATCTTCTTCAAGAGATATGCCAAAAACAACCTCAGCATGCCGACCATCGGTCGTCACATCTTTGCGAAATGTGGTGATTTCATAGGATTTTCCACCAAGCAAAAACGTCAATGTTCCATGATCTGCGCCGGTGTCGACGACACGTATTCCATTGGCTTGAGCAATCCGCCGCATCTGATCCGGTAAGGCGTCACTAGTCAAATCAATATCCGTTGCCGCAACTCCCATCACCACATTGCGGATACAGCCACCCACATAAAAAAGCCGCACGCCGGCCTCCTCGAAAGCAGCAAAAAGTGGTGCTAGAGTCTGTATATCAAGCATGGTGGGATCAATCTTCATAGCGGACCCATCTGATCGGCCAAACCGCATAATATGCGCGCGGTCGCACCCCAAATGTAATAAGGCCCATACGGGACGCAATAGTAAGAGCGTCTCTGTCCGCGCCAGATCCGCGACTGAACTTGAAAATTCTGCGCTGTCACCACATGAGCCAAAGGCACTTCGAACACCTCAGCCACCTCTCCGGAATCCGCCTTTACCACCCAGGGCGTGTTGATCCAACCGATGGTTGGAATAACATTGAACCCCGTCACGGTTTCATGCGCAGGCAATTGCCCCAAAATTTGTACCAGGGATGGATCAAGCCCGATCTCCTCATGCGCTTCACGCAGCGCTGTGGCGGAAATATCCACATCACCCACATCGCGCTTGCCGCCGGGAAACGAAATCTGCCCAGGATGGGATGACAAATGCGCCGCACGTTTGGTTAAGACCACATGGACGCCTGAGGGTCGTTCAATCAACGGCACCAAGACACCGGCATCTTTCTTCGCTGGCCCTGACCCAGCCACCCCAGGATTAAGGTCAAAATCCGACGAGGCGCCGCCCGGCCGCGCCAAAGCGCGGAGAATATCAGCTTGTTGCAAAATCATTTTCAACGGGGGTTTTGGCCTCAAACCCAAGCGTATCTGGATCAAAGCTGTAATGAGCACCACAAAACTGACAATCTGCAGTGACCTCATTGTCGTCTGTGGTCATATGCGCGATATCTTTGGACGAATAAATCGACAGGCTTTGGCGCACACGATCTGGCGAACAGGTACAGCCGAAGGTCACCGGCTGAGTGTCGTAAACCCGCGGTTGCTCTTCATGAAATAAACGAAGCAGCAATTGCGTCGGCTCAATGGATGGTCCGACCAACTCAAGCTGATCCACGGTATCGAGCAAAATATTCACCCGGTTCCAATTTTCATTCCCATCTGGATCCAAAAGATCCGCCGCTGAGAGCAAACCATCTTCACCCAATGGCTCTTCAGAGGTCACATGCGAACCTGCCGCAGGGATATGCTGCAGCATTACGCCGCCCGCGCGCCAACCATCGGTGCCATCCGCCTCCTGCGAGTAACCAAATGCCAAAGAAAAGCGGGTCGGTATTTGTTCAGACTGCGCAAAATAGGCCTCCGCACAGGCCGAAAGAGAGGCACCGGCAATCGGGGTGATCCCTTGATATGGTTGCATGGCCTGACCTTGATCAATCAATATGGCGAAATACCCATTACCAATTTGATCAAAGCCCAGTGCTTCTGTGTTCAGCGTCTCAGCATCATAGCTTGCATATGCCCGAATACGCGCGGGCGCGCCATCCTCTGTCGGACCATAGTAGTCGGTTGCGATCAAACGCACCGCACCACTGCCGCGCACTTGAAGCGAAAGTTTCCAGCGCAGCTTCATGGTTTCACCAATCAACGCAGTGAGCAAAGCCATCTCTGCCACAAGCGCCTCAACGACAGACGGATAATCATGCTGTGCAAGCACCTGATCCAATACACCATCGAGCCGCGCCACTCGGCCACGGATATCGGATGCGTCTAATTGAAACGGCAAAACCGTATCATCCCAACTCATTTTTGTAGTTTGCGTCATGATAACTTTCCATAGATTGGCCTTGCCATAGACTGTCCATATAAGCGCGTCTAGGCTGACACCAAGTTTTGGAGAGCAGATTGCTACGTTTTGGTACCACACCAGATTCCAATCGCCGCTACACGTGGCGCCCCGGCGCCTATGCAATTTTACCCTATAAAGGCGGGCTTTTAGCCACCTATCAAGGGGGACGAAATCAGGAATATCAACTGCCTGGTGGCGGCGTAGATCCGGGCGAATCACCTCTCCAAGCGTTGCATCGTGAGGTGTTTGAAGAGACCGGTTGGTGCATCACACAGCCTCAGGTATTTTTTCGCTTTAAAGTCTTCAGCTTTATGCCGGACTACGATCTTTGGGCAGAAAAGGTTTGCACCATCTATGTCGCGCACCCCGTGTATCGGAAATCGGCCCCCTCGGAACCCGACCATCATCCAGTCATTTTGCCCATTGACTTGGCCTTGAGCCGTCTGGCCAGCGAGGGCGATCGTCAGGCCGTCGCACAGTTTTCGGCAAGAGCTAACGCAAATCTTAGATAATCAAATCCACCATCGCCTCATCTCCAGTGATGTCCCGAATTGACATTCCAGCCGCCTCGAGCCGCTCCGATAAGAGCGCAAAATTCTCTGGCTTTGAGGTTTCAATTCCAAGCAAAACAGTCCCAAAGTTGCGCGCTGATTTTTTGAGATATTCAAAACGTGCAATATCATCATTCGGTCCCAAAAGACCCAAAAAATCCTTAAGTGCCCCGGGTCGCTGCGGCAGCCGCAAGATAAAATATTTCTTCACACCAGCATAGCGCTGGGCACGCTCTTTTACCTCTGGCAATCTTTCAAAATCAAAATTACCCCCCGAGGACACACAGACCACAGTTTTACCTCTGATCTTGTCTTTTAGATCCTTCAAGGCGTCCAATGCCAAAGCCCCCGCCGGCTCCAAAACAATGCCTTCTGTATTCAGCATATCCAAAATTGTGGTGCAAATTCGATCTTCCGGGATATCCAAAACATGATCCACATCAATACCTTTTAACGCGGCAAAGGTATTCACACCCATCTTTGCCACAGCCGCCCCATCAACAAATGTGTCCACCTGAGCAAGCGCTACAGGGACGCCAGCCTGAACCGCTGCAGCCAAGCTTTTACCCCCAGTTGGCTCAACGTAAAATATTTCTGTCTCAGGAGCACGCTCTGACAACAAACGCCGAGCAGAGGAAGACAGACCTCCGCCACCCACTGGCACCACAAAAACATCTGGGGCGCGGCCCAATTGTTCGAGCATTTCGTAGGTCACGGTCGCCTGCCCCTCAATCACATCAGGATCATCAAAGGGTGATAAAAAATGCCCGCCAACATCCTCACAATAGGCTTGGCTTGCGCGAAGCGTATCGTCAAAATAATCACCTACCAATTGCACCTGCACCCAATCGCCCCCAAACAGTTTGGTTTTGCGAATTTTTTGTTTTGGTGTGGTAACTGGCATAAAAATCACACCTTTTTTCTGCAGATGCCTGCAAACATAAGCGACGCCCTGCGCATGATTGCCGGCGCTGGCGCAGACGAACACGTCTTTATCTGCCTGTTTGCCCATGGCATTAAATGCGCCGCGCAGTTTGTAGGAGCGCACGGGCGACAAATCTTCACGCTTCAACCAAATATCCGCATCATAGACATTCGAAAGATGATCATTGCGCTGCAGCGGTGTTGCGGGAAACAACTTGCGCATGCGTTTTGCAGCCTCAGCGGCTTGGATTCTAAAATCTGTCATGACGGATTAGTGGCTCAAACTGCGAAATTGCGCAAGTTATCTGGCCTACGGCGAATTATGCCACGGGCTTTATAAAATTGCATTGCACCAACTTGCCGCGCAAACAAAAACCATATACCTCCGCGCCGACCACACTTTGCCACATTTGGATTGGAAAACGCATGTCAGCCCCAAAGAAAGTTGTCCTAGCCTATTCGGGCGGATTAGACACCTCGATTATCCTCAAATGGTTGCAGACCGAATATGGCTGCGAAGTGGTGACATTCACGGCAGATTTAGGTCAAGGTGAAGAGCTCGAGCCCGCCCGCGCCAAAGCCGAACTGATGGGCGCCTCCTCAATCTATATCGAGGATGTGCGTGAAGAGTTTGTGCGCGATTTTGTCTTCCCTATGTTCCGGGCCAATGCGCTTTATGAAGGTCTGTACCTACTGGGCACCTCCATTGCTCGCCCATTGATTTCAAAACGCCTGGTTGAAATTGCACAGCTCGAAGGGGCAGATGCTGTTGCCCATGGCGCGACCGGCAAGGGCAATGACCAAGTGCGGTTTGAGCTGGCAGCCTATGCATTGAACCCCGATATCAAAGTTATCGCCCCGTGGCGCGAATGGGATCTTACAAGCCGTACCAAGCTGATCGATTTTGCCGAAAAAAACCAAATTCCAATTGCCAAAGACAAACGCGGCGAAGCGCCATTTAGTGTCGATGCCAACCTGCTGCACACCTCTTCGGAAGGTAAAGTCTTGGAAGACCCAGCCGTAGAAGCGCCCGATTACGTCTATCAGCGCACCGTCAATCCAGAGGATGCACCCGACACGCCAGAATATGTTGAGATTGGCTTTAGAGCCGGGGATGCTGTCTCCATCAATGGCGTTGATATGTCCCCTGCAACGATTTTGACTGAGTTAAACGGACTTGGCGGTCAACACGGAATTGGCCGGCTTGATTTGGTAGAAGGTCGCTTTGTGGGCATGAAGTCCCGAGGCATTTACGAAACCCCTGGCGGCACATTGCTGCTGGAAGCACATCGCGCCATTGAATCAATCACCTTAGACCGCGGCGCGGCCCATCTCAAAGACGAATTGATGCCAAAATATGCCGAGCTGATTTACAATGGCTTTTGGTTTAGCCCAGAGCGCGAAATGCTTCAGGCTTTGATTGATAAGTCTCAAGAGCATGTCACCGGAACTGTGCGTTTGAAGCTCTATAAAGGCTCCGCCTGCACCGTGGGCCGCTGGTCGGATTACAGCCTGTATTCTGAAGCGCATGTGACGTTTGAAGATGATGCGGGCGCCTACGATCAAAAAGATGCCGCTGGCTTTATCCAGCTCAATGCCCTGCGCCTCAAGCTCTTGGCTGCACGTAAAAATCAGATCCGCTGATCCACGAGGGCGGGCAGTTATTTGGCAGCTTGCAGCTGCTCATAGATCGCCTGCGCTTGGTGCCATAGCGCGTCATAATCGGCATCAACTCTTGGCGCGGGACCCGGTGCCGGTCCAAATCCAGTTGAGCGATGCACCGCGTCATACCAATGGGCCGCCCAAATACCATCCTGCGCCCGCGGCCCAGCAGGCCAGTGTAACATCGCAGGATCAAAGGCAATTTCCAGCCGCACACAGAGCTCCATAAGCTCAGATTTTGGATCGGCTAAAATATCATCACTGTCGATCACAATCGGTACCTGACCAAGCGCCACGCAATGATCAAAAATTTTCTTTTGTTGCACAAACCCGAGGTCGCGTAGAGTCACATCTGCGCGCTTGCGGGCATAGCTGGCGATCACCCGCGCAGGATCACGAATGAGAAACACATTGCGCTGACTTACCAGCAGATCCATCGGGAAATGGTCCAGCATATGATGGGTCATATGTTTTTGATACCAAATTGCGACATCACCAGGCACGGGACCTGACAACTCGGCACTAACTTGCACCGGATCACAGGCCATGCTCGCCATTATTTCAGCCCGCATCGGATGATCCGCATTGGAATAATGAAGGTAGGCGCCATAAAACGGCTCATCTACAACCTGCGTATCCGCCCGATTGACAAAGGCATACATCATCGCCGTCGAGAGATTGCGCGGACCCGACCACATGGCGATCTTCATGCGCAGACCTCTGCGATAAGGTCCTGGTACAACCCTCGAATACGACAAGTGATTGGGCCCATGTCGCCGTCGCCAATGCGGCGGCCATCAATCTCGATCACTGGGGTTTGCGCACCGAAGGTTCCGGTCAGGAAGGCCTCCTGCGCGCCATAGGTATCCACCAAGCTGAAGTTGCGCTCAAAAACGGGGATGTCATGGGCGCGGCACAGATCAATGACCTTTTGCCGGGTGATGCCATTCATGCAATAGTCTCCCGTGCTGGTCCAAACCGCACCTTCTCGCACAATAAAAAAGTTGCACGCATTGGTGGTATTCACAAACCCATGCACGTCTAGCATCAAAGCTTCATCCGCTCCGGCCTTTTGTGCCGCAATACAGGCCAAAATGCAGTTGAGTTTAGAATGCGAATTTAATTTTGGATCCTGCGTCATGGGCAGGCCCCGCATATGCGGTACGGTGGCAACACGAATGCCACGAGGCAGACTGGGCTTTGAATGTTCCATTATAATGGTAAATGTGGGGCCAGATTGTGACAGGTCTGGATGCTGGAACGGGCGGATCTTCACCCCGCGCGTGACCATAAGCCGAGCGTGCGCATCGCTCTGCATCCCATTGGCCGCTTGCGTATCGCGCAAGGCCTGCTCCACCCCGTTGCGATCCATACCAATATCAATATCCACGGCCTTTGCCGCCTCAAACAAACGGGTCAGATGTTCACCCATGAAGGCCCATGTGCCGTTATAAAGACGCAACCCCTCCCAAACCCCATCCCCAAGCATAAACCCGCTGTCATACACGCTGACCAAGGCACGCTCTTTGGGCAGCAATTGCCCGTTAAGGTAAATCAAAATGTCTTCATTGCGGGCATCTTCCGCAGCTTGGTGAGTTGTTACATGATCTGTCATACCTCAAGCCTAAGCTGAGAGGCATTTCGAGCCAAGAGGGAAAACTCTCAAGAACGGGTGAAGCACAGCAAGAGGCTCAAGCCCATCGCTCAGGGGGCGAATTCCATCACCTCTTGCAGACTTGGAATAGCATCAGTTGTGCCAAGTCGTGTGACCTTGAGTGCCGCGGCGGGGTTGGCACAGGTTAGGGCCGTTTGGGGGTCTTCTCCCAATGACAAGCGCCTTATAAAATAGCTACAGAAAGTGTCATCCACTCCTGTGGTGTCCACGGGGATGACAGAAATTCCAGCGACCTCAAACACCTGATCTGCTGAAAAAACATGATAGGCGCCACCTTTTGCGCCATCGGTGATGAGCATTCCATCGAGCCCGAGGCTTTCTAAACCAGATATGCGCAAATCCTGTTAAAACGCTTTCACTCGTGTTCATTCGCGCATAAAATATTCAAAAATGCCAAAACCTCTGCCACAGCCTTCGCTTCGAAGGGTGCGGCTGAATAGACCACGCACGCACCTTAAGACCGAGCCAATCGGGCCGCGTGTACTTGATACGTGGTTTCGTTTTGCATCACCAGCCAATCACCAAGACTGATCAGAGCCAACCATTGGGTAAGCGGCGCTTCGCTCATCGCCGTATTAGCTCCAAAAAATAGGGTAATGGCGTTATCACCATCAGCGGCCACCGTAGTAATGGCGTGACCCGAGGCGCAGGAAAGGTGGACAATTGCATCACGCGCCACACCCAAACATTCAAGCCACTCGAGCAGCCAATCCCCATCGCGGCCCACTGCACCCAAATGCACCCACCTGAACCATGGCCATGGATTGATTGGCCCCCTTGCCGCCCAAGCCTTGATCCAAATCTGTCGCCGCAAGGGTTTCTCCAGACGCCGGAATATGTGACGCCTGGTGGAGATAATCGGCGTTGATGGAGCCGAAATTACAGACTTTCATCTGATATTGCAGGCGGCAATTGCCGCCATATTGAGGATGTCATTCACCGAAGACACGGTCGAGCAAATTTGAATTGGCTTATCAATGCCTGTCAAAATCGGTCCGATCACAGTCGCACCACCCATTTCCTGCATCAACTTCACCGAAATCGAAGCCGAATGCCTCGCTGGAACCACCAAAACATTGGCTGGGCCAGTTAGGCGGCTGAACGGGTATTTCTTCATCTCATTGACGTTGAGCGCCACGTCCACAGCCATCTCACCTTCAAATTCAAAATCGACCCCACGTTTCAACAAGACATTCGGAGCGATGCGCATTTTTTCGGCGCGCTCTGAAATTGGATAGCCGAAGGTTGAAAAGCTCACAAAGGCCACCCGCGGATCTAAGCCCAAGGCACGGGCCACGCCAGCACCACGTTCGGCAATATCGGCAAGGTCATTTTCATCGGGCCATTCATGAACCAATGTATCAGCGATCAAAATAATTTTTCCTTTTGACAAAATAGCTGTCACCCCGACCGCACCATCATGTGGGCCTACGTCATAAACATGGCTGATCAATTCCAAAACATGCGCTGACTTGCGTGTAACACCCGTTACCAAACCATCGCCATGTCCATGCGCAAGCATTAAAGATCCAAAAACATGACGATCCCGAGCAGCAAGACGATGCACGTCGGTTTTGTCAAAACCTTTGCGTTGCAGGCGATGGTAGAGATAGTTTTTGTAATCTTCCAAATATTCTGTGTTGGCGGCATTCACTACTTCCAGTTCACCAGCTGCATCACCAAGTCCCGCTACCTCCAATCTTTGACGCACATCGCTTTCCCGACCCACGACAATGGATTTTCCAAAACCTTGGCGTTGATATAGAACAGCAGCACGCAAGACCCGCTCATCATCTCCTTCGGCAAAGATAATCCGAGCCTGCGCCGAACGTGCACGCGCATTGATCCCGCGCAAAATACTCGCTGTGGGATCCATGCGAGTTTTCAAAGACAGCTCATAGCCATCCATATCCACAATCGGCCGGCGGGCGGCGCCTGTGTCCATACCTGCGCGGGCAACTGCGGGAGGAATGCGATAGATCAAACGAGGATCAAAGGGTGTTGGAATGATGTAATCGCGGCCAAAACTCAACTTCGTGCCGTAGGCCAAAGCCACCTCATCTGGCACCTCTTCACGCGCTAAATCCGCAAGCGCACGCGCACAAGCAATCTTCATTTCATCATTGATCGCTCTGGCGTGAATATCTAATGCGCCGCGGAACAAATATGGGAAACCCAATACATTGTTGACCTGATTGGGATAATCCGACCGCCCTGTGGCCACAATCGCATCTGGACGCACGGCATGCGCCTCTTCGGGTGTTATCTCAGGATCTGGATTTGCCATGGCAAAAATCACCGGATCGGGGGCCATGCTTTCCACCATTGCTAGAGTCACGGCCCCCTTGACTGAAACACCCAAAAACACATCTGCGCCCGCCATAGCGTCATCCAAACTGCGCAACTCTGTTGAAATAGCATGGGCAGATTTCCATTGGTTCATACCCTCAGTACGTCCCTGATAAATCACGCCCTTAGTGTCGCACACAATGCAGTTGTTATGTTTGGCGCCCATAGATTTCAAAAGCTCTATACAGGCAATGCCCGCAGCACCGGCGCCATTTAAAACAATTTTCACATCCTGAATTTTCTTGCCAGAAAGGTGCAAGGCATTGATCAGACCTGCCGCGCAGATCACGGCCGTGCCATGTTGGTCATCATGAAACACCGGAATATCCATGACCTCTTTCAAGGCTTGCTCGATAATAAAACACTCCGGTGCCTTAATATCTTCCAGGTTGATGCCGCCAAAGGTCGGTCCCATGAGCTTCACAGCATTGATAAATTCTTCGGGGTTTTCTGTGTCCAACTCAATATCGATGGAGTTCACATCTGCAAAGCGCTTAAACAAAACCGCCTTGCCTTCCATGACCGGCTTGGAGCCCAAAGCCCCAAGATTGCCAAGGCCCAAAACCGCTGTTCCGTTCGAAATCACCGCCACAAGGTTGCCCTTGTTGGTATAGTCATAGGCCAATTCAGGATTATCGGCGATGGCCAAACAGGGCACCGCAACACCTGGCGAATAGGCCAAGGAAAGATCACGCTGTGTTGTCATTGGCACAGAGGCGGTTATCTCAAACTTACCAGGCGTTGGTTCCAGGTGGTAGGCCAGCGCATCAGCGTCTGTGACTTTGTTATTGGGCATTGCAACACTCCGTTTAGAATTAGTTTAATATTAAACTATCTGTTTCGCTGGTGCAATTCAATTTTGGCAGAACCCCTATATAGAAGATCTACGCCGTCTAGGCCTTGAGCCATTGCCCATCGACCCTGCGCCACCTTCCCGCCAAAATGAACCACCGCCAACCAGAGGTCAAACCAATTCAAAATCCATCCCGATGATTCCTTTCTTTCGTCGCAAGTTTTGCCTAATACTTGCCACAAATGGAGATCAATCTGTGAGCAAGCCCGACCAGCCCGTAACGCCCATGATGGCACAGTTTCTTGAGATCAAGGAGGAATACCCCTCCGCCCTATTGTTCTACCGCATGGGAGATTTTTACGAGCTTTTTTTCGACGATGCCGTCGCGGCGGCGCAGGCGCTGGATATTACTCTGACGAAACGCGGCAAACATCAGGGCGCGGATATTCCCATGTGCGGTGTGCCAGTGCACGCGGCAGAGGGTTACTTGCTCAATCTCATTCGCAAAGGATTTCGCGTTGCGGTCTGCGAACAACTGGAAAATCCAAAAGAGGCAAAGAAACGCGGTGCTAAATCCGTTGTGAAACGGGGCGTGGTTCGGTTGGTCACCCCAGGGACCTTAACCGAAGAAACGCTACTGCAGCCGCGACAAAGTAATTTTCTGGCCACTTTTGTTCAGGTGCGCAACCAAAGCTGTCTTGCTTGGGTGGATATTTCAACCGGAGATATGCGCTATAGTCCCTGCCCGCCCGTGCGATTAGGGCCAGAGCTGGCCCGGCTTGCCCCGGCTGAGGTGCTTGTGGCTGAGGGGGCGCTGGATGAAACTCTGGAAATCATAATCGAGGCCGGCGCGGCCGCGACCGAATTGCCACAGGAGGTTTTTGACAGCACCGCCGGCGCGGAGAAGATTTGCAAAGCCTATGGTGTTGGGGACCTGAGCGGTCTTGGAGAGTTTAGCCGTGCCGATATCGCCGCCGTTTCTGGGCTTATTGAATACCTCTCCACCACCCAAAAAGGCCAACTCCCACTTCTGCGCCGACCAGTTTATGAAGCGCGGGATGAATTTGTTGCAATTGATGCCGCAACCCGAAAAAATCTTGAACTGACCCAAACGCTTGCAGGGGAAAGATCTGGCTCTTTACTATCGGTTGTGGATCGCTCTGTGACCGCTGCCGGAGCGCGGCTTTTGTCTCGCCGCATTACGACACCCTCTCAACGTCTGGAAACCATCGAAGAACGCGCATCGGCGGTAGAGTTTTTCTGTGACCAAAGCGGTTTGCGCGGCGCGGTGCGCACGGCCTTGAAGCAATTGCCCGATGTTGAACGCGCCTTGGGGCGTGTGGCGCTTGAGCGCGGTGGTCCAAGAGATTTGCTGGCACTTGGGAATGGCATCGCCCAAGCCGCGCAAGTGCATGCCCTTTTGGCAGAGCAAGAGTTACCGCCACTCCTGAAGAATGCGGCGGATGATCTGAAGGGTTTTGAGGCCCTGTCCGATAAATTGGATCGCGCCCTGGTCGCCGAGCCGCCCCTTCTAGCGCGAGATGGTGGGTTTGTCGCCACTGGCTATTCGGCAGAGCTGGATGAAATGACGGCCCTGCGCGATGAAGCGCGGTCTGTGATTGCTAGAATGCAAGCCGATTATGCCGGCCAGTCTGAGATTTCGTCCCTGAAAATAAAGCACAATAATGTGTTGGGATATTTCATTGAAACCACCACCACCCATGCCCAGCGCATGATGACGGCACCTTTGAGTGATGTTTTCATTCACCGACAAACCACCGCCAATGCGGTCCGCTTTACAACGGTCGAAATGGGTGAGCTGGAAACCAAAATCCTAAATGCTGCCGGCCGCGCCACAGGGTTAGAGCTTGAAATTTTTGCCGGTCTCTGCGCGCAGGTGTTAGACCATGCCGCCGCGCTACAGGCTTTGGCAGTCTCGATTGCAGAGATTGACGTCGCTGCCGCTCTTTCCGAGTTGGCTATGGCAGAGGGTTGGGTCCGCCCGGTGCTGAATGACAGCCGCGACTTTATCATTGAGCAAGGCCGCCATCCAGTGGTTGAAGCGGCAATCAAAGCGCAGGCGGAAACAGTTTTTATCGCCAATGATTGCCAATTGACCAGCACAAACGATATGATCTGGCTACTCACCGGGCCAAATATGGCAGGTAAATCGACGTTTTTACGCCAGAATGCTTTGATTGCCCTTTTGGCACAGGCCGGATCTTTTGTTCCGGCGGCTCGGGCTGAAATTGGCATTGTTTCACAGATTTTTAGCCGGGTTGGTGCGGCCGATGATTTGGCCCGCGGGCGATCGACCTTTATGGTGGAGATGGTGGAGACCGCCGCAATTTTGAACCAAGCAGATGATCGCGCTCTGGTTATTCTGGATGAAATTGGCCGCGGAACGTCGACCTATGACGGGCTATCCATCGCTTGGGCCACGCTGGAGCATTTGCATGATGTCAACCGATGCCGCGCATTATTTGCCACTCATTACCATGAGCTCACCCAGCTCACCACGAAACTGACCCATGTGGACAATGCGACCGTCACTGTTCGTGAGTATCAGGGAGATGTGGTGTTCTTACATGAGGTGAAGAAAGGCGCAGCAGATCGGTCCTATGGGGTGCAAGTGGCCAAACTGGCTGGCCTACCGCAATCAGTTTTGGAACGGGCAAAGGTGGTTCTTGAGGCTTTGGAGCGGGGCGAGCGCGAAGGGCATAGCAAGCAAAAAGCCCTCATCGACGATTTGCCGCTATTTTCCGCGGTGGCGATGTCGGCACCTGCCCCCCCAGCCCAGTCTGAGCTTGAAGAGGTCTTGAATGGGGTCCAACCAGATAGTTTGAGCCCCAAAGACGCGCTGGATCTCATTTATGAGCTGAAGTCGAAACTCAAGACATAAAAGGCGGTCCTTGAGCCGCCCTTGTCCCAGATATCCCTTTTTATCCTCAGCCTGGAGTTGAGGAAACGCCCACTTGCGCAGGGCGCAAAAGGCGATCATGCAACATGAAACCTTCAGTCATCACCTGAATGATGTCCCCTGCTTTTGTGCCGGGAACAGGCGCTTCAAACATGGCTTCGTGATTTTGTGGGTCAAAACGTTCGCCAATTTCTGGCGAAATAGGCTCGATGCCATGTTTTTTGAAAACACTGACCACTTCACGCATGGTGAGCTCAACACCCTCAATCAAAGCAGCCGAAACTTCGCGCTGGTCATCAGTCGCGGCCTCCAGGCCACGCTTGAGGTTGTCATAGACCGGCAGTAGATCACGGGCGAGCTTTGAGCCACCATAATTTTCAGCCTCTCTACGATCACGATCACCGCGCTTCCGGGCGTTTTCCGCGTCCGCGAGAGCACGCATCCACTTATCTTTGAGATCATCACGTTCGGCGCGTAGAGCATCCAGCTCTAGCTCCTCTTCGGTGTATTCTTCCTCACCATATTCTTCTTCTTCGGCAAGACTGACGTCCTGGAGAAACTCGTCTTCATGTTCTTTTGCCATCTGGGCCTAACCTCGATCAGATAAAACCCGCCCGACCATTTGAGCGGTATAATTCACGATTGGCACGATCCTACCATAATTCAGACGCGTGGGTCCGATTACGCCAATAGCGCCAACCACCTTTTGGTCAGCGTTCATATAGGGAGAAACCACCAAAGAGGAACCCGAAAGTGAAAATAGTTTGTTCTCAGAGCCAATAAAAATGCGAACACCCTCACCTTCATCGGTTAATTGCAAAAATTCCGCTATATCTCGCTTGCGTTCGAGGTCATCAAAGAGCACCCGAACCCGCTCTAAGTCCTCAGCTGTTCCAGCATTCTCAAGGAGATTCGATCTGCCGCGGACAATTAATCGCTCATTGTCACCGCCAGCATCCTGCATGACGGCCACGCCAGCCTCAACCAAGCCGGTTGTCAAAACATCCAATTCAGAGCGGTGTTTTTTGATCTCTTTGACAATGGTAAATTTTAACTCTTGCAATGTCCGACCCTGACCGATGGCATTTAGAAAGTTTACAGCCTCTCGCATTTGACTCGGGGTTTGACCCAAAGGCGGTCGAAATACCCGGTTTTCAACCTCGCCATTGGCAAAAACCAAAACCACAAGCGCCCGATCGGTCGCCAAGGAAACAAATTCAATATGTTTTATAGCCGATGACTTCTTTGGCGCCAGAACCAAAGATGCTCCGCGGGTAAGTCCAGAAAGGGCGCTGGACATTCGATCAAGCATGCCTGTGATGCTGTCGTTTTCATCCATTGTTGCCGAAATTTTACGCTGAGCGGCCTCGTCAGGCTCCCCAACCTCCAAAATACCATCGACAAACATTCGCAGACCAAGCTCCGTGGGCTGCCGGCCGGCAGAGGTGTGCGGGCTGTCCAGCAGGCCAAGAAGCTCTAAGTCTTTCATGACATTGCGAATGGTGGCGGCGCTCACGGATTGTGTCATGTGTTGGGTTAACGTGTTGCTGCCCATCGGTTCCCCCGAAGACAGGTAGCTTTCCACAACCCGTTGAAACACTTCACGGCTCCGGGCATCCATTTCTGAAAATAACTCTGTAGACGAATCCATTCACCTAAGCCTTGCTATTTGGGGTCCGCTTCGCATATTCGCGCATGAACACAGAGAGGACAAGCGATGCGACCATCCAATCGAGAATTAAATCAAATGCGTGACATTGTAATTGAAACAGACGTTACGCGCCATGCCGAGGGATCTTGTTTGATCAAGATTGGCGATACACATGTGCTTTGCACAGCCAGTTTGGAAGAGCGCGTGCCTCCTTTTCTGCGAAACTCGGGATTGGGTTGGGTAACAGCAGAGTATGGGATGCTGCCCCGCGCCACCCATACGCGCATGCGCCGGGAGGCCAAAAACGGTCAATCTGGACGCACTCAAGAGATTCAACGTCTCATCGGGCGGAGTTTGCGCGCCGGTGTGGATCGGGTGGCTCTGGGTGAGCGGCAAATCAGTATCGATTGCGATGTGATCCAAGCAGATGGTGGGACGCGCTGCGCCGCAATCACAGGCGGTTGGGTGGCGCTTAAGCTCGCTGTGCAAAAGCTCATGAAAGCTGGAGATATTATCAGCGATCCTCTTGTCGATCCTGTGGCTGCAGTGAGCTGTGGGATCTATGCGGGCCAAGCGGTTTTGGATCTGGACTACCCGGAGGACAGTGAGGCTGGGGTTGATGGCAATTTCGTGATCTTGGGATCGGGCAAATTGGTTGAAGTCCAGATGTCGGCTGAGGGCTCAACATTCTCTCGTGATCAAATGGGACAGCTGATTGATCTGGCCGAGGCGGGCGTGTCGCAACTGGTGGCTGCACAATTGGCGGCCGTTGGCTGATGCGCGTGCTCACCGAATCTAAGATCGTTCTTGCCAGTCATAATAAAGGCAAGTTGCACGAAATTCAGGCACTTTTGGCCCCCTTTAGCATCGCATGTGTGAGTGCTGGGGAGCTGGGCCTGGAAGAACCGGTGGAAACTGAGACTAGTTTCGCTGGGAATGCGCGCCTGAAAGCGCATTTTGCAGCGCAGGCAGCCGGCCTGCCGGCTCTGTCTGACGATAGTGGAATTTGTGTTGATGGGTTGGATGGCGCACCCGGGGTTTATACGGCCGATTGGGCGGAAACACCCAGTGGTCGCGATTTTACAATGGCGATGACACGGGTTTGGAGGGAGCTGGACGCAGCAGATGCGCCCTTCCCGCGCCGTGCGCAGTTTAATTGTACATTATGTTTAGCATGGCCAGATGGTCACGATGAGATTTTCGCTGGCATTGCGACCGGTCAAGTGGTTTGGCCAATACGCGGTATGCATGGATTTGGCTTTGATCCTATGTTTCAACCTGATGGGTTTGATCAAACATTTGCTGAGATGCTCCCCGAGGAGAAGCACCCCCTTAGCCATCGGGCAGATGCCTTTAACAAGTTGGTGTCTGGCTGTCTAACGTGATGGAAGATTGGCGCCACGGTGGGTTTGGCCTTTATATCCATTGGCCATTTTGTGAAGCAAAGTGTCCTTATTGTGACTTCAATTCCTATGTCAGCGCCACGGTTGACACTGAAATATGGGAACGGGCCCTATTAAGCGAATTGGATCGCCACGCGGCCCTCACCCAAGGCCGCGTATTGAATTCGATTTTTTTCGGGGGCGGTACCCCTAGTCTAATGCCACCCAATATGGTGGGGCGTTTAATTGATCGCGCACGGGCGCATTGGCCCTTCGCGAATGATATTGAAATCACGCTTGAGGCCAATCCGTCCTCAGTTGAAGCATCTCGCTTCGCAGATTTCCGTATGGCTGGAGTGAACCGGATTTCCATGGGAATTCAGGCGCTGAACGATCCAGACCTAAAGCGCCTTGGCCGCTTGCATTCAGTGGCGGAGGCGCGGTCCGCCCTGAAAATCGCGAAAACTTATTTTGAGCGAGTCAGTTTTGATTTAATCTATGCAAGGCAGGACCAAACGCTTGGCGACTGGCAAAGAGAGCTAACCGAAGCCATTGAAATGAGCGCAGGGCACCTGTCTTTGTACCAACTAACTATTGAACCAGGGACAGCCTTTGGCTTTCGTGCGAAGGCAGGCAAGTTGGGAGGGTTACCCGATGAAGACTTGAGCGCAGATATGTTCGATGCAACCAATGAGATCTGCGCCGCAGCAGGGTTGCACGCCTATGAAGTCTCCAATTATTCCCATAAGCTATTGGAATCAAAACACAATATTATATATTGGCGTGGGGGTGACTATATCGGAATTGGGCCTGGAGCCCATGGGCGTTTAACTTTTTCAGGAAAGCGCCACGCCACCCAAACGGCATTGGCGCCGCAGGCATGGTTGGAGCGGGTGACAAAAAAAAACAGTGGGACCAGTTATCAAGAAATATTAACCCCGCACGATCATGCCAATGAGTTAATCATGATGGGATTGCGGATATCAGATGGAATTTCTCTAGCACGCATTGAGGGCGTCGCCAACACCCAGCTAAAGATCCCAGATCACCTGCTTGATATGGGCCTATTGGGACTCTCAGAAGATCAATTGCGAGCCACAAAATCTGGCCGCCCGCTGCTCAATCAGCTGGTTCAGGCTTTGATGTACTAGAGCCCAGCTAGTTGGCGACAAAGCTCGTCAAGTTGCTCTAGGCTTTTGTAGCGAACGGTAATCGATCCACCCCCTTGTCCAGGATTATGTGTAATCGAGACCCTCATTTTAAGAGCTGCGGAAAGATCGCCCTCAAGCGCACGTGTATCGGCATCTTTGGCGGATTTCGGCGCGCGCTCTTTGTTGGGGGCTTTAGGCTCTTTCACCAGCTTCTCGGTCTGTCGGACAGATAACCCCCGCGCAACAACAATACGCGCCAAATCAGAGGCGTCAGGCGCCGTAATCAACGCACGGGCGTGACCACTTGTTAGGCTGCCATTAACGACAAGAGATTGAACGTCGTCTGGTAGCGCCAGAAGGCGGAGAACATTTGCTATATGCGGACGCGATTTACCAAGAGCCTCGGCCATCTGCTCTTGCGTATGGCCAAATTTATCCATGAGCTGTCGATAACCAATCGCCTCTTCAATTGGATTTAGGTCTGCCCGTTGAATATTCTCAATGATTGCGATCTCAAGCACATCCAGGTCAGAAAATTCCCGCACTACAACAGGCAATTCATGCAGCTGTGCGAGTTGAGAAGCGCGCCAACGCCGTTCGCCCGCGACAATTTCATAATCGCCAACTTTAGCCGGATGCGCACGCACAACCAACGGCTGAATAATTCCCTTAGAGCGAATGGAACCTGCTAGGTCGTTTAAATCACCAGAGTCAAAGTGCCGGCGCGGTTGGTCCGGATTGGGATGTACATTTTCGATTGGCACAAACATTTCATTGCGCCGATCAGATCCAACTGGACCTGAGTCACCAACGGTGGGTTCAATATCTGCCATAAGAGCGGATAGGCCTCGGCCGAGACCTCTTTGGCGTTTGGGGGTATTGGCCATATTGTGTCCTAACTCTTTATCATCTTCGTGCCAAAATCTCTTGAGCGAGGGCGCGATAGGCCTCCGCACCTTTGGATCGGCTATCATAACTTAAAACAGGCATCGCAAAAGAGGGCGCCTCGCTTATTCGTACATTGCGGGGAATGACTGTTTTAAAGACCAGTTCGCCTAAGTTTTCCCGCGCATCCTCTTCAACCTGCAAGGACAAACGGTTGCGCGCATCATACATTGTAAGCACCACACCTTCGATTCGAAGGTCGGGATTGCCTAAATCTCGAACCTCTCGCACCGACATCAGTAGCTGTGACAGCCCCTCCAGTGCAAAAAATTCACTTTGCAAAGGAATAATGAGCGCATGAGCTGCAATCAACGCGTTCACAGTTAGAACATTGAGCGATGGGGGGCAGTCCAATAATACATAATCATATTTTGAAAGATCTGAGTTGCCGAAAACCTTACGCAGCTTCTCACTTCGGTTCTTTGCGCTGGCCAACTCAATGTCTGCAGAACTGAGATCCGTTGTTGATGGAACAAGATCAATATTTTCAATATCTGTTTTTTGTATAAATCGGGGTTCAACGTGAATGCCGATCAGAACATCATAAGTGGTAAATTCGCGCGCATCGGCGTGGGAGCCAAGCCCCGTTGAGGCATTTCCCTGAGGATCAAGATCCATTACCAGCACTTTAAAGCCGGCCTCTGCGATTGCAGCAGCCAAATTTAGGGTTGTAGTTGTCTTCCCGACCCCACCCTTTTGGTTCGCGATGGCGAAAATTTTTGGTTTAATCTGCAACACGTCGAATATTCCTGATTTTCAACACCGCAGCATTGCTTTCTGTATGGCTTTGTACGATGTCGTGTTCAAATGACCATGATTTTTGCGCCGCCGCAAGTTCATCCTGATAAGTTTGCCCCTTCATGAACAAACACACGCCGTCCTTTTCGACGAGAGTTTCGGCATATTCTAGCAGACCCGGCAGAGGTGCGAGGGCACGCGCCGAGAGGGTGGCCGCCCGAGCTATGGTTAACGATTCAATTCTTGAGCTGTGGATTTCACAGTTAAGTTCTAGAAGCGCGGCTGCTTGACGGAGGAACGTGGCTTTTCTCAAATCACTTTCGACCAAGACAACACAGGTGGATGGGGAGATCTCTTTCAGGCAAATCGCCACAACGATACCAGGGAAACCCCCGCCGCTGCCAATATCAATCCAATAGTCTGAAAGCTTTGCCAATGCGATAATTTGTGCCGAATCTTCAATGTGACGGCTCCAGATGTTCGGAATGCTGCCCTTGGCGATCAAATTGATGACCGGATTCCACTTTTTAATTAACGCAACAAAATCGTTGAGCTGCACCTCTGTTTCACGTGAAACATTCAGGCTGGCGAGTGTTTCTTGCCTCTTCATCCGGTGTTTTTCAGGCTTTGAGATTTAATGCGCAGCAATACCGCGGTCAAAGCCGCCGGCGTTACCCCTTCAATATTTTTAGCTGCGCCAAGTGACACTGGACGCGCAGCACTTAATTTTGCAATCATCTCAGAAGATAAACCAGCAACGCCCGCATAATGAAAGCCGTTTGGAATCTTAACGCTTAGATCCCGAGCCAGCGCCTCAATATCGCGGCCCTGGCGTTCAATATAAGTAACATAAAGCGCTTCCCGCGCAGCCTGATCCAGGGACTCTGAGTCAAACCCAGCTAAACTTGGGGTCAAATCAGTGAGCTTGGTAATGGTGACACCTGGGATAGAGAGCAGCTCATGCCCATTGCGACGACGCCCATCTAAACCAAGGTCGATTCCCACCTGTCTCGCCTGGTTGGGTGAAACGGACATTGATGACAGCAGCGAGCGACATTGATCTAGGCGCCTCATCTTCTCTTGATACACGCCGTACCTTTGACCAGATACCAGCCCGGAGGTATGTCCTTGCTCAGTCAGCCGCTGATCAGCATTATCCGCACGGAGTTTCAATCGAAATTCAGCTCTTGAGGTAAACATTCTATACGGCTCGGTTGCACCCCGTGTTGTCAAATCATCAATCATAACCCCAATATAGCTGGTACTACGATCAAATATGATGGGACACACGCCCTTGAGCCGTTTCGCAACGCCGATTGCCGCAACCAGACCCTGAGCTGCCGCCTCTTCATACCCTGTCGTGCCGTTAATTTGTCCAGCCAAGAACAAGCCACCCATCAAATTTGATTCCAAATCATTTGATAAGCCTTGGGGATTAAGAAAATCATATTCAATGGCATATCCTGGCTGTTGAATTTCTACATTCTCCAACCCCAGGATCGACCTAACATAAGCCTCTTGTACATCTTCGGGCAATGATGTCGAAATACCATTTGGATACACACAATTTGTCGTTAGCCCCTCTGGCTCCAAAAACACCTGGTGGCTAGATTTATCAGCAAAGCGGGTTATTTTGTCTTCGATTGAAGGGCAATACCGCGGCCCAACGCCTTCGATGTACCCGCCATACATTGCTGACTTTTCAATGTTCTCCCGAATAATGTCGTGAGTCTCGCGGTTGGTATGAGTAATGCCGCAGCTGACCTGCTGGACAGCGGGTCCTTTTGATAAGAATGACAGCATCACCGGATCACAATCGGCAGGCTGAAGCTCGAGCTGGCTCCAATCAATGGTGTCGCCGTTCAGCCGGGGCGGCGTGCCCGTTTTCAACCGGCCAAATACAGCGCCCAAAGATTCCATCTGCGATGAAAGTTCATCCGCAGCCTTCTCTCCCATGCGACCGGCGGAAACCCTTTTATCGCCAATATGAATTGTCCCCCGCATGAAGGTTCCAGCGGTCAAAATAACCGACCGGGCATGAACTTCCGAGCCATCCGCCAAACGAACACCCGTCACAGAACCGGCATTTGACATCAAAGCCGCCGCCTCCCCCTCGATCAGTGTATAATCTTGCTGAGCCAGTAGGGCCTGAATTGCTTGTAGATACCGCTGCCGATCCGATTGTGTCCGCGGTCCCTGCACCGCGGGCCCCTTGCTTCGGTTGAGAAGGCGGAATTGAA
>Ga0115008_10000761_pt1 | contig 25035 bp, 24 predicted proteins | sample FraStrMetagenome_FD_87164 | JGI IMG/M metagenome (GOLD analysis project Ga0115008, IMG submission 87164) | Marine eukaryotic phytoplankton communities from Arctic Ocean - Fram Strait ARC3M Metagenome | ecosystem: Environmental > Aquatic > Marine > Oceanic | place: Fram Strait | collected...
CACTGTTCAAAAAAATTATACTCCATATCAATTACCTCCTAAACGAAGATTATTAGATGCTAATAGAGATGATCCTCCTTACAACAATAATCAATATCCTGGTTTTGACCCAGATAATTTATATATTGGTGTAGATGTTCCTTTAGATAAAATTTATCATGAAGGTGAATTAAATAAAGTAAGTGATAATGCTATGGACACAAATTGGGGTGGTAGTAAATTATAGTAAAAATAATAGCTAACGGTTACTATAATGATAATACTAAAAAAGTATAAATAAATTATATTTAATTAATATTTTTTAAATATAATTATTACCAAGATGACTTATCTTTCTTGCTTGAACCCTCCAAACGATCAAGTTGTTTCATTATTCTATCTAATGCATCCATAGATTGATTATATAGACTTAATGTTGTAGTAATTTGGAATGGATTTTTTAATATATCGGAATTAGTAGACATTTCTTTTAATACCGTGCACCCTATTAAACTTTTATATGCAATAATAACATCTTCTAATTTATCTCTATCTTCGGCAATGTGTAGGTCATCTCTATTTCTAGCGGCTAATTTTTTTACTTCTTGCGCAATCTCGCTTATAGATTTAGCAGAAGAATTATTAGACATTCCCTCAACAACTCTAGATTGTACTTCTACTATTTTATGAATAATAAATATAACTGCTAGTACAATAAAAGCTAATCCTAAATACTTATATACTTCATTTTCAGTTAAACTAGATAACATTATTATAATAAACTTATATATTTTTATTATAATAGTTTTAATTAATTAATCTTCTTTTTCTTTTGCTTTATTTTCTTCTTCTGCTTCTTCTGCTTCATTATTTTCAGGAGCTACTACTGGCGAAGCTTCGGGAACAGCAGGGGCGATATATCCAGGTAAATTTTCAGTTGATTTCCATCCTAATCTTTCAAAAACATTTTTATCCTCATCTTTATTGTTATTAAATAAATCTTCCATTGATTTATGTTTATTATCTGTTAAAGCTTCAACATCTAAAAGTCCTAATGATAATAGATATAAATTTCCTAATAAAATATTTCTTCTTTCCTTTGATAATTTATCAGTAACAGATGAAGGATTTGCATTTGATATGGCAGGTATACCAAAAGCACCACCGGATTGTTTATTTTTAATAGTTTTTCTATTGTATTTTTTTACTCCTTGTTTTTTTGATTTAGTCATATAAATTAATATTAGATTATAAAAATATTACTAAATTATTACATATTCATTAAATATTTTTTTATATTCTCAATTGCAGTCTTATTTATTTTTCTTTTTTGTTGAGAACTATTTATTATATAACATTCATCTAAACATTTTGGATTATCTTGTAGATCAACAATCAAATCAATTAAAGTTTCATAATTTTTCATAATAGTTTGTGCACACTGTGAACTAACACATGGAATCTGCATAAGCATTATTACACCAATATTACTAGGTGTAATTTGTGATTTTTTTGTACTACTTTTACATACTTCACTATAATGTACATTATCCATTTTTTCTTTATTTCCATTATAATATCCTAGTTGGTTTTTCTCTCTAGAAAGTTTGTCTAAAAATCGGCAAACTAAAAAGGATGTTTCTTGGATATTAAATGTTCTATAAACACTGAATCCTTTATAATACATTAAATTAAATATAGATGAATGTAATGCCCTAGAATCTATTCTACCGTAACTTCTAAATTTATTAAAATCACCTTCAATAACATAAACAATATTATGATTATGAACTTCGTGTTCATTTAATCTAAATGATTGTTCGTTATATCGTCCATCGCCAATACTGGATGCTAAATCAGCAATAGATTTTCTCTCAAAAATAATTAATTCTTTTCCGTCATCACCATAAATAATTAAATCCCCTATGGCTAAATTTCCGGTTTCAACATGAATTTCCTTTTTAAAATATTGAGAGCTATTTTCAATATCACTCTTAAGCAATTTAATTAACGATTGTTCACGAGAATCAATTACTAACTTCATTTAATAAATAATAATAGTTATTTATTAAATACTTTTAAATATTAATTAATTTAGTTTCCGTTACCATGGAAGGTGATTTTTGTTAATCTGATTGTGCGTCCGACACCACCTGAACCGACTGGGTTAAAAGTTTGCATGTCTTTGCGAGCTCTTAATTCAGAACATGTCTTGAAATAATAGTTAAGAGGATGTTTGCTGGAGCGTGTTCCTTTGTAATTATCACGAGGGTGACTCCAGCTCATTTTACTGGAACCAGCTTTTTTAGGACCACCGCATTGGTTATGATTAGACATACTACTGATAGCTCTTGTTCTTCTTGTTGTTGATAGGACGTGAATAGCCATATTTATATTATATATAAACAAAAAAATATAAAAAACTTATTATTAAATGTTCTAAAACAACCTAAATATAAAAAAAATTATTATAGAGTAATGAACGAAGAACTTAAATCATTAATGCAAGAAGACGATGTAACAAATACAGACGAAGGTCTTGTTTTTAATCCATATAATAGTGAAAACTATGAAATAAAAGAGCATGAAGTAAAGGATATTTTACAGCGATATGGGTTACCTCCACATATTGATAATTTAAATTTATATAAGCGGGCCTTTGTTCATAAATCTTATGTAAAAAGACCTATCATAGAAAATGAAAAGCAAAATATTACTATCGTAGAAAAACCAAATGACTGTTTACCCTTGAAAACAAAATCTAATGAAAGATTAGAATTTTTAGGGGATGGTATATTAGAAGCTATTACAAAATTTTATCTTTATAGGCGTTTTCCTAAGGAAAATGAAGGATTTATGACAGAGAAAAAAATTGCTCTTGTAAAAAACGAGGCAATTGGTAAATTAGCTTACGAAATGAAATTAAATAAATGGTTGATTATTTCTAAACATGCTGAAGAAAAGAAGACGAGAACTAATTTAAAAAAGCTAGGCTGTTTATTTGAATCTTTTTTAGGAGCATTATATTTGGATTATAATAAAGTAAACATAGAAGATGATGAAGGTTGGTTTAAAAATTTATTTATAACTGGACCAGGATTTCAAATGGCACAAATATTTCTAGAAAATATTTTTGAAAAACATGTGGATTGGGTAGAATTAATTAAAAACGATGACAATTACAAAAACATTTTTCAAGTAAAAATACAAAAAGAATTTAAGATTACCCCTGATTATATTGAAATTAAACATAGTCTTGAAACAGGATATAAAATGGGTGTATTTATTTGTTTAGGTCAAGCAGTTCATGAAGTGAAACCAGAAGATGCTATAGATTATGACAAATTTGGTAATTTTGAAGAAATACAAAAACAACTTGTAGAAAAAGAAAAATTATTAATCTTTATGGGTTCAGGAGAACATAAAATCAAACGAAAAGCTGAACAAATGGCATGCGAAGAGGCTATAAAAAAATTAGAAGTACTGTAAATATTTATTAATACAAACAAATGAGATATAAATTTTATTTTTTTGTATGTAATTATAATATATAGAAATGCAATCTATTTTAGACCGATTAAAAGTAAAACCTAAAGCAAAAAAAATAGATTTAATAACCGTTAAAATTAATCCTGAAAAAAAAGAAGATGTAGCGGTCAATGTATCTATTGTTGATAAAAGAAAAGAAATAACCATTAATCGAAAAGAAATTTTAAAAACAATTAATCAAAGAAATTTACCAGAATCCAGCATTAAAAAACAAGAATCATCAACGAAATTAGAGACAGAAACAAAAAAAAAATCAAAAAAATTAGGAACAATATCATTAAGAGATGATAAAATAGAAACAAAATCAACTACAAAAAGAATTACAGAAAAACCTGATACAAAAGTTATTTTTGAAGGAACTCCTGCTGAAATAGTAATTGGAACAAACATTGATAAAGAAAGACTGCCTGCAAAAAAAGAAAAAATAATTTTAAGTTCTAGTTCTTACTACATGAATAATCGTCAAAAATTTACTAGTTTTATTAATAATCATTTTAAACCTTATAAAGAACAATTTAAATTACTTAAAACAACCCAATCTTGTGGGACAAATAATACAGGTGGATTTAAATTACTATTACATCAAAAATTAGTGAGGGATTATCTTAATTTTTATACACCGTATAGAGGATTACTATTATTCCATGGTTTAGGGTCGGGCAAAACTTGTACATCAATTGCTATAGCAGAAGGTCTGAAAACATCACAGAATGTCTTGATAATGACTCCAGCATCATTAAGAAGAAATTATATTGAAGAATTAAAATTTTGTGGCGATTCTATTTTCAAAAAAAATCAATTTTGGGAATTTATTAAAGCAGATAAGGAAGAAATAATCCAAGAATTAGCAGCGGTTTTATCTATTAATATTGATCATATTAGAAAAAATAATGGTGCATGGTTAGTAAATGTTAAAAAAGAATCTAATTATGATTCATTATCACCAGAAGATCAACATAGTCTAGATTTACAAATAAATGAAATGATTCGCAACAAATATCAATTTATTAATTATAATGGTCTAAGAGAGTCACATTTAAAACAATATACATTAGATTATAGTATTAATCCTTTTGATAACAAGGTAATAATTATTGATGAAGCACATAATTTTGTAAGTAGAATTTCAAATAAATTAAAACGACCTGAATCAATAGCCATGAGATTATATAACTATTTAATGAATGCTGAAAATTGTAGATTAGTTTTACTTACAGGCACTCCAATAATTAATTATCCAAATGAATTAGGTATATTATTTAATATGCTTAGAGGGTTTATTAAATCTTGGTCATTAAGATTAAATATTAAAACAAGAGAAAAAATTAATCAAGAATCTATTAAAAAAATTTTATATAAATCAAAAGCACTAGCATCTATATTAGATTTTGTTGAATACAAATCCTCTTCAAAAACTTTAGTGGTTGCAAAAAATCCAATGGGATTTGTTAATCGTAAATACAGAGAAGAATACAAGGGTGTATTTAAAAATGATGAAAGAGGAAATATTTCTGATGAAAGCTTTCTTAAATTTATATCAAAAATACTACATGATAATGATATTGATATTGTAGAAAGTGGTACAACATTAACCACTAATAAATGTTTACCAGACGATAAAGATAGTTTTATTAATTATTTTGTAGATGACAATAATAAAATAAAAAATGAAAATTTATTTCAAAAAAGAATTATAGGTCTAACATCTTATTATGGTGATATTAAAGAATTAATGCCTGAATTTAATAAAAAGACTGATTTAAAACATGTTTATTTAGAAATGAGCGATTATCAATTTGCGGTATATGAATCAGCAAGAATTCAAGAAAGAAAACAAGAGAGAAACAACAAGAAAAAGGCAAAAAAACAAAATGATACTTATGAAGATACTTCATCTACATATAGAATTTTTTCCCGCGCCTTTTGTAATTTTGTATTTCCGAAAACAATATCCAGACCATTTCCTAAAGAAAATGATACAATCGAAAGTGCTGCTTCTGAAGCTAACAACAAAAACGAAGAATTATTAGATGGTAATAATGTAGAATCAAGATTAAATAATGTAGATGGCGAATACGCACCAGATGATGTTGAGCAATTAAAACAAGATTTAGTAGAAATAAGTGATTCCTCTTATGATTCAAGAATAAAAAAAGCATTAGAACAATTAAAAGAAGATGGAGAATCTATTTTCAGTAAAGAATCATTAAAAACTTATAGTCCAAAATTTTTAAATATTTTAGAAAATATACAAGATGAATCCCATAGAGGATTACATTTAGTATATAGTCAATTTAGAACATTAGAAGGTATTGGAATTTTAAAATTAATATTAGAACACCATGGCTTTGTTCAATTTAAATTAAAAAAAACAGGAAATGGTGAAACTAAATTGGATATAAATGAAGAAGATAAAGGAAAACCTATGTTTGGCTTATATACCGGTACAGAAACAGATGATGAAAAAGAATTAATTAGAAAAGTTTATAATAGTGATTGGGATAATATTCCTTTATCTCTTAAAGAAGATTTAGAAACAGTATCTAGTAATAATTTTAATGGTGAAATAATGAAAATTATATTAATTACAGCATCTGGTGCCGAAGGTATTAGTTTAAAAAATTGTCGTTATGTTCATATAACAGAACCATATTGGCATCCGGTAAGAGCTGATCAAGTTATTGGTAGAGCAAGAAGAATTTGTAGTCATGAAAATTTGGAACCGGAATTAAGAAATGTCCAAGTATTTTTATATATCATGAAATTATCTAAAGAATTAATTGATAGTGATAAAACATTAGAATTAAGATTACATGATAAAAGTAAATTAGATGATAAAACACCTGTAACTACAGATGAAGCGTTAGACGAAACATCATTAATAAAAGAAGAGATATCAAAAAATTTATTAAAAGCGGTTAAACAATCAGCAATAGATTGTTCTGTTTATCAACAAAAGGAAGGCGACGAACCATTAGTATGTTATTCATTTGGTAATGTTGATGAAAAGAAATATAGCTTTTATCCATCTCTAGAAGAAGAATCAGAAGATAAAGTAGCAGCACAAAATGATGAAAAAATTAAGTGGGTAGCAAAAGAAGTAAAAATGAAAGGTATAAAATATGCTATGCATCCAGATACAAAAGAAATGTATGATTTTGATGACTATAAATTAGCAGTCGAAACTGGTGCAAAAATGAATGCCTTAGGAAAATTAGAAGAGCAAAGCAACGGAAAAATAAAATTTGTAAAATATTCATAATAAAACATATTAACATTCACAATTTACATTACATGTGCCATTTTTTTTCAAACAATATTCAATTTGAAAGCCCAAAGTATATCTTGCTACAAGTAGCAATTGTTCTCTATTGTTTTCTATATTATTAATTGAATTTAAAGTATTTAAAGTATTATCAAATACGCCGGTAAAAGCATCTAGTATATTATCATCTTGAGTAATTTTATCAAATTCAGCAATAATATCTTTATTGATATCCTTTCGAATTACAGCCATATTATCAATTAGTTCTTGATAATGCTTATCCTTTTCTAAATTATATTCTATAACATTCTCTTCATAATATAATTTTTTACAATATTCATCATTATCAGAATCTTCAACATACTCGTCATCTTCAATCGCGTTATTTATGTGTTCTTCTTTACTTTCATAGCAGTCATGGCAATACTCTTCCCCTACATTTTCAACATAACAGCTACACGATTTCCAAATATAGCTATTTATATGATTAACATTAATTAAATTATTAATATCATAACTATCTTGAATACCGAACCAAAATTTTCCTTCAATATCACCATTATAAAATCTTCCCATTACTTATATTTCATATTATATACAACATAATATGAAATCAATTTTTATTACACAATAATCTAAACAAATTATTAATATAATCAATATTATTAGTTTTATACAAGTAAGTGATTTATAACCTATTTAATATAACATATTTAAATATAAGCTAATATGATTTATAAATGAGAATGATGGTTTCATTATTTACGATCTTTTCTTTTATCCGCAGTTGTATAACATTCGTAACACATACAAAAACACCATTTTACATTAAAACAACCTTAAATTTAAAACCACTTGATATGTCCAAAGATTTCATCACAAATGGATTAATTGGTTCAGAATGGACATATAAGGATTTTATAGAAAATTTAAATAATAATAATATTGATGCTGTAACTATATTAAATAATCAAGACACTATTGTATCTATTGATAAAAATTATGATGATATTGTCATGGTTGATAATATTCATGCTTTAAAATCCGTACCACATTTAACCGATAATATAATCGAAATGTTAACAAAAAATCATATTAATTTTGATATAAGTGATTATCATACTACTAGTATATTAGATTATCTTCCTTACCCATTAAAATTTATATTAGGATATTTTGCAATTATAATGGTAATTAATATAATTAGATTTGGTTTGATGAGAAATAATCCATCAATGAATCAATTTAGTGTAATGGAATCAATTATGGGGTCTAATTCAGAAGAGGTAAAAACAGAAAATATTGATGTAACATTTGAAGATGTTGCTGGTTGTGATGAGGCAAAATATGAATTAGAAGAAATAGTAGAGTTTTTAAAAAATCCTACGAAATTTACAGATGCAGGCGCGGTTATTCCTAGTGGTGTTTTGTTAGAAGGTCCGCCAGGAACAGGTAAAACATTGCTAGCTCGCGCTGTTGCTGGTGAAGCAAAATGTGGGTTTATATCAGCAAGTGGTTCTCAATTTATTGAGATGTTTGTTGGCGTAGGAGCATCTAGAGTAAGAAAATTATTTGAACAAGCACAAAAGAAGAAACCTTGTATTATTTTTATTGATGAAGTTGATGCTGTAGGCAGGCAAAGAGGTGCTGGTTTAGCAGGTGGTAATGATGAAAGAGAACAAACATTAAATCAAATTTTAACAAATATGGATGGTTTTAATAAAGAAGATGGTATAATTGTATTAGCAGCAACAAATAGAGCTGATATTTTAGATAATGCTTTAACAAGACCAGGAAGATTTGATAGAAAAATACAAGTCGGACTTCCTGATTATGAAGGAAGAAAAAAAATCATGGGTATTCATTTCAAGAAAAAGAAGATTGACAAAACGGTTGATTTCGAAGCATTATCATCATTAACATCGGGTTTTTCTGGCGCTGATATTGCTAATTTAGCGAATGAAGCAGCTATTTTATCTGTAAGATATAATAAGCCCGAAATTGATAAAAAATGTGTAATTGATGCTTATGAAAAAATTACTATTGGATTACCAAAAGAGAACGACAGTAGAGAAGACCAAGTATTAGAATTAGTTGCTTATCATGAAACAGGACATACTATTGTTGCTTTACTATTTAAAGAGTTTTTTGATGTTAGAAAAGTTACCATTAATGCGAATTCTAATGGTGCAGGAGGATATACTCTTTTTACGCCAAAAGAAAGATATGCCAATTATCCTACTAAGAAATTTATGCTTGCTAATTTAATTACAGCAATGGGTGGTAGAGCAGCAGAAGTAATTTTATACAATAAAAATACTTCATCTGAAGAGATTAATTATGAAAATACATCTTTATTTCCCGATATTAAAAATCTTGATATTACAACAGGCGCATCAAATGATCTTAAACAAGCAAATTCTATAGCTAGACGATATGTTAGTATGTTTGGGTTAAGTGATAATATTGGATTATATGATTCATCAGATCCTTCTATGCCATTTTTAGGTCGAGATTTAGCTTCAAATAATAAAGTTAGTGAATATACTAAGACACAAATAGATAGAGAAGTTGAAAAATTAATACAATTTGCCTTTGAATCAGCAATAAAAATATTAGAAAGGAATCATGATGCGTTTGATAAGATTGGTGAATTATTAATTGAAAAAACAACCATTGATAAAGTTGAATTAGATGATATTCCAATTACATTTAAATAAATTAAAATGCCTTTTTATCTGTAAGAGCATTACCTATTATAAGCGAATGAATATCAAATGTACCTTCATATGTATTTACTGTTTCTAGATTACATAAATGTCTAAAAATTTCATATTCTTCTGATATTCCATTTCCACCTAATATATCTCTACAAGTTCTAACTATGTCTAATGATTTCTGACATGAGTTTCTTTTAATTAAAGAAATCATATCAGGTGTATATTCATTTCTATCAATTTTATCGGCTACATGTAAACAACTTAATAATGCTAAATTATATTCTGTTGTCATATTTGCTAACTTCATTTGTAGGAGTTGTTTTTCAGCTAACAATTGACCGAACATTCTTCTATTTAAACTATAATCAATTGATTTTTCAATACAATATTCAGCAGCACCTAATACGCCAAAAGATATACCTAAACGCGCGTTATTTAAACAAGAAAATGGGCCTTTCATTCCGTCAACATTTAGTACATTCTCTGGCGGAACTCTTACATCATCCAAGTTTATCATTCCTGTTACAGATGTTCTTAATGATAGTTTTCCTTCTATTTTTGGCGTAGTAATCCCTTTCATACCTCTATCTAATACAAATCCTTTTATGGTGTCATGATGTTTAGCCCATACAACAAATACATCTGCTATTGGTGAATTACTTATCCATGTTTTATTTCCATTTAAGATATAACAATCATTATCAAAAATAGCAGTAGTTCTCATAGATGAAGGGTCAGAACCAAAATCTGGTTCTGTTAATCCAAAACATCCTACATAATCCCCGCTTGATAATCCTGGTAAATATTTATCTTTTAATTTATCAGATCCATAATTATAAATTGGACCCATAACTAATGAGGATTGAACACTAAACATAGAACGATAGCCACTATCAAGTGCTTCTATTTCCTTGGCAATTAAACCATATGTCTTATATGACTCGCCTAAACATCCATATCCTCTAATTGTCGGACCAAAAATACCCATTTCTCCAAATTTCTTGAATATACTTTTATCAACAACCTCATCTTTGTAATCTGTTATAACTCGTGGCTTTAATTCTGATTTACAAAAAGATTTAACAGAATCAATTACTAATTTTTGGGTCTCTGTTAAATTTCGATTAACTCGTAAAATATTAATCATATAATTATCTTTATAAATTATCTTTATAAATTAAAAAATAATAATAGTCTATATAATATTATGAATAAAAATGATAATAATTTATATACACCATTGCAACTAGAAAAATTATGTTGTAATGTAATAGTAAAAGAATTATATGATAAAGATGAATATTTATTCACAAGAAAAATTAAAGCATTTGGGTTACCAGATATTTTAAATGAAAATATTCTAGATAGATATAAACTAATTAAACATATTATTAAGTTCGAATAAATTATAAATTATCAACATTTAAACTAACATTATGTTCTATTTTTTTCTTATTTTTTAATACACAATATCCAATTATAATACAATTTACCAAAACAGAACCATTAGCAACTATTACAGGTGTAATTAAATAATAACAACCATATATACTCATTAAAGTAGCAGCTGTAATGTTTATTGTAATAAAAGACATAGAAATATCATTTATTTCTTCACTATTTATTGTTTTATATGTTTGAGGTATAAAACAAATACCAACTAATATAGAACCGATCAAACCCAACATATCCATTATTTCATTAATATTCATATAATTATATAAAATATTATATTTTAATTTCTTCATATTCATTTCCATCTACATAACTTAAAATATGATTATATATATCCCTTATTATGATGCCATTTTTTTTTAATAATAATAAATTTTTTCTTGTATTATAATCCTCTTTTATTAAAAAAATATTTTTTACCATTATTAACGGTATTGTTCTTAACGCATAAGGTTTGTCGGTCATTTTTATAGTAAATGATGACAATGTATATTTATTTGCCATAGACATAGGAGTTGGACATTTTTTTAAATAACCAAATATCTCATTATCACAACCATATTTAGTATCATATGTAATTTTTATTTTTTTATTTTTATATTTATTATAGTTTTTACAAACAAACCTATCGAACATTTATATAATATATGATAATATATATAGATGGTTAAACTAATTATAATAGATCCAAAAAATCAAGATAAATATAAAAATAGATTTTTAAATCATTATAATAATGGCGATTTAACAGCACATATGGTTTATATGCCTGGTTGTGGCCATTGTGATGATATGAAACCATCATGGAAATCAGTATGTCAAAACTATAATAATCATGATTATAAAATGATTAGTATTATTCATATGCGGAGTTATAGTGATTTCATGGGTTCAAAAGATAGTCCAATGGGGTTTCCTCATGTGGTTGCTCACCGCAATCAAAAGATAATACCTTATAGTGGCGATAGATCAGAACAAGATATTAATAAATGGTTAGATAAACATTCTAAAACAAAAAAAATAGTGTTTAGAGGAGGAAAAAAAAGTAGAAAATATAGAATATTTAATAAAATAACAAAAAAAAATAAAAGGGGTAAGAAAACTAGACGATACAAAAAAAAACATAGAATAACTGTAAAACAAAATAAACAATTACAAAACTGTGGTGATTTGTCAACATCAAAATACAATAGTTTATTAGAATCAAAACATATTGCTAATAAAATTATAAATAAAACCGATAAACAAATGTTTTTACATAGAGGTAATATTCATAATATAGGTGTTTGGACTTCTGAAATGAAAAGACGATATAAAAATTTGAAACATAGGTATTCCATGAAACCTAATACAAAAGAATGGGATGAATTTAAAAAACTTACGAAATGTAATATTACTAGACACATATCATTAAATAATAATGTTCGAGTGATAGGTATAATGTCTACTCCTACTTATACTGATGCATCATTAGGAGCAACATCTTTTATTCCTCAATCTTATGTGAAATGGGCAGAATTACATGGAGCAAGAATTATACCTATTCAATATGATTTACCCTTACCTGTTATAAATTCACTTCTTGAACAAATAAATGGATTAGTATTAATCGGAGGAATAATTGAAAAAAATGTCCCTAGAAAGCATTATTATAGATATTTATCTACTTTATCTTATATTTTTAAAAAAATCATTCATTATAACTTAATAGGAAATCATTTTCCTATTTTTTCTATTTGTTTGGGTTTTGAACTATTGCCTATGATTACTATAAGCAAAAATTTATCTGAATTAAGCGATTATTATGAAAATTATAATAAAATAAGTCAACATCGAAATATAAATCAATCATCTATACAATTTACTAGATTAAATAGTAAAGATGATAAAGAGATGTTATGTAAATCACCGCTAAAATATTTTTCAAAAAGTGAAATTAACAAAATAGAAAAAACACCTATTACTTATTTTACACACGGAAAAGCATTTTTAACGAATGAAAAATACATGAAAGAATACAATAATTTTTTAACTGTTACTGCTACAGCAAAAGTAAATGATAAAAAGGTTGTTGCTATGTATCAATATAAATCTTTCCCTTTTTATGGAACTCAATTTCATCCAGAAAAGTCATTATACGAATGGAGGGAGGAAGATGTTTCACATAGTGACCATGCTATTATGTTTTCTAATAGATTATGTAAAATTTTCATGGATGAGTGTAATAAAAATTACAATATAAGTGCATTTGTCGGTAACAATAATAATAATATGCTTATTGAAAATTATGATTTACTATCTAGAGAGAACACAAATAAAATACTTTATCCTCATAATAGTAAAAATGTAAATTCAGATATCTTAGGAGCTACCTATTATTTTGGAAGACTTGATAATATTCAATCCAATTTAACAACTATCGATAATATTTCAATGGAAGAATTAAAACATAAAGATGACAAACATCATAAACATTATGATCCTCTAGTATCATAAATAATTAAAAATAATTTATTTATGATATTATTTAAATAATCTCTCTATAGTACTAACAATATAATAAGTGATTATAATAACAATACATACAGCAATTGTATTTTTTATTACAAATTCTGTAGCATTTACTTCTTTTAATTTTGCCAAATTGTAAAAAGAGGTAGATATAACGATCAGTGAAAGAACAATACTTGTGTATATACCAGTCTTTAAATTTTTTATTAATAATAAAGGAGCTAAATATAAACAAGCCATCAGTTTTTTATAAAATAACATATTTTTTATTGTATTTATGCTTTCTGTTCTACCTGTTGCTTCTTCTGAATAATATATTCCTATACTATCACCAAAACTATCACTTAAAGTAGCAGCAATAACAGCACTAAAAATGGCTTTTTTCATAGGTAAAGATGCCATCATTCCAATTATAATTCCCATAGTTGTAACCGTACCTTCTGTTAAACCGAAATACATGCCTTGAAGTGAACTTGAATCCATATAATGTATGTAAATATAAAATACTTATAATGTTAAAATAATTAGTATAATCTCATTCTCATACTAGTAACTCTTTTTGAAATATTGTAATAATTAATATTGCCCATAGTCCCATTGATCTCTTTTTTAAATAAAATATTTTTTTCTATTTTTTGAATAGGATAATAATGTTGATTAATATTTTTTATTTGAGTAAGAATTCTTTCATTATGGCTACCATCTAAATTCATCTTGTGTCTAAATTTATAATGTTCATCGTTCCACATCTCTATATATAAATATTTACTTTTATTCAGTATATTTTTACCTCCTTCTAAAACTTCAGATTCATGTCCTTCGACATCTATCTTAGTAAAAAATATATTTTTAATATCAAAATCATCTAATTTTTTACTAACATATGATATATTAGTACTTGAATAACAATTATCATACATAGTTCCGGGTCCTTCATTTCTTTTCATATATAATGTCTGTTGTTTATTTGAAATAATAGAATTAATTACAACTATATTTAATTTATAATAGTTCTTTATTTTTTCAATATAATTACAATGGTTTTTATCTGGTTCAAAACAATATATTGTTATATCCATTCTATTTATTTCTTTCAATCTGCTGGCTAAATATATTGCGGTATCTCCTTTCCACGCACCTACATCTAAAACAGATGCGTTTAAAGGAGCATGTTTAATTATATTATAAATAAAATTATTTTCTAATTTTCCATTTATATCTATTATATTTTTGTTAAAGTATTTTAGATCTGCATTTTTTAGAAATTGATCGTCATGTTTTAAATAATATTTCATTTGTTATAAAGTAATAAAATATTATTATTATTTATCTTTTATCTTTTAATAATCGTAATATTTCTATTTGATTTGTTTTTATTTCTGTTAATAAATCAAATAATTTATCATTATCATTACTTATATTTATATTTTCAAATACTTCATTTTTGTCTTCTTGTATTGTTACTTTTTTGGGTTCTTCCTGCATGTTAAGCCATTTTTGCGCTTGTTCTATTGAAGATTTTTCAGATGATATTTTTTTAACATCTAGATTTCTCTCAGCAATAGTTTTTTCAATAAGTTCGTCCATATTACCAATTGGTTTATCAAGTTCTTTTGAATCAGAAAAGTTTATTTCTTCTGGTGTTTTTAATGTAACTACAGAATTAAATTCTTCTTGGGCCTTTTGAACACTATTATTAAATTCATCTAGTTTTTTTCCACGAATATCTTGACTTGTATATATTTCACGAACAGGTTCATATGTTTTAAATTGTTGTCTACGACTATTTATCTTTTGAACCATTTGATGAAAAAACATTTTATTTTGCTCTATTAAATTTAGTTTTGAATTATCAGAGTAGAGTGAAACTATCAGATTTTCAAAATCTCCTTGTACTAACGGTAACTGTTGTTCATTTAAATTACCAAAAGCACCATTATTTAATAATAAATTCCATAACAATTCTTTATTTTTATTAGTAGTAAATTCTGATGACATTATTTATTATAGTTGGTCAAATTGTATTTAATTATTATTTATTAAAAAATATATAAAATTATATTATCATATTTTAAAAAATGTATAAATCAATTTTTAGCATTGTTAAAAGACTTATACCAAGAGTATCCGAAACAGAATTAATTGCGTTGAGAAGTGGAACTACATCGTTGGATAGACAAATATTTAATGGTAGTGTAAATACACAAATTAATTTTAAATCTCATGAATTAAAATTTGATAATAATAAAATTGATGAACTACTAAAAAAATATAAAGATGATATTGTTTATCCAAATGATAATGATGATGAAATAGTTAAATATCTAGGTAAAAATAAATTTTTTTCTTTTATTATAGATGAAAAATATGAAGGTACTAATTTATCAGTAAAAGAATTATCTTCTATATTAACTAAGATAACATCTGTTAATCCACCATTAGGTGTTGCTACCATGGTTCCAAATTCATTGGGCCCTGGTGAATTATTATTACATTACGGAACTGAAGAACAAAAAAATTATTATTTACCCAAATTAGCAAATGGTGATTTTATTCCTTGTTTTGGATTAACAGGACCACATAATGGATCCGACGCAACTGGAACAATAGATGAAGGTATATTAATTGAAGAAAACGGAAAAAAATATATTGAAGTAACTGTTAATAAAAGATATATTACATTAGCACCTGTTTCCAATCTTATTGGACTCGCGTTTCGTTTAAATGATCCTAATAGTTTATTAGAAAAAGGTCAAGCTGGTGTAACAGTTGCTTTAATTGAAAAAGGCACATGTGGTCTAAAACAAGAAACATACCATAATCCATTAAATACTGGATTCCCAAATGGTACATTAAAGGGTTCACTCAAGATTCCAATTGAAAATGTAATTGGAGGTGAAGAAAATGTTGGAACTGGGTGGAAAATGTTGATGGAATGTCTAGCGGCAGGAAGAGGTATATGTTTACCCGCTACAGCAAATGCTTCATCGAAAGTAGCATGTTTTGGTGTAATTAATTATGCAAAACATAGAACACAATTTAAATTACCTTTAATTAAAATGCAGGGTGTTCAAGAGAAGATATTAAAAATGGTATATAACACATGGTTAATTCAAAGTAGTGTTGCTTTAACAAATGAAATTTTAGATTCGGGAGAGAAACCAGCAGTTTTATCAGCAATAATGAAACAACAAACAACTGATAGAGGGAGGGATGTTTTAAATGACGCAATGGATATTCATGCTGGAAGCTCCATTTGTCTAGGGAAAAATAACTTTTTAGAAAAGTTTTATAGAAATACACCAGTTGGAATCACAGTAGAAGGTAGTAATACATTAACTAGAAATTTAATTATTTTTGGTCAAGGTTTAAATAAAAGTCATCCACATATCTTTCCTATATTAGATAGTATTCTCAATGATGATGTTAATACATTTAAAACAAATTTCAATAATATGATATCTCATGTAGCATGTTTACATTTAAAATCATTAGTTCCTAATTTAAGTAATTGTGTTTATTCTGTATTAGATAAACAAACTATTAATTTTGCTCACCTAAGTAATATAGTAGCTCTAAAAGGAGGAGCAATTAAAGGAGAACAATTTTTATCAGCTAATATGGCTGATATATTTTCTAATTTATATTTGGCTTATTCTGTAAAATGGTTTGAAGAAAATTATAAAACAAGTAGTGTTTTGTCCGAGTATTGTATTAACAAGTTAACAAATGAAAATCAAATGTTATTCAATAAAATTATTGATAATGCTCCACTTATACATAAACCTTTAATATGCCATATGAAAGGAATTGTTAGGTATGATTCCTATACCGCTAATTCCAAAATAGTAAATGAAATAATTAACAATCAAAAAATAATGGATACTTTTAAACAAGATATAGTTATTGAGAATAGTGTATTAGAAGAATTAGATAGATTAAATTCATTAGATAAAAATAGTAACGAATATAAAGAATTATACAATAAGGTAATACAAGTAGGAGAATATAATATTTAAATTTAATAATATTTAGATTTTAAAAATTAATATGTTATATAATTAATAAAACATATTAATGAAAGGATTTTTAACAAGAAAACAACTATGGAGAAGAACAACCAATCATAATTTTTATGAAAATAAAGAAAAGGTCCATAAAAATATGCAAGATAAATGCGTTCATTTTAATTCTTTAGTATCAGTTATTCTTATACCAGAAAGAAAAGAATATCCTATGTTTTTAGGAGAACAATTATGGTATAGTCAAGATGATTATTTTGGATTTATCAAAGATAGAGATAACGAATTATTTAAATCTAAATATCATTTTTTTTTAAAAAAAAATTGATTTATTTGTATTATAATTATAGTTAGTAAATACACTACTATGGATGAGGCTATACACTCAAATGGACGCAAGCTAGAAATTTCTGATTTTATTGATGATGAAATACCAGCAACAAGATATAATACTTATAGACGCGGTGATAAAGTAAATAGTTACAGAAAACAGACAGAATATGGTGATAAAAAATATATTAAGCCATGACGCACAGGAACAAAGAGTCAACAAATCCCTACTAATGGGAATGGGAAGCATAATGGAAAACACAAATAAATATAAGTTAAATTAATACTACATAATATATTTTATTATATGGAATGACGAAACTAATTACACATTATAATGTAGTTAATTTCTGAAGAATATAATTTTACACATTATGTATATTTAACCTTAAATATAACTCATTTAAAAAAAAAATATTTGTATATTACATAAGATGGAACCCCAAAAACCTTATAAATTTCTTAAAAAGGGATCCGGATGTCTAGCATCTAGTAATCACGGTAAAACCAAATACGCTGAGAAAAGAAAACAGCAAATTATTGATGAACAAGAAGAAAGAGAAAGACAATATTATGAAGACGAATATTTTTATGAAAAGAAAGATTGAATAGTTCTATTATTATTTTTGATATTATCACAATATCGAATATATGTATCAAATAATAAATTTTTAATTTCATCATTTCTCAACTTTTCTACTTTTTTCTCAAACTTATCTGGTTCTAATGTTGATCTATAAGTTTCTATTGTATCCTTTAATTTTTTTATTTTAAACATTTTCTTTTTAAATTGTGGTATATCTTCTAATACTAACGCAAATACTTGTTGAACAGGTTTCATAATTTGATTTGTAATATAATGACCATAATCTAATTTTAATTTCTCTGATTTTATGTATTCAGGATGTTCAATTTTGTCACCTTGTAATGCTTTTTTATCATTATTACAAATATAAGCAAATGGTATCCTATCACCATTGCCCGGTTTATTTCCAGGATCTCGTGCTCCCATACGATCAGCTAATACTTTATGAGCAATAGTATCTGGATTTTTGTAAGTTGATCTTAATGATTTAGTAATAATTAATTTTTCTATAGGACATTTTTCATCTATAATATCTTGTAAACTTTGCTTTAAAAATTCTATTGCCTTTGATATATTTTGCTCTTTCATTAATATATCAATGATACCACCATAGACATCCTTTACAATTGGAGCATTATCTCTTCTCTTCAATACAATACCCATACTTTTCCTACTACATTTATTATGATCAAATTCATACAACATTCCAACATATCTCTTTTTTGATAATAAACAGAACGGTAAAAATGTTTTTTCATATTCCAAGTCATGAGGTTTCTTTAGGAATTCTGACGCCAATTCTCCTGCTTCTTGTGCTAACTCAATTGTTATTTCTAATGCCTTTTTATTTTTAATAGGTGTTCCATCTAATTCCGTTAGATAAAAGCAAAAGAATACACTATCTGTATCTCCGTAAATGTATTTAGCATTTGTCCGAACCTTACCATAATTTTTGGTTTCGCAAATGTTATCTCCATATACTTCTTCTATAATTCTTTTAGCATAAGTTAATAATTTTCTACCTGTTGCTGTTGTAGCAGCAGCGACATCTTTTTCATAAAATGTACTAGTTCTAGCACCACATTGACCATACAAAGAATTAGCAGTTAACTTAATTGATAGCTGGCGTTTATCTAAAATATTTTTCATAAAAGGGTCAGTTTCTTTAGCCATCAACTTTTTAGTTGCTTTTCTTGATTTCAATAGTTCTTCCAATACAGAAGGCATGATTGCTTTACTATCTGGATATTGTGCAAAGCGACAAATTTTATACCCTTTTTTAACTTTTATAGCAGCTGATTTTTCAGTTTTTCTAACATATTTAAATGTATCATATGTTACATCTACATATTTATAATTTTCAAGATTATCGTATTTATATTCACCATCTTCATCTACTTCTCCAAGTTCTTCTATTAAATTATTATATAAATCATACTCTTTTGTCCATACTTTACTAGAATGACATAAATTTTCACTAATCATCGATGAAGGATATAGTGAACCATAATCCACGCAAGCAACCGGATCTTCTAGATAAAGATTACATTTTGGATCTAAAACAATAGCACCTTCGTAACCATCATCAAATTCTTTTTTTTCAATTACAGGCATTAAGGTATCATTTTCACTACATTTTTGTGATATGAAACTAGTTAATTTAATTCCTTGTCCTCTCAATACAAGATAACTAATAGGAACACTACAAATTTTTGCCATCTCAATAAAACCGGTAATTACATCTATTTTTTTTAATAGTTCATGGACTAAGTTACAATCCTGAATACAATATTTGGCAATAACAGCTCTATCATTGTCATCACCTTTTGTTTTTTCAAAAATATCTTGAGGGGTTACATCATCTTTTGCCAAACACCATCTAACATTTTTAGTCATATCAGGATTTTCAATACTATTAATAGTAAATTTATTTTTATCGATGCTAACTACCTTAAATTTTGCGCCATCTTTGTAATAATCTACACTATGACTTGATTCTTCAAAATGAATATATGAACCAACTTCCAATCCTGCTAGATTTTTACTTTCTACTATTGTAGTACTATCATCATCATTATGTTCAATTGTTTTTACACCATCTCCAATAAAATAACCAGAAACATAATCTAATTTATATGACGTTAAATTAAAATCTCGTCTGAAATAATTATATAAGTCTATTTGAAGTCTTCCATCCATTTTAATATAATGTAAGTCATGTTGTCCACTTGCGATAACAATACTAGAATTTTCTATAGACGGTCCTCCAGATAAAGGATTTGTATCTAAATTTCCACATACCTTGTCATTATTTCTTGATAACTGTAGAAAATCATAAGCACAATTTGTTTCTAATGCTCGTCTAAACATAAACTCATAATCAAAACCAAATATATTATACCCGATAATAACATCCGGATTTTCTTTTTGAATAATATCTTTCCAGGCTAATAGAAGTTTCTTTTCAGTATCATATGTTTCTATTACGCAATTGGGTGTTTCTTCAGGAGTATTACAACCATTTAATACAACACAATGATTTAAATAGGGTTTTGATTCACCATTTTTAATAAATGTTGATCCAATAAATGTAACCTCGTCCCCTTTTACTTTGGGTAATCCTGAATTATTTAAGATATTATTTAATTCATTAATCTTTTCTTCTCTATTATAAACATCATTTAATAGTAATTCTATAATATGTGTTCCTTCATGAACATTTTTTGTTGATATTTGATAACTATCATCATCATCGTCATCATCATTTCTATAGCTATTAAACAGTTTATCTATATTTCCACCAATATCACTGTTATTTTTTAATGATACTTTTGAATTAACTATTTTTTCTATTATACTTGATAATTTATTTTCATCTATTTGTTTTTTTGTATATATAGTATCAATATCGTTATGATAATCGTATTCAAATGCTGATAATATATATTGTTTTAAATGTGGTCTAATATTATTTTCATTTAAATTATTTTTTTTAATCGCGTCAATAATATTTGTTGCTAATTTTTTATAATTTTTTACTGGTAACGGAAAATCACCATGACTACTACTAGCTTCTATATCAAAACTACAAATTTTATAAGGAACAGATGTTTCCTTATCTGGCAATGATTCAATATAATTATAACGAATATTATATTCGTAAGTACAAGTTGTTTCCTTTACATCATACGCTGTACATTTATTAAGAGGAAATTTTATCCATCCAGATGGACTAATATTCATAGTATGAAAGAATTTTAAAAGAGGTGGAATATTAGCCTCATATATTTGAAGATGTTTGTTGTTTATTTTTAATCCGTCTGTCATTAGCTTTCGTTGATTATCACCATTTCTATCTTTATAATTATAATACCATTGATTTTTTCCTCTATTAAAAGCTCTGAAACTTTTAAATTCTATTTTAAAGAAATTATAATATTTACCTCCATCAAAACCATATAATTTTTTCTTTTTGACAAGTGAAATATTGAAAATAGAATTTTGATAATACTTTCCCATTTTACTTGTTAATTGATTTTTGAATACATGTTTATGTTTTATTGTCCAATCATCCGGAATTTTAACATAAAAGAATGGATGAAAGTCAGAGACTTGTAATGAACAAGTCTCTCCTTGTTCGTTTATGCCAAACATTTGAATTATAAATTCAATATTTGGTTCACTTTTAAATCCCTCATCATCATCATCATCTTCTTCAATATAATCAAATGGATTATAATCAAATAATTTAAATTCTTTGAATATCATTTTTTTTTGATTATAATTATTATATTATATTATAATCAATTTTTAAATAAATATATATTATATAAATGTCTGAAATATTTATATATAGTCAGTCAGAACATCCAGATGAATATCAATATTTTAGTAATGAAATTTTAAAAAATGCTGAGGTTCAATTTTGTAAAAAGCAGATTGGAAAACAATTTATCACAGACACATTAAATGATTGCCATTATTTATTTGTTCATAAATTTGAAGATGACATACGCGGTTTTGCAACTATTTATCATTATAGTGATGATGAAAATAAAACCTATTTATATATTAATCTTATTTGTAATTCAGTTTTTCATTCTATGAAAACACGAGCTAGTGTAGATTTACGACGAATGGGTGGAAAAGCCATTATTGAAAATGTAATTAATTTAGCTAGAGAATTAGGATGTAATTATGTAAAACTTAGTGCTATAGACGAAGTTATTCCTTATTATTATAAATTAGGATTTCGATTTGTAAATGCTAGTTTAGAATCACATATTGAGCCAAAAGCCGCTGGATTAGTAAGTGATTTATATGAGGCTCAAAAAGATGATTTAACACCTGAAATAGAAAGAAACATGAAACAAATAATTACTCGTTATTATCCTGGGTATTTAAAAGAATCAACCCAAAGTATGTTAGCTACAAAAGAAGGATCACGAATAGACACTATGCAAGAACAAGGTATTCCTATGATGTATGATTTAGATATCCGTAGAAGAGGTGGAAAAAAATATAAATCTAGAAAAAGTAAAAAATCACAAAAAAAACGCAAAGGAACTCGTAAATCTCGTAAACGACGCAAAACAAGAAAAAATAAAAAAAATATTCGCCGACGAACTAGTAAAAAATAAATATTTTTAAGGATCAAATAAATTTAATATTTTATTTATAACACTATTCCAGTCAGCAAATTTATCTTGTCGCAATAATATTGTATTTGGATACCATTTGATAAATTTGTCATTTCTTGTCCAACGCCATTCACAACCAAGTGTTAATAGTACATATGTTTTTATGTCCAAATTAGCAGATAAATGAACAAGTGATGTATCTGTTGAAAAAACACCATCCACATTTTTTATAATACTTATTGAATCTTCATAAGAATTCCCTCCATTGTCTAATATATCGCCATAATAGTCAACATTATGTTTTTTTAAAATTTGATGTTCTTTTGAACTAATATCTTTGGTTATTACTAACCAATTAATATTTGGTATTTTAAATAATGGTATAGCAAATGATAATTCTAAACATCTATTTTTTTTTTCATGAGGATTTTTTACATTTCCTTTCCAATTAAAAATAAATGTTTTTTTATTACTTTTTCTTATTTTATCAATTATTTGTAAATGTTTATCTTCACATTTATAATTAATATTTTTAAATAAAGGTGTAAATTGAATATCATTATAACTTATATTTAAATGATTCATTAAGGACATTAAACTACAATGATAATCATATTTTCCGATTAATTGTGATTGTGAATAACCAATTACTCTAATATTTTTAATATTTTTAATAGTTCTAAAACAATCATAAAAAAACCATGTTACATAATCATTAACAAAAAATATTATTTTATTATTACTATATTTTTCACATAATAAAGGTAAAAATCTAGTAAACATAAATTTGTCACCAATTCCTCCTCCATCATAAGTTAATAATGTTTTTCCGTTATCATTTTCTTTAAAAAATGACATATTATTACAATTAATATTTGGCCCTGTTATGTAATTAATGTAATTAATGTAAATATTAGTGTTGTAATTTTTATTATAAAGACAATGTGTAGAATATTGTGACTTACAATATTCCTTTAATTCTAAAGATATAGATAAATCATTTATATTATCCATAATATATTTCAATTTATTACTATTTATTTTATTTTCAATATTAAATATACTAATAATATTATTGTAAGCAAATTGTAGATCTACATAAAAATTATCATATGTTGTATAATTTATAAATTTATCTATTAAAGCACTAAGAATTGTATTTGATTCATTATATAATCCTGTAGTATATAAATTTTTACCTTTATTTAATTTCTCTATATCATCATTCTCAGGAAATATATTTTTTTGTTTATTATAACTCTTTTCTTCTATAATTTCAGAGTTATATTTCAAATTAATTGATTTTTTTAATCTACATCTTTCATCATTAGTTGTATGAATAGATTCAGCAATATTAATATATCTTTCATCAAATTGTTTTTTACTACTTTTATCACGAATCAAATCCTCTAAAACCCAAAGTTTTTTATTAACTTTATGTAAATCATTAAATAAATTATCATTTTTATTTGCCAAAGGATTATCATCTTGTATTGTTTTTAATTCATGATTTATATTTTTTAAAGACTCTTTGTCTATAATTTTACTTGATTTAATTTTTAAAATTGTAATTTTATCTATTACATCACCAAAACCACAACTTATTTTACATTTCATCCTTAATTTTATATATTTAATATATAAAATAAATAATCATTAATTACCCAATGTCCCTATTTGTTGGCAATGAGGACATTTGCAATATCCTTTCCCTCCTCTATATATTTCTTCACAATAAGCATGTAATTCAATATTACATCTAGTACATTGAACAACATCTATTAAATGTATTGGTTCCCAACATATCAAGCATTCAGTTTTGTGTAAAGGGTGATTGTGACTATAGGTAGAGCCCATTATTAAAATTAAATAATATGAATATAATTTTATTCAATTTTATTTTTTTTTTATTTTTTTTTTATTTTTTTTTTATTTTTTTGAGAAATTCAATATTTTGAATCACTGATTCTCCGAAATG
>Ga0115008_10000765_pt1 | contig 24973 bp, 23 predicted proteins | sample FraStrMetagenome_FD_87164 | JGI IMG/M metagenome (GOLD analysis project Ga0115008, IMG submission 87164) | Marine eukaryotic phytoplankton communities from Arctic Ocean - Fram Strait ARC3M Metagenome | ecosystem: Environmental > Aquatic > Marine > Oceanic | place: Fram Strait | collected...
GAAAATTATTGAAGAGAAGTTAAAATTAGAAAATATCATTTTCAAAAAGGAGTTTTAAAAGGAGTTTTCTTTCGAATTTGACAAAAAAGAGTTAAAATTACTAACTCCCTCGAAATTAGTAATGTAATTTCGAGGGAGTTTGGCAGCACCCCTGAGTAGTAGGGGAAGAATAATTTATTTCTATCTCGATCTTCATTATGAAACCCAACAATAAGGGCACTGCACTTGAAGCCTCTACAACTACCAGCACATCACAAGATGGATGCAGTTCTGTGCACTCAGGCAGACCGCACGGACCATCGAATATGATGAAAATGGCACGGATGCCAATTTGGATTATTTTTGCTTCTTTGTTCATATTTTTAAAATCTTGGTTTAATACTGTCTGTAGAAATTGGGCGGCTATGGTCTGCTACGTTGTTGATTGTGCTACTGGTGGAGCTTATGAGAGGATGATGATCGAAATTCATCAATCCGATAGGAGGCGAGCCAAAGACTCAGTGGTTGAAAACTCTATCGGAAGCAGTGTTGAACAAGAAAGAGAATTACGTACACTTTGCCGCTCTTTCATTAATCGTGATTGGCGATTTTTCGTATTGGGGAGCTATTCTTTATTTTCGTTGCAAGAGTATTGGTGGATTAATGTTACCTTTAATGGTGCACTGTTTCTGGATGGGCTTCTTCTTTCTCGTGGGGGCAAATGATTTACACTATGTTGCACACAAGCGTATTTCGAACAATCAGAGTAATCACACGTTCATATATGATATATTAAACAATTTTTTCACTTATATTGTTGAGCCCATGCACGGCTTCATTCCTCTTTTCTGGCTTGGTCATCATGTTAAAATTCATCACAAGGAGTCGAATGGACCTAATGATATTCAGGGGGTTACGTTCTTCGAACGCAAAATTTTATAATTTTATTTGTTTTGTGCCGACATTCCTTTGCAGTGGTATGTACGTGGACCTCTACATCACGTTCGCAATGGAGACACGGCGATGGCTATCCGCATGGTTCTTGCTTGGTGTGTGTCATTGTCAGTCGGTATTTCTTTGACAATGTGGGATAGTACCGCAGGAGTTCTTTTGTTCTGGATTCCGCATCTTACAAGAACACTTATGTTTAATGCATCTAATGAGTATGTTCAACATGCTCTTGTCGGTGGCCGTGATGCTAAGCCCCATGACCCGGCGAACAACTCCTTCGTGTTGTTGAAGCCCATACCCAAACTTAATTTCGCACGCGGACTTCGGTCAATGCCCGATAACGTTGATGAAAGGTGGCATGCTGTTCATCACGCATTTCCTCACGCGGGATTTGATTTACATTTGCCATATCAGATCAATGTTCTAAATTTTTGTTTTCCAGGCTGAACTTGCTCCGAAAGTTAGGTGTAATTTAGTGTTTGACACTGATTTCGTATCCTTCTCAAGAGCAGTAATTCTTCATGACACCAAGAAGCTTGCGCAATGGTGGCGTCCAGGTTATGATTTCGGGAATAGTGAGTACAAAGTCTCCTGTTTTGCGGAAGCTGATAAAAAACTCGATATGAATGGAAGAGAGAAACTCCTAGACTCTTTCTTCTATGCCGCGTATGATCTTGATGATATGGGTGAATGGATTTATGCACCATCATTTCCCTTTAATTTTCCCTTTAATATGATGGATCTTGGACCTATGCAGAAACAAATTGAAAGTCCCTTGAGATAATTATAAGAATAAATAAAATACTTTTATATAATACTTCGAAGTACATATTATTTGTCTATGAATAACGACGTGAGAACTTTCGTTTGCGTGAGGGATTATTGCAAATTTTTATATGGCTAACGACCATGACATTTTCATCGTTGCGTTGGTGCTTTTAAATGGTGAGTTAAATCTATGAGTTGAGGCAAGGCAAGATGTGAAGATAATGCGCCTTTGTTGGAATTGTTTGAAGTAATTTTCAAGTTCTGTGTTTTCGTAAAATGTTTGCACCGTAACCGCCCACCCGCTCAAGCGGACACCGGACACACATATGAAAAGTGCGAGATACTGATGCTTCCAGTGTCACAGAACGCCTACTTTTTGTAAAACTGAAAAAAAGTGTGTTTAATATAGGACTCGTTATTGACAATCTCAAATAGTGGACAGTTGAAAACAATGCCTTTGCATAAGTTATGATAATGATGACAAGGGTAATTAGTGATCAGATTTGTTCTTTCTCATTTCCTTTCAATGCAAGTGTGGTATGAATTTACTGTTGCGTGTGGTTATTTGAAAAATGCTCGATACGCATGCTAACGATAGCGATAATGTGCTTGGGTCGGGAATCGAATGTAAGTTTCTTTGTTGGAAATGTCCTTGCTACCAAGAAAGATCGGCGATCGGTGATCTTCTGTGATTGGTGTCATCGGTCATCAGTGTCATCGTCATCGGTGTGTAGGTCGGAGGCCGGGCCGGTAGTCTCAAAAAAAGAAAAAAAAATATTCGGAACCGTCGTTCCTAAGAGTAAAACAAAACGATATATATACAAAAAATACGCCATTCCTAGCGTCTTTGCACAGGTGACATCACGTACACTTATGAGGTTTATACCGAGGTTACGTAATTGCTGATTGCAAACTTACTTAGCATTACTGGATTATTGTGAAAACGATTACGCCGAATATTTGACACCCCTTGTGGGCCTTCTTTTGCCATTAAATGACATGTGAAGTTTCTTTCGTATGAATTTTAAACATGCAAACATGCCTACTAAACTACCGGTAGCATCATTTCTGAATATTGAAAAAGTGAATTTAATCTGAAGTATCTTGTATGGTCTGTCAAGTGACATCAAATCACCTTGCAGCTTTAACTTAAAATGAACACTCATATTCGTACGATTGATCGAACTCAATATCCGACGCCTATACTAGCTTTAAACGGGATCTCAAATCTCAATTAAAATAAAAGGATTTCTGAATTAATATTGTTTTCCACTTCAAGCTTTACGCCTCGACTATGGCGGGGGTGAAGAAGTCATTGATGGTATCGCAATAAAAGTCGGGCGCAATTTCATTTTCTTCACCTAACAATTTTTCTTCGCTGGTGACACCACTCAAGACTAACACACTTTTAAGCCCGTTGTTCTGTCCGAAAAGAACATCTGTGTCTAAACGATCACCGACCATACAAATTCTAGATCTATCGATGTTATACTTTTCAACGATGTAATCAATCATAAGAGGACCAGGTTTTCCCACCACTAGAGGTTCCTTACCAGTGCATCCCTTAATAGCACCAACCATTGATCCATTCCCTGCCCATTCTTGTGCGTCAGTGAGATGAGTTACAGCGTCGAGGTTTGTAGCGATGAATTCACATCCAGGGTTTTCGTTGATACATAGCTGAGCTGTCTGTATTTTGTGGTAATTCACATTTCTATCGAAACCTACTACTACGGCAGCTACGTCATGGTCATGTTCTACCTTACCACCCGGACCCATATCTGGAACCTTGCCTGAGATCAAAATATACAAGCATACAATCGGCTACTGATTCGAAAAACAAAATGGACTGACGGAGAAATTACTCACCGTTGTCGTCAGGTCCACCAATATATGACACGTCAATTAGATCAAGTTCCTCGCAGATTCCAACTTCACCTGGACGAAAATATTCCAATATAAAACTATGTAGTCACGCAATCAGTCACCATAAACAATAGCAAAAACTCTCTTACCAATAATGTACACCTTTTTACCAGTGTCCTTAAATTTTGTTTGCTCAAAGTAAGCGGCAGCAGCGAAACTACTACTGAAGATTTCTTCTGCCTCAACATTTAAGCCAAGACCATCAAATTTCTTTTTATAACCAGCTCTACTTTTCGTACTGTTATTCGTAACGAAGAACATTTTCTTGCCAGCCGCACGAAGCTTGTCCAACGTATCCGGAATCCCATCAATTAAGCTATCACCACGCCAAATAACTCCATCACAATCAAAAATAAAAACGTCAGTTTTATCCATTAATTCCGATGATGGGTCGCTGAGACGTTCAACACTGGCCATTCTCAAAGAGGAATCGGAAGCAGTAGCCAAAGCCCGAGGAACGAAGGCAGCTGTAGAAGCCTTTGGAGCAAAAGCATTGGCAGAACGTGCACCTAAGTTAAGAGCAGCAAGAGCAACTGTGGACCACTTCATGATTTACTTCAATGAACCCGAAAATTGAAAATTGTTGGACAATGGTAAAACCTTATTTTTCTTTGTAGTCGTCGTGAACGTAGTTGGAATGCTTATCTTGATTTTCACCTTTGTCAGCTCCTTTGTCCTTTTCCTTTCTTTCTTACAGCCGACGTGTTCGACGTCAGGTTTTTCGTTGTTCGCCCTTAGTGGCTAAACTGGCTTCTAGACGTTACTTTCATATTCCCCTTAAAATTCACGTGGAAGCTTTACTTTTCTCGTGACGTCAACAAACTCTTACTGGGATCTCGTATCTCGTACTCATCAGAGCAAGCAGGATTTCCTCTCGCGCACCCGTGTAAAGTCAAAAAGCAATATCGAGAGGGTGTAGAGTGTTTGATGAACAATCATACTCATCTCTCTAAATTTGAAAAATAGAGCGTTCCATACATCGAGCATTGGAACTGAGAGCCGACGGTTTGACGAAAGAAATTGTTTGGTGTTGAAATTAGAAAAACATTCAAAAACAAAATATGTTTCGATCCTACAGTTTGTTGTACATTGGATTCCTCTTTCATGGAGTAAAGGGATTCATTCCGACACCACCAACAACAACGACGACGGCGTGGACTCGAACGGACTGGAGAAGTGGAGAAGGCAGTATTGATCTCCGTGTATCGAATTCAGCCGATTCCACAAGTAGTGATGCCATTAGTGTAGAATTGAAAGAGGGGAAGAAACCCAGTGGAGAATGGGAATTGGATTGTTATTCTCGTCCGGTGGTGGTGAATGGTAAAAAGTTATGGGAAGTGTTGATTACAGATGCGTCCGGATCGTTTCGTATTTGTGAAAGTTTGCCGTCGAACCGTGTCAATTCTCGTGAGTTACGACGTGTTGTAGAAAGTGCGATTGAGGAGTGTGAGTTGTCCGGGGGTGCCATGAAACGTCCTTCAACTATTCGATTTTTCCGTGGTGCTATGTTTAATATGATTAATATTGCTTTGTCGGAGGTAGATGTCGTTGCAAAGCCTAGTAGGGCAACTTATTCCTTAGCTCAGTGGTTGGAAGAGCGGGAACGTAATGTATATCCTCAGATGGAAGGATACCGTGCAACAATGGCTTCATCGGGCTCTGATATAACTGGGTCGTCATTTTTAGATATTCGAACGCCAGTTAAATTACCCGACGCTCTCCGTGGTGAGAAGTATGCATTCGTATCACTGCCTTTGGCCGAATTTCAAGAAGGTGGCGGAGTTACAGATGAGAATATTGGAGTTGGCCGCTTATGTCCGATTGACGACGACATGCCTGGAGATGCATTTGTTCAGGGTATTGTGATTATGACTTCTCGTGCCAAAGCACTCGCCAGTTGGCTTGGAGGAACAGAGGTGGCGAGTCTTAAATGCGATTTAAGACGCAGGAATCTAACAATGGAAGCAGATATTAGTACGCAATTTCTCATGGCGAAGCTCAATGACGAACAAAGAAACGAAGGAAGAACATTTGAGGAGGGTAAAGAGCAATTGAGAGGGTTGCATTTTGTTTGCGTACAGAAAGACGAAGATGACGATGAGCCAGCAGGTTTCTGGCTTCTTCGTGAAATGAAAGGGATGTAAACTAAAGAAATCTCAAATCAGCTTCTTGCGTATTTTTCCTTTGCTTCAGTCACGTTAATATAATTTCTCTCATTGTAACTAAACTGAGAAATTGTTTGAAGACAGAATACATCGCCTTTGAATAATCGTGTTCGGATTTCGGCATCTTTTCATCTCTCCATTCTTCAAACCTTGACCTTGTTTGTACAATTTATCAGAATTGTTTCAATGAAAAGAGAAGACCGAAAAATTCTGATGTAATCAGGAACTGTTCTAATCCAAGAGGATATTAATTTAGAAATATTAATGTCATAGTAAACGTCTACATTACAACTCTGATATAATTTATTTCGCCGTTTTGCATCTCTTTCGCACAAACAAATTTCTTTTTATTTCTCATCCTCAAAGGTGTTAAGAGGCCAAGAATAATACATCTTGAACACAACTCTCTAAATTGCAAGTTTCGATTTTGATTTGCCCCCTGTCTTTACGTATGTTCGGTAAAAAGAAAGTCAGGATGAAACACTTGTCCTTCGTTGAGGATCTACATTCACTACATCTGACCTAGAGAGGATTCTAGGATCCGACCTGAAATAAATTTCCGTTCAACAAATGATTTGTTTTGTAATTCATAATTTTACAAAAGTGCTAGATGGCATTCTTCTCTTTTCTGGAACTATCCCAATACAATCTGATCGACTAAAATATACTAATGGCCAATCATGTCCAAAGATATTTTCTGGACGTAAACTAGTGACATCGATGCATACACATCGAGACAAAGGCGTGTTTGTGGACGGGACTGGATCATCCTTTCAAAAGATTACAATAAGGCCACGATGGAAGTTTCAGCTAGGGTATCCCAAACTTACCGTATTTAAAAATTGTTGTGCATAATTTGCCGAAGCGCCAAACATTTTATTCCCGTAATTGTAACCTAGCACACCTCTCTGACTAAATGGATCTAATAGAGTTAGTTGTGCGAATAGCTTATTGTTTCCTTTATTCATTTCTTCCTTTAATTTTGTGACAAACGAATCAGCAGCAAAAGCTCCAACTGAAATACCAATAACATGCACATTTTTCAAATTGCTAGGAGAAATGTTCGCTTTCGACCTTTGGATTAATTCAGAAGCTACACATCTACCAAGTCGCTGACCATTGAAAGAAGCCTGCAAAAGATCTTTAGATAAATCCGACCAATCAATCATGGCAACGAAAGAATTATCTTTCCTGCCTGCCTTTAGCCTCGACATGAGCTCATCCGTGTACAAATCTTGTCCTCCAGCGCCATGAAAAACTATCGTTACATCATCAATCAACTCCCAATTCTTAGGCAAATCTTCACTAAATACACTCTTTGCTTCATCTATCGATGGTCCAAATCTCGCATATACTTCACCTGCGAGTGGCAGAGCCAATGAAGTGCCAGCAATCCACTGAACAACAGAACGTCGAGACAATGCTGCCAATGTTGGCATCAGAGTGGATGCGTTCTCTGGCAAGATCAATGCTAATAATGTTAATCCTGTGCGTTTCATGTTGATCATCTTCGGCATCGCAACCGCTTCGGCTCTGGGAAGAAAATAGGTGAGAGGTGAGATGGGGGGAGAGAGCGAAAAGGGGAAGAAGGAAAAGAAAACGAAAACGTGAAACAAAAACGTGAAACTAAAAGTAGACTTCGAGTTTCGAGTTTCGAGCTTCGAGCTTCGAGCTTTGACCTTTGAGTTAAGCGTACGTCTGATTCCGGGACTCATTCGCTACATCTTCTAGGGATCCTCCAGGTTTCAATTTTATGTTTCGTAGCCCGAGGTACGGCTCCGGCCCGCTATTGGGTGAGGTGAGAGGTGAGATCGATATTCACACGTCTACTCTCTCTAGAGTAAATGATGAAAACAGCAGCCACGACATACACAATAGCTACTTTGATCGTTCATGCATGTATAAGTATCCTCAATAAGACCAACAACTAATTGATCGACCTTTTCTCCTCGTTGAACCTCTACGCGCTATTAACGGGATTAGATTTATTATTTGCTACATAAGAAGGATAACATTTCTTAAATCGCTTGATTAGTAAACGAACAACTCTACTTTACAAGACATATTCTTGAAAAACTTTCTTATGATGAAATATTTTCAACTTCGACATGTACTTCGCGTCTCTTCCCTTCCTTTCTAACACCTGTACCTGATCTGTGTAATGATTCCTGATAAATATTTGTCACTTGTAGAATGCTATCTTCATCTGTCTTATTCTGATACATGTCGTAACAAGCGAATATTCTTGAAATTACCCATACGAACGCCCAAACAAGTGTTATGAAGAGAGGCAACTCCTTTGCTATATTTTCACCATAGTGATCGTTATATGTCTCCAATCCAAAATACATAACGAAAGCGCACGAGATTAACAAGGTATAGCGGGAAATATATAGAAAGAGATGCCACATGCTTGTTTCAGTTCTAACAGGTTTGTCCACATTTTTCTGAACTTCATCTGATTCATTTTCTTGTAAATTTCGCTTATTGATGTTTCGAGCAACAACAATTTCCAATGCTATATGAAACATGTAGAAAACGAATACCACCAATCCCGAAATTGGATGAGTACCTTCAAAATGATCCATCCCTTCTTCGTTGACAGTGTGGTGAGCAATGCCAATTGCAATAGTTGTGCATAGAAAACATAAGAAGTTGAGATTGGACGAAACCCTCCAGAACTTCATTTGGGCAGCTATGAGAGCCAAAGGTGCCGCCCCACACCACGCTATTGCCATCAGTAAACCGTGTAATTTCCAATTTGCCTTATGATCAGACAAACCCTGTTGAGCCACATTGCATCCGGCGCTTAAATCCAGGTAAAATACACCGTAATCTGGATGCCAATTCAGATCATTGTTTACGCCTATTGCCCACAAAAAAGTATTCTCTCCCACTGGGAGTATAGGCACCTCTCCAACCTCTACAAGTTTCTTAACGAACGATAAGGTGGTCCCGCTGTCATCTTGAGATATATGCGAACCCTCCAAAAGCGTTTGTTGACTATCATCCATTAAATAGGTTCCATCAAGAAAATAATTAACCATGTGATGTTTTCCTGGATTGGAGTACGCGTTTGGTAATTCAGGTAAGCCGACAATAGCTTCACTACCAACCATTCGTCCGCGTCTATCAGGAGCAACAGCCCAAGATACATATGCTTTCTTGCTCGTGTGAATCCTCGCAACCATATATTCAGAATCAGCAGTTGTTGAATTCCAATAAAATGTCACTTCATTCGATAAGGAGTACATGAACTCATATTCATCAACGTCACTAACACACGTTGTTGTTGATACTACATCGGAGGTGGGTGAGAGCGATGGTACTTGAGAAGTGGTTGGTGAACTCGATGGAGATGCAACAGGACTTTCAGGGGCTTGAAAATTGATTTGAAAATTGGTATAATAAAAGCTGGGATTGCCTGGCCACGTAATCATTATATTTATCTCAAGATTGACGTCGGCTTCTTCTACCATAAACAGCTGAGCATTTACTTCCTGTAATGGTGTTATAAATGACTGCGTAACAGCACTGATACCCTCGTCACAGTTGACAGGGCGACCATAAGAGTCCCATGATGTTCCACCTTTAGTATCTGCGTCACCGGGTACTGGTCTTAGAGCACCACTAGCATCATGGCCAGACGACGACGAGGCTCTTAGGTAGTGTCCAATTGCATTTTCACCCTCAGGTAGACGAACGGTTACCGTATGAGGGACTGCAGCATCTAAAATATTTACTTCGTTTTCAAGAAGTGGCTCGGTACTGTTGTCAATAAAGACCTCAATATTCTGTTTCGGAAACAAAAATGTCAATTTCTCTGGCAAAAACACCTCTCTAAAATACTCAAATTCACAACCAAAATATTACCTTTACGGATAACAAACCACCACTCTGACCTGAATGAGTTGAACCTGGAATATCCTCTCCCGTATGACAAGTCAAAGACCCTTCATACGTGCCTGATACTTTAGTGACGAAAATGCACAAAGCAAGAAAAGAAACCCTTTCGAAAAACATGATACTAATTCAACTTCCAACTTTAATATGATAATACTTTGCGATACACACGTGCAAAACTTTTTGTGAAGGGCACAAAAAGAAACCAGCTCATTTCCTGTTCGGACATATTCATAGCTATTCTTTCATTGTTTTAGAGGTGGATGTGGTAGGTGGTAAACATTTGTCCCGTACTGTCATGGTGTGTTCCAGCTCGTTCTTCCCAGTTCCTGCCGTTTCTAAGTTGGCCTCCATCTTTCGAAGCAGCACTATGTACTTTTATTGACTACACTTCGGTACTTCGGTACTTCGGTAAAACCACTGTGTTTCAACATCCAGTTTTCGCACGATGAGTACTTGCCATAAGCCTTGATAAGAGCATATCTGCAGCAGTAAGATTATTCCGAGATATTTTTTCTCTGTCAACTTCTTTATTTACATCGAATGTAAACAGAGATTTCAGATTTCACTGCCATTTCTGATTTGTATGTTCGCTTCTTATCACAAAACCGTTACAAGCGTAGAGTACAGTTTTGAAAAAAGTTACGAATTTATTTTTTCGTTGTTCCCTTGTCTGATCCCATTTTTGTGAGCGGCGCGCTGTGCCAAATCCTCTTCGCTTTTTTTTTTAAACTGTATGCTTTTATTTTATTAACTTCTACTCTTGTGTGGGAAAACCGCTCATTTCAGAGTATCGTGTAATTCGAAGTACCTTTGAGAAACACTCGGTGTGTTGGAATCTCTGAAAACAATCAAGTGAATGGAAGCTAAGCTTTTGCTGTTCTGGACCCGTTGTCATCAACTGATTATCTTAACACTGAAATGGTGGAAAACTTAACATACAAAATTACATAGCAATTTTAGCGAAATCTTTAGAACAAGATGATGATCACACATTTCAGCATTGTCAGTGATTCCAAACTTTATATGGATAACACGTCATTCATCTTCATGTGTGCTCGTCAACTATATGTAGGTGATCTTTATCTTCTTTCCGTCCTTATTTACTAAAGAATTCAAATCTCCTTCACTATCTCTCTTAGATAACTCAATGTCCTCGTGTAAAGAATAATCACCATCGCTGTCAGATTGACTTATTGACTTGAAACCGCCTCCTCTTGACATTTTATTCTCGTCCTCGGGAATGACCACTCGTCTCATGAAATACCAAGCTACTCCTGCAACACAAACGATTGTTGAAGCAGTCAAAAATCCGACCACGGTTGATAATAATGGATCTTGTGCTACACTTTGAACTGCATGTCCCTCAGTCTTTGACCGACTTTCTCTCATTTCATCAGTATTTTCAGGATGGCCGTTCTTCATAACACATTTAGAGGCGAATACGCTTGCCTTTGTTGTTCCATTTTCGGATAGTAAAAGATTCAAAATCAAATCCATAAAGTTCGAGTAACCTTCGTCCGACACCAAATTTGTATCAAGGTAATCACTACCAAACAGATCCAATCGTTTGGCACTCTCCTCAGCTGGAAGATACGAGTGAACAAATCCATCAACATAGACTAACAAGTCATTCTGTCCAGTTCCAAAGATGTAATTCCAAGCATCCAAGCTTTTAGTGTCCTGTACAACCGGTATTTCCGGAGCAACACTTTCTATTTTCCCCTGCCAGGAATCTTCACTTAATTCTTCTTCACTACATTGTTCTTCATCCTCCGGCCGCCTAGCACATTCCATCGGTAGCATGTTGTTAAATGCAACACCTGCGACAGTGTGTTCCCCCAAAGCCTCATTTAATTCTTGCACCACTGCCTGAAGAGACTCGCTCAGACGGACGCTTACCTCACGGTCGGCGTAGTAAAACCCCGCAACTACAACCCGATACTGATCCGTGGGATATAAATCGACCAGACTCATCGTCGGGTGCGTGCTTTCACCACTACGATATATTTCAAATTTATTTGTCGGCATCGGGGTACATGCCGAGGTCCCTGAAAGAGTTGGAAGATTCATACCGCGTGTGCTTCGTGCTGCCAAAAGCGATAGAAGCATCAGTAGGGTTATTGAAACATTATCGTTGGACTGAGTACGACTCCTGATCCTTCTCATTGTTTTAATGATGTTATTAATTATAAAGGTGGTAATGTTAAAGACCGAAAAAAAGAACGCTAACTTATGAGGAATATAAATGAGTAAAGTAAGAAGAAAATTCTGCGTTAAGTAGGACTTGTAACTTGTTAGTCGCTCTCTTATTCTTTCGTGAGAGAGAAACAAGATTGGTTGACGGGCCTCTTGCAACCTTCCAGGTCCTGAAAGTGTCCACAAAGGTGAAAAGGGCTTGATTGATTATCTCAAAATGAGGTAGAAGAAAGGTATTCGACAATGCAATATTTCATATGTAGGTATTGATCTGAGGTGAAATTAAAATTTAAAATTTTGAAGTTTCGTAAATCTACGCTACGATTCAAATGTGTCTCATAAGTTTACAAGAGAGAAAGAATGGAGTTTCGTGTTATGCAACTTTTGGTACATTTTTACCGATTACGTATTTTTGGTTGAAACTTGAAACTTGAAACTTGCCCACGTGTGTGCAAACATGTTCCAGACAATATTTTGAAAAGTCGTAAATCGTAAAGCTAACGTAGTTCTTGCGAGTATCGAACTAAAGACAAGAAACGACACGGACGCGAAGATGACGGGGCCAGTTAAAAACCACCTCATATATCATCTCAACTTTGCTCCATCCATGGTCGTATCTATCATTACTTAAGCCTTTTACTCGCTACTCCTATCATTCTTGATGATACAAACTTTCCTCAAGTGATCATACTCGATTTATCTAATTTTTGGACACATCGAGTTTCATTTAACATCTTGATTGAAACCATTTTTAACAGGCCTTAAGTTTCGTTGTCAGTTGCTAACACAGAATAATATGCGTTCCATAACTTTTTTGTTACTCGCTGTGCCTTTCAGTGAAGCCTTATCTGGCTCAAAAATGAGCGTAGCAATTCCGTTTTTAGAGAGACCCAAGGTCCTGGATCAGGTGTGTTTAAATGCGATTTTTGAAGTCACCTCGCCTTTTCTCTTCGTTTTCTTGCATTAACGAGTGAAAAGAAAATATTCTTGCGTGAAGACTATTCCCCACTTAGAAAAGGTCCCTTATCACTTATTTCATGCACTCTTTCAGGTATCTCTAGCAGGTGACGTTGGCTTTGATCCGTTGAATCTAGCCGGGAATGTTGAAAATTTGCTGTCTATGAGGGAGGCAGAAATCAAGCACGCGCGGCTCGCGATGTTGGCTGCTGCGGGTTGGCCGTTGTCTGAATTATTAGATCGAAAAATTGCGAGTGCATTAAACTTAGCACCTGTTTTGGATGCTGCAGATCGCGCTCCTTCTCTGCTAAATGGTGGCCTCGAAAAGATTAGTCCTCTATGGTGGGGTTTTTGTATCGGTCTTACCGCGGCCATTGACTTGTACGGAGTTCGGAGAGCTAGATTCGCCCCTGACTATCTTCCAGGAGATTTGGGATTTGATCCGTTTGGATTTTACCCAAGTGAAGAAAATATTAAGGGAAGAGAGGCAATGCAGTTGGCGGAAATAAAACATGGAAGGTTAGCGATGATTGCTGTGACTGGCTATGGAATCCAGGAAGGGGTTTTGAAAGAGGGAGTAATCGATGAAACTCCTTTCTTTTTCACTCCAATAACAAAAACTTTAGAAGGATATATCGAGCAATATTTGCAATAATGGCTCTGCTTCATTGCGGATAAAATAATAGGCTATCGTTCAGAAGAGCCGCACGATGGACATAAATATTAATAATTTATTTTTAACAACCAAACCTCTGCTTAGTGTCAGACGAAGTCATAGGAGAAAACTAAACGATTAGTGATCAACAAACTAATTACCTGATTTTATTTCTTTTGTTTTTTATTCCTCTCTTTCATTACCGTCGTCGACATCAAACGAAGGCATAATTGGTTTATAACCAGACTCAGCATATTTGTGGATCACCCTTGAAAACGTAACTGGACGATTTTGATTTCCATTTGTTGATGGTGCATTCACCTGAGTTTTCCGGTGCAAGTATGAATGAAGTTCACTTCTGCTTATCCCATCGCTATCATTATCTTCCTTTCCTACCAAGTTCAGCAGCCACTTCTTCCCTGGTTCTGTCTGAAAGAACTCCTCAGAATTTCGTTTCAAAGCATCGTACCGTTCTTTATAGCTACAAAATTCATCGTAACTCATGCGATACTTCCCGGATTCTGAGTTTCCATCGTCATTAAAGCAATCAGGAAATCCATCTTCGTCCCATTTAATACCTCCAGCGACCATTTGACATGCTACCCTCGAAGCACGATTCATCGGACAAACTGCCGATCTGCGATTGCTCATCGAAAAGGCAGAGACACGATCGATCGAACGTGCGCTCCAACAGATCACAACTAATAATAAGATATAACCTCCCATGATATTTACAAAACTTCGAGACTTTAACTTGGAACGGTGAAGAGGCAGGATGCAACTCTAAAGAAGATGGTCGGCGAATAGCACAACAGCATTGTAGCCAAAGCCAAGCGGATTGCTGCTACCAAAGAATTTCAAAAAATCTTTGGGTGGCATCGCGAAGCGTCACGCATCGCGCAATGTGTTCTCAAGCAAAGTTGTGTGATCCCGTTTCCCGTTTCCTCTGCAACAGCTGCAAGTTACGGATTCGTATTCAGCTAAACCGTTAATAAATTGAGAACAAAAAGTTGTAACGTCGATGAAATGTGTCAAATGATGATGTATGGTCACTATTCACTATGGTAACTGTTCACTGCCTCCTATGAAGAGCGCCAACAAAGAGAAGAATGAATGAAGTCGTAGAGGAAGAATAGAATAGCAGGATCCATTCATCTCAATAACAAAGCATGCATGGAAGAAACAGCCTTTGTAATCATTGCACATATTTACCGGTATAAAGTACAAACACAAATTTGAAAAGCTATTTGAAATATGAATGTTACATGATGCGAAGTCTCAAATTCAGCGTTGAACGTGAATATGAATACATGTACATGTACAGTGAATCTTCATGAACAATCGTAGATTCAGATTCCTCCAATGCCAAAATGAATGATGAATGTTCAATATATTCAATATTCGATGCAAATGGGATGTGTACATATATACACACATTAGGGCGTTTTGACATGGAATTTTAAGGAGAGGTGAGCGAGAGGATGAATCGTAGCACTCAGCTTCATGAATCTCTAAAGACACACCTCCTTCATGTATACATCATGTGGGTATGTACATATTATGTACTTCAGTATATGTCAATACTCTCTCAATACATAGTGATGCTCACAATTATCACACTTTTTTGGATGTGAATGTACAGCATATATACTGAACATTCATCCAACCTCATCGAAACAGTCCGTAAAAATCTTCTATCATGCATTCTTCCAACGTCGGGAACAAGTTGATCGATGGTAAGGATGAGTCCTTTCCACGGCATAAAGAACAGAAATATACGGAGCATTCGAATACGTCAGGTGCGTCGTTGGTAGTAACTTCGGATCACGCAGCACTTTCCCAGTCGTCGTCGCCGGATGTTCTTTCTTTTCCTTATACTGCATCGTTATCAGTTCCAGCTTCCGCTTCGACAGGGGAATTCTTTAGTCATCCGTTTGGATATGAATCGTTTGTTAAGGGCGATGATTTTCCAATGGATGCATTGACAAATTATGATCGGAGTGGTGGATGCATTCCGTCCTTGCCTACCAGTGACGCTTCTGTGAAACTGTTTCAAACCACGCTTCTCGCTCAGTCGAGCGATGTTGACTATTTATCGCCAATTCATTGCCTCATTCGACGTAACATCGAAGTTTTCGTTGCAACCGAGCAGAATATTGCAGAACCCGCTCCCGGAAGGAAGAAGAAGATTCATGTTGGGCACGTTGGATTGAGGTGTATACATTGTGGTGTACAACCTCCGAATCACCGTGCCAAACGTGCCGTTGTATTCCCTAGTAGTATCGGGAGAATATATTCACAAGTGTCCGATATGAAAGCCGATCATTTTGAGCTGTGTCGGTATACGCCGAACAGTCTCAAGGAAGAACTCCAACGTTTAAAAGGCGATAGAAATCGAAGTCCTCAGGTTCCACCGGTTGCGCTGGAGCAACGAAAGAAGCGGAAGGATTCTAAGTCGACATCAAGGGTTAAGTTTTGTATGAGCAAGTATTACAAAGAAAGCGCTATACGGATGGGAATGATGGATGACACAAATGGTGGAGTTATAATGCAAACATTCACTGCTGCAATGCTTAACGTGAAATCAGTATCATCGTCTTCGGACCAGAGTCAGACCCAGCCGGATAAACTCAATTATTGCGCGAATATCTTTTCATCAGTTTCTGCCATTGACAAGTTTGATGTAAGAATATTATTTTATATCATTTATACCCAATTCAATTAACAGCTGACCCTCATCTTTGCGATTTTTCTCTATGCAGACCTCTCTGTCTAACTTTATGATTCATAATGATATTCATAGTTCGTCAAAGGTTCGAAGTTTGCCCATTTCATCTCCTAAACCTCCAGCACATACTGGATCTGTACTAGATTCTTCGGCGGTTGACTTGCAGCCGGACTGCTCTCCAGCTAAATGTTCGCGTGCACAGGTTCATGAAGCATTGACCAGTGTTAATACAGAAAAAAATCAGAATCTTAGTTTTTTGTTAGCTACACCTAGTGATTCGAAATGCCTCAACGAGCTTCATTGCTTTGTACGAAAGAATATTGAAGCGTTTTTGGCAAGTGAAGATGACATGAGACAGCCTCAGCCTGGAAGACGTACACCCATTACCCTTGGACAAGTTGGCTTACGATGTATTCATTGCAAGGCCTTGCCATCGAAAGAACGAGTAAAACGAGCCGTATGTTACCCTTCTACAGTTGAAGGAATATACCACAGTGTATGTAATATGAAATTTGATCACTTTTCAATTTGTAAAGCGATTTCAGGAGAATCAAAAAAGGAATATCGAAGGTTGACCGCTGACTCGTCAAGAAAAAGTAGTGGTTCCACGCGGGGAATAGGTTTGACATCACAGTATTATTTAAAAACGGCAAGAGAGAAAGGACTTGTGGATTCCGATAATGGGATTCGTCTCCGTCGTACTGTGGATGTGAAAAGGTTTGAAGATAAAAATGACAGTCAGGTAGTTGGTATCAAACGTTTGTTGACATTAGCTGTTGCCGCATCTACTCATCATCCAAGGGCTGTTCAACACGCAGGTATGAATAATCACGAACAAAATGCTTCGAATAGGGCCAACTGCAGAATAAGTTACCATCGTCCCCAGGTCCTTGTAAACCATGTGAACTATAATTTATGGAGTACTTCATCGTCGACCAAGACCATTCCAAGTTCCACGCAAAATCTCTTTTTAACCACTCCAGGCATAGATCTTCCTAAGTTTAAGAGACTTAAACAAGTATAACGTACATAAAAATAAGGATACATATGACACTTTTTGTAAATATTTAGTACACGTCAATCATCATAGACTCGTATCGTCCATTCTACAGAAAGTTTAAACGGGAAAATATCGCGTCGGTGGATGGGTACCATTTTGTTTTGCCAAGTCAAAGTAATCCCGTTGCCCTTACACATTCTGATAACTGCTCGTAGGTCAAGTTTTGCAGGTAGTCGCTGATATTTATTACCACCCTCCAATAATCGACCAAACGTGATGAAGTTATTTTCATATCGTTCATTCAAAGATTGATGAGAAAACGAAGAATTTCGAAACGTCAATAACGTCTTTTTGGCAACTAAAGACGAGATAATGGCGGCAATTCGCTTTTTTCTAGTTTTGAGTTCGCGGAGATGCGAGAGTGTCTCAAAAAGTACTCAAGTAAAATAAAATTAACGAGAGTACGAACACGTATGACAATAATTACATCGAAGGGAAAGAGATAGACGGTCGGTGTGCCCTTCAAGGTGCCGTCGACCTACGGTTTTTTATGCCTTGACAAAATATTACCTGAGATAACATACTCTTGTTACCTACCAAGACGGATTCCTTTTATAGGTGTCAAATAGAAATTTTCCAATGTAAACCATAAAATATCACGCAAATGAAGAATCTTTATCTATATTACTTTTTTCGTTCTTTAATCTGTAAAATACATATTTTTCTCCATATATTTCTCAATGTCTTTGTACCTAGAGCATATTATCACCCTTCTCCCTTTTCGCCTTTGGAAGTTCGACATAATCTACAAAATTGTTAGGTATGGTAACAGTTCTTCCTTTTTTGTTGATGGAAGTATCCATCGCATCCCTTCCCATCAATTTGCCTTCAATTCTTCGATTTGATCCTAAGGGATCGATCGTCTGTACAATAACATCAAATCCTTTGAACGCATCAAATTGCTTTTGGGTTTCTAGAATATTAGACACACCGGGGCTAGTGACGAGAATCTCATGTCTAGACAAAACATCTAAATCGTCTTCGTCCTCTGCTTTTTGGAGAGCTTCAATGATTGTACCAGCAGTAACACTCACACCTTCTGAATCAACTTGCTTAGCGTCTTCAGTAATTATAGCTTCTCGCTCTTCTCGCATGTAAGGATACGCATCTTCACGCTTTTGACGTTCGACCAGATAGTCGTCAAGCTTTTTCTTTACTTTGGAAGTGTCACTCAACGTAATCGTACATTTTGCCATATCCCAAGTAACATCATCAATCACGGCGCCAATGGAATCAGCAGCTTCGTAGATAACCTTCTCACCTTGAATTCTCCACGGCGCATCCATCGGATCATCACATCCGTCCGTATCACCTCGTCTCCATGGTTTGTCAGGATTATCAGGTAATTCTCTGTAGTGCAATCCTTCCAACGAATCTACATCTACAATTTCCATGGGTGTCTCCTCTTCCCCTTCCTCCTCAATGAAAGCTGCATCGCCAACATCCTCAACTTTCGACGGTTTGTTCACCTTTAAATGTCCTACATATGCACACCTTCCTCCACTTCCTCCTTGTTTCGGAATAATTGCGAAGCCAGATACATAACGTGCACTTTCCAACACTAACAAAATAAAAGCCTCTAACTTCATCGTTTCCGTTAATTTAATTCCCAATAAATGTATCGTCTGTTTGACTTAGTTTAGCTTAGCTTTGCGCAGCTTGACTTGACTGGAATTTGGGGCAAACCAAATAACAAAGAACAAGTAATCAACTAATGGTCATCACTCTAGCTTCACTCTCACATACATCACACACATCACACACAAAAAAGAGGTGTGAAATCGAGTGGATCCGCGCACGCATAACCCAACCCACCAAGCATCCATCACCATCACCATCACCCAAACTGCGTCATTTAGGTTCGCATCCAAAATTAAACTTAGCCCACACATACGAACTCTCACTCTTACCTCTGTTACTATTTTCACTGTAGGTCACGCCGTAAAAAATCCGCCTCTCTGTCATCCTCATCCAAGCCCCGTGGGACACTACTAGCATCATCGCACTTGTAACGCCACGGCAACTACCACCACTGTCCGTAAGTATAGATAAAACCTAACCAACACACAACCATGGCCGACGTCGAAGAAACCGTACTCCCAACCGAAGAGGAAGTTGAGGACGTAGAAGAGGAAATGGAAGGCGAGGAAGAAGAAGAAGAAGAAGAAGAGGAGGAATATGCTCCCGCAGAGCCCGTGAACTCTGTCAAGCTCTTTGGCAAGTGGAGTTTTGATGATGTGGACGTGCGTGATATTAGTTTGACCGATTACATCGCGTGTAACGGTGCTCATGCCGTTTACCTTCCTCATACGGCTGGGCGTTATCAGAAGAAGCGTTTCCGTAAGAGTAGTTGTCCGATTGTAGAGCGTCTTGTTTGCTGCCTTATGCGTAAGGGTAGGAACAGTGGAAAGAAGCTTATGGCGGTAAGTTGCAGTTGGATCGTTAGTTAGTTATTTAGTTAGTTAGCTGGCTAGCTTTTTAGCGTTGCGGTGTGATTGTTCAGTGTGTTGCTCAATGTTGATTTTAATTTTTATTCGATTTGGGGAAAACGAAACAGGTTCGTATTGTTATGCACTGCTTGGAGATCATTCATCTCTCTACCGACCAGAACCCCATTCAAGTTCTTGTAGATGCCATTATTAACAGTGGACCACGTGAGGATAGTACACGCGTTGGAGGTGCTGGAGTTGTTCGTCGTCAGGCCGTAGATATGTCCCCTTTCCGTCGTGTCAACTACGCTTTGTACCTTATTGCTACTGGAGCCCGTGAGGCCTCTTTCCGCAACTTGAAGACCATGGCTGAGGTCCTTGCCGAGGAGATCATCAATGCCGCCAGAGGTTCTTCTAACTCGTACGCCATCAAGAAGAAGGATGAGATCGAACGTGTGGCCAAGAGTAACCGTTAATTAATGAACTTTGGCATTATAAAATTACAGGATAAACAGTAGTTAGTTAGGCTTGTCTACCTTTTATTGTGGTATTACGGATTTAAAGAGTTCGATAATTATTTGGGTTTAATGGATGCGAAGAAGGACTACAACTTTGTTATTTAGATGAAGTTGGAGAAAGATATGTATGAAGATTGCCAAATATATGACAAAAAGATCACAATTGTAGTAACGCAACAATTCTTCATAAGAAAAATGGAGGATTAGACAACTCGTTCGATTCAATATATGACAATGGCGAGGGATATGCAGTATTTATTAGCTTTATTCATTATTTTCTATTAATATTGATTATGTCACCACATTTTCAAATTTTAGACTGGGCGAATCTTCGGTCTCCGAGGTTTGGAGAGATACTATCACTTCGTTCGATGACGTGAGACCAACATCTTTTATGTCCGTAACGGTAGTAAAAGTAGTTCCTATTCCGACCAATTCGGGATCGAAATCAATAGCAAAAATTTTGTGAGGATTAGAAGTGTGACATGAGCTCGAGTGTCGAAGACCTGCCATTGCTCGCCCTTTTAGTTTGCCAAAACAGAAAATATCTCCATCGGAAAAAATTTCGCCACCTGAATGTACGCTACCCATTATTATCAGGCTCTTTCCGTCTGCAGAAACTTGCTGTCCAGAACGAACATTTCCTCTGTGAATGTGTGTTTCCAATATATTCGTGGGAAGTGTGGATAATGAAATAGATTCCAATGTCGGTGATGAGATGTTATCACCGAGTGAATGTCTCTCTATCCGTTCCAATAACTCTGAACGCTTTCCTTGGGCTAGCAAACCTAAGCTTTTGCAACGTTTTTGAAGATCTCGATAAGAAAGAGACTCGTATGCTTCACTTGTTTTGATCTTTGTTGTGTCCTTAACAACATCATTTGAAGCCGCAGATACGCTTTCTGTCTCAATATCATCTAACGATTTATCATAACTCAATTCGTTTTTCATAGACGATTCTTGTATATTATCTGGCAATTCATTTTCTTTCGAAGCGACAACTTTCAATAGAGAGCTGAAATCTATTTGTCTTCCTGATTTGTTACCATTTTGAAACGACCGAACGCCAAAAACTGCAGGAATACCCAACTTTAAAGCTGCTTCTTCAGCGACACCTCCACATTCTGCAATATTCGTTAGGCCTATCACCTTCAAACCCCTTGACTTTAAAGTTTCGATCAAATCTTTCAGCAAACCATCAGCCGGTGCTCGATAGTGTGGACTTCCATCTGGGGCAAACGCCCCTAAATCCAAAACAATCGGGACGGACCACTTTCTGAACGTAAGCAATTTCCTTGCTGCAAGATTACGCTCTAATTCTATGTCTATCCTTTGTGAGATACTTTCAGAAGTATCATATCGATCAACACGGAGTGTAGGCAACAAATACGAAGAACTAGTCACAGTCAATGATGATGATGATGATGATGATGGTAATGCAGTGCCAAAATTGCAAGGACGAAGGCACTTTTTTAAGGTATGCGAAGCGATGGTTGGTCGAAGACTGTAAAAGCTCATATAATTATGTACGTAAAAGCATTTGTGTTTTTCAAATATCAGTGTACTTCCTTGTCGATGTTTTGATTTTCGTCATATCAAAAATACAAAATTCATTTGATTGATTTTATTTGGAGGGCTGGGGCTGGGGCTGGGGCTGGGTGCCGGGCTGGCTGAACCGATCCTCTCTTTTTAGATTTTAGGAGCTGGTGTCTACATAAAAAAAGTTCGTAAAAAAAGTTCGTACGTATACTTTTTTGATTTCGCGAACACCTCCTCCTGTCTACTTTTAAAAAAACGCAATTTAGAAAATCATACTTTCATACTTTCGTACTTAGTACTTTCTCACACATTTTGATATCACCTCACAACACAACACCCTACACATCACAGCATCACAGCACAACGCTCCACCTCACAACACAACACAACACCCCACATCACATGTGAGGGGCGACTGTAATAGTGTCGACCAAGTCCCGCAGTATCACTCGAAGGAATAGGTGAGGAGTGATCCCTATAGTACCATGACTAACACGACTGAATGACCGGGGCTTTGCTCTGCGACCTAGTGCTAGTCTAGCCCCGCTACGATGCCCATCGTGGTAAGGGGGCCTTTGTAATAACAGGGGAGTGCTTGTTAAGGTTTATTAAGCCCGCTTTAAGTCGGAAAGCAAAAAAAAACATGCACAACCCTAACCCTAACCCAACTAATTTCTCGAATAACGTTAATAATCATAAGCACCGATGTTTTCGATCGAGTCCGTAATGCAAATAAGAGTACCGGGTAGTACATGTTAGACGATATCTAATCAGAGTGGGTGTCATACCTACAAATAGAATTCTCAAACCAGTAAGACTTTTCTCACGTTTGGGCACAATCATTCGTAGGTAGAAGTTAGAAGTATATCTTAATCTCGTACATGAACAAGTAGATGTATTCAGAATTGAGAATTACCGTGTATTTAGTTATTAGTTCGCTAAATTTTTAGATAAGATGGGGACATTTGCAGAGATATACTAACATCATTTTCGACATTCCAAAATATACTAATGGTGATCTCTGAAGGGGGTCCCTATCTCGAAATAACTCATTAAGTGAGTAAATAGAAATGGATTGTAAGCAGAATACTCCTGAAGAATTGTAACGCTAGCTATCCTCTTTTCGATAGCTGTGTAGACATTTAAAATTGAAGCCAAAAAATCACTCAAATGAATGAAACCTCCGAAAAAAGTAACGAATCCGTCTCTAGTCGCAAGACTTTGCTAACTCCTCTTGATATTACAAACCCTATCCCTCCTTGGTGGTTATATTTCTAAACCCTCTTCATACGTGCTCGTTTCCTATTCAGCATCTTGTACTTGAGGCCCGACGACAAATATTCTCCTTGCATATTCTTTATCAGAGGACTGGTCACAGAAAAGGACACGTATATCACGACTTTCCCAGGTGCCACATCTCTAACTTCGTGAGCTTTCACATTGCAACCCAATAAATCCAAATGATTCCTCCTCATTTTTGTTTTTTCAGAATACCCCCCTTCTGGCAATAGATTATCCGCAACCATATCAATAGCCACGTCAACGGCTGTTCTCTCATTATCAGCCCGTGCAAAGGTATACAAATGAACTATCGTCCTGTGGTCAGATGAAATTCTATCAGAAGGCCACCATCTCAATTGATCCAGAAACGAACACGAATCAAGAGGAAAATTCAGAACTAAGTGATTCGGTAGAATCTTCCCACTAGTGCCAAGTCTGCGAATAAAATCTTTTGCATCGCCACATTCCACGTCAAACATTTCTGCCGAAATTTGATTAATCTCTGCATTTTTCCGAGTATATGTAACAGCATCGGGGTTCAAGTCATTTGCAAGTACCTTGCAATTAAGATTTTTTGCCGCATTAAGAACCAATGCACCGGCTCCACAAAAAGCGTCAGCGACTATATCTCCGTGTTCAAAATCGTTCTTGATCATCCTCTTGCGCTCTCCTGACAGGCGTGAGCACCAATACACCTTCCGCATATCAAAACCAAGCTTAATACCGTCCTCCACAACATTCACAAAATAATCATCCTCTTCTTCACTCGAACTCGCTATTATCTCAAAGTCATACGTCCGATACGGTCCACCAACTTCTCCCACTTTATTTACTACGGTACGGATTTTCTTGCCGAATTTTGAGAGCATTATTCGGCCAATATCAAACTTGTATGGAAGATGTTGTCTGCGCAAATTTACATGTATTATATGCCCTATTTCTTCAAATCCAGAAGGCGGAGGCAGGGCTTCTGAGGGAATAACCTCAGACAAAAGAGATTCTAACGACAAAAGTTTCTTTTCAATTTCGATTTTCATCAAAGGGCCGGGATATGCCAAATGCTTCTTTTCGAGTAACGTCGCAACATCCAACGAAATACCTGGAAAATTGCCTACAATTTCGTTATCACACGATAAATTATCAACAGCACTCGAAGTAACTACATCTGGATCAAGCAAAATAACTTTCGAATTGATATTTTCACTGGGTAGGCAATCTCTTACTATTTTTGGTCGCGGAAACACATCCTGAAAGCATTTTGGATAAAAAGGCTCCAATATTTTCGACCGAATAACAGATGATATCTCCGACGGAGGCATGCAGATACTTGGCAGTGTATATAGAATTGTCTTATCCTCAACAGTTTCGTTTTCAGAGGAGGAATGCTTACGTTTTGTATTTTGAACTCGAGCTATATCATATAAAAAATTATTCCTTCTCCTCAAAGCAGTCGGCGAAAATGCACCAATTGGAGAAAGTAACAAACTTATCATGGCGTAGATGTGGAGCGCTTTTTTCATAGCGATTGCGCTGATATGTTCGATTTTAGTAATGAAGTAAAGGTGAGCTTGTTGAGATTCTGTCTAATGGTGTACAACATGTATTAATACAAAACATGTACGACGTTAGTTTTGTGGTGCTCAAATTGATTGACATGATGTGAATACGGAATACACAATACACGGTTACACGGAGAACTCGTAGACGAACTTTTCCATATTTCGAGTTTCGAGACTCGAGACGCTTCACTTACGCCGTACGCTCGATTTTCACTAAACACATAGAGTGGTTGACATTATGAAATTGACTTTTTAAGAAAGATGCTAGCGTTTACCCGTCCGCCCCCTAACCTACGTATATCCTACGTAGAAATATGTAGATAAATCAACATGTAAAGACTAGACCTCTATGTAAA
>Ga0115008_10000766_pt1 | contig 24961 bp, 18 predicted proteins | sample FraStrMetagenome_FD_87164 | JGI IMG/M metagenome (GOLD analysis project Ga0115008, IMG submission 87164) | Marine eukaryotic phytoplankton communities from Arctic Ocean - Fram Strait ARC3M Metagenome | ecosystem: Environmental > Aquatic > Marine > Oceanic | place: Fram Strait | collected...
ACAGCTTTAGCTTTGTTCAAAATGGAATTACTCTTTCTACAGAAACAATTGCTTCTGGTGGTTCAGGAACTGCAACTATCGCTTTGTGTGATAATGTTGCTGTTGATGTTGTTATCGAAACAGTTGGTTCATTTGCAACTGAAATTTCATTTGATGTAATAGATCCATACGGTGCTAATGTTGCTACGTTGTCTCCAGGTTCTCTAGCGGGAGTTGCAGGAACAGTTGTTGCTACGTTTACAGCGAGTTGTGCTCCTCCAGCATGTTTAGACCCAGCAGCTTTAACAGCTTCAAATGTTGGAGTTTCAACTGCTGATTTATCTTGGACAGATGTTGCTGCTTCAGGTTTATCTAATGTTGAGTACGGTGTAGCCGGATTTACATTAGGAACAGGAACAGCAATTACAGGAACAACAAATACAACAGAATCTATTTCTGGATTAATGCCTGTAACTACGTATGAATTTTATGTACAGTCTGACTGTGGTACTGCTCAAAGTACTTGGGTAGGACCAATTTCATTTACAACATTGCTTTGTCCTGCTACTAGTGCATGTGATTACACATTCAACATGACTGATTCCTTCGGGGATGGTTGGAATGGAAATGAAATCAGCTTCGTACAAAACGGGGTTACTGTTTATACAGGTACAATCGCTTCAGGAGCTACAAATACTGCAACAATCGCATTATGTGATGGTGTTGCTACAGATGTTGTTTATGCGGCAACTGGTTCATATGCATCAGAGGTTTCATTTAATGTGGTAGATCCATTTGGAGTAACGGTTGCTACCTTGTCTCAAGGTTCTTTATCGGGAACTTCGGGAACTGTATTAGCTACGTTTACAACGAACTGTACTGCTCCAGCATGTGCAGATCCAACAGCTTTAACAGCTTCAAACATGACAGATGTTTCTGCTGACTTAAGTTGGACTGACGCTGCTGCTTCAGGTTTATCTAATGTTGAGTACGGTGTAGCCGGATTTACATTAGGAACAGGAACAGCAATTACAGGAACAACAAATACAACAGAATCTATTTCTGGATTGTCTGGTAACACTACTTACGAGTTCTACGTACAGTCTGACTGTGGTGGAGATCAAAGTGCTTGGGTTGGACCGATTGCATTTACTACTCCTTGTTCTGCCCTTGCTTTGCCTTGGTCAGAAGGAATGGATAACGCAGGTGCTCTACCAGGTTGTTGGTCAATGGCCGGTAGTGAAAACTGGCAGTTTAGTAATACTGCTGGATTTAACCACATTGGTAACAATGGAGTTATAACAGGTAACACAGATACGGATGGATATTTTGCGTGGGTTGATGCTTCAGGAGGAGCGGTTGGTGATTCAGCGACTTTAACAAGTCCTATGATCGACATCAGTTCTTTAACTGTTCCGCAACTTTCATTTTACGAGTTAAGTGATAATGAAGGCGGAATAAATTCTGAGTTAGGTGTTGAAGTTTGGGATGGAGCAACTTGGAATTCTGTTGCAACATACAATACAAATACAGCAGGATGGGAAGAGAAAATAATTGACTTATCAGGAATCTCTTTTACAGGACCTGCTCAAGTTCGATTTACATTCTCTGAAATCGATTATCTTGCCTACGTGGATGATATCGCAATTGACGATGTTTCTTTCGAAGAAACACCAACATGTTTAGAGCCTATCGCTTTAACAGCTTCAAATATAACAGATGTTTCTGCAGATGTTTCTTGGACTGACGCTGCTGCTTCAGGTTTATCTAATGTTGAGTACGGTGTAGCCGGATTTACATTAGGAACAGGAACAGCAATTACAGGAACAGCAAATACAACAGAATCTATTTCTGGATTAACTGCTGCAACTGCTTACGAGTTCTACGTACAGTCTGACTGTGGTACTGATCAAAGTGTTTGGGCTGGACCATTTACATTTACAACAGCTCTTTGTGATGCTGCGAGTACATGTGATTACACACTCAACATGGCCGATTCTTGGGGTGATGGTTGGAATGGAAATGAAATTAGCTTCGTACAAAACGGGGTTACTGTTTCTACGCATACAATCGCTTCAGGAGCTACAAATACTGCAACAATCGCATTATGTGATGGTGTTGCTACTGATGTAGTTTATGCAACAGTTGGTTCATATGCAGGTGAAATGTCATTTGATGTAATAGATCCATTTGGCAACACAGTTGCTACGGTATCTGAAGGTTCTGTATTAGGAGCTGCAGGAACGGTATTAGCTACGTTTACAACAGCTTGTACTATTCCAGCATGTTTAGACCCAACGGCTTTAACAGCTTCAAACATGACAGATGTTTCTGCTGATGTTTCTTGGACTGACGCTGCTGCTTCAGGTTTATCTAATGTTGAGTACGGTGTAGCCGGATTTACATTAGGAACAGGAACAGCAATTACAGGAACAACAAATACAACAGAATCTATTTCTGGATTAACTGCTGCAACTGCTTACGAGTTCTACGTACAGTCTGACTGTGGTACTGCTCAAAGTGCTTGGGTTGGACCATTTACATTTACAACAGCTGTTTGTGATGCTGCGAGTACATGTGACTATACATTCAACATGGTAGATGACTACGGTGATGGTTGGAATGGAAATGAAATTAGCTTCGTACAAAACGGGGTTACTGTTTCTACACATACAATCGCTACAGGAGCTTCAAATACTGCAACAATCGCATTATGTGATGGTGTTGCTACTGATGTAGTTTATGCAACAGTTGGAACATATGCAGGTGAAATGTCATTTGATGTAGTTGATCCATACGGTGTAATAGTTGCTACTGCAGCTGTAGGTTCTGTATCAGGAGCTGCAGGTGATGTATTAGCTACGTTTACAACGAGTTGTGCTCCTCCAGCATGTGCAGATCCAACGGCTTTAACAGCTTCAAACATGACAGATGTTTCTGCTGATTTAGGTTGGACAGACAATGCTGCTTCAGGTTTATCTAATGTTGAGTACGGTGTAGCCGGATTTACATTAGGAACAGGAACGCAAGTTTTAGGAACAGCGAATAACCCAGAATCTATTTCTGGATTAACTGCTGTAACTGCTTACGAGTTCTACGTACAGTCTGACTGTGGTACTGCTCAAAGTGCTTGGGTTGGACCATTTGCATTTACAACAGCTGCTCCTCCTTGTTTATTAGACGAGGTAACTGTGACTCTGTATGATACATACGGAGATGGTGGTGGAGAAATCACTGTTGATGGAAATGTTCTTACAAATTCAGGATCATCTAACTCAATGGTTTTATGTCTAGATTTATCAACAACTTGTTTTGATGTTCTATATGCATCTACTGATAGTTGGTCTTATGAGAATTCTTGGGATGTAGTTGATGCTACAGGTACTGTTATCGGTTCAGGAGCTGATGCTTCTGGTGAGATTGGTTATTGCCCTCCTCCAGCATGTACAGATCCAACAGCTTTATCAGCTGCAAACATCACAGGTGTTTCTGCTGACTTAAGTTGGACAGATGCAGCCGCTTCAGGTTCATCTAATGTAGAGTACGGTATTGCCGGATTTACATTAGGAATGGGAACACAAATCTTAGGAACAACAAATACAACAGAATCTATTTCTGGATTAACTGTTGCAACTGCTTACGAGTTCTACGTACAGTCTGACTGTGGTACTACTCAAAGTGCTTGGGTTGGACCATTTGCGTTCAATACGCCTATTTGTGATGCTGCTAATCAATGTGATTACACATTTACGATGACAGATATGTTTGACGATGGATGGGATGGAGCAAGTATGCTCTTCGTTCAAAGTGGTATCTCTGTTTCAACACAAGCTTTAGTTGCAGGTGCCTCAGGGTTACCGGTATCTATCGCTCTTTGTGATAACATGACTACGTATGTGATTGCTGAGCAAAATGGAGCGTATCCAGATGAAATTGGGTTTACACTCGATGATCCTAATGGTGCTTCAGTTGGTGCTTTAGCTCAAGGTACTGGATTCTTAACAGGAGATACACTGGCTACATTTGTAACAAGTTGTGCTCCTCCAGTATGTACAGATCCAACAGCATTATCAGCTTCAAACATCACAACAGATGCTGCTGATATCTCTTGGACGTCAACATCAGGTTTATCTAATGTAGAGTACGGCGTAGCCGGGTTTGCAGTAGGAACAGGTGCAGGAACATCAATTACAGGAACAGCAAATACAACAGAATCACTTTCTGGATTATTAGCTACAACTGCATATGAGTTCTACGTACAGTCTGATTGTGGAGTTAATCAAAGTGCTTGGGTTGGACCGTTCGCGTTCACAACTGCAACACCTCCATGTTTAGATGCATCAGCATTATCAGCTTCAAACATCACAACAGATGCTGCTGATATCTCTTGGACTAACGCATCAGGTTTATCAAATGTAGAGTACGGTGTAGCCGGATTTGCATTAGGTGGTGGAACATCAATTACAGGAACATCAAATACAACAGAATCACTTTCTGGATTATTAGATGATACTGCATATGAGTTCTACGTACAGTCTGACTGTGGAGTTAACCAAAGTGCTTGGGTTGGACCGTTCGCGTTCACAACAGATGCATTGGTACCAACAACACAGCTAGAGGCTACAGATTGTGGTTCAACAGTTGCCGGTTTAACAGCGCTTGTTAAAGCAGACGCTATACCAGGAACATCTAACTACAGGTTTAGAGTTATAAACGGAACGGATACAGTTCTTGTAGACCGTGCCTTTAGATCTTTACCTTTAGGTCTTGTACCTGTTGCTTACGCTACAACGTACAGCATTGATGTGGCTGTCACACCAACTGGTGGAGTTCAGGGAGACTACGGTTCAGTTTGTACAGTAACAACACCAATACCAACAACACAGTTGGGTGGGGTTTATTGTGGAATGACAACAACGTCGTTAACTAGACAGATTAAAGCGTCAGAAGTTGTAGGAGCAAGTAACTATAAGTTTAGATTTATAGAAGGTGTTGATACATTGATTATTGACCGTCCGTTTAGATCACTTAATTTAGGTGATTTAGCACTGGCGTTTGACAAAACATACAAAGTTGATGTTGCAATAACATACAACGGAGTAGAAGGTTCTTTTGGACCAGTATGTCAATTTATCACATTGTTCCCAACAACATCGTTAGGATCTACGTTCTGTAATTCAACTACCTTAAATTTAACTAAGGTAATTAAAGCACAGGGTGTATCAGGAGCAACTGGATATAGATTTAGATTTATAGAAGGAGCGGATACAGCGATTGTTGATCGTCCGTTTAGAGCTCTTCCATTGAATACAGCAGGCTTAAACCTTGTGTTTGGTAAAACATACAATGTTGATGTTGCTGTAACTGTAGGTGCTGTAACAGGTGGTTATGGACCAGTTTGTCAATTGACAACAGAGTTCCCAACTGCACAGTTAGGACCAGCTTACTGTGGAATGACAACATTCAGTTTAACTAGACAGATTAAGTCTACAGCTGTTTCAGGAGCAACGAACTACAAGTTTAGGTTCATTGATACTGCGGTAGGAGGAGACACTTTGACTATAGATCGTCCGTTTAGAGCGATGAACTTGAACCAAGGTGGTTTTGCTCTAGAGCATGATAAAACATACAGTGTTCAAATTGCGGTAACATTGAGTGGTGTAGAAGGGGACTTTGGTCCAGCTTGTCTATTCACAACAGTGTTCCCAGATACGCAACTGGCTCCATTGTACTGTAACTCAACAGCGAACAACATGAATAACAAGGTGTTTGCTTTAGAGGCTCCAGGTGCAACGAACTACAGGTTCAGATTCACAAACGGAACGGATGTTTATACAATCGATCGTCCGTTTAGAAACTGTCAGTTGTCGCTTGTAACTGGTCTGAATACTGGAACAACATACGATGTTGATATCCAAGTAACAGCAGCTGGTGTAACGGGTGTTTATGGTCCTGTTTGTACAGTAACAACTCCAGGTGCGCCTGCGATTGGAACAAACAGCAACCAGAAAGACTTAGGTCAAGATGAAGGAATTGTATTCGAGACAACATTGTCTCCGAATCCATTCAGTGATGCAACAACGCTTCACATTTCTTCTGAAGACGCAAGTTCAGTAGTGTCAGTATCTGTTTACGATGCAACAGGAAGATTAATCGAATCTCGATTGGTTGACCTACGTCAAGAAACAGATGTGAGAATTGGAACGGATTACAATCCTGGTTTCTATCAAGTAATCATCGTACAAGGTGATAACAAGAAAACAGCTAGAATTGTAAAACAATAAGTTTGATTTTCAGATAAGTCTTTATTGACTTTTCGAAAACTCCCAGCAGTAATGCTGGGAGTTTTTTTTTGCTCTTTATTTAAGCTTAAAACGCAAAATACAAGCGGTCATTAACAGTTGTTTTCTAAGGGATGTCAAATTATTTACTATTTTTATAAACCACGTAAAACAAAACACATGAAAAACATAGTTATAGCATCAATTATCATTTTATCATCATTTACATCAAAAGCAACAGTTCACACCATACAAGTTTGGAATGGGTACTTCCAATTTCTTAATGCAGACATTACGATTCAACTAGGGGATACCGTACAATGGTTACCACTTGATGTACCGACAATGATTCACAGTGTAACGTCTACTAATATTCCTGTTGGAGCTACTGCATTCGATCAAATATGGCAGGCACCAGCAGACACGTTCTTTCAATATGTTCCGCAAGTAGCCGGTCTTTATGAATATGAGTGTACGCCTCATGCAACGTCTTACGGAATGGTTGGTTCTATCACTGTTCTAGAAGATGTAACTGGAATTACAGATGGAATAGTAGAATCAGAATTTTACATTTATCCAAACCCTGCAACAGAGGCGCTTTATTTTAGTGAATCAAATCTTGGGCATCAATACACAATCTTTACGTCTAAAGGAGATCGTGTTTTGTCTGGCACAACAAAACAGCGTGTTAATATCTCAACACTACCCGTTGGTGTATATCACATTGAACTTATTGGGGATAAGCGCCGTGTTTTAAAGTTTGTAAAACGGTAATAATCTATAAAACGAGATAAAAGAATGAAAGCACCTACTATAGGTGCTTTTGTTGTTTACGACCGACTGTGTTTAGACACTATTAGAGCCCTACGACGGCCTGTAAGCATCGTACTCAATTGTCTGGTCGTTTCATTTTTTACGCTAGAGCATCTTCTGAAGCCCAAATACGGCATGTTTAGAGCTAACTCAGCTTGATGAACACCCTTAAATTAGACTGTTTTTATTAAATAACAATATATTTTTATCGTTTATCGATAAACTTCAGTATGTTTGTAAAAACCAAAGGACAATGATTGCAGAGGTAAAACCTACAAGCACACAAAGTATCAGGCTATTATATATAGTTTCAAAACTCATTTTTAGTGCGTCAATTGTTTTTTCTTTAATCATCTCATCTGTATTGATTTTTGGAACTATCAACAGCAATAGCTCTTTAAATGATCTAGCAATAGAAAAGCAGTTTAATTTGAGCACTGAAAAATTCGAGACGCTAAAAAAAGAAACAATTAATTTTCCATTAGAACGGAAATCTCGACAACGTTTTGTTGAGCTAGTACACGTAAAGTATATTATTTTTAAAGGCTGTCCCACCTCAAAAAAAGCACTAATTTTAGTTTCTACCTTACTCGTGTTGACTTTTAGCGTTTTATGCGCTTATTATTTCATGGGTTTTATGAGTTTAATCTTTCATGGTGCATACTTTGAACGTGAAACAATTCATAAATTAAAAGTGATTTCCTATCTCATTTTGGGAATTTGGCTCGTCAGGTTGGCCTCTTCAGTAATGATTAACTTTCTTTTTGAAGTCAACAGGAATGCTCACCCTACAGCTAATTTTAAACTTTCAACGCACTTTCCGTCTATAAGCATATTGATTATAGCATTAATTCTCTGGGTACTTTCTTATGTGTTTACACAAGGAGCAAGAATACAGGAAGAAAACGAACTTACTATATAATTATGATAGTAATCAACTTAGATGTAATGCTCGCAAAGCGAAAGATGAGCTTAACAGAACTTTCAGAAAAGGTTGGTGTTACAATGGCAAACCTTTCAATTTTAAAAAAATCAAAAGCAAAAGCGATTCGATTCACAACATTAGAAAAAATATGTGAAGCGTTGGCGTGTCAGCCGGGCGACATATTAGAATTTAAATCTCAAAAAAATGAAGAATAAACTTACAATCTTAGCCTTAGGACTTGCAATTTCAGTAAATGCACAATGGCAACAAAGTATAGGGTCAGAGGGCCTGGATGTGCAATCAGTACACACGTATAATAATTTCGATTTTTTTGGAGGAGCATCAGGAGCTTATCGCTCTTTAGATGAATCTGCAACGTACACCTTTTCTAATTCTGGAAATGATTCTAACGGGCCTACAAGAGGATTCACGAATGACGGAACTTACATGTATACCTGTACTTCTCAAGGAGTATTTAGAAGTTCAGATAATGGAGTTACTTGGGTAAGTAAAAGTAATGGTTTAACGCAGTTGTTATGTCATGGAATTATTTCAAGCAATGGAACACTATTTCTTTCTACATTATCAGGAGTATTTAAAACAACAGACCAAGGAGATAATTGGATAAATGCAGGCATGTCAGGCTTTGATAGCAGAAGTATTTGTTGTGTACAAGACTCTATTTTGTTTGTCGGCACACAGGGAGATGGAATTTATAAAAGCATTGATGACGGTCAAAACTGGGCTGCAGTAAGTGCTGGTGTAGCATCAACAAACTTTAGAGCCATTCAAGCCAAAGGCACTACTGTTTTTGCTGGAGGACAGAATGGAACAGGAGTCTATCGCTCTTTAGATTATGGTGCTACTTGGACGCTTTTGTCTAGCGGAATCGCAACAAGTTCTTATAGGGCGTTTGCGAGTAACAATAACTTAATTGTTGCAGGGTCAACATCTCAAGGCGTATTTTATTCATTAAACAATGGAGACAGCTGGACTCAAATAAATCAGGGCTTACTCGACTTAAATGTATTTGACTTAGAGCTCAATAATAATTACATTATTGCGGGCACGCATAGCCAAGGTGTATTTCGATTTCCGTTATCAGAATTGTCTACTGTAGGCATTAGTGAATTGACTCTTAAAAGTAAGAAGCTACTTAAAGTTGTAGATGCTTTAGGTAGGGAGTCAGCGTTAAAGCCCAATACTCCTCAACTTTACATTTATGATGACGGATCTGTAGAAAAGAAAATGATTATTAACTAAAGAGATTATTATGAATAAGATATTTCAACTTGCATTTCTTTTAATGAGCACAACCGTATTTGCTCAAGTACCTACGGTGTATAATCCGGTAACGGGAAAAACATGGATGGATAGAAATCTTGGGGCTACACAAGTGGCAACGTCTATTACAGATGTTGACTCTTATGGTGACTTATATCAGTGGGGGAGAGATACTGATGGACATCAATTAAGAACATCTAACACAACCGCTGTTGCCTCAGCAACAAATGCCCCTAATCATCCAGACTTTATTCTTGCGAGTTTAGATTGGCTAGTTACCTCTGATGACAATTTATGGCAAGGTGTAGATGGGATAAATAACCCGTGTCCTTTGGGATTTAGGTTACCAACAGAAGCAGAGGTTGAATCCGAACGATTGAGTTGGTCTTCAAATGATGCTGCAGGAGCTTTCGCCTCCCCATTAAAACTTTCTATTGGCGGTGCCAGGAGTAGAATGTCAGGAGCTATCGGAAATGTAGGAACGTTTGTTGGATACAGAACAAGCACGCTAAACGGCTCTCAAACTAGGCTCTTAGGCATTAGTTTATCTACGTCATTTATGGGCAATCGTGAACGAGCAGACGGAAACTGTATTCGATGCATACAAGATGAAAATTCAGCTCACCTGCCTGAATTAAATTTAGAGAGAAGCTTGATTAAAATTGTAGATGTTTTAGGTAGGGAATCAGAGTTAAAACACAATATTCCTCAGTTTTATATTTATGATGATGGATCTGTAGAAAAGAAAATGATTGTTGAATAAAGAATCAGGGCATCTCTTTTAGACTTATATTGCCCATTATGATCGATTTACCTCATGCTGAAAATCAAGTTCACCATGTGAATTCTTTTCAAGACCTTGTTTCCACTCCATTTCAGGGAGATATTAATTCAATGTGTTGGAGCCGTAAACTCACAGGTAGTTTTTCCGAAATAGTGGCTGAATTAGAGGGTGGTGGAAACATAACAGAGCTTGATCAAGACCTGCTTAATGAACTTGAGCTCACTGAACAGGGCCAGCTTGCTCGTAAAACCATTTTAAAGGACTTTAACGCGCTAAAAGCTCACGGGGCATCTCCAAGTCTTAACTTAATTAAACGTTATGAGCGAGATGAATCCTATCCATTTTTTCCTACAGATGTTTATTCGTTTCATGTAGACAGATCTCCTATACCTACCGATACTTTTTTGTGTACTTATTTTGGTGAGTCGAGCGAAATTTTGCCAAATCATCAAGCCAAACAAAAAGTACTTGTCCCAGAAATACGGGAGAAGCTTAAAAAGTACTATTCTGTACCAGAAAAAGATTTTGAATCATTTTTAAGGGAGCATTTTTTTGATTTACACTATCAAGCTAAGCTTGGTGCACAACCAATTCAATTGGGTAATGGTCATTTATGGAAACTGGCAGTTGACCACCCTGAAAGCAAGGTACTTCCTTGTGTTCATCGCGCACCAAAAGAGAAATTGGGAGAAAGTCGTTTGCTGTTAATTTGTTAATACTTAACGGCTACTTTCAAAAACAACGAATTCTCTATTAATTTCAGACTTCACTTTTGTTCTAGGGACTTTACTTTAGTGCCTCTTCAGCTCTTAGCGTGTGTGTAAATACAACATTATATTTCCCTGGTGTTAGCAATTACATCTTAACAAACCTACCTCGGTATTTTTCATTTATAAAGAGAAAATAAGTTCCGTGATCTAATGCTTCAAGGTTAATTTTTCCGCTGGTTAATTTTCCCTTCAAAAGGACTTTCCCTGTTGTATTGTAAATCGCAAAAATAGCAGGGTCGGCCCCTGATGTCTCGATGTTAATGACATTGCTACCTGGATTCGGAAAAATTCTGATGGAGTGATTATTGCCTAAATCAGAAACGGATAATTCAAATGCTTCGCGCAGAAACAATGGGGTGTATGGTGTATTGCTTTTAACGAGAAGGAAAAGTCCGACGCAAACCGAATGAGTTGAGTAGCTATTGAAATATCCAGAGTTCCACATTGCCCAGGCAGCAGACTCCCAGTTTGGGTGAGATTCAGTTTCATATTGACTTAATTTCCAAATAGCCGTAAGTAGTGAATAGGTTATATCGCGAACACCTAATTGATCTGGTGCAACGACTCCCTGATTGACAATTTCATTGGCTAAATTATCTACCATAGCTATAACGTAAGGTTTTAATTCGTTAGCTCTAACAAGGTCTCCCTGATCTCTAAATGCAACATATGCTTCTGTTAGTGCCGAAGTATTTATTGCGTGATACCATGGCAATGAATTGTGTCCATCCCACATTCTTCCTGGCTCTTGTGCAACGGGTGTTAAATTCGAAAAGTTAATTTGAGGTGATGTGCCGTCAACAATTCCATCGTTTGTTTCGTCCCATAGTATTCCGGGAATCAAATTTTTATCTAGTTTGTAATTTAGCTCATTCGCGTAAATAGGATTCCCTGTCCACGCATACATTTGAGCCAATAACCAAATTAATTTTGCCGTGTAATTGTGGTTTTTAACAGAAAATTCTGATATGCAATATTGAGCGGCAAGCTCTACAGAATTGCGGTACTTTTCTTTAAGAATTGGGTCATTTTGTTGAATTGCGGATTCAATCATCTGTACTCCGACCCAGCCATGGTCATATGCTAAACCACCATCGAACCAATTATTGGCATCATCTTGTCCACTAAAAAGGAAGTTTTCTCCTGCGAATTGACCAGTTGTGTAGGTTTGACAATACATAGGTAGCGCTGAGCATATAGCATCAACCGAGGCTCCTACAACACCACCGGGAAAACAAGGGTCAATGTTGGGAACGTTAATGTAACCAAAAACGCCTTCATTTCTTGCGTCTGGAGAATTGATGTTCCATACTGCGTACTGTTGATCGTACATCATATCACTGATTTCCGCTAATTTTGAAGTGTCAGAAAAATACCCTGCCAACATCGCGTAATAGGCTCCTAATGTGGAATTACTTTCATAGCGTCCAATTCTTGGGCAGCTCACATTATAGTTTGAAACAGTTGGAGCATGCGCAGAACTCCACACATTCACTATATCAGAAAGCAATGGTTCGAGGGTGTTGGCTGAAATATATCCATAAGGTACTTGGGGGCAACCCAAAGAGTTACCTCTACTATTCATGCCTGTCTGAATAGCATTGATCGCGGTATTAATGTTACCATAGCGCATTTGCTGAATGATGTTGAATTCATCCGTCGCAGTTCCATAATCAAGGCCACAGGGCGGGGTTACTTGACATAACCCAGGCAAGGAGAGGAGTATAGCTACGGTATATGAAATTAATTGATTCATTTTATAAACGGTTAAAATACGCATCAAGTTGTTTAATCCTAATTTTTACAAATTCTCGCATTAAATCAAGTTCTTGACGGTATCCATTATCATCATAATACCACTGATCATTCAGGGGCCATTTCTCAAAATTCGTTTTAACTTCTTCATTAATTACCCTGTTATTATCCATAATATGCCGTTCAAAATTTTCAACAGAGAGTATGTTTTGTTTACGAAGCTCAAACCATCTTTTTTTAAGTTTGAGTAAATATTCAATGTCTGGGATTTTTGAAAGTCGCTCAATCAAGATTGCTCGATCACAATTAAGTTCACGCTCCATTAAATTAAGCTCATTATCACCATCCCTTCCAAATGAATGGTCGTAATCCCAGATGGCAAATCTGAACGGGGTATTTTTATCTAGCTTGTATAAATAAAAATTCTTCATGATTCCGTCACCATTATTAGAGAATAGTAAGATAATGTGCCAGTCTATTACATTTGCAACATCAACCCAAGTATTAATGTTTTTAGAAAATTCGGCATCATTAGAATGAAACAAAAAGTCTTTAAATTCCTCTATGTAGTACGTTTTATCTGAGGTGATAATTTTAGGATATTTCTGTTGATAATAGTTTAATGAATCTTGAACATAGGCCAGTCTTTCTTTTATAAAAATTGGAGGGTCTTTAAATAACATCGCCATGCTGTCGGTTTTATTCAAGCCAATCATTGAACCGGTTGTTTTCTCCATTAGAACGTATAACCCTTTATAGACATCGTTAATACTAATGTTTACATAAGCGCTTTTAGATGCAACATTACCAGGGCTCATTTCTCTAAAAAGATCATAACTAATTTTGTGCCGCATAAAGGTCTTATCAATGTAGTTCGCATTAATTATCCAATCGTCATCATAGGGTAAGTTCGTAAACGGGTAATCGTTTTCTAGCTCCAAAGAAAATGAATGCTTATAATATTTACTCGACATTCCTCCCCGAGATTTAATTTTCCCAATCAGCGTGTCCGTATTGTCAGAATCTGAATAAATGATGCTACACGATTCCTTTTCTCCCCAGCCAATTTCTCCATCTTTTCGAATGTTTAATGACGGTATTTCTTTGTTTTCACATGAAAACAGTATCGTTATTATTAAGGTAAAAAGAGTATGTTTAGTTGTTATCATTATTAATGGGTTAAAACGGTTGGTATAAGAACAGGCTTGGGATTCATCACAGGTCTGTGTTTTACTTAAAAGTTTTACTCATTTCAAAAATAATTTCTCCCCCATTCATTATATCATTATGATTAAGCAATGTTCCTTCGACGACCTGCCCATTTAAAGAAATATTTTTTACGTATACGTTTTCTTTGCTTTGATTTTTTGTTTTAACTGTAAGTGTATTACCATTCGCTAAATGAATTTTAGCTTCAGTGACTAATGGGCTACCTAGTGCATAGTTAGGCGAACCAGGTGTTACGGGATAAAAGCCTAAGCTACTAAATATGTACCATGCACTCATTTGACCTGCATCATCATTTCCGCATAATCCTTCAACAGTAGGAGCGTACATAGTATTCAAAATCATACGAACCCTTTCTTGCGTTTTTTCTGGATGTCCAGCCCAATTATATAGATAGGGAATATGATGTCCTGGTTCATTACCATGCACATAATTTCCAATAATACCATCACGTGTAATGTCTTCGTGATTAGCAATGTATTTTTCTTCTATTTCCATAGTGAATAGAGAGTCTAAGTGTTGAGAAAAACGTTTTTTTCCTCCCATCATAGATATCATTCCGTCAATATTTTGAGGTACGTACAGTCCATAATTCCATGCGTTTCCTTCGATAAAGCCTTGACCATGTGTATCCATAGGATCAAAATTTTCTCTAAAACTCCCATCGGCCAGCTTAGGCCGCATAAATCCAGTTTTAGGATCGTAAACATTGTTATAATATTTAGAGCGGTTTTTAAACTCCTCTTTTATGGAAGAGGCTCCTGTATATTCAGCCATTTTAGCAATGCACCAATCATTATATGCATATTCTAATGTTTTAGAAACAGAAGAGTGACTTTTATCATCTGGCACATATTTATAATCAATGTAGTCCCCTAAACCATCAAAGTAACGGACAGTTGCGGTGTTTACAGAGGCTTGTAAAGCTCTTTTTTTGTTAAAGTCTCCAACACCTTTAGCCATTGCATCAGCAATTACAGAGGTTGAGTGATAACCAATCATACACCAATTTTCATTCGCATAATGACTCCAAATAGGCAGCATATTATGTACGCTTTCACTATGATGAGCTAGCATAGATTTTATCATGTCATTATTTCGTTCAGGTTGAGTAATATTGAAAAGAGGATGTAAAGCTCGGTAGGTGTCCCAAAGCGAAAAAATAGTATAGTTTGTAAAGCCGGTTGATTGATGAATGTTTTGGTCTAGCCCTCTGTATTGACCATCAACATCTTCATATAGAATAGGGGATAGGTTTGTGTGATACATAGCGGTATAGAAGTTAATTTTATCCCCTTCATTTAAAGAATGTATTTCAATTTTAGAGAGTTCATCGTTCCATTTAGCTTTAGTTTCTTCTTTCGTTTTATTGAAATCCCAATGTGGTATTTCTGTCTCTAAGTTTTCTAATGCACCTGAAGTACTAACAGAAGATAAAGCAAATTTGATATTTATTTTTTCGTTTTCTTTTGTGTCAAAATTAAAATAAGCTCGAATGTCTGTTCCTGCAATTTCTGGGAAGTTTTCTTCTTGTTTAAAGCGTCTATAAAAACCATCATACTTAACATCCTCATATTTCTTATGACCATAGCTGTTAAAAGGTTTTGAAAATTGCATAGCAAAGAATACTTTTTTATCCCTTGCCCAACCCTTGGTTTGTCTGTATCCTGTAACAAGTGAGTCGTTTTCAACACGAATAAATGTCCAAACATTTTTATTCTCGTGATGATATACGTTATAGACCAGGTCTAAAATAATATGCGCATTTTCAGATTTTGGAAAAGTATATTGATGAAAGCCAACCCGCTCACTTGCCGTTAATTCGGCTTTAATATCATAACTTTCTAAATACACCTTGTAGTACCCTGGTGATGCCTCTTCCTTATTGTGTGAGAATTTTGAGTAAAACCCCTTTTCTCCTTTTTCTGTTTTTATAGGATTTAACATTAAGTCTCCAGTAGTGGGCATTACCAAAAAATCTCCCAAGTCAGCATGACCTGTCCCACTCATGTTGGTATGAGAAAAGCCAATAATAGTTGAATCTCTAAATTGATATCCGGCGCAGTACTCGTAGGTTTTGCTATTATAGCTTCCATCTTTTTGAAACATTAGTTCAAAATTAGTTTGTGGACTTAATTGAACCATTCCGAAGGGGGCTGTTGCTCCGGGAAATACGTGTCCCATTTTACTGGTTCCGATAAGGGGGTTTACAAATTGCGTGTAGTCTATGGTTGAAGCGACTTCCGTATTCGTTTCGATTTTCTTTTTTTGATTACAAGAAGCTATAATAATAATGACTAATAATATATGTTTCATAATTACATCTAATAACTGTATCACAGTTGTGATTATTACCCATTAAAGATAATAACTTTAAGTTGCGCAATTTTAATGGGCAGGACACACAGCTAGTTGGTGTGAACAGGTAAACATGAAGAATACATTAGGCTAAAAAGGAAGCGCAAGGTGTAGCCCCAAACTTAAATGAATGTCATGAGGGTCGTAAGCAAATTCAAATGAAGGGCCTAAGTCCAACGGGCCTAGTTCAAATTCATAAAACACCTCTAAATGTAAAGCAAATATCGCTTCGTGACCAACTTCTTCTCCAGGAGTGTCTATGTGTTTTTATACTGCAAACCCAGGAGCAGCTACTAAATGAAGTCTGTTTAAAGGACTATATTGAATAACAGCACTATAGGTTTGGTGTTGTTGGTCATTAAAAATGTACTCAACTCCTGCGCCAGCACCAAAGCGAGATTCTCCTAAACGACGAACATAGTGTCCGTGTAATCCAAAAAAAGTTTCTTGGGAGCGGGTAAAATAAACAGGGGCAAAAGAAACCCCTATTTCATTTGTATGAAAATGATCGTGTTCTTTCTCGGGTATAGTGCCTTGAGATGAGACGTTTACCACAACTCCAACCATCAGGAACATTAAAATTATAAGCTCTTTTTTCATGCTGTTTATTTATGTCGAATACAAATAAAGTAATTTCTGCTCCAGTTTTTGAACTATTTATTCATTTTCGAATACAGATTTAACAAAGTCGATGTATGAAAGAAATGTCAGGAAGCTTTTTGTGAGCTCCATGGGAAGGAGTTTAAAATTTTTCAGAGGATTTGAAGAGACTTATTTAACGGTTTGTGTATGGTTAAGCACTTAATTTAGCAAATACAAACCGAATAGAAAATTCGCGAGGATTTTCGTAAGTAGGCGAGCACTAGCAATGAATTTTATACGGTGTTGTGTGCAGTTTTTATTCAGTTATTCTTTTCTCCAAACCCATTCTTTCGTGTAATATTCTCGTTATTTCAACATAATTTTCGTTTAAAGTTCTGTAGAATATTATATGTCGATTTGACTTTATTCCGAGAAGTTGCGTTGAAATTCCTTCGTAGTTTTTTCCTAAACCTGGATTTTCTGCAATTTCTTGACAATTAGAAATTAGTACATCGTAATATTTGTCAGCTTGTTTTTCCGACCAAACCTCAAAGGTATAATCCCAAATCTTTGATAAATCCTCAACAGCTTTGTTCGTCAACTTATATTCAGCCATTCGAGTGCTTTTTCGCTTTTAGAGATTCAAGATGTTTTTTTTGGTCAAAGTCGTGAGCTATTCCACTGTCAATTCCTTCTTGAATTGCTTTTTTCAATGCAATCACTTTGCTTTCTTCTTCTTCTAAAAGTCTTAATCCTGCACGAATAACTTCGCTAACGTTTTTAAATCTTCCTTCGCTTATGCTACTTTGTACAAATTGGTCGAAATAACTTCCGAGTGATATTGATGTGTTTTTGTTCATTTGAGTACTTAAATAGTTTAAATATACCAAAAATTGGTATAATAACCAAATTTCTCAAATTGCACACAACGGTCCGCGGCTATGCTTTCGTGCCGACCTCTCGAATATAAGCTTTTCGGCATGAAGTATAGGTAGTGTTATAGGTATTTCATCTGAAAAGGACTCGACTTTTGGGTTGAAACTTATGTTGAAGAAGGGTGAGGACTTCTATGAATTTGGTGAGTTGTGAGTTAATGGTTAGTCTTGCTGCATCTCTAATAAGGTTAAAATAGTTGTTGAGGGGGCAATTAATTTATTAAATTTCTTTTGACCTTTTTGTTATCACTCCACAACAGAGCTCAAAGCATCTTTCAATTCCCCAAACTTAAACTCAAACCCAGCACTCACAATCTTATCCGATGAAACCCTGCTTCCATTCAGAACTATTTCTCCCATTTCACCAAACAAAGCTCGAATAATAAGCCTTGGTACATTCGGGAAAATCAACCTTCGATGAAGTACTTTTGCTATTCCTTTTGTCAGTTCATTATTCGTAGCATGCTCTGGAGCAACAGCATTAAAATTTCCACTTAATTCTTCATTTACGATTACGAAATTGAACAATCGACTCAAGTCATTGATATGAATCCAAGGCATGTATTGCTTACCTGTACCAATTGCAGAACCAATTCTGGATTTAATTGGGCGCACAACCTTTTGCAATGCACCACCGTTTTTGGCAAGAATAATCCCGATTCTTAAAACTGCTACCCTCTTAGCGACACCGTTTAATTCGAAGGCATATGCAGCATTTTCCCACTCCTTGCAAACCGTGCTCAAAAAGTCGGTTCCGTTTTCACTTTCTTCAGTGTAAATGTTGTTTGTCGTTGCTGTTCCGTAATACCCCACAGCCGAAGCTGAAATGAACGCATCTAGCGTAATATCGTTTTTCTTGCATTCCTCTAAAATCAAGCGGGCACTGTCTACTCGACTGGAAAGAATCAACTCCTTTCGTTTTTTCGTCCAACGTTTGTCTGCTATGGATGAACCCGCCAAATGAACAATAGTGTGAACGTCTTTCAAAGCATTTGGGTCAATGGTTTTGTTTTCTAAATCCCACAAAAACTCGTTGGATCGGGTTACTTTTCGCGTTAAAAACCGAATGGTATAGTCGCCCTCCAATTGCTTGGCTACTTGCTTCGCTAGCATTCCGTTAGCTCCAGTAATTAAAACGACTTTTTTCATTGTTTCTAGCTGTTTTTAAAAATCTCCTCGTACTCTTCAAAACGGTGTTCCCGAATTGGGCGAATGAAGGGTTCTGTGCTAAAATGCAATAACAAACACGGGCTAATTTTTTTGTACGCATCAACATATTCGTAACTGTTCAGTTCCTTGTTTTTGATGCGCTGCTTGATCTTGTTGTGGTATGGATACATCTCTTTCCTTAGTTCACCAAGCGCTTAAGCTGATCGATGCTTTTAATATGTGTTAGATCGCGCGTCAGTTTAATATCAGAACTTGTGAGTTGACTTCCGCTCACAATAACCAAAGACGTTTTGGACATGTCAAGCAATACAGTTTCGATTTTCTTGAAATTTTTCTCGCTTATTTTTGCTGTAAATGTGGACACCACGATTTGTGGCTTGATGTGCGTAAATGCTTCGGCAACTTCCTTTACAGGGACTTTTTGCCCAAAATAATGGCAATTGTATCCATTTGACTTCAGGATATAATAATAAATCAAAATGCCAAATTCATGCTCTTCATGATCGTGTAGAAACAGTAGCGCACTTTTTAATGGATCGGGCTTTGTCTTTAAAACTTCAATATTCGAAATTAGGAATTCTCTAAATATGTTGGAGAAATAGCGCTCGTGAATTATGTTGATGGAATTCACTTGCCACAACTGCCCAATTTTGTTTAACAATGGTATTACTATGTCCTCATACATATTGTCAAGCTTCGTTTTCGCTAACTCAACCCCTAAAGCTTTCTTTATAGCAGATCCATTGAAATCTAAAATTAGCATTGTGATTGCGTCAATCTCTGATTGTTTATCAGTTTCTGTGACAAGGATAAACGATTTTGCTTCTTCGATAATCTCTTCCTCAGATAGTAATGCAATTTTCGAAATCTTATATCCTGAATTATAAAGGAGGTTGATGTTGAGAATCTTCTTTAAATCATCTTCGCTGTAATAGCGAATGTTCGTGTCCGTTCTTTTGGGCTCCAACAGACCGTAACGTTGTTCCCAAATACGAATCGTATGCGCTTTAATTTGAGTGAAGTTTTCAAGATCTTTTATGCTATATCTCAAACTTGCCATTGTTTATTGTTATTTATTAAATGTTAAACAAATATAAGAAATTGAACTTTAGTTCTTCTTCCGTTTCACTTTAAATTCTAAGATTACACCAACAGATGGCTGTAAAATTCCGGAGGTATTATCCACAGATTTTGTGAGGTAGCGCGTTGGGTCCAATGGGTCTTCAACTGGATTACCATCATCGTCTTTTTGAACTAGTAAAATTGGCGCAGTTGTAGCTTGATTGTTGTAGATGTTTTGAATGTCTAAGTAGATGTTTAGTGATGTCTTCTCAAAATTGAAGCGTTTGTCTACACGTACATTGAGTTGATGGTATGAACTTCCTCTTTGCGAATTCAACTGGCTGTAATCGAGAACTGCTGAATTGTTGATGTCCCAAACCGACTTCAATGACGACGTTTCAACATCAGCAGGAGTGTAGGGTGCGCCTCCAGAAAAACTCCACCTAAATCCAACTTCCCATCCTTTTTTGAAGCGTTTTCCACCCGTCAAAGAAACGATGTGCTTGCTATCCCAAGTGCTCGGAATGAAAACTCCATTCACGGATTGAAACTCTGAAGTCACAAATGTATACGCAATAAGACTATAAAACCCTTTAATTAATTTTTGTTGATACAAGAATTCAGCACCATAAGCTCTACCATTGGATGAAGATGTTACTTCTTCGTTCCCAACTATTCCAAAATCAGAACCTAAATTGGCCAATGAAATTGAATCATTTACAGAATATGGATAGTAATTGTATTTTTTAAAGAACCCTTCAACTGAGAATTTTGATTTAAATTTTGTAATGTATGATGTGCCAAGTACAAAATGATCAGCTTGAATATACTTCAGTTCATTCTCTTTATTTTTTAATGTTCCTTGCCCGTCACGGTATCCTAAAATAGTATATGATGGTAATTGATTATACCTAGAAACGTTAGCACTGATCGATAGCTGTTCCGTAAGATCATAGTTTAGAGAAAGAGAAGGGGATAGTTGACTCAATGGATTTAACATTGATTTTGAATAGCTATTTACATCTGTTCTTATTCCTAAACTTATATCTAACCGATCATTTAATAATGATTTTGATGCTTGAGCAAATGCAGCTACTTTGTGTAAATCTAAGTTTGAAGTCACATCAAGTATAGTAGGCGTTCCATTAACTATAAATCGCTGATAAGTTGAAGCTTGGAAACGCACATATTCATAACCGATTCCAGTCATTACTTTAAATCCATTTTTTCTCCAAGTATTTTCAAAGCGAAATTTATTTTCAGCTTCAACAGAAGAATAATCCAAAAGTAAATTAGCTGAATCTTCAATGTTGTTTTGATATTTCTGAGATACATTTTTTAGCATATTACGACTAGCAATAAAACGCTGATTACTGTTCTCTCCATAATGAACATAATTAACTCCAATTGTATAATTCCATTGATCTTGAGTTGGAATATTATCTAATGTATATTCATTCAATTCTCTTTGATTTTCATCTGTAACTTCATCATTTGCAGAAGTGTTAAGAACAAAATCATCTAAAGCTCCTAAACCAATTATGCTTATTTTATTTTTTCGATTGAAAGTATGATTTACTTTAAACTGAGCATCGTTATATGTTGGTAAAAATGGAAGCTTAAGTGCCGCGAATAGTAATTGTAAATATGATCGCCTAACTGAGAAAATAAAACTTGATTTTTTACTTATTGGACCATCTAAAGTTAAGGCAAGATCACTTGATCCAATTGCTACATTTGCAATTAAATTATCTTTATTCCCTTCCTTTTGTTTGAATGAAATAGCTGAACTAAGTCCATTTGCATAATTTGAAGGTAAAGCACCAGAATAAAAGTCTATGGATCGTATAAAGTTGATATTTAGTAATCCAACTGGACCTCCACTACTTCCTTGAGTAGCAAAATGATTAATGTTTGGAACCTCAATTCCATCTAGGTAAAATTTATTTTCACCAGGAGAACCACCTCTAATGATTATGTCATTTCTAAATGAAGCTGGCGAAGCGACTCCCGGCAAAGCTTGTAAAACCTTACTTGCGTCTCGATTTGCTCCTGGTAATTTTTCAATTTCAGTAGCATTCAATGTTTTTAATGATAAAGGTGATTCTTTTATTTTTCTAAATGGTCTTGCTATGACTCTTACTTCACCTTTTTCAAGTATGAATTCATCTAATTCGAAATTAATTTCAGTAGTTCTTGATGCGGTGATAGTAATGTCAGAAATAATATATTCTACAAACCCTGCATTTGTAGCTTTTAAAGAGTAGACTCCAGGCTCGATTCCTTCTAATTTATATGCCCCAGTTGAATCAGTAAACGTTCCTTTTTGTAGGCCTACTAACTGAATTTTTGCAAACTCTATTGGCTGATTGTTAATGGAGTTAAGAACTACACCTGAAACAGAGGAGGTCTGTGAAAATGAATTGAAGCTGAGTAAGAAAATTAGGGAAAGAATTAAGGGTTTCATACTCACTAATTAATTGTATTGAAAAATATAGAAGTTAAGCGAAGTTGCAATTGTTAACCATATTAAATAAGGCGACAATAAAACTCTATTAAATCTATTTTGCTTTGAATAAAAAATGAAGAAGCTAGCTACAATTAGAGTTAGTGAAGATATAACGATAAGTGCCAGACCTGTTAATTGAAAATGAAAGAAAATGGGATTCCAAGAAACGTTTAAAACCCATTGTAAAGCAAATAAAAGTATTACATTTTTCCTGTTCGAAGAAGAGCAATATAGATTTGTCATGTAAAAAGAAAAACAGATCATAATACTTGTCCACGCTACTCCAAACAACCAACCTGGAGGTGTCCACGGCGCTTGATTTATATTTGTGTACCATTCAGAAGTAACGCCTGAACTTGTAAATAAACCTCCCAATAGTAGTGCTCCAAAATTGAGGAATAAGAAGACGATTAGAACTTTAAGTAGTTTCATTCTTCGAATTTTACTTGAATTGATATTTCATTTTTTCGATTGATAACTTGATATGGTGGATTGTATCCAAGGTAAGATAAGTCTCCATCGAAAGATATGTTGTTCTCTTTAAGCAATGCTATCAGTTCTTTTTCTTTAATAGCAATTTTGGATGAATTTGCCCACCCCCCAAAAGATAATATAGCTACTACCTGTTCTTCTCTGTGTTTAAGTTGAACAGCTGAACTGGAAGGTGTAGGTACATTCTTTGGTGTAATAGAGCTTGGCATAATGAATGACATCTCTACTGAGTCTTTCATGTCCATTATCACAGGAGAAGTCATTGCTATTTTTTGGTTTTTATCATTAGCTCCAAAAATAAATCCTGCTACTTTCCTAAAACCTTCACTCGAGTTACCATCATATCCACTTGATGATAATTTTGTTGTAGCTACATATAGGGAAGGGTATTTACGAATCTCAAATCCCTCGAATTTCTTTAGAACTTTGTAGTCTCTTTTTATTGATTTATCGGTAGATGAATTCACCATGATTTGAGCAAACAAGAAAAACATAATAAGTAATACGATTGCTAAAATAATTCTATTCATAATTTTTTTCTTAATTAAGAAGGGGTGGAGCAAATCTGGAAATATCCACCCCTATCTTGTATATTATTAACTAATTGTTTTATAACTTTTGTAAAGTTGTAGAAGCATTAATTCCTTTTCCATCTAGAATTAGAATGTAAGATCCACTATCGATAGAACTGATGTTTAGTTCTGCACTATTTTCTTCCAATAATTTTGTGAAAATTTGTTTTCCATTTAAATCAACTATTGAAAGATTTTTAAATTTGTTTCCTTCAAATTTTACATTAAGAATTTCTGTTGCTGGATTTGGGTAAATAAGGATGGATCCTTGGTCCATTTCATCAATCGCCGCTAGAGATGGCACTAGAACTGCGTCGACAACATGAACAACACCGTTGTCTGCTGTTAAATCAGCTAGCGTAACATTGGATGAATTGATCATTACACCAGTAGAAAGGTCAACTGTAACAGACTGTCCGTTCAATGTTGGGACCATTCCATTACTTAAACCTGTTGATAAAACTGTTCCTGACACTACGTGGTATAAAAGAATATCTGCTAATTCTGGATTCGCTAATAAGCCATTGATATCTGTTCCTAATGCTACCGCTAAATTATCAAAAGCTTGATTCGTTGGCGCGAATACTGTGAGCTCAGCTAAAGGATTGGTAAGAGCAGGTAATAATTCTGCAGTAACAACAGCTGTTGTTAAAGATGTGAATCCATTATCAATTGCAACATCAACAACCGTTTCATAAGGTAAAAGTACAGCATCAATAGAGTGAACTATACCGTTGTCTGCCGTTAAGTCTGCACCATTAACCACTGCTTGATTAGCATAAACAGATCCCATTGACGTCTTAGTCATTTTGATTGTGTTTGCTGTGTTAAGAGGGTCAACAATTGCACCATTTGTTACTGCAGCAGCATCAACTGTTACACCAAGAACATGGTATAATAGAATATCTGATAAGTTGGGTAAAGCCAAAAGACCAGCAATATTTGTATTCAAGGCAGTTGCTAAATTTTCAAACGCTGTATTGTCCGGTGCAAAAACTGTTAATGTGGCAGATGGATTTTGTAATGCACTTACCAAACCTTCTTGCTGTATTGCAGCAGCCAAAGAAGTATGGTTTGGACTTGTTGCAATTACATCGTCATAAACGTTTGTTTGAGCTGATGCTCCTAAAGCTGTGAATACTAAGCTTAAAGTTAAAACTGTTTTTCTAAATCCAATTTTTAGTGTTCTTTTTTTCATAATGTTTAATTTTTGTTTAATGTTTTAAATAAATGTTTCAACAAATATAATACATACTGTTTAAGTAATACAAGAAAAAGTTAAACAAAAATTAATTTATTTTTCTAAATATTATTTTATTAGTTGATTTTCAGCAACTTAATGTAAGTCTTCAAACTAATGTTCACCAGAGATAGTCAAAATTAAGTCATAAATTTAATCTTTGCAACAGGTGTTGCTTTCTTCTTTTTTTTCATTGTTTTTAGTTTAATTAAATGTCTTTGAT
>Ga0115008_10000768_pt1 | contig 24948 bp, 26 predicted proteins | sample FraStrMetagenome_FD_87164 | JGI IMG/M metagenome (GOLD analysis project Ga0115008, IMG submission 87164) | Marine eukaryotic phytoplankton communities from Arctic Ocean - Fram Strait ARC3M Metagenome | ecosystem: Environmental > Aquatic > Marine > Oceanic | place: Fram Strait | collected...
AACCATTGCAAACTTTCATACCCTTTGGCACGTTCGTCTATACATTCTTTAATAATAAGAGAATAATTACCAATATCAAGGATTCTATATGGAAGTCTTTGGTTCATTTGAATTAATTTTTTCCACGCTACAGAAAAATGTATCATATGTAAAATATCATCATAAACAACCTGTCTACTAGGCCCCCTATATTGATATGAAGGTTCATCCATTGTTTTTATTGATTTTAAATAACTTTTAAATTAAAATCAATTTATTCACAGTGATATTTCTTCTCAAGCTTCAAATGTTGGAAATAACTTCGTAATTTGGATAACCGCAAAATGTTCAAATTTAATCAAAAAAATTGATGTACTTTTCAACCGGTAATATGAAATTAAACAAAACTTCCAACTATCAAAACTTAAACTATAAAATATACAAACTGAAATGACTACCGTATCAAAGGCAGTACAAGAATTTAAAAACTGGATTTCTGTAGCGGGTTTATCGGAAAAAAAACACCAACTTGAAGGCATTAAATGGTGCTTGGAAAGAGAACTCAATACATTGAACAATATCAGAGGCGGTATTGTTGCGGATGAGATGGGGTTGGGCAAAACCATTCTTATGCTTGGTTTGATAATTTCACACTTTAAAAAAGGTGGAACTATTATTATTGTACCGCCAGCATTGCTTAGTCAGTGGACCACTGAAATTGAGAGACTTTTCGGTCACTCTCCAGCGGTTTATCATGGCAAAACTTTGAAAAATATTAAATCCCGTCTTGAAGATGGTGAACAAATGCCTATTGTTATCACTACTTATGGTATTATAATGTCTCGCAAACCCGATGACATTATATTTCAAAATAAATGGTTCCGAATGATATGCGATGAAGCACATCATATGAGAAATAAAAAAAGCAAATTGTTTTCAAAAATGAAACTCGTCAAATCAGAAATCAAATGGCTTTCCACGGGTACTCCTATTCAAAATAAAGCAACTGATTTGTTGAGTTTGTGTAAAATACTTGGTCTTGACAAAGCAATGGAAAAAGAACCAGAAAATACAAAAAATATTATCCTTTCCCACTCTCTTAGACGAACAAAAGAGCAAACCGCAATAAAACTACCTCCCATTGAATACCACATGGTAAGCGTCCCATGGTTGTCTGAAAAAGAAGAAAATTTCGCAGCCGATATTCATGCGCAACTCAACTTCCCAAATGTATCCGGTAGAAATGTTAACCAAGTCATGTCTTTTCTTGGAGGCAATGGTGTTCTTCCGTGGTTGACACGTGTACGTCAAGTCTGTATCTTCCCTCATCTACTTGAAAAAAGCATTTCGGCTCTTATAGATGAGGGCGTCATCGGTAGTTCTCATGATGTTAAAAATATTAAAACCACTAGTAAAATTACAGCAATTGTTAATAAAATCACAGAGAGAAAAGACAACCATAGAAGAAAACTTGTATTTTGCCATTACCATGGCGAGATTGATCTTCTTGAAGCTCATCTTAAACAACTTGGTATTAGCACAACTATTATTGATGGTAGACAATTGCCCAAACATAAAAAATTCGCAACAACTCGTGTTATCACAGAAGGACATTTCAGATCCGTCTGTAAAAATTGGAACAATGAGAATTTTACTTATCAACTTATCTCTGAATTTATGGCACCAGATGTTTGTCTGTGTCAAATCCAAACTGGATCCGAAGGTTTAAATTTACAACATTTCCATGAAATTTACTTTTCCAGCCCTTGGTGGAATCCCGCACTGGAAGACCAGGCTGTCGCAAGAGCACACAGAATTGGACAAGAACAACCAGTTGATGTGTTCCGATTCTCTCTTGAAAACTTTGGAAACGAATCAAAAAGTTTAGACCAATACTGTCTTGAGGTCCAAGAGGCAAAACGTCTTATGTCTAATAAATATCTTAAGGCGTCTGAAAAAAAAGAGGAAGTTGCGTTTGAAATTAACTATAATAAAAGAAGCTTCGGTTTCGCAAAATAAGCTTTTAGAAAAAGCTTTACCAAAAGAGGCTTTTTGGAAAAAGTTTTACCAAAAGAGGCTTTTTGGTAAAAGTTTTAAACATTTAAAACATCAACTTTTTTTTAAAGCTTTTACGTGGTGTTATAATTCATCGTTAGGAAATTGGTGAAAAGCCTTTTTAAAAAGCCTAAATTGAAATAAATTAAAACTTTAATGATTAAATATAATATGTCGTCTAAATACCCAATTTCCCCCTCGCAAAATGAAAGAGAATCCGTTACAAAAGAAAATTCCCATATTATTAGCGATATGTTGTCTCGGTATTGTGAAACACGAAAACAACTAGAAATTGAAAAAAATCAATTTCTAATATCTCAAATGATTTCATATACCAACCTAAATGCCGAACTTAATATTAATACTATTAAACAGCGCGAAAACGAGCAAAATATACTATTTTTACAACGATACCCGAGACTTGCTGTTAGACATGAGATGGGTCTTTCATGGGGAACAACTTCGCCACGTTGAAGATGTTCAAAAAGTAGTGAGAAAACAATTGTACGAATTATGAATAAAAAAAATATGATATTACAGTGTTTGTAATAATATATTGTATTTTTCTCACTTGTTCTGTAGTTATTGAAATTCCATGGCAACTTTTTCATTCCAAATTTCTTTATCTTTATTCGCGCGGATTTTATCTTGTTCTGCTAGATCAATAAATGGTTGTTTGCTCTCATCCTCCATCTCTTTCCATAACGCGCTAATTGCTTTGGAGAGTTCGCCGAACGTTGCTTCTGGATTTTTCTCTTTCATGGATTTATTTGCTTTTTGTGAAAAGTAAGTGTATGCGTTTCTGGCACTTTTTGGTTTTTTAGGTCCTTTTACCTTCTTTTTAGATTTTTGCGTTTGTTCCGAGCCAACGAGTTCAATATCTGTTTTTGTTGATGGATATCGTGTCATGAATTCTAGGAATTGTTTGTTTTGAAACTCTAAAAATCGCGCGGTTTGATCGGATTGAAATGTTTGGAATTGAGTGTATGTTGTTTGGTTGGTAGAAGTCATTTTGATATTATTATTTTAGGGTGGTTGATTAAAACCTTTCTTGAAGACGAAAAGTACTTCAATTTTTTGAATTTTGTATTTTTGACGTTTCAATTAGAAAAAGAAAAAGTATAAAACGTACAAAAATAGTTTGATAAATCTGGGAAATTACGAGAGAATAATTATTTCATTACATAAAGACTTGTACAATAAATTATAATATTTTATATAATATTTTATATAATATTTTATATAATATTTATATAATATAATAAATATGTCTGAAGGATTGGTATATGTTATGAGTAAAAATCAAAAACATTTAAGTTTTGTAGTTTGGGGTATTCCGAATAATCTATCAAATTTTTATGTATCTTATATTTGGTATATTATATTTTTTGCTGTTGTTGTAATTATGTTTTTTTATAATAAAAATAATATTACCTACAAAACAATATATCCTATAATATATGGTTTGTTAATATGTACAATAGGTCTTGTAACGCACAATTTTATCGCAAACTATAATTGGTTGTATAAAAGTAATAATAATAAATTTTTTAAAAGAAATGGTGTACAAAACGCGCAATTATCACCATATAATATTGATAGGGATAAATATATAGTTATTTTGAATCCTGAAAATTTAAAATTAAAAAATTTAGAAGAATTAACTTATATTTTTACCGCTTCTCAATTTAAAAAATTTAAACATAAATATAAATTAAAAACGTTATCATATGATAATTATTTTGCCAAAAATACAGATAATAAATGGAATAACCAACAGTTAAAATGGGGAACAAATAAAGATTTTCGTGTATTCTGGAATAGTTTTTCAAAAAACACACATTATGTTACTACTATTTTATTATCTTTTGCTTTTGTTCTAGCAACATGGAAAATAAAGATATTTTATAAAATATTCCCATGGATAATTGTTTCTCTTATCCCCCAAATCATTTCTACTTTTTGGATAAAATATGGAAATTTTAGGGAAAGGGGTATGTATATGTTTGTAATTGAGAGATTGCAAATGTTGAGTTGTTATTTTTCAATTTATACTTTAATTTTATTTATGAGTTTTAGTCAAAAATAATCATATGGTAATATAATGATAAACAAACAATATTATGAATTTATACCCTTTAAATTATACATATATATAACGCATTTTATGGCATTATTAATATGGTCTTTATTTATTTATAAATTTTGGTGGAAAAATACAGAACAAAAAGGTAAAATTTCTTGGCCCATATTGATTTCATTATCAATTCCTTATATATTGACAATACCACAAATAGTTCAATATAGTAAAAATCCCATATATCCAGAAATCTCATCTTGTATGGCTTTCCATGATTCAAAAGAATATATTTCAACGCAAAATTACGCTTGTTCTATGGGAAATATTAAACAATCAAATGCTGACACATTGTTCATGTCTTCCCTCACTTTTAACAATACTTATACATTATTACTAATAATGATAATGTCAACGGCCTTTAAATATAATATTTTTGAAAATAGTATGATTCGCAATTTTTCGATGTGGATATTATTAAATGGGTTATGGGCAACTAGTACTATGTATTTGGGTGCGTTTGGTCCATCCTCGTATATTTTAGGAGCACTAAATCAAGTTCTAGGTACCGCTTCAATGGGGGCAATATTAATTATTCTGATTAATATTTATAATAGGAAATTTATATGAACCTAGAAGTACATAATAACAGAGTGTTTAATACTCTTGGAAATGTAAAAGAATTAGAAATAATAATGAATCTTTTTCAACAATTAGAAAAGTTTAGAAAAAAATTTGTATAGCACGGTTTTAAGCTCAGAGAATACTGGGGTTAACAAAGAGAAGAAAAAGGATTGGGTTAAAAGTTGAAACCAAGTCTTTGTGGAATATAAGAAAAAGTAATAACTTACAATATACAATCCAAATACTTTAATAAATCATTTGGATAAACTTATGCTTTACAGTCTAAAAATGGATATTTTTTGTATAATTTGAAAATCGCTTGTTCTTTCATTTTTGCTTCAACCAAAATATCAAATTCTGTATTGTATTTCTTTGGTATTTCTAGTAAATAGTTAGGAATAGTTTCAATATAATCAGAATGGTGACCGCACCGACCCAAACCTTGTTCGGAAATATGAAACTTTGGTTTAATATTTTTCAATTTCCATGTTTGTAAAATTTTTGGAATATAGTACTCTTCTTTTTCAAAAACTTCATCTGGGTGTAATAATTTGTAGCATGTAAAATGATGCGTGTCAAGTACAACTGGTATCCCTATACAGTTGGCTACATCTAAACAGTCTTTTATAGAGAAACATTTTTCACAATTTTCTAAGACAAGTCTTTTTCTAACATTTTCCGGTAATTTTTTATAATTCTCACACCATCTCTTTTTGGTTTTTTCTTTATCGCCATATATACCGCCCCATGAACCACCATAACTGAATTTTTTCCCATTTCCATTTTATCCAAGACTTCAGTTTGATAACTTAAATCGCGTATTGTTTGTTGGAAATATTTTTCATTGGGCGTTCCAACCACATTATATTGACCAGGGTGAAATGTTAACCGATGATTTAAAGATCTGGCATATTTTCCTATTTCTTTTAATAATGGTTCAACAAAATCCATACTATATGATACGACTCTTGAATTACTGTAATGTGGGAACATTTCACTTGATATTCTCATTACTTTTATCCCATTTTTTTCATTCCATTTTATCATTGTATATAAATCCTTGACATTTTGTATAATTTTTTGTTTTAACGCAATAATTCCTTTTTGTTTAATTGTTCTAATAATCATTTTTCTAGAACAAAATACAGGTGGATTTTGTGTTCTTAAAACTGTATTTAAACAACATAATCCCAGTTGGATAGGTTGGTTAGTTGACATTGTTATAACGAATAACCTTTATTTCATGAATAAAAGTTATTCAATTTATTTAAGTATTATAATTTTAGAGATTTGAAATGAAAAATAAATCCAGAAGAAAAAAATCAATAATGAAGAAATTACAAGTTTGAAAACTTTAACAATAAAACAATATGTCTGTGAGATACTATACAAATAGAGTATTGTATTATACTAGAAAATTGGAAAAACAACATTTCAATAGTTCTTCTAGTCAATGGGGGAGAAAAGTCATTATAATTCTAACGAAAATAAAATGAGGAGATATTCATCATTTAGAACCTCCAAAAAAAAATATCATCTGCGTTCCACAATAAAACGGTTCATTAAAGGTAAAACCACGAAAGGATATATTTTAACGGAACGATAAATTTGACTATTTAGTAAATATCTATAATTTAATATTTGGTATATATATATAATGGAAATAACTAAGGATATATTATCATTATCTGGATTAAGAACACGTTCTAATAAAGATAACCAAGGGCAAAGAATTCCAGGTTCGGCAGAATGGAATGTAACAGATAAATCCAGAGCAGACGAAGATAAAAAAAACGTTTTAGCTAGAAGAGGTTTAAGACAAAGATCTTTAGATGATGAATTGGGAAGAAGAATACCGGCTTCTGCCAGATGGTTAGGAGAAAGAAGAACGCCTGGCGAACAAGCTGTTCTTAAAAATACATATAACAGAGGTTATGATGGTATTAGACAAGCTGTTGGAGAAGGGAAAACAACCGCTCTTTCTGCTAGAACAGCGGTAGCACCAACAAGAAGTGCTACTATGGGACTAGGGGCGTGGGGAGCCAATCCCCCGCATCATCCTGCTCTCGTTGTTGGTCCCCAGGGACCAGGAGGTCCATCAGCCTTAGCTGCCGCAAGACATAATTTAGAACGAGGAGAAACGGCAAGACGGGGAAGGGTATGGAACCCGCTAACTCAACGAATTACCAATAGAATGACAGGTGGACCAAATCCTTTATTAGACCAAGTTCATGACGCGGGGGCAAAAAGAGCTGAAAATTCAAGCATTGTCAAAACATATGGTAGAAAAAATAGAGACCTCAAATTAGCAATGGGAAAACGAATAAACAATATACCTAATTTTTTACAGCAACACCAAATCCAACCAAATTTAATTAATCCTATTTCAGATTTAACAAAAAAGGGATTGGGCGCAAAAACAGGAGGAAGACATACGCGAAAAAGAAAAACTCGCAGAAAAGTAAAAACTCGCAGAAAAGTAAAAACTCGCAGAAAAGTAAAAACTCGCAGAAAAGTAAAATCAAAAAAAAAATATAGACGTCGTAAAACAAGTAAAGCGCGTGGACAAATGAGAAATCCTCGTCGAAAAACAAATAAAAGATAAATTAAATATTATATGAGTGATATAATATTTAACATTGGACAACCGTGTATTGTTCTTCTGGTGAAACCTCTGACCAATCAAAATAATAGAAAAGATAAAAATGAAAACCGACAAAGTAGAAAGAAAATTAAATCCAGAAAAAAAAGTAATTGCCTAATTACTTTTGATTTCCCAAATTATTCAAATTTTCCCGTTGAAATTTAATCACTAGATTTTGTGATTTTTGTTGGATTATTACTTGTTTTGGTAAGTTTTTTTGCCTCGGCTTTGGCAAGTTTTTTTGCCTCGGCTTTGATAAGTTTGTCTGCTTCTTTAGCCGCTGCTTTAGTTGCTGCTTTGGCGAGTTTCTCAACTTCTTTAGCTTCGGCTTTAGCAACTTTCGCTGCCTCTTTGGCTTCGGCTTTAGCAACTTTCGCTGCTTCTTTAGCTGCTGCTTTGGCTTCGGCTTTAGCAAGTTTTTCAACTTCTTTAGCCTCGGCCTTGGCAACTTTTAATGCTTCAATTGCCTCATCTTTAGCGAGTTTTTCGGCTGCTTTGGTTGCTTCCTTGGCCTCGGCTTTGGCAAGTTTCTCAACTTCTTTGGCAGCGGCTTTGGCAAGTTTCTCAACTTCCTTGGCTTCAGCTTTGGCAAGTTTCTCAACTTTCTTGGCTTCAGCTTTGGCAAGTTTCTCAACTTCCTTGGCTTCAGCTTTGGCAAGTTTCTCAACTTCCTTGGCTTCAGCTTTGGCAAGTTTCGCTGCCGCTTTGGCTGCTACTTTAGCTGCTTTCTTCTCAGCTTTGAGTTCAGCTTTGCTTTGAGTTGAAGCAGTTGAAGAATCGCTTTCATTTCCGCTGTCCGAATCATCACTTTGGTCGCCCAAGAGTTCGTCACTTGCTTCAGCGACTAATTTTGAGATCAAATCGCATTGACTTTCACTTGCGACCTTTTTGTTTGCTTTCTTACCAGATGCTTTCAACGTTTTTGATCTGTTCACCTTGGATGCCGCGCTGCGTTTTGAGGTCAAAGAGATTGTTTTGAAATCAAACATCGCAAGGGCTTCCTCAAGCGTGCATTTGAGCGCGCCTTTTTCGTTCAAATGCGATAAGCATTTTTGGACGAAATTGGAATGAGACTCGATGAGACCGCGCTCCACGGAAGCATTCATGATAATTGATAAATTAAGAGACATTTTTTAAAGTTTTTTTAGATTGTTTTTTGTTATTGTTGTTGTGTGTTTTAATAACTCTCACTTATTCAATCAAATGTACTTCAATTTTTTTGTTTTTATGATAAATAATGTTTTTTTTTAAACTTAATATAAAATTATTTTAATGTTAATTGAATAACCGTTGATTATTCAATTAAATTGAAGCAAGTGTTTAAAGGCTATAACCCGTGTTTAAGTGGGTAAATGTAAGTTATTCAATTAAATTGAAGCGTTGTTTTCAACGAATAACCTCTATTTATTCAATTAAATTGAATTGTATATTTCAATTAATATTAATAAATTATCCAATTAAATTGATTTGGATAACAGTAGTTTGTTCAATTAAATTGATTTAATAATGATGGATTATTCAATTAAATTGATTTGGATAACAGCGAATTGTTCAATTAAATTGATTTGGATAACAGCGAATTGTTCAATTAAATTGATTTGGATAACAGTGATTTGTTCAATTTAATTGATTTGAATAACTGTCGTTTGTTCAATTAGATTGAATAACCACTGTTTGTTTAATTAAATTGATAACGTTGACTCGTTTGTTGGCTTGTTTGTTGTTCCTGGTTTTTTTCATCTCATGATCTTATTTACACTGCTTAAATCTTTTTTTTGATTCGGTATAATGACGATGGTATTTGCGTTCATGGTATTCGTCACTATTGATATCACTAACTTTAATCCAATTTTCTTTGATCCAGTTACGAACCACTGGAGGATAGTCATATCTTTCCATAGTCCAACCATGGTCTAAAGCCTTGTAGTTTGGTCAATTTAAGTTTAATCATTCTTGGGGTTTACAGTAGTCATTTTTGTTTGTTGTTTAAGACGTTCGTCTTAAACAATAATAAAATATTTATACTTTAAATTTATTTTATATATTTTTATTTGCGGTGTTTCTTGCTTTTGCGGTGTTTCTTGCTTTTGTGGTGTTTCTTGCTTTTGTGGTGTTTCTTGTGGTGTTTCTTGCTTTTGTGGTGTTTCTTGTGGTGTTTCTTGTTTTTGTGGTGTTTCTTGAGATGTTTTCTGGTTTTACGTCCGCCTCTAGGTTTTTTAAATTTTTCATCCATGTATCTAGCGTGAGTTTCTTCGTCCATTGGACCTAAAGCAGAAGCAACACCTCTTGCTAGATGTTCGGGTAATCCATCAAATCCACCAAACGCATTGGGAGTACTAGCGTTTAATGCCACGCGTTTTCCCAAAGCTATGCGATTAACATCTTTTCCTAAATTAGTTGCCCTTTGGTGCGCGACACCTCTTATGGAATGTAATAGAGGATTTTGAGATCCTGCTTGTTCTCCAAGCGTTCTGCGAGAAATTCTATCATAAAGAGGATCAAAATTTGTCATATAATCGTCTGTCCTCCAATCCATCATAGCTCTTTGCGCAAAAGTCGGTCCATGACCATGTCTTTGTTCTGAACGTGTTTTATTAGCATTTATTCTATGAATTGTTCTTTGGTGTTTTGTTTCGCCATTGTCGTGATGTGCGTGAGATTTCTCTTCGTTGTTTGTGTCCATGTCTATATATATATATATATAATATTTAATTTACACCGAAATTTTTTTTTTATAAATTTGATGTACATTTTAATATTATATATAAATGGCATATAACGTAAATCACAATAAATAAGTTAAACCAATAATTGGTTAATTTAATTAAAAAATCTCAGAAAAAACTTCTGTTATTTTGGAAACAAAAACGGTTCATGCCCCCTCCTTAAATTCACGTGCTTTTAAAGTTTAGGGGTCATGAAGAACAAGTTTATCCTCTCCTTCATGCTCTCCATCCAGATATTTATATTCAAATGGATTTCTATTTGGGCGAGCATCAATATTTATATCCTGGAGATTGCGACGCGAGTGTTTTTCCCATAGTGAGTAGTCATTGGGACTTGTACAAAATTTTTCACCAAAAATGCGTTTATCTCTTTCGGGCTCGGAAGGACTTTCCGGGGGCCATATTTCACTGTTTCCTGGATTTAATAATTTTAAATCAGTGCCTGCTACAGTCTTGCATCTACCAGCAGTACATGGAGAACCACACGGTTCTCTAATTTCTGGCATAGTGTTTCTTACGGCTTTAAAAAAGGGGGATTCCGAACTTTCTTGAATTAATCCATATGTTTTTTCTAGTTCTTTACGACACGTTTCCCAGTCCTGGTTTTCAGAAACTCTAGGAGAATAAAATATATTTCGGCTCTTGGTTTCATCACATTCTTCTGGCCAATCATTTTGACGACTACGGTCTTCTCTTTGAGAGGGAAGACGTGGTTCGTGTACATTCTGATAGAAACCTAACATACCACCTTTTAAATATCTATTTCTTGTTTTTCTTTTTTTCTTTTTTTTTCTTGTTTTGGATTTCTTTAATTTGTTCTTTGTCTTCTTTGTCTTGTTTCTTTTGGATTTTCTCCTTCTTTTTGTTCTTCTACCGCCAAATTTACTTATCATATCGTGTGCTTCCGTTCGGCAATTACCAGCACCGCAAATTTTATTCGCCGCTTCATTTCCAGCCATGGATTGGATTGCTCCTTTTAATAACCCAGAAGGAGCGCTGTATTTTCCCATGGTATCTAGATTAACATGTTGTCCCAATTGTTCGTTAAAAACTTTCCCTGACACGATTTTAGGTTTACCTACCGTGGTCAATTTAGATTTTCCTTTTGCTGATGCCGATTCAACAATCGCATCCGGTGTTTGCCAATGACCATCTGTCCCAAGTGGATTGAAAATATCTGCGGCCCTATTATTATTTAATTTTGGCCTAGGTGAACTACTCCCTTGGTATTTCGCAACGCTAGCAGGTGTCGCCTTTGCGTAATATCCCACATGAGCAGGGTTTCCAACAAGAGTATTGTTTTCATCAACTTCCTGGACTTCCAATGTATGATGCGATAAGGGATCCAAATTACCCGCAACGCCAAAACTAGGATTATTTGTAGATTTTACTGTCACCGAATAGTTTTTTTCTGGGTTTAAATTCATTCCGGCGGACACTTTTGAAACGGATGTATTTGGTTCCGGAAACGCAAATGGAGAAGTATCATAAGTTGGCATAGTGGTAATGCCCCCAGGATTAGTAAACGTTAAAGCACCGGTATTGAAATTATAATCGTTAGAACCGGTAGTTAACGCAGATAATGCCTGGTCTTGGTTTATAGAACTAAAATTATTTCCATTATAGTTTTGATGTTCCGAATTTACAGTTGGCAATGCGGTTAAACCCCCTAAAGCAAGAGCTCCCATTGCTAATTTAGTCAATCTATTTCCTCTTTGTCTTGTATTTTTTGTTTTTTTCTTTTTGCGTGTTGACATATATATATAAATATAAATATAATTATTTTTATAAAAATTATATATTATTAAATTACAATTAAATTACAATTAAATTACAATTAAATTACAATTAAATTACAATTAATTTTAATAAATTAATATTGTTTCACACTATTAAACGCGTGTATTCAAATTTAATTTGATACAAAACATATTTTTATGAAAAAATGTTTTGTATATTGTATAAATCTAATTATTTTTATTAACCTGTCTAGTTTTACCGCTTTTTACCGCTTTTTCTCTTTCCTCCATTTATCTGAACTATTGTGCGTTTTATTCTTGTTTTTGTCTGTTTATCTCTCTATATGAATTTCTAAATATTACAAAATCGGGATTAAATTAAAACAAAATCTCTCTTCGTCTTGTTGATTATTTGAACCGACTCATATTATTTTTTAAATCTTTATTCATATCAGGCAATGCCGATGAGTGAAGTTGGAAAATACATTTATTTCTAAAGACAAATGTCATGCGAGCAACCACCGGTTTCTTTAAACCTTTCCAATTCCATGTTACAAACGCAGTATTTATATAAACATTTGAAGCCACCTCGCTAATATTATAAATTTTATCAATAACCTTTATTTCTGGCAACTTGGCAAAATAATCAAAGTATTTTTTAATATACATTCCTTGCCTCTTCTTTTGAGACACTGTTCCAATCAAATTCCCATCATCGCAGAACATCTCTGAAACTAGTTTTGGGTCGTTTTTTTCAGTTACATTTTTTATCCACAAATTTGTTAATTTTTCAATTTCATCAGAATTTATTTTATTAGTATTTAAACTATGGTAAAATGAAACCGAAACAATAATAAATACTGAAATAACCATAATGGATATCGTAGTTGTATCAAACAATGCTTTCTTTTTCACCATTATATATATTACAATAAAAAAGTTCTTGACACAACTTTTCTTATTTTTTTCTCCAAAGTTTGAGATTTATTTACAATCTAATTTTACAATCTAATTTTACAAAGCCTATTTTACAAAGCTTCCTCCCAAAAGCCTATTTTGGTAAAGCTTTTTCCAAAAGCTTCTTTATTCAAATTCATGTTTCGTGATTTCTTTAGTTTCTTTATCATATGTACCGTATGGCTCGCCACCCTCGGTCAATACCAAATTTTTGATGTCTGCGTATTCTCCATGCTCATCATATTGATAATTCGTTCCACCGACTTCAATTATCGGAAGTTCCAACTCTGCTTCCTCTTCATCATCCGAAGAATCGGCTTCAGATTCTATTGAAGCTGTTTCAAGTTCTGGTTCGGCATTCTCCGCGGCAATTTTGTCCGAAATTGCTTGTTTTGCTGCTTCTTTCGCTTCAACTTTCGCGAGTTTTTCAGCTTTCTTTGCTTCAGTTTTCGCGAGTTTTTCAGCTTTCTTTGCCTCAACTTTCGCTAGTTTTTCCGCTTCCTTCGCTAGTTTTTCTGCTTCCTTCGCCTCAACTTTCGCAAGTTTTTCAACTTCTTTTGCTTCGGCTTTCGCAAGTTTTTCAACCTCTTTTGCTTCAGCTTTCGCAAGTTTTTCAACCTCTTTTGCTTCAGCTTTCGCAAGTTTTTCAACTTCTTTGGCTTGAGCTTTCGCAAGTTTTTCAACTTCTTTGGCTTGAGCTTTGGCTACCTTTTCAGCTTCCTTCACAGCTGCTTTGGCCAATTTCTCCGCTGCTTTGTCCGCTTTTTTCTTGGCTTTGAGTTCAGCTTTGCTTTGCGTTGAAGCGGTTGAAGAATCGCTTTCATTTCCACTTTCATCTCCTAAAAGTTCACTGCTCGCTTCGGCAACCAACTTGGCGATTAAATCATCTTGAGTTTGAATCGCTTTTACTTTGATTTTTTTTGGGCGCCCGCGTTTTTTGGTAGAATCACCTTCTGAATCCGAATCTGAGACCGCTGCCGTTTTTGGTCTTCCACGAGAGACTACGCGTAAAACCAATTGCTCTTCGGGGATTGTCCACCCCATTGTTATCGCCGCTTCTTTGGCAACATCAATGTCCAATTTCATCTTCTTTGCGACATTGGCAAAAGGAACCGTTTGTTTTCCTTTTGGGTCACGGTAAAGGACTCCAAATTTCACACGTTCACGAATGTCTCCATACGGTGGTTTGTCAGTTGAGCTACATTCAGCTTGTTTTGAACAAGTTTTGCAGAAGTCACCATCGGACAATTGACCATTTGTACATTGCGTATGAAGACCATGGTTGAATCTGACAGCTTGACACCAGTCTTCTACAATTTCTCCACAGAACGGGATCAAAGAAGTTGGTTTAGCTGTGCGAGCCAATTTTGGTGCCACGCGAGACACAGACTTTTTTGCTTTGGCAGCCACGCTACGTTTTGAAGTCAAAGAGACTGTCGCAAAATCAAACATACCGAGAACTTTTTCAAGACTACAGTTCAGAATACCTTCCTCACTTAAGTGAGTAAGACAATCCGTCACAAAGGTTGTGTGGGACTCAATGAGACCACGTTCGGCAGCGGCTTTCATTACGATTGATAAGTTAAAAGACATTTTGAGTTTTTATTTTTTTTGTTAATTGTTGTTGGGTGTTTGAATAACCACTGCTTGTTCAATCAAACGTACTTCAATTTTTTTGTTTTTTGGAAATTGGTGGTTTTTTACCTCCGCATTATTCAAAAATGGTTTTTTTTTATCTAATTTTTACTTCCTCTAAATATCACGACAATCGTTGTCTAATTTTTATGGGATTATAAGATTATAAGAGAGATTTTGATTTTAAATATACTCAAATGAATAATACCAGTTTTAACACTACCCTATCATCTAGCATTTTAAAAATGTTGTCCCAATTGTTCCTTTTATACCCAATTCTCCAAATATAACAAAATGGAATTGGCTCATATAACCGCGAATAGCTCATATAAAACAAGTTCCAAATGTTTCTTGTTAATAGACATTTGTATAGATATTTCACAACTGACAGTTGTGAAATATCTATTTTTCATTAATTCTCACCACCCCCCTTTATTATTTTTTAAAAAAATTGAAGTAGTTTTTATATTATATTGGATTGATATAAAAATAATAATATAAAAATAAATAATATAATATAATCAAAATGGTCAAAGTTATTTCCTGTAAAATCACTGGTTCAGAGATGTGTTCCGATTCTTGGGAAAACATTTCACAAAATTACAAAAATGTACCAGAAGGTATGTATCTCGCTCAATCCAATATGATTGTCGAAGGTCAGATTTCTGTATACAGCGGCAATGCTTTCGGTGGAGACGATGACGAAGAAGACCCCGATGTTGTTAAAGTCAACGATATTGTTTCAAAATTTGCTTTAGAAAAAGTTGAACTTTCCAAATCAGATTTTAAAGCAATGTTTACTGGTAATATCGTATCCGTAATGAAACATATGAAACTTAAAAAAGCAGCAAAAGAATCAGAGGAAGGCAAGCAAGCACTTGATTTATTTCAAAAGAAAGCAAAAACTGCTTTGAAATTTTATCTTAAAAATTTTGAAGATTGCGACATTTACATGAACGAAGAGCAAAACGCAAACGGTGCGTATGTTGTTGGATGGTGGAATCCAAACGCCACTGTTGTAGACGCACCTCAAATGTGTTTCTGGCTTGATGGTTGCGATTTCCGCAAAATATAATTGAAAATACTAAATAAAAAAACAAAAAAATTAAAAAACAAAAAAATTAAAAAACAACTGAATATAAATTCTTTTTTTTCTATATATATATTATATCATGAAAAGAAAAACAAAAAAAAAGATAGGAGGTGACGTGTGTTTAAATTGTTCCGATTGGCTACCTGATGGGAACAATTTTTGTCACAAATGGACGACAAGGCGTGGAGGACACGGTGAGGTTGAAAATACAATATGTGAAAGAGATACGGGAAATTGTGTAAAACCAACATCAGATGGCGCAAGAAGACAATTGGTCCGCGATGGTCAGGAAGAAGAAGAAGAAGAGAATCGGCAGCTAGTAGATGATTTTAGTCGTGAATTATTTGAAGATGAAGATGAAGAAAATGAGTCTGGTAGCCGAACACTTCCTTGGTGGAGATCACGTGGGGGAAGAAAAATATTTAGAAGAAAAAAAACACGAAAAAAAAAGAAAATAGGTGGGTATAATAGTTGTCTTAATTTTCCTAATCCTGACAAATATTGCCAAAATATTTATAAAACTCTAGCGCATCTAAAAGGAAAAACACAGTGTGATACCAAAACAGGAGATTGTATAGAGCCCGGTTTTAGGAGAAGAAATTCTGGAGATAGTGACGATAGCGACAACGACGTTGATTGGGGCGATACGTTTGAAATTGACGATGGGTCCGACGATGGGTCCGACCACATTACTAGTAAACCAATAAAATCAGCTAGAAAGAAAAATTCTTATTCTACATCTAATTATGAAGGAAAACTAAAATCAAATCTGTATATTGGCGGCAAGAAAAAATCTAGGAAAAAAACAAAAAAAAACAAAAAAAAACTAAAATCACGAAAAAAAACACGAAATTCCAGAAAAAACAGACGGAAATCAAGAAAATAAATATATTAAAATTTAATACCATTTTATTTTTTTCTCTTGACGAGTCAACAAAAATTCTTGTCAAATATGATTTATTTGACAAGTAGAACTTAATAAAACAAGTCCACGTTCTAAAAAACTAAATAATGTGGTGTATGTGGAAAATTATAAAGGTACGAATATCCAGAAGAGATTTGGACAAGGAAAGAAATTTTGTTTACATAATAATATTCTTAGTTAAATAAGGTGTTGAAGAAACGAAATTTAATATTTTTTCTTGATTTAAAATGAATTTGAAATTCGCCAATTTTCTTTTCTTTTCCATTAATAGTCCCTGTAACTAAACTATAAAATTCAGCTGGCCCGGGTTTTCGCGAGTGAGGTCGTTCTTCATAATTTTCCCTGCTAAAATCTATAGAATCAAATTTTGTAAAATCAAAGTTTTTATTTTTTAGTAATTCTGCCTTGGGTGTTTTTTTACAATTAGTCAAAAGAAGTAGATAATTGCAGCAAAATGTGTCACTTTGCATTTGGTTTAGAAAAGTTCCTGCGTTATTTTGAACAAATTTACATCGTACTTTATTTGCTTCAATTCTTTCCAAATATTTTGTTTGTTCAGTTAATCCCCATTTTTTATCAAAACTGTTATATGTGGGTTGACCACCCTGGGGGCAAATTTTCCCATCCTTTTTCTTTAATGTTTTAAGAGATAACGTTTCTGATTTATTTACTTCAAAATCAATAGGACCATTGTCATCACCTATATGTTTATTAGGTAATATATTATTTATTTTTAAAATTTCAAGAATTCCAGAATCAGAAATTTTTTGTACAATAACATTACTCAACCTGCGAGGTTCGATTCCACACGGAATATTGAATAAATCACATATAGCTTTTTCAGCGGACACACCGATTGTTTCATTATTAAGCGATGGTGGGGTCAAAGAGACTGTCTCAAAATCAAACATACCGAGAACTTTTTCAAGACTACAGTTCAGAATACCTTCCTCACTTAAGTGAGTAAGACAATCCGTCATAAAGGTTGTGTGGGACTCAATGAGACCACGTTCGGCAGGGGCTTTCAATACGATTGATAATTTAAAAGACATTTTGAGTTTTTATTTTTTTTGTTAATTGTTGTTGGGTGTTTGAATAACCACTACTTGTTCAATCAAACGTACTTCAATTTTTTTTTGTAAATATAACCTCAAATTATACCACTCTTAATTTTCAACTTATTATAATGGTTTTGTAAAATAGGAATACAACTATTGATAAACAACCATTAATAACCATTAACAACCAACCATTAACAACCATTAACAACCTGTGTTTAATATTAATATCAAATGTCAAACCCTCAATATACATTTTAGAAACATATTTCATCTTATATGTTTATACTTCTATCCAATTTAATGTGATTATAAGAGAGATTTGAATTTAAAATAATACCAATTATCGTTATTCACAAATTGTTAATAAGATATATTCATCAAATCAGCTTTTATATACACACTATCATCTAGTAGTTTTTAAAAATATCAAAATTTATTATTAAATATACCAAATTCCCAAATATAACAAAAATGGAAATAGCTCATATAACCCGAAATAGCCCATATAAGCGCGAATAGCCCATATAAGCGCGAATAGCCCATATAAGCGCGAATGTCCATATAAGCGCGAATAGCCCATATAGGCGCGAATGTCCATATAAGCGCGAATAGCCCATATAAGCGCGAATAGCCCATATAGGCGCGAATGTCCATATAGGCGCGAATAGCCCATATAAGCGCGAATAGCCCATATAAGCGCGAATGTCCATATAGGCGGTCTGTTATTCGCAATTATTAACTGTTTAGAAGCAGAGCCTAACAATGAAAACGTTAGAAAAACCCAAACGAGAAAACCAAAAACACATAGTAAAATACATAAAAGACGTAGAAAACAAACAAAAATTAAGAAAATTCATCCCCAATCTCAAAAAAAAAAAACAGAGAAGAAAACCACATCGTTAAAAACATACTCTTTCAATAATGTTAAATTATTCAAATATTAATTCAATATTTCAACAACTTAACGTTGTTGAAATATTACATATTATTTTAACTCAATTAAAATTATTATAAAGATTGGGAAAAATTATTGTGGTATTTATAGTATACCTGATTTTTATTTAGGTTTAATACTTAAATTAACTTCTTAATAATAATGTATAAAGTATGGTCAAATTATATATATATATATATATATATATATATATATATTCTCCGATATACTTCACCAAAGAAACTAAGATAATGAAATTGGTACACCAATTGTTTGTCCCACGAAGAGGCTCTTATTGAGTCTGTGATAAAAAATCTCCTACAATATTCGCCACACTAAATATGAAGGTAAAGAAAAAATTGATTTAATAAATATCCAATGAATATGAATAAAAAAATGAATATTGAAAATATAGATGGTATAGAATTATTAAAGAAACTATCTGATAATAGTGTTGACTTAATCTTAACAGACCCACCATATATTATTTCAAGAGATAGTGGTATGAATAACTTTAAAAAAGAAGTTCAAAAAATAGATGAATCGGGAGAAAATAAAAAAACAGAAGCAGACTGGGAAATATTTAAGAAAGATAAAACATATAATGCTAAGGCAAAAAAAAACTATATCAAATATGGTAATACTTCGGGAAAAAAATATGGGTATAAAACAGATTATGGAGAATGGGATAAAGAATTTACTATTGAAAAGTTAGAAGAATTTATAAAATTATTTTATAAAAAACTAAAGAAAGGGGGGACTTGTATTATATTCTTTGATATTTGGAAAATAGAAACACTTAAAAAAATAATGGAAACAGCCAAAACAAATAAAAACGGCTTTAAACAAATTCGTTTTATTGAATGGATAAAAACAAACCCCATTCCATTAAATCAAAGTGTTAATTATCTAACAAATTGTAGAGAAATTGCTTTATTAGGTGTAAAAGGAGGCAAACCAACTTTTAATTCAAAATATGATAAAGGGATTTATGATTTTCCAATACAAAATGGGAAAAATAGATTTCACCCAACACAAAAAAGCATACCATTATTCGAAGAACTAATTAAAAAACATTCAAATGAAGGTGATTTAATAGTAGACCCATTCCTTGGAGGTGGAACAACCGCCATTGCTTGTAAAAATACAAATAGAAACTTTTCTGGATGTGAAATAGATAAAAGTTATTTTGATAAAGTTATAAATATTTTATAAAAGTTTTTCTGAATTATTTATGATATATTTTTTTGTGATGGTTACACCTAATCTTGGATCTTTTCCTTTTTTTTCTTTATCAAATTGTCTTTTTAGTCTAGGAAGTAAATATTCAATTACTTTATCACAACCCATCTTATACATTCCGACAATTTTTCCACCATTGAATCTAGCATAATAATGATTTTTATATTTACATATTTTTTCATTATTTAAATATTCTACTTGTTTTTCCCAAGTTTCCTGAACAGATATACCATTATATGTCGCAGATATATTGTTTTGCATAGTAGATTTATATTCTACTCATCTCCATTTTCATAGGCATCCGCACCAGATGTTTTTAACGCTACCTTATGTCCTAAAAAATTTGCCATCATAATTTCTCTCGCCCTACCTGGACCAAAGTGGTCACCCCACGTATTCTCATCACATAGTTTAGACAAACGTTGACTGCACCAATTAAATTCTTGTGCTGGTGACATATTGCCTGTCTCTAAATCAAGCTTTGACATCGCCGATTCAACACTACACGTCATCAATCCCAATTCTAACAGTCGTTCCAAATATCCCTCCACCGCTAATCTACTTTCCGCACCCTTATTCATTATTATTGATATTATGCTTTTTCATTTTATACATTTATCATCGTCAATTTTTTTCAAAACACAACTAATAATACAAGGAATATCCAATGGATATTATATATATATAATACATATAATATATTTTAATTTTAATCAGAGAGAAATTATTTTTTTAATATTCATTTAACAATCCACAATAAGGAATTTCAAAAGAAAAAGGGTTAATACAGATATACTTTGGTGTTTTTAATAGTAAACATAGATATGATTTTTTAATAAACAAAGGATTTAAAAGTTGTTGTATGGAAATAAAAATAAGGAATTATTTACTTTCCCCAGTTTAAAACCAAGACAGTGTATCCGATTTCCTACAAATTACTTGTATTTCACAACTTAAACCATAATTTAATAACCGTATTCCAATTTGTTCACGGTAACCCCAATTCACTATTTTCTATCAAAGTTGAAAAGTCAAATTCACTATTTGATTCCCAATAGAGGTTGAACACCATAAGATTCGCAGACAGCGATGACAATTCCATTGAGTGACCGCCATATTAGTGTTTGAAGTGGCACCACTTTCATAATTTGATTTCATCTGAAGTAGAGGAAAATTATCAAACGCGAAAAACCGTTATTTGTTTAAATACCGTGTAATATTACTTTTATTAGAGAGATTGAATAACGCACCCTTTATACATATTCAACAACTGTCATTTGTTAAATACCACGTAATATACCTTTATCAAAAAATAAGCTTTTTTTAAATGACCTTTTTAACTTTAATTTCTTGCATATAATCAATAATAAACTATAAAATTGAAGTGAAAAATATGTTTACAATTAAAAATATTACCAAACAATGACAGCACTTGACGAAACGCTAGATAAAAACATCGCCAAGCAACTTAAAAAATTTGAAAAAATAAAAAATCCAAGCAAATTCCGCAAAAGCAATATGCTTTTGCTTCAGAATGCTCGCAAACACATCGGCTTTCTCTCTATCAGTTCAGGTTTCATTAAGTTTGGATCCTCACGTGCGAATGATACACGTTTTTTTGAGTAAAGTAGTCTATTATTATTATTATTTTAATAATTACTCCATTATTATAAAAAATACTTTAATTTTATAATAAATTGAGTATTTTTTTTAACTTTTAGGTGATACCGCTTGTTAGTGTTTTGGTTTAGGAAATAAACGCATCACAAACGCATCTTTCACGTGCTGTAATTCCTTTTGAATGTCACCACTCAATATGTTCCAAGCAACGGGGAATAATCCTAATCTACCTTTGAAAGGTTGTGGTTTTGAGAATGCTATTACGGTATCAATAATGATATGATACTCTCTTTCGCTTGCCCACATACTCTCGCAGAGGTCAGTAGGTCTTAATTGTGCTGAAATTAATCCAGCACCTACAATTGAACCTCTAGTCCGGTCTATCCCTTCCAAGACCGCCGATGTATCTTTGAATCCAAGTGATTGGAGAATATCTTGTGATAATCTTTGTTCACCTTTTTGACGCGACTGACCCGCATGAATAAGTATCCATTTTGGTCCATCGTCTTGAAAAGTTTTTCCATTTTTGGCAAATATCCTCCCATGGTTACGATTTTCAACATCTTTTCCCCGATACAAAATAAGTGATGCTGCTGGCTGTCTGATAGATAACGTAGCCATACCTTTGGTAGCAATTAAAGAATTATTTTTAGTTTTTTGAGTGAAAGTTGTCATTATTATTTTTAATAATTATTATTTATAATAATTACTCATTATTTTAAAAAAGTACTTCAATTTTAAAATAAATTGATAAAGAGTGATTCTATGTATTGGTGATTTTTCAGTTAAAAAAAAGAGAAGATAAAATTCACTTTACTCCGTTAATTTAAATTCATTATAATATTTATAAAATCAATAATAAACTATAAAATTGAAGCGAAAAATATGTTTACAATTAAAAATACTACCAAACAATGACCTGCGAAACACTAGATAAAAACATCGCCAAGCAAATTAAAAAATTTGAAAAAAGAAAAGGAAAATCGTGTTATAAAGATTCAAAATTAATACGACCTATTCTTTTGAACGTGTTAAGACATTATGACACCATACAAGATACATTTAAGTGGAATAATTTTCTTAAAGTTTGTTATTTAAAATGTTTAGATTTTATTAATCCAATAACACGTGTCATATCAAAATTAGAAGGTTATAATGACAAAATCAAGCTAAGAATTACAATATTGAGTTAAATTACATAAAAAAAATAAAAAAAAATTGTGAAAAAATTAAAAAAAAATGTGAGAATACATCTTTATCATACTACAATCTGTTACCAGGAAACAAATTACCTCTTGATATTCGTAGTGTAATTGTTAGTTTTATATCTATTGTACCCATGAAATTTTAGAACAAAAGTGGATATACTCCATTAAAAGTATATGTCGTTTCAACAAGAGTTACAAATACTATTTTATTTCTATTGGGAATTATAAATGTGACCATACTATAACCTTAAGAAATTGGTAATAATAAGACAACTTTGATTGTATAATATTGCTAGTATGGACGAATATATTCAACTGAAGATTAATCTTTTTAAAAAATAGAACAATAAGCTAAAAATTTATAGATAAGATTTCTTCATCTTCTTCTATATAACACCACCTTATATAACAAATAAATAAACAAAATACTATAATAATAATTAAAAATAATATCACAAGAATAATATTAGGCAACATAAATAATAATATAAAATTATACCTAATATTATTTTTTTTTTAGTCTTAATCCAAATTTTTATTCTCAAAATTCATCCTCATTAAATTGAAGTACTTTTTACTTTGATACACAATATCAAAAAAACATGTCCCCAACTCAACTAATATATACAAATATGCCACAAGACAATGCCAATACCCAAAATATACACGCGCAAATTCAAGAACTACGTCACGCTAATTCTATCATGCTTCTGCGCCTCTCCCAACTTGAAGTTATCGTTCATAATCTAACCAATAACATACCTGCTCTTGAAGACGACTCCGAACAAGATACTGACGATGAAGACGCATACGATGACATGCCTGCTCTTGAAGCAGACTCCGAACAAGACACTGATGATGAAGACGCATACGATGACATGCCCGCTCTTGAAGGAGACTCCGATCAAGATACTGATGATGAACCAGACACTGACAATCACCACGATTTCACAAACCACGGTCTCTTCGCGTCTCACGTCAATTTCGTAATTATTTAATCTTGCCAAAATTACTTTCTAAAAAAAATATTTTTTTACACCACAATCTTTTTTTTTTATTTACTCTTCTTCAAATTCCACAACTGTTACTTTCTTCGTTTCTTCGTCGTAAATACCCACTGGCGTTCCCTCCTCCGTCAGAAGCAACTTCTCTATTCCCGCGTAATCACCATCTTCATCATATAAATAACTATGTCCATCTACTACTATTGTCTTCATCTTTGAAATATCTATACAGTCTTCATCATCCAACACCTCCTCCAATTTCTCCTTTTCCGCTTCCTTTACACCTTCTTTCACCACTTCCTTCAATAATACACTTTCTTTCTCCTCATTTTCTTTTAATAACTTCTTCTCTTTTAACAACTCAGCTTCTTTTAACATCTTCGCTTCCTTTGCTTTCAACAACTCACCTTCTTTTAACATCTTCGTTTCCTTTTCTTTTAACATCTTCGCTTCCTTAGCTTTCAACAACTTCGCTTCTTTCAACAACTTCGCTTCTTTCAACAACTTCGCTTCCTTAGCTTTCAACAACTTCGCTTCCTTAGCTTTCAACAACTTCTCTTCCTTAGCTTTCAACAACTTCGCTTCCTTAGCTTTCAACAACTTCGCTTCCTTAGCTTCATTAGCTTCCTGAGCTTTCAACAACTTCGCTTCCTTGGCTTTCTGAGCTTTCAACAACTTCGCTTCCTTGGCTTTCTGAGCTTCCTGAGCTTTCAACAACTTCGCTTCCTTGGCTTTCTGAGCTTCCAACAACTTCTCTTCCTTGGCTTTCTGAGCTTTCAACAACTTCGCTTCCTTGGCTTCCTGAGCTTCCAACAACTTCTCTTCCTTGGCTTTCTGAGCTTTCAACAACTTCGCTTCCTTGGCTTCCTGAGCTTCCTGAGCTTTCAACAACTTCTCTTCCTTTGCTTTCTGAGCTTCCTGAGCTTTCAACAACTTCTCTTCCTCGGCTTTCTGAGCTTCCTGAGCTTCCAACAACTTCGCTTCCTTTGCTTTCTGAGCTTTCAACAACTTCTCTTCCTCGGCTTTCTGAGCTTTCTGAGCTTCCTGAGCTTCCAACAACTTCGCTTCCTTTGCTTCCATTGTTTCTTCTTTTTCCGCGACCTTTACTTTTAACTTTTTTAATTTCAACTTCTTTACTTTCTTTACATCCGTTTTTAACAGTTCTTTCGCCCGTTTCTTCTTGGCAGCCACACTTCTCTTTGAAGTCAAACACACGTTCTCTAAATCAAATTTTGACATCGCCGATTCAACACTACACGTCAGCAATCCTAATTCTAACAGTCGTTCCAAACATCCCTCCACAAACAAACTGTGCGACTCCACCAATCCACGTTCAACACTCTTATTCAGTATTATTGACATCATCCTTTTTCATTTCTTTTCCACCCTTATTCTTCTTCAATTTTTTTCCCTTTTCTTTTTTCT
>Ga0115008_10000769_pt1 | contig 24943 bp, 22 predicted proteins | sample FraStrMetagenome_FD_87164 | JGI IMG/M metagenome (GOLD analysis project Ga0115008, IMG submission 87164) | Marine eukaryotic phytoplankton communities from Arctic Ocean - Fram Strait ARC3M Metagenome | ecosystem: Environmental > Aquatic > Marine > Oceanic | place: Fram Strait | collected...
TCATACTGTGAAACTAAGTCGGATGTGAAGCACTCCGGAAATAAGTTACGGGTTTATGAAATGTCAAACTGGTACAACTTTCAGATAAGTACAGTTGTAGCATTATGAGCCACGTTCTAACTTCAGAAATGCGCTCTGCCATGTCCAGGAACCGTAACCATTGTCCGGAAATCTTGTGCGAAGCCGCCTCCATATATTTCAAGTGAACGGTTAATCCAGGAAGCTCCGCAAAAAACCGGACTTAGCGTAAAAATATCACTTCGGATACTCATTCAAATTGGCCGGAAATCTTTTTTCCCGCTGTGGACCAGCATAAGATCCAGTTCCTCGCCATAAACAACTGTTTGTTCTTCATTTAAGAGCGAGCGCTTTCGACAATTTTTGAAGAACAAGTTCATACGATGTTGTTTAATTTGTAAATAGCTTGGAAAGGAAGTGTTAAAAATTTAGACACGCGATTTAGACAAATTTATTTTGTAGTTGCACACCTTGCGCTTGAAAATGACAATAGCTATTATTTTACGCAACGGTGCTTTCTTGCCACTTCTGTTGTATATTCTTCTAGAAGAGATTGAAACGAGTGGTGGGCTTGTAAGCGGCTGCACGTGGTAAGACTGTGATTAACGCTCAAGAATCGCAGCGTCAGAAAGCCTTCTAACTCCCGCCGACCTTGCCCGGCTCATGACGCAAGTTTTTGTCTTTTGCATAGTTCTTCACAGTTCCTGCTTTGTTTTGAAGATGATTCTTGGACGAGAGAAGTCCTCTTTCTCAATTATAAATAAAAACTGTTTTGCCAATATAAGCTGTGTACAAAGATGCGTTAGGCATATCAACTCATGCACACCGCCTACTTCCGCTGATTTCCCATTTTGTGTTGCCGTCAACAACCGTTACCTAGCTGGGTGCGCCGGATTCACACGCTTCCCGGATTCATTCGCCTGTTGTGGCAACTCCTAATGCATTTCCGATTAGGACCAAGCTGTGTACTGCTAAATAATGGTCAATTATTTTGTCTTAGACTCCCTCCGTTCCGGTTCAAGATATGGATATCGTGGCGGTCCAAAAGTCAGTCTCGCCCAAAATCATTTGGATTCGCGTACACCTGCGCCGGATCATCGGCGCTGCCTTATCGAAATAGCTGCAGCAAAATTCACCGTTTTCATCTCTACAAGTTACCCTAATCCCTTCCCCGCGTAATTTTGAATTTCTAGATTTTAGGCTTATCGAACACAAAACCCCGTATGGCTGCGAACTTGCATAATCTTATCAGCTTCGTAAAAATTAAGAACCAGGCCAAAAATGATTAAGAGAGCAAAATTTGGCGCGGATCTTTTAAGCCTGTAATTATGTCTATCGCAGGCGAATTAAAAATGCAAAAACACGATTTCTTTCATTTGGCAATTAGGATTTTGGACGGAAACAATCGGTTCCGATTTCTCACCCTGTCTGCTTGAATTAGGGAAAAACGGATGTGCCTAGCGTTGTAGTGACAGAGCGCGCAGATTCAAGTTGAAAAGTCCGCACTCTAAAATTACCTCATCAGATTCTATTATCATGCCCCGTCTGTCCATCAATGCTCTGACACATTTCCCTGTTTTTTTTTCCAGAAAACTGGGAATTGCTGGAGATGAATAATGTTGTAATTGTGCCTTCTAAATGAATTCGGGACACCTCCAGTGAGGATGTCAACAACTCCACTGACAAGCTGCAGCATTAGCTGACAGCCAAATGTCCCCTTTGAGATTTAACTCTGGCCCGGAATTCTTTTACAACGCGTTAAAAAAATTCGAAAGCAAACAATTTGCTGTCAGCGAGTTGCACTTGCGGCGTTATCAGCAATCTAAATCAGCCCTCAGCAGGAGATCATTGTCGCCCAGCTCGTCAAAGAACTGTCAGGTCGTGCTGCACTTGAAGTGTGTTTTGCGGGATCGCGTGACCCTTCATGCTTATTATAGCTGACATTGTCTATCACCTTGTCGCACGCTGAGGTGGATTTTTACGCGGATTGCGTATTATCGTAAATTTGCACAAAGCCGCGTTTCATGCGCTGGATTTGCTTTAGTAGGATCATTAAGGCGCGAGCATGGTGCTGGTGTAATTTAGTTATACAGGGGAATTAAGCAGGACGCGTAATTAATATGTTGAACTACCTTCTAACCGCCATCTGCAATTGAGGTGGAGAACTAAAGCCGCCACCTGGTCAGAGGTAGCTCTAGGCGTGGTCTTTACGTCGAAAAAACAGTTTCAAATTTATTAACGGCACACCTGACGTAATACACAGCTTTAAAAATGGTGTAAAGTCGGCTCACTCTGATCCGCCGTTGAGAATAAAATTTCCGGATGAGCCAGATTTCCAGGGCTCGCAGTAAACTGAATTCGATCTTATTGCAATACTTTGACGCGAAATAACAATCGAGTATGACGTGACAGTAACTCAATTGCAAACTCCTGGGGATAATTGATGGATAATGTGGCTCAAGAGTATCTGGAGTTGACTGTAATTCAATTAGAACTGGGCACAGGCGTCATTGCGCGCGGTAGGGGGCATTTTTACCGTTTTCGAAATGTAATATTTTCCGATGGAATTTGATTAAAAATAGCATTTTGTTCTTGACGATTATTTAATAAACAGCTAAATGATGTTGCGGATCTGAGAAGACCAGCAATTCACAGCGGAAATAAGCGTGTATCGATAACAACCCAGTAAATGCTTGGCGGGGTGAGGCCTTTGATCAAGCCGCGCATGCTGGAATCGGATTTGTTTTGCTTGCGGAATTCTAAATTCTGATGAGGCTGAATCAAGCATATTAGCCGACTTCGTTTGCCGACCGTTCCGTGCTGATGATGTGGGAGATATACACGGGTCAGACCAGACTCATCTTCAGTCGGCTTTCGACGGAGATTGATTTTCTAAATTTATGGAAAGCATGTCACAGTTTCTGAAAATTGCCTCATCTACAAAAATTGAAAGCGTTATGAAATTTTTTAATATGAATGTCTAAAATAATCGAACCTTAATTTACCGTTTCCCGCCGTTCAATCTGTGTATTCTGACCGGTAATTAATATCCGGGCTTGATTCTGCCGTCGAAACATCGGCACGGTTCCAATTACCGCGCATTTGCCGCGTTGCAAAATGCGTAATAGTGTGGAACCTGTGAAGAAGCTGTGATAATAGAAAATACACATTTTTCTTCTATGAAAATTATATTTATCCAATTTGAAAGTACTCCGCTTTGAAGTTACACATGCCGCGTTTGTGATCTTTGGAAGTAGCAAAACCGGGTGCTCAAATTTGCGCAGAATGAGTAGAGTGTTGATGAGGAGCGTTGGAAGTTATCGTCGAAATCGGAAACTCGTTGAGCGAGGGCTGTGCAAATGCAATCCAGATAGGCGCCTTTGATCATAAAGTAAAAGGCATATTGAGCCAAGTTGTGTGGAACTGTTTGAAAGTAGCGAGGTAAACTGGGCCACTCCAGGGGGCGACTTCCGGACTCAATACTTGCAAACGAAAGGAAAACGATTATTGACACGCGACGTACCTTCAAGGCAGTAATTTGATTGCCTTCGTCTGGCCCTATTTGGAGGATGCATCAAAGATGCGAGAACTGCGGGGAGCTCTGCGACCGGAGGAAGCCACTCTTGCGAGCATTTGTTCAAGGGCAAACGTGTCAAGAGCTAATGAGCACCTTGTGCAAGTGAAGAGCTTAATTCTCTTCAGTTTAGCTCAAAATTGCAAAATTCGCGCTGTAACCGAAGGGCTTTAGCCTCCTTATAAGCGCCTTAATCTTACGAAGGAAGTGATTTTTGCCATTAGCAAGCGACCATTGCCGCGCCAAAAGTCTGAAGGGGGCAAATCGCGAACGGAAGTTACTCGCTTGATAACAAATGGTCGGTGAAATCTACGTGGAAATAAAATCTACAGAATTTGGGCGATATTAATCCAATTGTTCAGTCGTACAGTTGTTGTATACACCGGTCCATTTCAAACATTTCACTTTTGCGATGCTGGTCAGATGTGGTCTCCCTTGCGAGTGGATTATTCACCTCAGCTAGGCTGTGCGACGGTTTTTAAAGCATTAACGCCACCGCCAGCGCCAGATCTTGGATACTTCACGCGGTCGCGCAACTAGTTTAACTATTAGAACTCGTTTGCTTACGTCCTGCTGAATGCAGAGCCAAGTCGGCGTTAGATTGATCAGTCCATTTCTGTATAAGACCGTGCTGCGGGGAGCGCGCAAAAAAGGACCAACTGGCGCTGACATTTATAACGATAGTCTTCGATCTTGATCTTGTTGTGTTAAAAGTCGCCAAGAAGCTGCGCCAGCTCACATGAAATTCGATTCAACCTATTTGCACCTTTTTCTGACGCGTTGTTTTCATCTCATGAAATATTTTTATCGCGCGCTGTCAAACTATCGGCGGAAGGACAAAACGTTGCTCAACATGTGATGCATAAAAGCCATAAGTATGAAGCAGAAATTTGCATAAATTCGGAACGATTGCAGTCCAGCTTGTACTGGCATCAATCCAGAATATGATTCGCGCGCGGTTTTCGCGTTTTTGAATTTCGCGCCACGGTGAATAGCGTCGCATACCAAGCAATCGGCCTTGCTTTCATCTGTCCTATGTCATTACCGAGGGCGAAGGGGTTTTGAGGAAATTAAAAGATTCTTTTGAGCAAAAATGCACGGCTGCGGTCGTCATTATCGCTTAGATTGTAAACCACAACACAAATGGAAATAAAATTTGATAACATTTTTCGAAGGCGTAGATAAATCACTGTGCATTTTTAGAAGCAAATCTTAAAAGGACAACGGGTGCTCCAATTAGCGAGCGGTCGGTCTAGGCTGCTGAGCGAGTTACGAATTCCGCCACAATGAGGCCGAATCCAATATGAGGTGTTTCTAATGCTACGCTTCTGTCCGAACAACCACTTACGATTGCGCGTAAGCCACGGATGACCGTAAGAAATCACACACTCTTCTAAATGAATCAATTGTCCCGCTAAAAACTTACTATAAAAAACCTAAATTATTTAGTGTAAATGTGTCTATAGATCCGATCCGCAACAAATTTCATCGCGTGCGGATCTAAAATGTTAATTCTGTTTTTAAGTTGTTGAACATTGTGTCATTTTAATAAATTGACAAGTTTAATTGACGTAATTTTGTTGTAAAATATGTAAGATTATGTATTTTGAAGTGATGATACAGCACTCTCGTGGGAAGCAGACAGCGCAAATGTTCTTCTCAATCCATAATATTTTGCGACATGGATTTCTTCTGTCGAGCTTAACAACGTTATGTACTCTGAAGTGGCCCCGATTATTGCAATTTAGAATGTTTCAATCTGGCGCAACAAGGGTAGAATTAGTTCGGCTACCATCGAGCTGCCAGCTACAGATGTTTCTGGTCGCGAACAGAATACGCCCCTGTCCAAATGTGGCATTATATTCACTTAGGAAATTGATCCGCTTGAGGTGTAACTACAAGATGTTTATGCCGCTTGTTATATCGTCATTTTGAGGCTTCCTTTAAAGTAGAAAATATAATATTGTAATGTTCATTGATATTATAATTATGTTTTCAGGTCTGTCAGCTTTTCATCGTCACTTATTCAGTTCTTTTCAAAAATTATTACGTCTTCTGATTACTTGTAATTGAGTTACTGAAAGACCAAGTAAACAGATCTTTTAGATGCTGCTGACAAATTCGTCCAAATTTCGCACTTGCTCAAAATCTGACACTGCATGCACCTGTAGGGTGCGTTAGTTGCTTTGTCTGCAGCCTTAGAAGATTTACTGACCAACGTGAGCGAAACAACCGATCGGTGATAAATGTAAAAAAAGCAGTCTTGAAAATTGAAAATTCGCGTGGGATCATTGATATCGACGCGTTTAAATTGCAATACGCGTAATTATAAAATAACACGCAGAATGCATATTAAATGGGCGACTTGTAAAACAAACAAGCTGGAATCGATTTGATAATCGACTGACATCCGATGCTATACAAGCCTTAACAACTTCTAACGCGTTAGATTGAATATTTTGAACGCGACAGTTTCCCAAGACAGGCGGGTGAAATTGAGAATATAACGAAAGCATGATAAATCGTTATACTTTCAATTTACTTTTTTATTTGTTATATAGACGCCTAGAAGAAGCTTTTTCGGAGGTGTTTATCAATCTCGTCTTGTATAAATTGAACACAATGAAATAATTATGCACAGACGAGCGCTTTTTACTCTGCACGTTTTTTTCTTGTAAAGATTGTTACAATTTTTATGTCTTTGGAAATTGTAATTTCTTCTGTTAGAAACGGTTCTTCGACAATAAAACCGTCTAATATTGCAAAACTAGCGATAGAATTTCGAGTTTGGTACTAAGCTCATCGAAGCTGTCGCTTCCGGTTGCCGAAATGTCGCGGCGACTAACTCCACCAGAGCCACACTGACGGAACGCATACGTAATATAATCATCCTATAATTAACAGGCTATAAATTGTCCAGCTTTAATCAAGTTATGGAAAAATCTCGATTTAACTGATAATGAATATTTCCTTTCATACCTGAAAATGGTGTTAGACAGCCGATGATTCACCGATAAAGCATGAAAATCTTGCGGGTAGGGGTCTCCAATTGAAACGCAGAATTCTTCTCGGGACAGTGTGGGAACAAGCCAGGTCGAGATAATCATTTGTGACTTTGATACGTTTTGCTTTCTTCTTTTTGTTCGAAATTTCCTTCCGCGCTTGTTGCCTTGTCGCGCGAAGAGAAACCTCTTCAGCAAGATCCGGCGCTCGTCTTTTGTCGAGCAGCGCGCTTCAACGAGCAGCGGAATTTTTAAAACCGGATGATTGGTCGAAACCTAGCCTGATTCTGCCTGCCTTTTGATAATCCCCAATTTGTCTTTTTTATTGCAAGAAGAAAGAGCTTGAGTCACAAAAGAAGACTGAAAGAAAAATAAAGAAACAGAAGAAACAATACAGGTAGTTCTAGAAGAGTGAAGTGCTCTGTATCTTTATTTGTACATTTACGCTTGATTGAATGAAAATTGTTTTGGATGTAAATTCTAATTTACTTAGCGTAGGCTTCACTTTTGCAAAAAGTACGAAATCACACAAGAGTGCAAATAAAACACGCAGTTCTGTAGATAGAAATGAGCAAGACGCAGAAGACACAATAAACAGAGAGAAATTTTGGAAAATTCTGAAACAAAGGTATTCTTCCTTGATTTCAAAACGCAAGATCATCATTTTTTTGTTTGCTAAGACTCGCGATAATGATTCGCGTTTTATTGCCTTTACGTCAAAAAATTTCAGAAGTGGAAGTATCCACGTCAGACAGGTCCACTTTTTCGAGTATTTTTTTCGTCGTCTGTTCACCATGTTTGAACTTTGTCGGCTTGGCGTATTATTCTGATCCTGGCTATTCTTTTGTGCGCCAATTTTATTCAATAATTGTGATTAAAAATCTTTTATTCCGGAATTAACTTCCGTAAAAATTTAGGCCATGAAAAAAGTTATCATCTATGTATTCGTATTCGTGTTTCTTCGACGGCGATACGATCATGCAGCCTTGCAGCAGTTTTTTAAAAAACAGTTTTTGATTTCGATCAAAATTCCGTTTCAGCTTTAGCACAAGCGCAAAATATTGCGCTTTTTACGATTTTTATAAAGAGAGAATAATAGTAAGTTTCCTTCATTTCAGTTCTAGTTAAGTTGACTACTAGTATTTTTGTCTAAAAATCAGAAAGGCAGCTGATAGTGTCAGCAGTTTCAGTCTTTAAATATTGACGAAGGTACCACAATTCTGATATCGAAATTTGTTCATCGGATTACTACGGGGAGTTTCGTATTGTATTATTTCTCCGATGAAAAGTGCTTTTTACGGTCGTAGTGAATTTTGAACTCTTCAAAAAAGCCGCTTTAGCCCCTAAATCGTGAAAAGCCATTTTGCTATTCATAATCAAACAATGTAGTGTACTCGGCTCTCGCCCGGGGCGTGCAGCGTATTCCACCGTCGCTCCACGTCAATTCTATTTTTTTTTTTATAAATCTGAAATTTTGTACATACCAGAGATTATTTATTTTTCTAATAAAAAGATCTAAATGATAACAGAACGAAAAAAGCCGAGGGCACCTAATTTGGCGAAAAAGGTAGAGTCAAGTAAATTATTTCACCTGGGTTACTAAAAGCAAATAAACTTTATTCGGAATTGACATAAATGCTAAGTCGACTTATAAAAACCCCCTTTAGCACATTTATTACCCGTTTCTAAGTGTCGAAGCGAGATGTATTTTCATTCTTTAAATATTGACCAGATAATTTTTCGGCACCGATTTTTTTGAAAAATCATCTTTTATTTCATACAAGTTTTATTCGCCAAATTAAAATCTGGTTTTCAGTTGAAAGTTCCCATGCATTTTTCCTCATTAAAAGCGTAAATGACTGTAAACTTCTTAATTCTATTTCCTAGATGGAGGAGAATCAGCTAGACGGGGGTCTGACACTGGTGAGGATGATTCTCAACCAGCCAGAACTGAGACTTGTCGACCTTACTGACGGACACACTCTCAACCGGTTCATAAAAGAGTTCGACAAGCGGCCAATTATCAAGCAGATTGAGCAAGCCGTAAGTTTCTAAATTCACCTCAGAAGTCCAAATTCTATTCTTGTCGTCAATAAAAGAGGAAGTTATGTCTCCGTTCTTCTGTTGGCCATTGGCATAATATTTGAGCGTTGAAGTTTGCCATGTGAGAACCGATTTTTCATAAGCCGATCAAGACGCATTGTGCTCCTTTTTGGGTATCAGTAGCGTACAGTATTAGTTGGACAGTAGCCAACGCGCAGCTCTTTGTCACAGCTCTCATTCATGTTTTCAGACTGATCAGCTGTCACAGGTCCGCGCCATCGAAACCGTCCTCGCGAATTTATCGTTTTTCTACCGCCAGGCTCTTTCCAAACTAGGCACGGATTTTCACCTTGACTTGATAAAACTCTGCACAGCCGGTGTCAGAATGGATAAACCGGAATTGTTCAACAAATGTAATCGCCTTTGTTATTTTAACTGGACAAAGGAGAATCCACCCGCAAGTCACTTGTCCACTGCCAAATGGGCTAACTCTTGTGCGCGCGTCAAGATCATCAGCTGGCCTCGTTGAGCTCGATTTACTACTTTCGCTTCTTATCTACGCTGCTTGCCATTCGGATGATGCTGAAAAATTCGTATCAGTCATTCATAATCTCGAGTCAAGGTTTGAATTGAGTCCTCCTTGATTTCATAATAATCGCAAAATTTAGCTATCAAAAAGAAATTGCGGAAAGAATTACCGGCATGGAAGATAACTTGACCCCGATTTACCCCGAAATATCGTCCGAGATGAACGAGGTTGAGTTGAGAAGAGGGTTCAACTCGCTGCAGTACAAACTTGTTACAGCTGTAGAAAGTCGCGACAAACGCCAGAAACAGCTCAACGAAGCACTTCAAGAACGCGATCAAGTTGTTTTCAATACTGGCAAGTAAGTCAAAGGATTGTTTAAGACAAGCGGAAGCAGATGTTGATGTGTCCTCTGAGCCAACATTTGCGAAGGGATTTCCATATTTATTATCTTGGAAGATTCTTTAATTATTCTTTTTACCCTTGTCAAAATAAACAACAATTGAAAATAGTCATAAAAATTCAATATTATAGAATAATTTAAGTTTAAGTATTATGACAAAAACCGTTCCTGAATCTCCTGGCCGCCAGAATACTCATTCCGAGCTCGCAGAAGCCAAGTCAATGATACGACTTTTGAAAGAAGAGCTTACGGAAAAGGAAGAATTCGCTGGACTGAGTGAGAAAGAAGCAGAAATTTCCAGGGCTAGAGAAAAAGAGGCAAGAGAAGAAATTCATAATCTTCGTGCTCTTCTGGCGCAAGCTCGCGCGGACCAGGATGAAATCGACGAGCTCCGAACGAAGGCTGAGCAACTGAACAGGACGCAGCAAGAGTCAAGTCGGCTTCGCGAGAAGCTCTCAGACCTATCTTTCTACAAGGCAAGAGTCGAAGAATTGCAGCGGGATAATTCAAGCTTGTACGAAGCTCGAGCCGCTCTTGAAACGGAGATTTCTGCACTTCGTATCCGATTTCAGAGTCTCGGGGATGAGCATGAGATCAATCTAAGATTGCGCGATCAAATTGGCGACTTAGAAGATCAGAATATGGAACTAAACCAAAAGATGCAGGGCCTCCAGGACGATCTGAGGGGTCTTAACATTGACAGAAACAACTCGTTAGACACGATAGCCGAGGAACCTGGTGTCTCATTCATCGAAGAAGCTGATCGACTGAACGCTCCTGAGATTATTCAATTGCGCTGCGACAATCAACGTCTGAGAACTCTAAATGCTGCTCTTCAAGAGCAGCAGAAATCGCACTCAAGAAGAGTTGGTGACTTAGAAACCGATTTATACAAGGCTGTTGACGAGAATAAGAGGTTGAAACAAGATCTGCTCTCAGCGAACAACAGCCTCATTGACTTCAAGGAGTTCGCTCAGGAGTCCGTCAAAGACGGAGTTGACATTGACGAGATTGTCAGAAGAATCCAAGAGCGCGATGATGAGCAGCGACATAATATCGAGGAGAAAGTCTGGGAGAGTCGCATCAAAGAAGCTCATGAGAAATATGAGAAGATAAAAGAAGAGTCGGAAACTGCAGCTTCGCGCGCGTTAGTAGCTGAAGACAAGCTGGAGCAGATTACTTCCGAGTTGAAAATTGCCGCTGAAAAAGAGCGAAAGAAATATGAGAAAGAGCTGCTGGAAAAAGAAGGAAATCTTCTTGGAACTGAAAAGTCTCTTAGAATAGCTCAAAGAGAAGTTGAAAATCTCATTCGTCAGCAGGAGCAGCAGAAGCTTGAAGAAGAGCAGCATCAACGAAGCGAAAGTAGGAGAATCCAGCTCGAGACGGAGATCGACAAGCAGAGAGCGCACATTGACAGGCTCACTGATATCATTGAGAGGCGAGATGAAGCGATAAAGAAAATGGAGAAGGAAGTTGATACTGCGACTTCCGCCAAGCGAGCAGCTGACTCGACAATTCGGCAGCTGAAGAACTCAGCTTCGCCGAGTGACCTTGTCGATTCTGAACATGTTACTCAGCTGAACCACGAGCTGAAGAAAAAAGAAGCAGAGCTGAAGCAGATAAAGAGAAGAGCTGAGCAAGAAATGCGAGAAAAGGATAACTTAGCAGCCGAAGTGAAAGCTGCGCAAAGCAAAGCTCAGAGACTATCTGCCGAAATTCGTGAACGCGATGAAAACATAAACGACTTGCGCAGCGCTGACCTCTCGCGGGCTCAGCTTCAAAGAGACTTTGAGCTGCAAAAGAGCCTCAATGAGAAAATCCAACAGAGCCTTGTCGACGAAAAAGTCAAGTACCAATCCCTTTCGGCAGAAGCAAAGGCAGCTCGGAAGCGTGCGGATCGCTTAGAAAAACTAGAAATCGAAAATGAAGACATTCGACGAAAATGTCGAGCACTTGAGCGAGAAATGGCAACAACAAACGACGTTCAAAATGATGTTGGAGAGATTCGTAATGCCCTTGAAGATATGGGTAGGCAGCTGCACGACAAAGAAATCGAAAACGAGCAACTTAAAAATCAGTTATCGGTTCTCGAGGATATGTCAAATGATGGTGAAACCTCCGATGCATCTGCCCATCTTCACAAAAAGATAGCTGCTCTTGAAGTCGAGATAGATGTTGCGAATGAGAAGCAGCAGGAGCTCGCGCGTCGCCTTCAAAGTGAACAAGAAAGTTTCCAAGCAAAGATTCAGTTTGAAGAGGATAAACGAAAGCTTATTCTGGAAGAGAGAGACATGGTGAAAGAGCAGCTTGAAAAGCAAGGACGATTTCTTGATCAACTCTCAGCAGAGGCCGATAAAAATGCTCAAGAGCGAGACAACATTCGACAAGAGTATAATCTGCTTTTGAAAGAATACAATTTGCTCAAAGCACAGTTCGATAGATTAAAACAAGGTTAGTATAATTTTGTTGAAAAATATAAATATTTGATAATTAGAGCATCGGATATTGAGTCGCAACCTCAAAGAGAAAGACAATGACATTAATCAGCTAAAAGCCTTCGAAGCAGATCGGAGTATCCTCGTTGACGAAAACAACGCGGTCAAAGAAACTAATTCTCGACTGAAGACAAGCTATTCGAAGCTCAAAAATGACTACAACGAAATTGTGGACGATCTACGGAGCTTGAAAGTGAAATACAATAAGTTCAAGGTGGAACATGCGAAAACCGACGCAAGCTACAAACGTGCTCAATCTCAGAAAAACGAAGTTGACCGTGAGCTTCAGGACTTCAATGAAAAATACCAGGTGCTCAACGAGCTCAAGGAGAAAATCTGTAAGTTCAAATTATTGACAACAACGAGGAAAAAATTTTTAGCACTCGAAAATTCATTCCTGCAGAAGCAAAACACTAACCTAATGGAGCATAATAAACTTCTCAACAGTGACACACATAAAACGTAAGTCACACTCGCATATAAAGACTTCTTTCTAGCCTTGAACGCATTTTAGTGAAAATCTCCAAATAAGCCATTTTGTCAGCTTGCGCAATCAACATATTGACAGGTTGAATATCTGCACTTGTGATTCGAGCTTGAATTTTTTATCTGCAAAATAACCTTTGTCTCACTTTCTTAAAACAATTTTAGTAAAGACAAATACAACGAAGAACAGAAAAACTGGCAGCAGAAACTGCACGATGTCCAGAGGCAAAAAGAGCGAATTGAGGAGAAACTACTTCAGGCTCATTTAAAATCTCCAAGTCCGACGAAGCCAAAGAAAAACACCTTCCAGGTAGCTTTTTGGTGAATTTATCAGTTCAAAAATACTGTTTATAGAAATTAAAAGAAACATTCCGCTCGGGAAAATCGACAAAAAGAAAATCAGAAAAGCCAAGTCTAGAAGTTACTCTCAAATCAGACAGTGTCGACGGCACGCTAGCCATTGATGGAACCTCTCTGAGGAATCCATCTGACAACACTCTCGACGGGTCGATTAGCTCATGTCCGTCCGAAGATGCCAGTAGATCTCGTAGAATTTCTGCCTCCGCGACTGGAGATTCCGCTCTAACTCTCGAACAACTCCTGCCTGACGAAAAGGCCAATGAAAAACTATCCATGACAGAGTTCTTGGCTGAAAATGGGTTTAGTTCTAGAGGTGAAAAACACTTTTCAAACTCAAAATATAAAGCTGATTTCAGATCATGAAATTCCAGTTGCCGAAAGCACTCAATTGAATCACCACAGCATTCATCTTTCGCGTGAAAACTCCCATTTCGAAGCATCATCTCACGAACCTTCGCTTTTAGACGATGAACTCAACAGAAGTAGAAATTCGATCAAGTAAGTTTCCGTACGTTATAACCGACTCATACAGATCCGCAATCATGGTCTTATGGTGTAACGGTTAGCACTCTGGACTCTGAATCCAGCGATCCGAGTTCAAATCTCGGTAGGACCTCTCTTTTTTCGCCTCGTTTTTTCAAAATCAAGAATAAATTTAAGATCCGCAACATCATCTGAGATTAGAAGAATATCAGAAGGTGCCCTTAGAAGAGCTCCTAACTTCCCAGTACCTAAAGAGCGTAAAAACTCTTCCGGCTCGTCAAGCAATTCAGAGATGCGCAGCATTTACCGAAATGAAAACAAACCACCGCCACCATATCGACCTCCTTCAGAAAATGAAAGTCGAAGCAGACCTCACTCTCTTTCGGTAACATCGTTATAAAACTCATTTACAAAAATATATCTTTGAAGGCTTCATTCACAGGCCACGAGTTGGAACAAGTTGCGAATAAATTATCGCCAACGATTGGGACGAGTTCTCTCTCGCGATCGATGAACCACCACACTGACCCAACAAGATCTTCAATGGACCGGTTAACTGCAAGAAAGACAAATTTCCATCAGCGGGATAGATTTGCTGAGTCTATGGCCAGGGTAAAAGATCTTATGATCGTGTTTTTGTTATTTTATTTTCAGCTGAGGGGAGAAAGCGGCAAACTTTTCCCTGATCCTAGAACCATGTCTCGATCTTCTAGAGAAAGCTCAAGCAATACGTAAGTGAATGTCGCACAGCCTCTCTGATTCTCAGTTCTTCCTAGCCCGGACAAGGACCACCCCGATGACTTCCACACTCTTGGATACGTCTAGAATCTTACGATCCTAGAAATTCTAGGCTAGAATTGTCAACTCACGCTCCACTCCTCCAATCCGTCTCACGTGCCACACCACCTATCTCACCAGCCGAATATTCGATTCCATTCCACACTGCACACTGTACAAACAATTTTTCAACTGTAACTTTTCACTTTCACTTTTTATACAGAATTTAACTTTATGATAAAAACACGCGTTTATTGTTCACCGTTGAGCATTGAAAGCAGACCGTCAATATTTCCCGAGCCAGCTTCAAACTCCCATTTTGCTTCAACACCAAGTCCCGTTGCGGTAGCAGTGACGATCGGGTTGCTTCCTGCCATTTCATCAACGGGGGGCCCTGTAGCTTGCATGACAGTTCCAAACTCAGAGACAATCTGGTAGAACGACGTCGGAGGACTGAAACGCTCAATCTTGGCATTTTGACTGTCTGATGATCCATTTCCAACTTGAACTGAGCCGAGTCTTCCAGGCGGAGTCATAATCCACTGACCATCTCCAGTGAGCAGCCCGATCTGATTATTGTTTAGTTGCGATAAAAATTATTATTGACTTACGTATTTGTCATCGATAGAAGTTGCAGCAAACTCCGAGTAAATGCTCGGTTCTTCATTTAGAGAAATCTTCGAAGATAGAGGATTGTACGTGGCATATTTTCCCGTAGGAGAGACAATATAAATTTCGGATTTGATGTCGCTAACTGGGATGATTGAAAATGCGGTAAGTTTCGAAGTCTTGTCCGTCGTCGTCATCACCGACTTGCCCAGGCGCGTTCGACCTTCTGCCCAGTAAGACCCGTGGGCTGTTTTGATGCCTCGCACCGCGCCAAAGACGGTAAGAGGAGAGTCGCGGAATTCAGCCCGCCAAAGCGTTCCGATGTCGTTTTTATTTCGCGTTTGAATAACTGGCATTTCTTCTCCTTCTACTGCCTAAGATTGGATTATTTTTAACTAAAGATGTTAACAAATCTAAGTAACTAAATCCTCTCCTGAGCATAAGTTCCAAAATGCGTTCGGATGTGAAACCCATTTTCAACAGGCTCAATTGTCATCTCTTCCCAATCATCGAAACGACTTTGTGTATTTATAGGATCGTCGAACTTGTCCGAGCATCGTAAATATGACTGAAGAGTTCTTTCCGAAATATGGTATGTTTTATACCTGATAAAGCATTGTCTTTATACCAACTGTAACTCCGCCACCAAGAATTTTGATGAAGTTGTCCTTCAAGCTCACTTTACCCTGCTGCCTCGCTGATTTCACGGCAAAGTCTTCAAGAGGCTTGAGCGATTGTTCCTCATCATCTGTGATAATATCAACTGCGACTCCCCACAAAATATGCCCTTTGAGTTGAAGTGAACGCATGAATTGCAGAAACGCAGAAAGATGAGCAGGATTATTCTGAGATGATTGACGAAGCTGATTTCCAACATCACCGACAATATTTTCGAAAAGATAGTCAATGTTGAACAGAGTCTGTTGGATGCTGTCGGCTCCGTTACTAAACGTGTCAATTGCGGAAAAGTTTTATAGATTCATACCTGACAATACTCGCTGCCCAGTCACGAAGAAAATCTACCTTGTCGATTCCCCGATTTCTTACTTCCGATGCTTCGACCGCTTTGTCGTACAAAACGCTCGAGAGGAAGTTGATTCTTGATGAGCTGAGCGCGATCGAGCAAGGTAGAGTCACATCAGCTGGGTCGATGTAGGTCGCCAAATTCGTGTCTGAAAAATGCAAAAATCATAATATAAGTATGAACTTTGTTGTTAAATACAAACAAAACGCCTAGAAGGTGGAATCGAACCACTGCGAGTCTCCCCGCCCACAGGTTTGAAGCCTGCGCCCCGGACCACCGAAGCTCATCTGGGCACAGACGGGCCTTTCCCAGTCGTTTATAAATGAAAAATGGCCGCATGCCCGCGGGCGCACGTCTTATGGTTCTTTCATTTCCGTCGCTATTCTTACCCATATCCTCGATGCTCCTCAATGCAGTAAGAATCGCTCTGTCGTCTTTGTTCAGTCGGGAATCGAGCAAGCCACGAGTCAGTGAAGATCCTGAGGATGAAGAGCTCTCATACTCGGACTCGTAGTTCAAATCATCTTCGGGAACAATCTCATTGATATCCATCTGCGCTTCCTCGAACTCCAGACTCAACCCTTTTTGAATTAGTGAAATAACATCAGCATTCAGCGACGGCAACGCAAGAAAAAATAGAAAAAATGAGCGCGAGCTCATTGCACCGAGTAACATTCTCTTCTGAGAGCGAAGAACACGCGCTTCCCACCATCCCTTTCTCGCGCCCGGAAATGACGGTCATCATCAGACCCGTAATAACCATAATTTAGACAAGTGTTGCGGCTTCCCACGTGAGCCCTTGATTCCAGGAGAACGAAAAGAACATTTTTACTTCGAAACTACTTTTTATCATTTTGAGAAGCTTGTTCATAAATGCGCAGAGACGACTTTGCATTTTAATCTGTTAACAAAAGATCTCTGATCAATATCTATCTGTCAGTGATATAATTTCACACCCTTGAAGGGAAAAAAATCCCCGGCATGTGTTTTTATTGCGGCGACTCCCGCGATGTTCACTCACCGTGAAATATCGAAAAAATCGATCCAAAGCCATTTAGTCAACCGTACACGTCCGCACACTTTCATTCCTGTTTTGAAACAGTTGAAATAAGATTTTTACAGATTTTTTGAAGAATTATCGATTCGTGAATCAATGGTAAGTGAACAGATTTGTAAAAACATTTCAATCACGAGATGTACTTGAAGGTCCCTGACGTACAGACTGAAAACCCTAAACCAGCGTGACCCGGAGAGCAAGTTCTTCAATTAATGTTGTAAACTTGAATGACACAGCTCGTTAAGTGTTGAGCTGACTTTCTTCAGACGATTAGCACCCACTACTACTATTTTTTTCTTAAAATCATGTCCGAAGAGATACTTATTGAAGTCCCGTCAAAGCTGCAAGAGCAGGTGCTTATAAAGTTATAAGCCATTTTTTCTTTTATAAAAAAGATTGATAAGACTTTTCACAAACAGTCATCAATTATCCGGAGAAAAGAAAAGGCGAGATTTTCTTTTGTCAGGCCTATAAAGAATTCCGAAGCTCGTTAATTTTTGAAACCGCAGTCATAAACTAATTTTTCCGTTTTCTTAGACAGCTGCGAGTAGTACATTTTTCAAAACCTAAAAAGACCTCGTGACGTGCAAAAGTGTGAGTTAGCGTATCAGAATACAGTAAACCCTCCCCTTACCTTTTAACCTTTGCGGCTTTTCTTGCGTTCTGACACTTAAGAACTTGAGCATAGTAAGAACAGAGTTAAATAATTATCATTTCAGATCCCAGAGATGAGTGCCAAAAATGGAGTCAGAAAGCGAAAGTTTGAAAAAGGTAAAAACCCTCGCTGTTATCAAATTAACGTTTGTTCAAGAAGATGACGACATCAACACGCAAGTCCTCGAGCTCCAGTCAAAAGTTGCCCGCCTTGACGATATGAACTTTCTGGAGTCGCTTGATGACCTCAAGAATCAACACGAAAAAGAACTTCAAAAAGTTCGAGCAGCGCAGGACAAGAAGAACAAAGAATTCCTAAAAAGCCAAAAGGAATTGACTCAAGCACTTACAACGACAGAGTCGAGATTGGTCGAGGTCAAAGATAAAATAACAACCATCGTCGAGCAAAACGCGGCCTTGCTTCAGCGAACAGAGAAGCTCGAGTAAGTCAGCATTAAAGATTTTACTATTAAAACTTTTCGATTGCAACAGTGTCCTTACAGAATTTAAGAGCTGATCTCGAAGCAGAACGCAACAAAGGATTCATCAACTACATAAAAAGCTTCTTCCGCAGAAAACCTAAGGAAGCGGAAGACAAACCAGCCGAGGCGCAAGTGTCGGGAAAAGCGCCAGCTATTCAAGAGGAGCCGAAGGAAAACGAGATACCGACGGAAACTGTCCAAGAAACTGAGACTAAAAAAGACGAATAAAATCTTTTCTTTTTTGATTTGAATAAAATATTCAAGAAACTTTTCGTGTCATTGTTTTTTTTTTGGAAATTGAAATAAATAAAAGTCATTCTTCGGCATCGTCTTCAGCGGCATCATCTTCCGGCTTTGCCTCACCCGGAAACTCGTAGTCACCAGCATCATCGCCAGCATCATCTGAAATAACATTTATTGTCGTTCGAAGTAACTTTGAAACTACCTCGAGTCTCCTCCATGTTTTCCTCTACATTGTCAATGTTCTCAGCGACGGGTTCCTCGCTCTCTGTTTCTTGAACAGGCTCAGGCGCATTTTCCTTCTTCCAAAGAATATGCTCGCGAGAACCATCTGGTGGCGGTAAATTCAGAAATTGAAAGATTTTGTCTTGCTCTCTAGCTGTATAATTATTAGCAAGATGTTAAAAAACGCAGTTACCATTAAAGAACTCGTCGTAAAGCCCGACAAAATCGAGCGATTCTTCTGAGTTGTCAAAGATAATTGGCGACTCAACAGTGGCGTAATCACTGGGAATCTGGCCCATGATCTCCTTGCGCTTTTCGGGATACTGAAATGAAAACTTATTTTAATTTTTATATTCACGACCAAACTTGAGACATGTCGACTTCGTCAAACATGATTTTGTTGCTCGAGAGAAAGTCAAGCAGAGCTCGCTGCTCTCCTCTTATTTTGTGACTGCATGTCTGTTCTTACGATGTCAAACAAGTGCTTTTAGTAAATGCATATTAGAAACTTTCTGGAATACTTTGACTGACTGGAAATATAAACTCGAAGGACCATTTCTCTAAGCCTCAATAGCAAGAATAGCTCGTGGTACTTATCACAATGACGCAGCTCAACCTTGCTTGAAATTGCACGCGTCAAGATACAGATGGATTGGCAGGCTGCATTATAAATTGTATTTTATTTTTAAATTTATTTCTGCTTTTACTTTTTTGATTACATTTTTTTATTTGAATCGGATGCAAAGATATAATATCTTAGAATTTCTTTATTAGAGAATATTGTATTCTAAGAGTTCCTCGAAACGAACAGAAGGAATTCTTCTATTGCAAAATATTGCGAAATTTCGTAGAATTCGAATTGCGCGTAAAAATTACATGCGAATTCACATCCCTGAACTGAAGCCCGCTTATTGGTTGGACCGCGACGTCTGTGAAAAATAATTGCGGAGAGGTTCTCACCCAGTCGTGGAAGAAAAGTCAAAGCAGAAGAGAAACATTCAAAAAGATCTGAAGAAATGCCGGATTTGCTCGATTCGGGCGCATCGACAGAATCCAGTCAGTTCAGCAGAAAGGTGAGTGCTGGAGTTTTAATTTAAGAGATGCGCGGTTTGAATTTGAAAATAAAGAAAATGCCTCCTCTGTTGTTGAGATTCTAGGGTGTCCAGTAGATTGTTCTGACGGCTAAAAAAGCGAGTGAAGCGACGCTAAAAGCTTGTAGCGAAGATTCGACTCAAAAAATTAAGAATTCGATCTTTAGCTTCGCCTCGCTAAACTCATTTCTAGGAAAACAAGTAATTAACTAACTGTAGTCAACTTATTGGACACTTTCCAAACGAGAATTATGATTTTCAATAACTCTGATTTTCATAAAAAAAAAGGTTCTACGAAAAGCACTTTCTATTTTGACACCCTATTGTCTGAAGGCGCCCTAAAGGAGTATTTTATAAAATTCAGAAAAGGCGCAGTCTCAAAATTACTTTTACCTGATACTTTTTCAGTCCGTTTCAGACCACGACGTTGACTCCTTCGTTATCACTACAGGAAAAGGGTTTAACTTAAATCACAAAAGTTATGATTCCATTCGACTTTTTTTATTTCAACCCTTTTGCAGAAAATGAGTCCGGCAAAGACAGAGAAAGCTTCTCCCACAAACTGCACGTGGCCGATCTTGTAGAACAGATTTTAGAGGTAAAGCGACGTAGCAAAGTTCAAATTCTGAACTTGGTCGATCTCGCAAACGAGATGTATTTTTATTGCGCGTTTCGCTCCTATTTTCACCTGCGAAAATTCAGCGCAAGGGCGTACAAGTGCAAAAAACAATTCTAAGAAAGCATGAATTTTCATCTCCTTATTTGGATATTTTCACCGTCATACTTTCGCTTCTTTTTTTCCACAAGACATAAATCAGAGATCGAATCCAATAAACATCCAAATCCAATGATTCAACCTTTTAGGGCAAAATCGACCTTGAATCTTGCGCCGCGTGCAACAAGCTTTTGGCGATTGAGCTCCAGAAAAGAATCGACGAAGTGGAAGAAGACACGCAGCATTATAAAACGGCGATCGAGGCATTTGGAAAAGACTTTGAAGACGACGAAGACGTGGATCAAGTTGAGCTCGAGCTCAAAGAGCTTGAAAAGCAAGAAGCTGAACAGAGAAAACGACTCGAGTCGGCGATGAATGAGTTCAAAAGCTACAGAAATGAAGCCACAAAACTTAAATCAGAAGTTTCAGAGCTCAAAGACAAAGAATACGAGCTTGAAAAAGAATATGCAACTCTGAAGGTAAAAATGAGATGTTTTCTTTTTATTTCTTCAATTTTATTCGCTCTAGCTCATCCAATTTTCTGACAAAATCCTAGAGAACAACTAATTGGTTGTTCTTTTCGCAGGGGTTAATGATATTTTTCAGGCGAGAATGTTCCAAGCCGAGGAAGTGTCGATTTCTACAAATCTTCAGAATCGGGCACTTCAGGCACACGTTCAGCGTCTTAAGAGCACTACGCCGCTCGCGGCCGCCTTTCATATTTCGCGAAAAGGGAAGTTCGGCGTCATAAATGGTCTCCGACTTGGCTGGAGTGAGTCGGAAGAGGTTCCATGGAACGAAATCGCCGCTGCTTGGGGACAAACTGCGCTTCTGACCGTTGCTGTTGCCAAAAAACTTAAAATGGAGAAGTTTGAGCGCTTCACGCTGGTCCCGCTTGGCGAGAAGAGCTTCATTGAGGATGAAAAAGGAAACCGTCACCCGCTCTATACTTCCAGGAGCGTCAAATCGCGCGTTTTTGGCGAGCGAGGATTTGATAGCGGCGTTTCTGCGTATCTTGGTAAATTTTTGATTTTTCAGCCGTTTTTAATATATTTATGGTTTAGATATTCTCTGCCAGATCAGGGACAATATGGCTACAAGCGGAATCACGTGGCCCTACAAGATCGAAAAGGGGCAGATTCAGAAGACGAGCAGCTCAAATCAATGGTATCCAGTCAAATTCTCGTTTTCGTCCGGCGATCAATGGGTAAATTGAATTTCTAATTCATCAGAAAATCATCAGAGATTTTTTTCAAGTGCGAAGCGATGCAACTTCTCCTCAAAAATCTGAAATGGGCTCGCGATTGCGTTTACAAACAAGTCTAAATTTTCTTTATTTTTTTCAACTAAATGCTGCAATATTTTTTTCCGATATTCTTCAATTTGATTCTTCAACATATTCTACAACAGCTTTCAGGAGGAGATAATATTTTAGAAATGCCTTAGAAGCAATAGATAAGCTATGTACCTGTGGTCGCTTTTAGTAATCGGAATCGGGCTCTGCTCAGATTTTGACCAAAATTCGAATATTGGAGAAAGTAATGAAGGAAAAGAAAACGCTCTCAACTTGAATGAGGTAATTGAGTTCTTTTGGGTCTAAAATAATTATTTTTTAACCTGTTACATACTGTATGTAACTTGAAATCCAAAACTGGTCTCAATTTTTGAAATAAGCTGATCACATATACGGTATATATGATATACCGTTTTTGGTCGGTTATTCCAAAGTTGTTATAATTGCGAAAATCATCAAGCTAATATATTATACCACAATTTTTTTTATGATTAAAATTTTAAGATATTTTTTAAAATTTCTGTTTTTTCCCTCTTTCGTTCCCATGCTTTTTTGATAATTTTTAATAATTGAACAAATATACGGGCAGCCCTGTCAGCAGGTTTGCGAAAGAGTTTTTTTTTCCGATTTGGCCTTGGTTTTCAATTCTTGCTTGAGCCCGAAGGTGCCGGCCGCTGTGCGGTATTCTACGTGACCTTGGCCGTCTGACTTGACTTTCACCATAAACTTGACGGGCTGCCGATGTCAGCAAGTTGCGTTTTTCGGGACCAAGGAGAAAAGCTGCGCCCGTTTTTCAAAAAACTTGATGAACGAAATGAGCACCTTGACGCACCCTTGAATTATTTCAAAATTCGTGCTGTTTTTGACGGTGCTGTAGATCGCAAGAACACAACGTAATAGGATACTTGGCAGCTGACAGTTCAATTCAGAAGATCAGCTTTTAATTGTTGCCGCATCCTTTGTATTTGAATATTTATGTTGAAATGCGATCAGCGATGAGTGCATTAAAAACATTGTCACATTTCAAGTGGAATAAGAATGTTCTGCTTTCAACCCTCGCGGAGAAATAACCAAGAGAAGCACCGCCTCGCTTTTCCAGTTTTTGTTACCTCGTAAGAATTATCTTACCAAATATTGATGTACAAAATTATAAAAATACTTAAGTTTCTTAATTAATGATTAATAATAATTTACTCTCCATTTGCAGTTTTTGACGGATAGTATTAAACCAATGTTACTTCAAGCTGAATTCAATATTTTTTAATACAATATTTATAATTAAAAAAGAATACTGAATTCAACTAACAAAACGTTGGTTTTAGCTTACTATGCGTCAAAAGCTAAAAATAAAGAATGAATGATTGAGTCAATCAGTGATTGAGTTTGTCGGTCTACTCCACGGTCAACTGTGTGAGTCGTGGCCACAACTCTGGCTAACACGTTGAGAGCGGCTATGACACTGTACTCATCTCCGATCGGTCTGGTCGAGTGAGGTCTGTTACGGGGCCTGACGAATCCGCCAGGAAGGTAGATGGAGAGTGAGAGCGGCCCGCAGTAGGCCCAAAAATAACATAATAGGCGGTTTCAGGGAAACTCACTTGGCTACTTCCAGTAGAAATTCGCGCATCGTATCCTTTAATGCTGCATCTCGTGTTGCTCATTCCGTCGCCGCTTTGCTATAAAGCGAAAGCTCCGTGCCCGTGCCTTTTCTTATTCCTTTGACAAGGGATCTTTATTCGCCCGTGATCGGAGCGATACTGTATCATTTGTCGCAAGGTCTAGTAGAATACGATCCTTGGGCACCCTAGAAAGGCGCCATTCGTAAGAGGCAGTCCGGCGCGCTTGTTTCTTGGCGCCGCTCGTTACATGAAGCCTTGAAGAGCCAATGCTCAGTAGTGCTGCCCGGATGAGCCCAAGAGATTGGCGCATTCTAACAGAGCGCCATGGCGCGCGCTCCAAACCACGGTGGAGCAGCGAGGGGAGCTCATTAGAGTGGATACGACACCAGGGCAACTTGAAGATGAGCTCTCCTTGCTGAGGATAGGGCCGGCTCATTTTTCATCGTACGTGAGACTGGCGAGCAGCGCCTCGCCAGAGAGATACACACTCGCACCAGCGGCAACGAGCTTCAGTGTCAAGTTCGACATCGAAATGAAAACAACTCGATTTTTTTTATTTTTCCGCGCTCGATTTTTGCCAGAATTTAAATTCACCTACGAATTCTAGAACCACGCAGAGCTTGCTACAGAGGACAGAGAATTCGCCAATGCAGAACCCGGCGAGCATGCCGAAGATGAAAACACTGGGCATGTCGTTTCTGATGAGCTTGCGCCAGCCTCGGCTGAGGATGATAGCAATATCGTTCCCGAGCAAGTTGACGTAGAGACATTCAACAACGTCGTCAGCAGGCTTGAGACAGACGGGCAGGAAGCTGCCGCGCTTGTGGAAGAGCCAAAAGAAACGTGGAAGCTGACGTCGAAGACAACTAAGAACTTTGCATCTGACTCGTGCGGCGCTCGGATAGAGAAATCGGCTCCAGACGTTACGGTGAGTAGCTGCTGTAGATCTTGGCCATGGCAATGTGTGCGGGGGCGCAGTCCGCTACCTCAGGCAGAGAGTGCGGGGATCAAAATCACCAGCTCAAAATTGAGCCAGTATTCACGCGACTAGCTTTCACGCGCAAATAAACTCGAACACTCAACGGCCAAGATCACGCGTTGTTCAAGAATACCACTTAAAATGATAAACGATCACAAAAACTGTTTGAATTATCGTAATCAGCTTAAATTATTTACTATTGTTCAACTTTGAGCTTAATTTTCTTTCATTTAGGGCGCCAAAAACGTCATCAAAAACGACTTCGACAAGTATGCAAAAGCGCCAATCGACAAGAAATTTGCATTTACTGTGGAATTATGCGAAGAAATACAAATACAGCGACTCTTCATCGGAGTAAACGAGTTGTTTGCTTCGCGCCCGTCCAAGTTTAGTGTCCAAGCAGCCGATAAAGTCAAATCAGAGTGGCATTTTCTTGGCGTTTTCAACATTGAGCCCTCGGGAAAATCCAATCTTTTGAAGGAGGTGACGTACTTTGTTGATATTCATCTGCGTAACTGGATCTGTAGAACTTCAACGTGACAATGACTCATCAGTATTTCAAGTTCGTCAAATACGAAGCACTTGAGTACTCAGGTGACGAGCCCTTTTCCGTTCTCACAAGCTTGCAAGTCTTTGGCTTTCCAATAGACGCGCAGAAAAGCAACGACTACGAAGATGACCTCGAAGATGCTGATCAGGAAGGCGAGCAACTGGGTTCTGGTGAATCCGGCGTCAAGAACATTATTAATGGCATAAAAAAGATCTTGACTGGAGCACCGGCAGAAAA
>Ga0115008_10000770_pt1 | contig 24924 bp, 24 predicted proteins | sample FraStrMetagenome_FD_87164 | JGI IMG/M metagenome (GOLD analysis project Ga0115008, IMG submission 87164) | Marine eukaryotic phytoplankton communities from Arctic Ocean - Fram Strait ARC3M Metagenome | ecosystem: Environmental > Aquatic > Marine > Oceanic | place: Fram Strait | collected...
CCAGTGACGTAGATGATTTCAACACCATCGGCAGCCATATCCATTATCTTTTTTATAACTCTTAAATGTGATTTTGGAAAGTATCGTTTTTTAAACTGCCAAATATCAATAATATCGCCATTTAAGATTAGTTTTTTTGGAGAGATACTATTGAGATATGTTAATAGTTGTTTGGCATGGCATCCATAGGTTCCTAGATGCACATCAGAAATAACGACAACTTCTACTTTACGCTTTGTTTTCAATGGATACTATCAATTTAAGTTACAAAGGACTTAATTTGCTTTTCAACGTAAGAATTAATGTAATTAACAAACAATCAATAAATTGTTAAGTAATTGTAGTGTGATTTTTCTTCGGAAATTGGATGCTTTATGTAATTCTGTTTTTGTTTCTCTATTTTTACAAGTACTTTAGCATAAAATCTTAGATTATGGCAGGGAATTCCTTCGGAAATATTTTTAAACTCACCACATTTGGGGAGTCTCATGGTGTCGCAATTGGCGGAATAATTGATGGTTGTCCTCCGGGAATACAATTGGATTTTGACGCCATTCAAAATGAAATGAATAGACGAAAACCTGGGCAATCTAATATCGTTACACAACGTAAAGAGCCAGACACTGTCGAGTTTTTATCCGGAATTTTTGAAGGACAAACCACAGGAACTCCAATTGGATTCGTGATTAAAAATACCAATCAAAAATCAAAAGACTATTCGCATATTAAAGATGTGTACAGACCTAGTCATGCAGATTACACCTATGAACAAAAATACGGTGTTCGTGATTATCGTGGTGGTGGACGAAGCTCTGCTCGTGAAACCGCATCTCGAGTGGTTGCAGGAGCCATTGCAAAACAATTTATAAATTCAATACAGATTAACGCCTATACATCATCTGTAGGTGATCTGTTTTTAGAGAAACCATATCAAGATTTAGATTTTTCTAAAATAGAAAGTAATGCTGTACGTTGCCCTGATGAAGTGGTTGCAGAACAGATGATTGCTAAAATTAAAGACATTAAAAAAGAAGGTAATACTATTGGTGGCACAGTGACTTGTGTCATCCAAAATGTACCTGTTGGTTTGGGTGAACCAGTATTTGATAAACTTCATGCCGATTTAGGAAAAGCCATGCTCTCTATAAACGCGGTAAAAGGTTTTGAATATGGTAGCGGATTTTGTGGTGCTAAAATGAAAGGAACAGAACATAATGATTTGTTCAATGAAGATGGAACGACTAAAACCAATCTTTCTGGTGGTATTCAGGGCGGAATTAGTAACGGGATGGATATCTACTTTAGAATAGCCTTTAAACCTGTGGCTACTGTTATTCAAAAGCAAGATGCTTTAAATAGTGATGGTGAGATTGTAGAAATGCAAGGTAAGGGTCGTCATGATCCTTGTGTGGTTCCAAGAGCAATACCAATAGTCGAAGCAATGGCTGCTTTGGTAATAGCAGATTTTTATTTGCTTAATAAAATGTACAAATAAAAGTCTTATATGCTATTAGAATGCTTTCTAATTATAAACACTAACTAAACACTACTTCCGTTTTCTCGGGACATACACATGAAAAAACTAGCACTACACTGGAAAATTATAATTGGGATGATTTTAGGTATTATCTTCGGTTTCATAATGAACTCTGTTGTTGGAGGTAAAGGTTTTGTTACCGATTGGATTGCGCCTTTTGGTACGATATTCATTAATTTATTAAAGCTTATCGCTGTTCCTTTGATTTTAGCCTCTTTAATTAAGGGAATCTCTGATTTAAAAGATATTTCTAAAATTAAATCTATGGGACTGCGCACTATAGGAATTTACATTGGGACTACTGTTGTCGCTATTGTTATTGGTTTAAGTATTGTAAATATTATCAAGCCAGGAGAAGGGATGCCTCAAGACACGATTGAAAAAATAAAAGAAACCTATCAAGGAAATGCTGATGTTATGATAAGTAAGGCTAAAGCAACACAAGATGCTGGACCTTTGCAAGCGTTAGTTGATATTTTTCCGAGTAATATTTTTCAATCATTTTCTGAACCAGCAATGTTACAAGTCATTTTCTTCGCTTTATTTGTTGGGATTTGTTTGCTTCTAATTCCGGAGAAAAAAGCGAAACCTCTTATTGATTTCTTTGATTCATTAAATGAAGTTGTGATGAAAATGGTAGATTTAATTATGCTGTTTGCACCTTATGCAGTATTTGCATTAATGGCAAATGTTATTATCGCATTTGATGATACAAGTATCCTCGTTAAGCTTTTAGGATATGCATTCTGTGTAGTTTTGGGCTTATCATTAATGATCGGGTTTTACTTAATATTAATAAAAACTGTTACAAAAAAATCACCATTATGGTTCTTAAAACAATTTAGTCCGGCACAATTATTGGCGTTTTCAACATCAAGTAGTGCAGCAACATTACCTGTAACTATGGAGCGTGTTGAAGAACACTTAGGAGTTGATAAAGAAGTGTCTGGTTTTGTGTTACCAGTTGGTGCTACCGTAAATATGGATGGAACTTCTTTATATCAAGGTATTGCAGCGGTATTTATTATGCAAGTTATCTGGCCAGAGGGTTTAACCTTTACTAACCAATTAGTAATTGTAGGTACTGCTTTATTAGCATCAATAGGCAGTGCGGCAGTACCAAGTGCAGGAATGGTTATGCTAGTTATTGTTCTAGAAGCGATTGGTTTTCCTCCAGAATTATTACCTATTGGATTAGCATTAATTTTTGCTGTAGATAGACCTTTAGACATGTGTAGAACAGTTGTGAATGTTACTGGTGACGCAACAGTATCCATGATTGTTGCAAAATCTTTAGGTAAGCTGCATGAGCCTAAACCTAAAGAGTGGGATGATAATTATGAAGCAGTGAAATAGTTTTATTAAATAGATTATTCTTTTTAACTTTATAGAAACCAATTAAAACTAACCAACTATGAATGTTTGTTTTATTATGTATCCTTGGGAAGATATAGACCCAGAAAATGATACAAGTTTAGCGTTAATTAAAGAATGTGCTAAACGTGGTCATGGTGTTGCTATGTGTACACCAGCAAACTTAACGATTAGAGATAGTGTAACTAATGCTTTTTGTATGGTTGTTGGTCGTATGGAGAAAGTGCCAGCTACATTAAAAGCATTTTATAATAAGGCAAAACTTAGAGAAGAAATGTTACCACTTGCAGGTTTTGATGCCATTTTTTTTAGAGCAAATCCGCCTTTGGATCCTATTATGTTGAATTTTTTAGATTCTGTAAAAGATGATGTGTTTATTATAAATTCACTTCAAGGAATGCGAGAAGCTAATAATAAGCTCTATACAGCTGCCTTTGGAGATGCACACAGTAATATTATACCTAATACCCATGTATCTAAAAATAAAGAGTATTTAGTGCAGCAAATTAAAGACTCTAAAGCAGATAAAATGATACTAAAGCCATTAAATGGTTTTGGAGGTTCTGGTGTGATTTTGATAGAAAAGTCTGCTATGAATAATATTAAATCGTTACTAGATTTTTATATCACAAGTAGTGATGGTTCTTCTAATTATGTCATACTTCAAGATTATATAGAAGGTGCGGATCAAGGAGATGTTAGGATTTTATTACTTAATGGAGAGCCTGTAGGTGCGATGAAACGTGTCCCGGGAAGTGATGATCATCGCTCTAATGTATCAGCTGGTGGATCTATACAAAAACATACACTAACGAAAGCTGAAAAGGCGCTTTGTAAACAAATAGGGCCTAAATTGGTAAAAGACGGACTTTACTTCGTAGGTATCGATGTGATTGGTGGTAAGTTGGTTGAAGTCAATGTGATGTCTCCAGGAGGAATTACGTATATGAATAAAGTATATAAATCTAAAATTAAGGTAGAAGAACGTGTGATTGACTTTTTAGAAAGTAAAGTAGTCGATAAAATGCAAGCTTTTGATAGACGTACCAAATTGCGTAAAACGGTACAAGATGCTTAATAACAAGTCACAACTTGTTAGTGTAAAATGGCTTCATCAAAATATAGAAAATGATAAGCTAATTGTTTTAGATGCAACGATTAGAAAAATATCAGATTCGACCTCTATTTCTTCGGAAGTATGGATTCCTAAAACACGATACTTTGATTTAAAAGGAAAATTTAGTGATACGGAAGCTGAGTTTCCCACAACACTGCCTTCTGCTGAACAATTTGAACGAGAAGCTAGAGCTCTTGGTATTAATCAAGATTCTCTGATTGTGGTTTATGATACTAAAGGTATTTATTCCAGTGCAAGAGTTTGGTGGCTTTTTAAAACGTTTGGTTTTGAGAATGTCTCAGTTTTAGATGGTGGATTACCAGAATGGAAACGATTGAATTACCAAACAGTAACGTCCTTAGAAGATGCGAATTGGTATGCTGGAGATTTCAAAGCAATATATAAATCTAAGAATATGTGTTTTTTTAATACTATTTCTGAAATATCAACTAATAAAAATTATTTGATTTTAGATGCAAGGTCATCTGATCGATTTCAAAGTTTAGTTGCAGAGCCTAGAATTGGTTTGCGAAGTGGAACAATCCCAAATTCTGAAAACCTACCTTACACAGACTTGCTTAATGGGTATTGTTTAAAGTCAACCGAAGATTTAAAAACTATTTTCAGTACTTTTAATATCGAAGATAAATCACTAATTTTTTCATGTGGTTCTGGAATTACAGCTTGTATTTTAGCATTAGCTGCAACTATTTTACGCTATGAAAAATTAACTGTTTATGATGGTTCATGGACAGAATACGGAACTTTAATAACGTAATTATGGCAAACAAAAACTGGACAAAACAAGATTTAGTAGCATACATCTTATTGTATGTTGCCCATTCTGATTTAAAAGAAACATACCAAGAACATGAGTACATTTTATCTCGTGTAGATTTAGAAGCTTACAATCATATTAAACGAGAGTTTGAAGATGATAACGATTATCAGAGTATTACTAAAATTGTAGATGCTGTAAATGCTTCAGAAACGTATAAGAATAATCCAGATGAATTATTCGCAGATATAAAGCTTATGGCTTTTGCAGATGGTAAAATGGATCAAATGGAACATGCGATTTATAATAGTTTGAAAAAGATATTAAGTTAATATGGAGCGATTATCAATACAAGCCATTATCTCTAAAATTGAAAATGAAAACTGTTTTCACGCGGTTGCAGAGGACTACTCCTTAACTATTAAAATTGATGAATATATTCATTATGCCTGTGCTGCTGTGCATGACGGTCATCAATTTAGAAAAGAATTATGGAGCAATTGTATCCATACCGAATATGAACGTTGGTACGAAGAGGACCCTGTAACTAAAAACATGGTCATTTCGCATCCCATTTTAATAGCTGGTTGTGATTCTCGTTTTGAGTATGATTTAAATCGTGATCCTGAAAATACTGTTTTTGAAACAGCTTGGGGAAAAGCGTTGTGGAAGCAGCCTATTTCCGAAGAGCAAAAAAATAAAAGCTTAGAAAAACACGCTAATTTCTATAAAGTAACACATGCTCTCATTTCAAAACTAGAAGAAAAATTTGGCGTTGCAATTGTGTATGATATGCACAGTTATAATTGGAAGCGTTGGGATAGGGAAGTACCAACTTGGAATCTAGGTACATCAAATGTTGATAACGATAGGTTTGGTGACGATATTGAAACATGGAGACAAAGTTTGTCCGGTATCCATTTTCCGAAGGAAATAAAATCTACTGCGTTAGTAAACGACACCTTTCAAGGTAATGGACATTTTCTTAAATATATTACTCAAAACTTTAAAAATACATTAGTTTTGGCAACCGAAATCGCAAAGGTCTATTGTGATGAATATGAGAATATTATTTATCCAGAAGTTGTTGCTGCAGTTGAGTTTCAGCTAAAAACAAGATTGCCTGAACATGCCTCAAATTTTTATAAAAATCAAGCTAAATAATGTCCCAAATTACAAGCGCAAAAGAATACCAAGATCTGTTTGATATTGATGTAAATCTTAATAGATTAGTGAAGAAAATTGAGGTTCTCAACTATATCAACCCTTTAAATATTGAACGCGAGAAAAAACAGTTTTTCTCTTCTAAATACACTTATGATCCTGTTTTTAAGTATTCAAAGATAAAATTTGATGGTTACAAATTGCAACGATTATTTTTCTCACATCGATTAGAACGTATTGATGATGATGATATTAGGCAACTTTATGAAGATACTATCTACGAATATTCTTCTTTAATTGAGTGTTTAGAAACCATAAATCAAGGTCGCAAGTTTTATTTTAATAGTTTGAAGAGTTTTGGTACTCCTACAGAAAAAGAGATAGATAATGCCAAGTTTATTTTACGTTTCGACGACAGTGAGTTTGATGAAGAAATGGTGCCAAAATATTCTGCTACTGAGGCTGTAGAGTATTTTGAAGAGTATTCTAAGCGTTATGATTTTAAGTATAATATTAAGTTGTCTACAAATTTATCGGCAGCAGCGATGGTTTTAAATAATGTTCAAACATTAGTGTTACGTAAGAATCATAAGTTTAGTAAAAATCAATTAAAAGTATTAACCAATCATGAAATTGGCGTCCATATGGTGACCACCTTTAATGGATTGGCGCAACCCCTAAAAATATTTTCAAATGGTTTCCCTAATAATGTGGAGACTCAAGAAGGATTAGCAGTTTACTCAGAGTATATGTCTGGATGCTTAACTATGGAGCGTTTAAAAGAATTAGCATTTAGAGTTATAGCAGTAGATACGCTCAATAAAGGGTATAGTTTTGCAGATACATTTGATTTATTATTCAGTCAATATAAATTAGATAGAGATAAAGCGTTTTCAATTACGTTACGAGTTCATAGAGGAGGAGGGTTTACTAAAGATCACCAATATCTATGTGGTATTAATAAAGTTTATAATTATGCCAAAGATGGTGGTGGTTTAGATGTCTTATTAACGGGGAAAGTAACTTTAGATTATAAGCCTACTATTGAGAAATTACAGGACTTGGGATTAGCAATACAGTCAAAGTATTACACAGATTCCTATTTAACGAATGATAATTCTAATAAAAACTTAGATTTCATCTTAAAGAGTTTAAAATAAGAAAGCCTCAAAACTATAGTATTCTAATCAGATGTTTTGCATCTGAAACTCATTTGATATTAGACTATTATACCGAACGAGAACTTGATACATTCCCAGCTAACAGAAGCCAGGCTCAAGTTAAATACGTTGCTCTAAGGCTTTAACTTATTTAAGCTACAAATCTACGCGTTTGTTCTTTGGATACTTAACAGAATACGAAAATTTAAAGGTTTTTTTAACATTTGCATCTAATTTGAGTGTCCATTTCAAAATCCCCTTTTTTTTGTCATATTTTGAAGCTCCAGTTTCTATATCATCAATCTTGATATCTTTATTTTGGCTAATTGGGATACGATCGTACAAAACAAGGTCTATTGCAGAGGATTTATTGTTTTTCAATTCAATTTCATAGTGTTTTGCAATGATTCTATTACTCCCAATAAACGCGTTTTTTTTAAAATCTTGCGGTTGTGTGCGTTTTATGACAACATTAGGGTCAACACCTAATGAAATCGTTAATTTTTCGGTTGTTTTTTGAGGATTTATATTTGTTTTGCCCGAGTAGCTGCCTTCGAAGTAGACATTAGCTTCTGCAGGTAACAAGTTATATTGTTCCCAGTTTTCAATTTCCGCAGTTAAAAACACGTTTTCATTTAAAACAGGAGCAGCAAAGTAAGCATAGGTAGCTGGTACCTCATAGGTTTCTATTTCTATAACCGTTACATCACCATTGGTTGGGATGGTATATGTTTTTTTAATTTCAAAACGTGTGTTGGTGATACCTTGTTCAATATAATTCTCGTTTGAGGTATATTCACCATCTTTTGTAGTGATTAGGATGACACCTCCAGCACCTCTATTTCCATATATGGATGTTGCTTGTGCATCTTTCAAAACTTCCATTGATGCTATCATGTTTTGATTTAATTCTCCAAAATCATCCTGATCTACAGGAACTCCATCAATTATGAATAAAGGTTCTATGTCACCATTTAATGAACTTCGACCTCTTAGAAGGACTGTAGCACTTTGTCCTGGTTGACCACTTCCAGTACTGATATTAACTCCAGCAGCTTGTCCTTGCAACAACTCGTCTATGGAAATTGTTGAAACATCACTTGCAATCTTACTTCTCGAAGTACTCCCACTATAACCCGTAACAACTACAGATTCTAATGTGTTTAGATCTTCCAGCATGGTCACATTCATAATACTAGAATGAATAGGTAAGGTTTCACTTTGCATCCCAACAAAAGAGTATTGTAAATCTTTACCACTTGCAGTTTTTAAAGAATAGTTACCATCAAAATCGGTTTGAGTGCCATTACTTGTTCCTTTTTCGATAATATTTACGCCTGGGAGTGGCAACCCATCGCTTGATGATGTCACAACGCCAGATACTGTTTTTACTAAAGGGTTGTATTTATAGTTATAAGTTTTAGTAGCTCTGTTACTATTGTAATTAGTGTATTTGCTAATAAAATTCAAATATTTAGGATTCATATTTGGTTTCACATTATTAGTATTTGGGTCACTCGTTGAGAGTGTTAATTTTATATTATCCCAATCGTTACCTGTGTTTTGATAAACATGAGCCTTATAAGCAAGTTGAATTGGTTTATTTATTTTCTCTGCTTTAATATCATATATAGGAAACCAGCCAGCCTCGCTCACGTTGTACTTTATGATTAAATCTAAGTCTGTTGTAATCTCTGTATTTAGTTTAATTTTAATTTCTCCAGTTTGTACTTTTTCGTCTACATTAAGCTCATTAAGTTGTTTTCTTAAATCTGAAACTTGAGCACTTATCTTATTTTTGATGTTTGTAGATTCTTGGATTTTCTCTTTTATTTCTGTTATTCTAGTTCTGAAATATGCCGAAAACTTTTGAAGTTTCTCAAGGCTAACAACTTCTGTGGTGTTACCAAGTGTTCGGTTTTGTTGAATGAGGTATAACTCCTCATTATAGCCTACAATTATATTGTCCTGACTTATGTGTTTATCGTTTAAGTTTTTAATTTGCTTTTGGATATCGGCAACTTCACCTGATGTGTCTTGCTTAGATAAATAGTTGATCCCAAAGTTAACAGATAGTATAGATGCGCTTTTAAGTCCAGATATTTGAATACTGCTTTCCTGGATGTTAGGAGAAAGTTTATTGAATACAAACTCTGTAGTACCTTTTACTAAACTTATGTTTGCTACGCGTTCAATTTGAGCTCCACTGAGGTAAACAGTGACTTCTTTTAGCGTTGATGGCGTGTTGTTTTTAGGTTTGTTGTCTGAATTAGAAAAGCATAATGCAGTAACAAAAAATAATAGGAAAGTAAATTGTTTCATAGTGTATTGGTTTTAGTATGATGCAAACTTAGATGAGAGTTACTTGATTAAAAACCGAGTTTGAGTGAAACTATGATTTGGATTAGTTAAGCTATAGTTTCAATGAGTAGGGAAAAGTAGAAATGGATGATGCATCTCATAGATGTTTTTTACACGTCTGGTTTATTGAACAATTTTATTCGGGTTTATAACGATGTTTTTGCTTGAGATGTAAGATATACTATAGATTTACAGTATAAATAATGTGCTATTAATCAAAATATCGATTAGATAATCCCTCTTTGATTAAAAATTATTTTATAGTTAAATTAAGTTTTAATTAGTTGTTAATTATGAAAGTCCTTTTTTCCCGAAAGGACTTTTTTTTTGCTTAATAACTATATGAATTTTGACTTCAGTTCTGGCGTTGGGATCATACAAGCGTCTTTTTTTCCATACCATCTATATCGATTTTTTGCTATAAAATCGTATACCCAATTTCTAATAAAAGCAGGAACTATAAAAAAAATAGATATCAAATTTCTAGGAAAACCAAGATGCTTAGCTACTTGCAAAGCTGCAGTGGATTTAATTGATAATCCTTTTTCATTTGAGTAGAGTAGAATAGAATCGGTTTTTTCTGTATCAATATGAAACGCTGTAATTATTTGTTTACCAATAGCACTTTGTAGAGGTGCAAACATAAACCTATTGGTCTTGTCATGTTTAATCACATATTGAATGGACGTATTGCAAAGGTTGCAAACACCATCAAAGAGAATTAATTGTTTGTTTTCTGGTAATGATTCTATCACGCTGTAAAGATAAACTAAGTGAGATTAGTGTTTTTTAAAAATGTGTTAAAAGAAATAAGACCAATATAAATATTGCAGTAGGACGATCTAAATAGAAGTAAGATGTACAAATTTGACGTAACATTTAAGTCCATTTCAAGCTGAACACTAATTACTTTTTAACAGCCTCAACCAACTCCAATTGATCCATGCTTACATTTGTCGTAAACATACCATAGTTAACAACCGCTTTATTTTTTTCTATTTTATCAATAGTTCCAACAGCGCGACCATCATGCATTCTCACACGATCTCCTAATCTAAGAATAGGTTTTGGCTTTTCTACCGGTTTAGCCTTTACTTTAGCAGCTTTTTTCTTTTTACGAATAACGTCTACCTTTTTCTCAGCCTCTTGTTTTACTTGTTTTTCTTTATGCTTTACTACCTTTTTTTGTTTTGCGGAAACTTTCTTGCGTTTAGAATTTTCTATTTGAACCAACTTAAATAGTTCTGATATTAGCTCTCGCTTTTTATTGTCGTCAAAGTACTTTTCTGAAATATCATTAACCTTTTGACCTAAGTAAATCAAACGCTGGTTAGAATCGTAGAGTTCCTGAAAATTCTCTAACTTTTTTTGAACTTTAGCATTGATTTCTTCTAGTTTATCTGCTTCAGAGCGTTTTTTGTTTTCGTTTTCTTTAAGTGAACGCTCTGTCTTTTCTAGTTTACTGCGTTCTTTTTGAAGTTTTGCAATCGTAGCATCAAAACGTACTTTACCGCGTTCAATCTTCTTTTTTGAACGATTAATTAGACTGTAAGGGATTCCGTTTTTTTGAGCCACTTCAAATGTAAATGAACTACCTGCTTGACCTAACGCTAATTTAAACATTGGCTCTAAACTCCTTTCATCAAACATCATATTTGCATTTTGCATATATGGTAATTCGTTGGCGAGCACCTTAAGGTTGGAGTAGTGGGTTGTTATAATTCCATAGGCTTCACGATGATAAAACTCTTCTAAAAATGTTTCAGCTAAAGCGCCTCCAAGTTCTGGGTCACTTCCTGTACCAAATTCATCTATAAGGAATAAGGTGTTTTTGTTACATTTCCGAAGAAAAAAGTTCATTTGTTTTAATCGGTAACTGTAAGTGCTTAAATGGTTTTCAATAGATTGATTGTCGCCAATATCACTGATAATACGATCAAAAAGACATACGTTACTTTTCTCATGAACTGGAATTAATAAACCACTTTGCAACATGACTTGCATCAAACCAATGGTTTTAAGCGTGATACTTTTTCCGCCTGCATTAGGTCCAGAAATCACAATAATTCTATTCTCTGGATGTAAAACTATAGATTGTGGAAAGGTTTTTTTACCCTCTGCTTTATTAGATAAATAGAGTAAAGGATGATACGCATCTTTTGTGCTATATACTTTTTCTTCGTTGATTGTAGGGAGAATGCCATTAATAGATTGTGCGTATTTAGCTTTGGCATAAATCACATCTAATTTTAAAAGAAATTCTTGATATCCTTGCAGTAGCAATACATACGGGCGAATATACTCTGTTAAATTTCTAAGAATTTTATCGACTTCTTCACTTTCATCAAACTCAAAATTATTGAGTTCTCGTGCATATTGAAAGGTTTGTTCTGGTTGTATGTACACGATGCTTCCCGTTCTACTGCCACCCATAATACTACCTTTGACTTTTCGTCTGTACATAGCTTTTACTGCAAGAACACGCTTATTCTCAACAACAGATTCTCTAATATCATCCAAATAATCTAGATTATGATACTGGGACAATGCTGCATTGAAACTGATGTTTATCTTACCTCTTACGGAGTTAATAGATTGACGTAATTGATACAAGGTATCTGTAGCGTTGTCTTTAATGTCTCCAAAACGATCTACTATGGCATCGATTTCGGTCACAACATGTGCAACTACTTCGAGTTTAGCAGACGACCTGTATAATGTTGGGTAGTACTCTTCAAATTTCTTTAAAAATTTAAGTATTTCACTTATTGTAAGCGTGATAGACGCAATTTTCTTAAAACTTTTGGTGTCTAAATAAGAATTTTCAATTTTTAAAAGTTTGATTTCTTTCGTGATGGGCTCAAACCCGTGATTAGGAATCCTATTATCATTATAAAAAGAAGAGACATATTCGTTAGTGTAATCTAGTGACTGAAGAACATTTTCTTTTGTAGTTAGTGGTTTGATTTCTAATGCCTCAACACGACCTAAATCTGTAATACAAAGCTCTGATACTTGCTGTAAAACAGTGTAAAATTCTACATCTTGTAATGTCTTTTCGTGAATATGAATCATTGATAGTTTCCTGTAATCGTTAGAGATTGCAAAGATACTTATTAATGATGTAGTATTAAAATGTTTTAAGAGGTGGAAAATTTTAGATTTCGCTGTTTTTTTAGCTAAATTTTATTAGTAATGATGCCATAGCTTTAAGTCATATTTTATATTTTACAACATAAATTTTTAAGACAACATGAACATAGATATTCCATCTAGCTGGAAAGAAAAACTCAAAAACGAACTTGATAAACCTTACTTTAAGGATTTGTTACATTTTGTGGACCAAGAATATACTAGTCACAAGTGTTTTCCGCCGATATCAGAAATTTTTTCAGCATTTAATTTTTGTGCTTTTGAAGAGGTTAAAGTGGTCATTATTGGCCAAGATCCTTATCATGGCGAAGAGCAAGCTAATGGTTTGTGTTTTTCGGTTTCAGATGGGATAGCACATCCGCCATCATTGAGGAATATTTTTAAAGAAATGGAATCTGATCTTGATAAACCGTACCCAAAGTCTGGCAATCTTGATTATTTAGCCAAGCAAGGCGTATTATTATTAAATGCAACCTTAACAGTTAGAGCTCATGACGCAGGAAGTCATCAAAAAAAAGGATGGGAGCAATTTACTGATAAAGTTATTGAGGCTATTAGTAAAGAAAAAGATGGTGTTGTGTTTTTGCTTTGGGGAGGATTTGCGAAAAAGAAAGTAAAACTAATTGATAAGAATAAGCATATTTTATTTACTTCTGGTCATCCGTCTCCTTTAAGCGCTAATAGAGGATACTGGTTTGGGAATAAGCATTTTAGTAAAACTAACAATGTATTCAAATCAAAATCAGTAAAAGAAATTAATTGGTAATTATTAACTCCCTGTAGGTGCTAATTGTCTTGATGTAATTTGCGCAGTTTCTACTTTTGGTTTAACAACCTTAAGAATAGGAGGAGCTTGTTGAGATTCACTCTTAGTTGTTTTACTGCAGCTAAAAATGAGAAGTAAAAAATTTAGTGCAACTAAAAATGAAAGTGCTAGAGTAATTGTTATTATCATATTTAGATTGATTTAGCTAAATTAGTCAATAGATTTTGTGTTGCTAAAGTAATTAAAAATTTGATAAATAGAAAGTTATAAAAAAAACAAATAGCAATTTATGTTAATTTTCAACCTACTACTTCAATAATAAAACAACATAAACAATTTTTTTCCTACCTACTAAGTGTTATATTATCATGACTAAACGGTCATAGGGTACTTTTTTTGGAATAATATCTAAGTTCAATAATTTATCTTGTATGGTATTAACCATAGATTCATCAATTACATCTTGAGACCATTTGGTTAGTGACAACCATTCTTGGACGTCTTCTAATTTTTGATCATATCTATTGGCTATAGTTTTATCAATACTTGGTATCTCTTTAAATTCTTCGGTCGTATTATTGATAATATTTAGAATAGTCTTCACATCTTCCAAATTAGACTCTAAAAATTCTTCTCTTACCGCAATAACAAAACAAGGCCATGGTGTAGGGCAGTTGCTAATTCGTCTAAAAACTCCATCATCAACAATAGGTTTAGTGGTGAATTTTTCCCACATAAAGTAGTCTGCATCACCATTTGTAAGTCCTTCAACTGCACCATCAAGATTTTTGATGACTTCAAAGTTTAAGTCTTGCTCTAAATTCCAGTTATGGCTTTCAGCGTTTATATACGCCATTAGGTGTGATCCAGATCCATATCTACTTATTGCAGCTCTTGTGCCTATTAAATCTTCAATAGTTTTAAATTTTGAATCATGCGCTACATGAATTCCCCAAATTAATGGAGATTGAACAAACGTTTGTACAATTTTAGATGGATTACCATCAATAATATCTTTGATTACGCCTTCAGTTAGAATAACAGCCATATCAATTTCGCCTTCACGTAGTGCTTTATTCATGGCACCAGTACCACCAAAATAATCTTTCCATCGTAGATTGATACCTTCGTCTTTATATTCACCATTTTTTAGTGTAAGATACCATGCGAGATTAAAATGCTCAGGAACACCTCCTATGTTTACTTTCTTCAATGTATTTGTCTTAAAATTAACCTTAGTTTACAATGCTGTCCAAGGTGTATTTGATGAGTTCATTTACAATCTTTTTTGGATCATTACTAAACTCGCCAGTTGCTCTATTTGCTATAATGGCATTCATGGAAAGCGCATTATGTCCTAATAAATTGGAAATTCCATAAATTCCAGCAGTTTCCATTTCAAGGTTAGTAATCGATTTTCCTTCGAAATTAAAACTAGCTAATTTATCATTTAGTTGATTATCCTGTATTGGTAATCTTAGTACACGTCCTTGAGGACCATAAAAACCAACATTAGTAGCAGTAAAACCAGTTACGGTTTTGTTGCTCGCCAGTTTTTGTAATAAATAATCACTACATTTTACAACATAAGGATCAGATTTTTTATCAAACCAATTAATTTGTTCTTTTAATGCTTCGGAAATTTCTAAATACTGCACATGTTCGCTGTCATAAAAATGTAACAAGCTATCAAAACCTACAGCGTATTCACTAATTACAATTGAATCAATAGGAATATTTTTTTGGATAGACCCAGAAGTACCAATTCTAATAATATTTAAAGAGGTCAATTCAGATTTAATTTCCCTTTTATATAGATCGATATTGATCAAGGCATCTAATTCATTGAATACAATATCAATATTATCGGTTCCTATTCCGGTGGAAATAACGGTAATTCGTTTTCCTTTATAAGTTCCTGTTTGCGTATGAAATTCACGTTTATGTGTTGTAAACTCAACAGTATCAAAATGTTTCGTCACACTACCAACACGATCAGGATCACCCACGGTAATTATAGTTGTGGCTAAATTTTCTGGACGAAGATTTAAGTGATAGACACTTCCATCAGGATTTAATATGAGTTCAGATGCTTTAATTGGCATTCAATATCGTTTTAATGAGTTTGTTTTGTTGTTTATCAAATTTGTAATCTAAAGCACTCGCACCACCAAAGTGAATAGTATTATTCATTTCGGCTTGATAATTATGCTGATGCTCAAGAGCCAAGTGACCTTTTCTATTTAAAATTAAAGACGTTTCCGTTTCTGTAAAAAATAAAGCTAACACGTCAATTACGCGAGCTAATTGCAAGTTTCCATACCCATAATAGCCTTGATAATGCAATGCATAACCCACTAAATGGTGTCGTGATGTCACGTTGTTATCTTTAACAAGTTTAAGAATACTATACTCTAGGGTACTAATACCACTCCGTACATCTGGAAAACGTTTGATATGTGCTTTCAAGCAATTACTCATATATTTAAAAGATGAAGGTCTAGTAATTAAAGGAAATAGTAAATTATGATCATTATCGCAGTAAATTCCCCAAACTTGTTTAGCAAGTGCAATATCATCTAAATTAAGCTTTATGCAATTATCGTAGTGAGACTTTAGTTGTTTTGGATTTAATTCACCCAAAGCTTTGAGTCCTTTTTCACCTTCTACGCGACCACTACAAACCAAAGAAATAGGTAGGTAAATTCCTTTTTGCTCAAGTAGACTAATAACTGCAACCATATTAATGTGGCAGAATAAATCATATTCAAACCATAAAACAATTTCTGAAAAATCAGAGATATCATTCAATTTTTCGAGTTCGGTAGTAATCTCTTCTTTACTTAACGTAATATCATAAAATGACTGAAAGAACGTTTTCCTAATTTCCAAAAATTCTTCTGAGGCAACCTCTTTAGTTGTAGGTCCGACACATAGTGTTTCTTGCCAAGTGATGATGTTTTCATCTTTGGCAATGTTTAACTTAATAATGTAATCAGTTAAGACATCTCCATTAGTAATATGTAGTATTTTAGAACTCATCCACCAACACGTTTTACGTTAAAACCTTTATCTTTTAATAGTTGCATTATTTTATCTCTGTAATCACCTTGAATGATGATTTTATCGTCCTTAAAACTTCCTCCAACGCTTAGTTTTTGCTTCAGTTCTTTAGCTAGTTTTTTGAAATCTTCGACAGCTCCAGTATAACCTTCAAGAATAGTTATAGGCTTCCCTTTTCGCTTTTCATATTTGCAAATTATGGGGTCATCCTGTAGCCAGAGACTTTTATCTTTAGAGATGTTTTCTTCGGAAACTTCTGCTTCCACATGCTCTGGGAAGAGATTTTTTAATTGATCTTGTAAATCCATTTTTTAGTCTTCAGTTCTCAGTTCTCAGTTCTCGGTCTTCAGAAGTGCGTCCGAGTAATACTGAACACTGAAAACTGACCACTACCTAATTATTTCTTTAGTCCAAGTTCAATTAAACGTTCATTTAAAAACTCACCTGCAGTGATATCTTCAAACTGTTTCGGGTGTTCTTCATCGATGCAACTGTCTAAAACGTCTAATTTCATCTCACTTATGGGATGCATAAAAAATGGAATAGAATAACGCGATGTTCCCCAAAGTTCTCTTGGTGGATTTACAACTCTATGTATTGTAGATTTCAATTTGTTATTAGTATGTCTCGATAACATATCACCAACATTGATCATTAATTCGTCAGGCTCTGCCATTGCGTCAATCCAATCTCCTGCATTGTTTTGTACCTGGAGCCCTCTACCTTGAGCACCCATTAAAAGGGTAATTAAATTTATATCACCGTGAGCAGCAGCGCGAACTGCATTCTCAGGTTCTGATAAAATAGGAGGATAGTGGATAGGTCTTAAAATAGAGTTCCCGTTGTGGATATAATGATCAAAATAGGTTTCTTCTAAATCTAAATATAAAGCCAAAGCACGTAAAACATGTTTTGCTGTTTTCTCTAACATTTGGTACGTTTCCTTACCAATATGATTAAACTCAGCAAGTTCGTTTACAGTGACATTTTCTGGATATTCTTTAGCACGTTCTGGATCGTCTTCTACGTATTGTCCAAAATGCCAAAACTCTTTTAAATCGCCTTCTTTTTTACCTTTAGCGCTTTCTTTTCCGAAGGAAATATAACCACGCTGACCACCAATGCCTTCAATTTCATAATTGCGTTTGGTTTCTACAGGGAGACTAAAAAAATTCTTTACTTCACTATATAAATTATCAACGAGTTGATCGTCTAGAAAATGTCCTTTTAATGCTACGAAACCAATTTCTTCATAAGCTTTGCCAATGTCATCAATAAATTTTTGCTTTCTATTTGCGTCTCCAGAAACAAAATCCTGAAGGTTTACACTTGGTATTCTATTCATTGTATAATCGATTTTTAATGTGTTTCAATATAACAAAAATAGCGAAAATAGTCCTAAAATGACAGATTTCAGTTCGACTAAAAAATTACGGACTTAAGCTCTCTAAAACTCAATTTTTATTTACATTTGGTATACTAACGAAATATTACAAATAATGTCCACCTCAACCAAGAGTGTAATTGCTTACGATAAAAAAAGTCTAGACCATAAAACCCTTTTAAGTCTTTATAAAAACATCCTTAAGCCTCGCATGATAGAGGAGAAAATGCTTATTCTATTGCGTCAAGGTAAAATCTCAAAATGGTTTTCTGGTATTGGTCAGGAAGCTATTTCGGTAGGTGTTACAATGGCTATGCAAAAGGAGGAATATATACTACCAATGCACAGGAATTTAGGTGTTTTTACAACACGTGAGATTCCTTTATATCGTTTATTTAGTCAATGGCAAGGTAAAGCTAATGGGTTTACAAAAGGTCGTGATCGTTCGTTTCATTTTGGGACTCAAGAGTTTAATCTCGTTGGGATGATCTCGCATTTAGGTCCGCAATTAGGCGTTGCAGATGGTATAGCATTAGCAAGTGTATTAAAAAATAAAAAGACAGTTACTGCTGTTTTTACAGGAGAAGGCGGAACTAGTGAAGGGGATTTTCATGAGGCTCTAAACGTTGCTTCCGTATGGCAATTACCTGTATTGTTTTGTATTGAAAATAATGGCTACGGATTATCAACACCAACAACTGAGCAGTATAATTGTAAAGATTTAGCCGATAGAGGTAAAGGTTACGGTATGGAATCTTTTATTATCGACGGAAATAATATCCTAGAAGTGTATTCTAAAATTAAAAAACTAGCCGAAAGCATTCGTAAGCGTCCACGACCAATTTTGATAGAATTTAAAACCTTTAGAATGAGAGGTCATGAAGAGGCGAGTGGAACAAAATATGTACCTGAACAATTGATGAATGATTGGGCTAAAAAAGATCCCGTAGATAATTTTAGATTCTATTTAATTGAAAATCGTTTGTTGACTGAAAAAGATGACAATACTTATAGAGAAGCTATTCTTGATGAAATTAACGAGCATTTGCAGTTAGCTTATGATGAAGATGATATTGTTCCTGATGTAGAAACAGAATTAAATGACCTTTATAAAGATTTTCAATATGAGGAAGCAACGCCAAGCACAAAAACTGAAGAGTTGCGACTCATAGATTCTATTTCTCAAGGTTTAAAACAATCCATGGAGAAATATAATGATTTGGTCATTATGGGACAAGATATTGCAGAATATGGAGGGGTTTTTAAAATTACTGACGGTTTTGTTGAAGCCTTTGGAAAAGAACGTGTGCGTAACACACCAATTTGTGAGTCGGCTATCATAGAAGCTGCCATGGGATTATCAATCGCTGGTATAAAATCTGTGGTTGAAATGCAGTTTGCAGATTTTGCAACTTCAGGATTTAATCCAATTGTAAATTATCTAGCAAAATCACATTATCGTTGGAATCAATCAGCAGACGTTGTGATTAGAATGCCTTGCGGTGGAGGTGTAGCAGCAGGACCTTTTCACTCTCAAACTAATGAAGCTTGGTTTACAAAAACACCAGGTTTAAAAGTCGTGTATCCAGCATTTCCTTATGATGCAAAAGGTTTACTAGCTACAGCAATTGAAGACCCAAATCCAGTCTTATTTTTTGAGCATAAAGCGTTATATAGAAGTATTCGTCAAGAAGTACCAATCAATTATTTTACGATTCCCTTAGGAAAAGCAGCTTTGCTTAAAGAAGGAACTGATGTGACCATAATAACCTATGGAGCAGGCGTGCATTGGGCTTTAGAAACGTTAGAAGCAAATCCTAACATTAATGCCGATCTTATTGATTTAAGAAGTTTACAGCCTTTAGATACAGAGGCTATTTATGTATCGGTTAAGAAAACAGGTAGAGCCATTATTTTACAAGAAGACTCTCTTTTTGGAGGTATTGCAAGTGATATTTCTTCTTTGATTATGGAAAACTGTTTTGAGCAATTAGACGCACCTGTCAAGCGTGTGGCTAGTATGGAAACGCCAATTCCATTTATTGGACAGTTGGAGGAGCAGTATATGGCGAAAGGGAAGTTTGAGGAGGCTTTGATTGAGTTGTTGGGTTATTAAACATATTTGATGACGGTCATGAAAACTGTAAGCTATATTCTTTTAATCTTTTTTTTCTTCGGAAATGTTTATTTAAGTAACATTTCGGCTCAACAATTAGAACAATTAAAAGATGCAGAATTTGAAATCATAGCGGAAGGAGTAGATTCACCAATTCTCAATTTGCAAATCGTGTGTTTTAATAAGTATTTTAATAAGGATTATTTAACTTCAGATTTCAGAAAGAAATACAATCTTGACGAGAAAAAGCTTTACAAGCGTAACATGTTGATTGAAGTATTTCATTCTGACACAGACAAAAAAGGTATTGACCAAATTGAACTTATTGGGATTACAGAAAATGATAAAAAACTTGTGGTGACCTACAATGTTATAAATGCTAACACAGAAAATGATAATGAACAACTTTCTCCCTTTTTAATCATACAACTTCCCAAATCTAAAAAAGAGATAACATTTATTGTTAATGGCAAGGAGTTAGCAAAAGCAACTGAAATATTTTTAGATTAATGACAACTTAAAACCATTTAAATGATTTGTATTTCTTGTCAACATGAGCATAATGATAACTATTGTCTAAACTGTGGTGAGAAGAATGGAGTGAAAAAAATAACCTTTTCTACTGTAATTGAAGATGCGTTATCTACGATTACAAATATGGATAAAGGACTTTTATTCAATATTAAATCATTGTTATTATATCCGCAAAAAATCACAACCGATTATATTAATGGAAAACGAAAAGGAATTTTAAATCCAACGTCCTTTTTAATCATTACTGTGTCATTATATTTATTGGTCATCACTTTTTTTAAACCGCCAATAACTCCTAAAGAAATTGATGACGTTACGAAATCAGAAGTTCGCAATGTACTTGTTGAAGTGGGCTCTTTTTCTAGAACCTACATAAAATATTTCTGGATATTATCAATAATACCATTAGCCTTATCGACCAAATTAATGTTTAGAAAGTATAACTATGTAGAGCACTTAGCTCTAAGTTCTTTCATAATGGGAATGTCCACTTTACTTGCTGTTTTTAGTTACTTGATATTTAAATTCCCTTTGATTTTTGATCCATTTGTCTATTTAAGTATGTTATGGCTAACTTATAGAATATTTAAAAATAATAGTGAAAAAATTGTGTCAGCTTTATTAGCGGTCTTAGCGCTTTTATTATTTATAATTCAAGGCGTTTTAGTGCTAATAGTAATTGGGTTATTCAAATCTTCCATCTTATAAATTAAGAATAAAAATTTCTATATTGAGAATTAAATTGAAAAATGGATAGTAAATGAATCCAAACAAAAACACTAACAAATCCTTCCAATTCGCAATAATAACTATTGTGAGTTTTGCAATATTTGTATTGTTTCAGTTTCTCGCTGCGAGTGATAGAATTTCCGAAGAAAACTATACATACGCAAGTAGTTTTGTAATCTCTATAGTTTTTGTAGCAGGTATAGCAGGCTTCATTTATAGCATGAAAGGGTTAAAAGAACCTATTTCAGTAAAAAAAATAATTGGGTTGTTTGTAAACGCCATCTTAATTCTATTATTGATAGGTGTTATTGTTGCTAATGTTTTGGATTTTGAAAATGCAATGTCTTAAGATTGCGTTTTAGCCACAGCCTGAACTTCATCTAAAACTCTTAATAAATTTCCACTCCAAAGCATTTCGATTTGCTCTTCGGTATAACCACGTTTCACTAATTCTAAGGTTACATTAAAGGTTTCTGAAGCATCACTCCAACCTTCAACTCCGCCACCACCATCAAAATCACTACTAATCCCAACATGTTTTAGTCCTATTTTTTTAACCATATAGTCTATATGGTCCACAAAGTCTGATACATTTACTTTAGCAGGAAAGTCCGTCAATTGATTTGCCTTGTCGTCTGCTAGTTTTATAATTTCACCGCGAACGTCATAAAAAGCTTCTTTGTCGGCATCAGATAATGTTTTCATGTCTGCCCAATCATACCAAGTAGCTCCTAATGACACAGCAACGTCTTTTCGAATGGATTTGATAGCTTCATTTCTAGCATCATTTTTCTCGGTATTCGTGTAGGTTTGAAAAGCAACAGTTTGTATCACACCACCGTTTTCTTTCATCCATTCTAATTGTTCATCATCTAAATTTCTGCTGTGGTTACAAAGTGCTCTGGCTGAAGAATGTGATGCTATAATTGGCGCTTTGCTCAATTCAATCATTTGCTTCATAGATTCTTTTGAAGGATGAGACACATCTATCATCATACCCAAACGATTCATTTCTTTAATGACTTCTTTTCCTAATTCACTTACACCATTGTGAAGCCAAATATCATCTTCTTCGCCGGTGTTACTGTCACATAATTGACTATGACCGTTATGAGATAAGGACATATAACGTGCACCAAGATTATAAAACTTTTCAACATTTGTTATATCTGTTCCAACAGGATAACCATTTTCGATACCAATCATAGCTGCTTTTTTTCCTGCTGCTGAAATTCGCCTTACATCATCAGAAGTCACAGCTAACTCAATTTGGTCTGGCGCAATGTCTTCTACTAATTTATGAATGGCATCAAACTTAGACATGGCATTATCATATGCTTTTTTGTAGCCTTCATCGGTTAACGTGTCTTGTCCAGTGTAGACAATAAACCATGCGACGTCTAATCCACCAGCTTTCATTTTTGGTAAATTAACTTGAGATCCTAAATCCTGAGTGTAATTAATAGAATCTGTGAAGTTTTTTATATTAATATCACAGTGGGTGTCTAAAGTAATGACACGCTCATGAATGCCTTTAGCACGTTCAATAAGTGCAATAGAATCATTAGTATTTGGCATATCAGTACTGGTTTTAGTATTATTTTTACAAGAAGTAATCATTATTAAAATGAACAAAGAAAAATAGATAGATTTCATAAAAGTTGGATTTCGTTTCGATTGTGAATTTACAAAATCTTATATTTAAAATATGAATTCAATAACGGGAAAGACCATAAAAATATTTTTTACAGTTGCTATAATGAGTTTCGTATTATGCAGTTGCAAGAAAGAAGAAGCGAGCTCGTATGAATGGAAAACTATTGAAGTGACTGCCACTGCCTATAATTCTATGGCATATCAAACGAGTTCAAATCCACATATAACCGCATTTGGCGATAGTTTAAAACCTGGTTTAAAATATATTGCAGTGTCTAGAGATTTATTAAAAAATGGTCTAGACCATAATACTTTAGTGAAAATTGAAGGTTTAAACGGTACGTATTTGGTCAAGGATAAAATGAATATTAGATTTAGAAATAAGATTGACTTATATATGGGAACTGATGTTAAAGCTGCTAAAAATTGGGGTAGACGCAAAGTTAACATCAGTTATAGGGTTGAAAAAGAAACTAAAAAACAATCTTCATTAAATAAATAACCTTTTATAATTCCTCATTTCCATAGAATGTATAATATTCTTTTCTTCGGAAATTGGAATACACCAAGTTTAGTCCTTAATCTCAACTTCAGATAAAATAAAAGGGTATGCCTTTTTTACCATTTGCATATCTTCTTCAGTCAATTCATTTGAAGATTTTTTCAAAACAGTTTTGGCGCAATCACTGCGTAATTCATAATATGCTTGAGTAATTTCATCCTGGACTTTGATATAAAACTCATAAGATGTCATTGTATCATTTGCCAATGATACGACTGCTTCTTTTGGATTGTCTGATGACTCTTCATCTTTTAATCCCACGCAATATTCACAGGATTCATCACCATTGTTAGTTAAGAATGCTTTGGTAATATCTTTAAGTTCGTTAATAGAAATGATTTCATTTTCTGCAAGCAATTCATCATTTGCATTTATGTTTATTACAAGAATGTTACGACCGTGAATAGGTGTATCTCCACAATTTATATTTGGAGGACAAGGAGCAGGCAGCTTTCTATTAATCCCTTTGTCTTTTGGTATGACTGCTGTAACTAAGAAAAAAATAAGAAGTAAAAATGCAATGTCTGCCATAGATCCAGCATTAACTTCTGGGTAATCTCGTCTTGAACTTTTCATAATAATGAGTGTTTGTATCCAAATACTTTTCAGTGAAGGAGATGATTAATAACTATAGATACATTACAAAAACGATACCAATAAATCAATTAAACGCAAAAAGACCAGCATACAAATTGTGTGCTAGTCTTAAAGGATTTCATATTGAAAATAAATTTCAATACAGATTTTGATTGATGAATAATTTAATTATAACACTAACGTAACGTTTCTAAATCGTCATTTGTTGTATGTGATGTATTAATAATTCTAGTTAATGCTTTCATGGTAAATTGATTTATTGATTGATGAATTGAAATAGATTTTCTTATCTATATCGTCTTTTCTTGTTCCAAGTATAAATTCGTGTTTCACTGCTCGTACTTGTAATTTGATTGCTGTTTAATGTTCTCATGATTTTTGATTTATAAACTGAACTGTATTCAGTAAAGATTGATGAATTTTGTTTACGACTCTTAGAATTTTATCTAAATCGTCTCTTTTTGTTCCAAGTATAGATTCTTGTTTCGATTACTGTACTTGTCAATTGGTTGTTGTTTAAAGTTCTCATAATATTTGGTTTTAATACTGAAATAAATTCAGCATGTTTGATTGATGTTATACTATAAAGACGACGAATAAATCATTTTGTTACAGTACTATGTATTACAAAGTAGTTTTTTAACAAATTTTAACACAAATAGGTGAGAATTACTTTTCAATTGTTGTGAACATTATGCCGAGTTAACCCGAGTAATGAGTTAATTTTGTGAAAATTTTTTTTCAGAAGCTCTTAATTCTAAGAACTCGTTTAGACTTTTTACGTTTAAGCGAAAATTAAATATTTTTTGATCATTTGAAGTCTTTTTAAAATTGCATAGCATCGCTACGGAAAGTAAAAAAGGCAAAAAATGA
>Ga0115008_10000771_pt1 | contig 24921 bp, 17 predicted proteins | sample FraStrMetagenome_FD_87164 | JGI IMG/M metagenome (GOLD analysis project Ga0115008, IMG submission 87164) | Marine eukaryotic phytoplankton communities from Arctic Ocean - Fram Strait ARC3M Metagenome | ecosystem: Environmental > Aquatic > Marine > Oceanic | place: Fram Strait | collected...
CCTTTCCTGAACATTCCAGACGCCCAGCGTGAGGCCGCCTCTTACGCCGCCTACCGCATTCTGACCCATCGGTACGACAACTCCCCTGGTGTTTTGATTGCACAGGCCAGATTCGACTCACTGTTTACCGCTTTGGGTTACGACCCTTCCACGACGTCAAACAACTACGCATTTGGTTCGCCTGCTGCACTTGGGAACTACATCGCCGAGCAAGTCATTGCTTTTGGATTGCAAGACGGGGCCAATGAAGCCTTCAATTACACCAACGTCTACTATGAGCCATCCAATGATCAGTTGGTGGTCAATACACCGGGCAACCCCACCATTGGTGACCCCAACCTCTGGCAGCCCCTTGCAGTGGATGGCTTTGTTGATCAGTCCGGGCAGGTATTGGACAGCTCTCCACCTTTTCAAAGTCCCGAATGGGGCTGGGTAACGCCCTTCGCATTGGAGGACGATCAAATGACCCTGCACGAACGAGATGGTGAGCTCTGGCCCACTTGGCTCGACCCAGGAGCGCCCCTCTACATTGGAGGGGATCAACCTGCGGACGTCGACAGCATGTACAAGCACCATTTCGCCATGGTGAGCATTTGGCAGTCACACCATGACCCAACAAGCGGAGTCACCATCGACGTTAGCCCTGCCAACATTGGCAACGCTTCCGCTCTTCCGCAAGACTGGAGTGAATACGGAGACTTCTACGCCTATTTCGAAGGCAGCGACAATGGGGTGGGACACGAAACCAACCCCAGCACGGGCCTTCCTTATCAAAGTCAATTCGTTCCAATGGGCGACTACGGTCGGATTTTGGCAGAATTCTGGGCCGATGGACCAGACAGTGAAACACCTCCCGGACATTGGTTTAGCATTTTTAACGAAGTCATGTCTCATCCTGATTTCACCCGAGACTGGATGGGTGAAGGCCCGGAGATTGACGCTTTCGAATACGAAGTCAAATCATACCTGACTTTGGGTGGTGCTGTCCATGATGCAGCCATGGCGGCTTGGAGCGTAAAGGGTTATTACGATTATGTCCGCCCCATCTCCGCCATTCGATACATGGCCGACCAAGGACAGTCTTCAGACTCTGGTCTGCCGAGCTACAGCCCAAATGGCATTCCGCTGCATCCTGGTTTCATCGAATTGGTAGATGACACCGATTCTTTGGCGGGCACCGGAGGTGAGCACATCGGCAAAATCAAAGTCTACACTTGGAGAGGCCCCGACTACATTGAAGATGAGGAAGTCGATTACGCCGGAGTAGGATGGATTCTGGCCGAGAATTGGTGGCCATATCAGCGCCCCAGTTTTGTGACACCCCCTTTTGCTGGTTTCGTCTCTGGCCACTCCACATTTAGCCGATCCGCCGCGGAGGTCCTCACAGCGATAACCGGGGACCCTTACTTCCCAGGAGGCATGGGCGAGTTCTTTTGTCCTCAAAACGAATTCCTTGTTTTCGAAGAGGGCCCCAGCATCGACGTGACCCTCCAATGGGCAACGTATTATGACGCCTCGGACCAGTGCAGCTTGTCTAGAATCTGGGGTGGCATTCACCCGGTCACCGACGACATTCTTGGGCGCCAGATGGGCATCATCTGCGGCACGCAAGCCGTTGAGATGGCCAATGCTTATTTCAGCGGAAGCATCAACAACACGTGTGGCATTGGCCCGTTTGGAGGTTGCCTGGGTGACATTGATGGTGATGGCGTCCAAACCGTGGAAGATGTGCTGTTCCTGCTCGCCAACTTCGGCACCATGGGACCGCATCCGGCCGACATCGACCTCGACGATCTTGTGGGAACTACAGACCTTTTGATCCTCTTGGGTTTGTACGGCTGCAACTGCCTGTGACCCTGTAAGCAGGGTTACGCGCTGTCCTGAAGCGACGTGATGGCCTCTCCAGCAATGAAGATGCTGCCTAAAATCACAACGAGTTCATTAGAGCTCCGCTGCTGCACGGCCTTTCGCACGGCGGAAGCCACGTCCGGATGCGCTGTTCCTTTGCGACCCACGGCTTCTGCCTTTTGAGAAAGCACCTCCGCAGACATGGCCCTTGGAATGTCTGCCGCACACCAATGGTGATCGACCGCCTGAGGGAGGCACGCCAACGCCCCTTTGATGTCCTTGTCTTCGACAGCTCCATAGACGATGCGCAAGGGCCTTCCTAGAGCGAAGAGGGCCTTTCCGGTGGAAAGGAGACCCTCTTCATTGTGCGCGCAATCCAAAAGCACATCATCACCAAACCACTGCCATCGCCCCATCAACCCCCAAGCTGTCGGCCCTGCGTTCAGCACTTCTTCATCTGAAGCGCCATCGCCAGGAAGAAAATCGAGCAACTTCCTCGCCACTGAGCGGTTTCTGGCCAACCACACCGGATCATCCGAAGGGGTGGAATCGGGACGGCCATCATGGACCTCCACACTGAGACGCAAGGACCGTTCTAACACCACCGACCTGGCCACTGAGGGCAACACCCCAAGCACGCAGGGGACACCCTCCTTTAAGATGCCCGCCTTCTCTCCCGCTATCGAACGCAGGTCTTCTCCCAGAAACTGCTGATGATCCAACCCGATGGAGGTGATGGCCGTTGCCAATGGCTGCGGAAAGATGTTGGTAGAGTCCAACCTCCCCCCCATCCCCGTTTCTAATACGGCAATGTCCACTTGCCCATCCCGGAAATGGACCAAGGCCATGGCAAACATCAATTCAAAGAAGCTTGGCTTCAGCTTTTCCCAAATGTCCAGATGCCCCTCAACAAAAGAGACAAAGTCAGCTTTGGAAATCATGTCGCCGTCGATCCGAATGCGCTCCCGAGGATCGAGCAAATGGGGAGAAGTGTAAAGGCCAACCTTCATCCCCCGGGTCTGGAGTGCAGCCGCAACGGCATGGCTCACCGAGCCCTTGCCATTGGTCCCTGCAATGTGCACCACCTTCAACCCTTGGTCAGGATGGCCCAGCGCCTTGCACAGGGCATGGGTGTTGTTCAAGTCCACCTTGTATTGAGCGGGACCCGACCGCTGAAACATGGGAAGGCGGGCATAAAGCCACACCAAAGTGTCTTCGAAATTCACCGTTCAGAAGAAGAGGGAAACAACCGCAAGGCCCGATCTCGGGTCATTGAAGCTTAAAATTGAACTCAATCCACCCAATCCTTGTGGGCTTGATGGGGTGGCTCTCGAACTTGGCCGTCAACGCAGCCTCCCTGGCCAACTCAACGAGTCGATTGTTGGATGTCGTGCTGTTCTCGGGGTCGTACTTGGCCTCGGTCACGGTTCCATTTTTGTCCACGTACACCTTCATTCGCACCACCCCTTCGGATAGAGGCTTGCCATTCAAATTTGGCTTCCCAATCATTTTTCCTCCATCCAGGAGTTCACCTCTTGGATCGCCTGAAACCACGCCGGCGCCTTCGATCTTGCCATCGTCTGCACCACTGTTCCCTGTGCCTTCTTGCGCGCCTTCTGATCCGCCGCCGCCGCTGTTGCTGAACATCTGACTCAACGCATTCGAAAGGTCATTGGAAATTTCAGGTTCTGGGTCGGGGGCCTCCACCTCTGTGACTTCTTCCACCACTTCTTCTTGGGTGGGCACATCGACCTCGCTTGTTTCTTGGGTTTCCACTGTCTCAATTGGCGCCACTTGTTCAGAGACCGCTTCGCTGACTTCCTGCTCAATCACCTCCTCGACCTGTTCCGACGGGACTTCGGTCTCGCGGTCACCACCGGCTTCATCTACATTGCCAAAATCCGCCATTCCCACGGCAACAAACTGCTCACCCGGAGGAGGGGTTACCTCCTGGAAAGCCACCAGAAACACGCATGCCGCCAAAATGGCAACATAGGTCAAGCCAGAAAGCACAGCGGCCTTTCGGCGCTCCTTGCGCTCTTGCTCAGCGTGGTGTCGGTTCCAATCGAAGGTGGGCATTCAAGATTATCGTGTGGGTTGGGCGCCAAGCATGACTTTCCACTCGTTGGACTTGGCCAAGCCAATGACCTCCACAGTTTGTCCCGTGGGGACCTCCTTGTCTACCTGCAAATACAAGACCGGATCAGATTGATCTCCGAACTTGACTTGCAAGGCAGGCTCAATGTCCGCCCTTGCAATGGCTGTTCCATTCAAATAATAGGTGCCGTCTGGCTTAATTGAAATGGTCATCCGCGAGCTGGCACTGCTTGTCCCTTTGCTTTGAGGCAGGTCCACATTGACCCCATTGGAGACCAACGTCGAAAGGATGATGAAGAAAATGAGCAGGAGGAACACGAGGTCCGTCATCGAGGACATGTTGCCCCCTGACTGCACTTGATTTCGCTGCGAGAGGTTCATCAGCGGGCGGGTTCCTCGAGGATGTCAATGAACTCCAACGAACTCGCCTCCATCATGTGGATCACCTTGCTCACTCGGCTCACGAGATGGTTGTAAGCCATGTAAGCGATGATGCCCACGATCAAACCCACAATGGTGGTGATCATGGCCTGTTTGGTGCCAGAGGAAATGTCGTCTACCCTCACCATGCCCGCACTTTCCATGTCCAAGAAAACATTAACCATACCGATGACGGTTCCAAGGAAACCAATCATGGGCGCTGCACCGGCAATGGTGGCCAGTGTACTCAGGTTCTTCTCGAGGTTGTAAATCTCCAGCTTGCCCACGTTCTCGATGCTCGTCGAAATGTCCTTCAGCGGCTTTCCGATGCGGGCGATTCCTTTGTGCAACATCCGTGCAATGGGTGTCCCACTCTGTTCACAGAGGTTTTGAGCGCTGTCGAGGTTGCCCGCAGACAAATAATCCTTCAGCTTGGCCATGAAGTCCTTGTCTTCTTTGGCCGCCTTGCGGATGGCCATCGACCGTTCAAAAAAGATGAACAGCGCAAAGAAGCTCATGATGGCCAAAGGCAGCATGATGTACCATCCACCGGACAGCAAAAGCTCAAAAATGGACACGTCTCGGGTCACCACCTCTGCGGAGGTGGCCATGGCGCCTGAAGTGCCCTCGTCGGTCACAGTAGTGCCACCGAGGGTCAGGTCTTGGATGCGGGCGAGAACAAGAAGGGGGATGTGCATGGCGTTCGGGCTGCGTTGTAGCTCAACGTCTAAGGTCGCCGATTCCGTATGCCGAGCGCACACCCTTTGAGGGGCTTTTCCCCCCGTCGAATGTTCACACGTATTCAATCACGGCAATCAGCCAAACATGAGCCAGTATACAGCTGCCCCAGAAAGGTACCCGGCCACAGCCAAAAGGCTCATTCGCTTCATGTACCACACAAAATCGATTTTTTCGAGACCCATTACCGCCACACCTGCTGCCGAGCCGATGATCAAAGCACTTCCGCCCGTTCCCGCGCAGTAAGCCAAGAATTGCCAGAAAATGCCGTCTTGCACAAAATACCCTAGCCAAGCATCCATTGTGCCTGGGGCAGCGATGTCATACATGCCCATAGAAGCCGCGACAAGAGGAACATTGTCAACAATGGCAGACAGAAGACCGATGGCCACATTGATGAGATAAACATCCCCGAGTGATGTGCGCAGCCACTCCGCTGAGGCGATCAAATGCCCGGCCTCTTGCAAGGCACCAACGGCCAAGAGAATGCCCAAGAAAAACATCACGGAAGCCGTGTCAATTTTCCGGAGAACCCCCACCACACTCAGGTGCTTTCGCTGCTGGTCGTTCTTGGAACGATGAAGCACTTCTGTGGTCAGCCACAGCACGCCAAGGGACAGCATCATCCCCATAAAAGGCGGCAAATGAGTGACCGTTTTGAATACAGGCACAAAAAGAAGTCCGCTCACACCCATTGCGAAAATCAAATTTCGCTCTCCAGAGGTCGTGGGGTCGGCCATCTCATCCAGGTCATCTGCTTTGGGCCGCTCCACTTCGCCCTTCATGCGCAGGGACATGATGGTCAGTGGCACCACCATGCAGACAATGCTCGGCAAAATCAAGTTCGTGATGATCACCGGTGTCGTCAACTGCCCCCCAATCCAGAGCATGGTTGTGGTCACGTCCCCAATGGGAGACCATGCCCCGCCAGCATTGGCACTGATGATCACCGCTCCAGCAAAGAGCCACCGCGTAGGCTTGTCGGCGATCAACTTCCGCAGCAAAGAAATCATCACAATCGAAGTTGTGAGGTTGTCCAAAGCAGCAGAGAAGAAGAAGGTCAAGATGCCGATGATCCAAATCAGCCGGCTCTTCTTCCGGGTTTTGATTCGATCGGTGATGACGGAAAACCCATTGTGGGCATCCACCAGCTCCACAATGGTCATGGCCCCAAGCAAGAAGAACAGAATGCTCGAAATCTCCTCCATGTGATGGAGCAAGCGATGCTCAAAAAAGACCTTGAGCGCACCATGGTCTGCCCCGTGCCCTGCTCCGTGCACGAATTCATTGAATGAGTCTACCAAATGGGCGGGCGCCTGATGCCACCCGAGCACAAGAATGGCCCAACACAACGTGCCCGTGATCAAGGCGCTGGCGGCCTTGTCGATGTGCAAATTGTGCTCAAGGGCAATGAGAAAGTAACCGAGAACGAAAACGAGAATGAGCAAAGCCTCCATGGAGAAAATATCAGTTCAGATGAGAATCAAACGAGTTGTTCAAGGGCGATGCCCAATGCAGTAGAGGACAATCCTGTGGACTTCGGGCTCCGGGCGTGACAGCGTTCTAAGGCCGCCCGAATGCAGCCAGAAGTGTCCTCAAAGATGGCGGCATCAGCCAGCTGCACATCCCCGTCTCCCATCAGGTATCCAAACACACGTGCCATTCCACAATTTGCAATGAAATCTGGAATCACCGCACAGGCTCCATCCGCCTTTTCTGAAATGGGGCCGTAAAAAATTTCTTTGTCCGCAAAAGGAACATTGGCGCCGCAAGAAATGACCTCCAGCCCGTTCGAGAGCATCTGATCCAACTGCAGCTCGGTCACCAATCGAGAGGCTGCACAAGGCAAAAACACGTCGGCGCCCACGCTCCAAATCGCACCTTGAACCTCCTCAAATGACAGCATGTGATCGGACCGAAGGGCATTGCCCTGCTTGGCCAAAAACAAGGCCCGCACTTCATCTAAGTTGAGTCCTTCAGGACTCAAGATTCCCCCTGCGCGATCGATGATGCCCGTAATGACCGCCCCTTGGTTGGCCAAATACAACGCTGCAGCGGCCCCGACATTCCCCCATCCTTGGATCAACACTCTTTTCCCGAGGACTTCACCCCCATAGAGGTTGTAAAAATGCCGGACTGATTCAGCCACGCCATACCCCGTGATCAAGTCTGCGACACGATAGCGAACGCCGCCTCCATCGGGCAAGTATCGGCTGTCTTCCACCACTTTGCTCACGCCCTGACGCAAGCGGCCAATGCGCCGCACCTTCTGTGCTTCGTCGGGACGGAAATGCCCATTGAAAACCCCCTCCTGTGGATGCCAGACTCCACAAGCCTCGGTCATCGGAATGACCTCTAAACCCGCGTCGACATTCAGGTCTCCTCCAGTTCCATAATAATGCTTCAAGAGGGGCGTAACCGCCTGATACCAGCGGCGAAGCACACCCTCTTTTCTTGGGTCCGAGGGGTCGAAATTGATGCCACTTTTGGCTCCACCAATCTGTGGGCCACTGACCGTGAACTTGATCTCCATGGTTTTGGCCAAAGACATCACTTCGTTCCGATCTAAGCCCACCCTCATCCGGGTTCCCCCTCCTGCAGCGCCACCACGAAGACTGTTGATCACCACCCAGCCTTTGGCTTCAGTTTCCGCGTCCGTCCATTCAAAAACGATCTCTGGCGCGCGTTCACTGTAATCAGCAAGAAGTTCCTTCATGATGTTTCTGTTACGTCCCAACACGGTCGGGCGTGGCGAAGTTACCCAAGAGCACGCCGCCCCGAACATCTTCGGTCGCACCCGTGACCGATGCCAAAGATGTGGTCTCACCCATGGCCGTCCGAAGGGCCAACCAACCAAACGCCGCCGCCTCCTTTCCCTCTACCCAGAGGTCACTGGGTACATCCAACGTCCACTCCTCACTCAAGTGCCCAGACCATCGCTGAAGCAAAAACTGGTGAAAGGCGCCCCCCCCGGTCACCAAAATTTTTCCAGGCCGGGCATGGCCCTTCACGGCATCGGCCATGGCCATGGCCATCCATTCTACAGCGGTAGCACAGGCATCTTCTGGAAGGACAATGCCATCCAAAAGGCCATGCAAAAACAACAAGTCTTCCGCTGCAAGCGACTTTGGAGCTAGCCGATGCAGATGCGGCCATTGATTCAGCTTCGACAACACCGTTGCATCCACTTTCCCTTTCGACGCCATGAGTCCTCCCCGATCAAAGGGCTGGTCAAGTCGCATGGACTGTCGGTTCAGAAGAAGATTGCAGCCGCAGATGTCCCACGCCCGAACCGCTTTGTCTTGCGATGCTGGCAGAAAGGTCGCATTGGCGATGCCGCCCAAATTCATGCATGCGGCATGATCGCGAAACACATGGGCGTCAAACAAGGGCACCAGCGGTGCGCCTTGCCCTCCAGCGGCCACATCCGCTGATCGATAGTCCGCCACAACGGGCAGACCCAGCATGGCGAAAAGCTGGTGGACTTCGCCAATGGCTGCTGTTCCCTTTCCCCCTGGGTCGTGGTAAAAAGTGTGTCCACTGAATCCCACCAAATCGATTGCCCCGCCCAATTCCACCCACTTGTGGATGCAGTCTTGAATTTTTCTGCCGGTCCATAAAGTCCAATCCCGGCTCAATTTCCCCGCTGTCTCCACCTCCATATCGCCCAGCTTTTTCAACCGGTTCATCAGGGATTCAGGGTAGGTAAACCCTTCGAATTCAATCAACTCAAAATCCCCTGTTGCGGCAGACACCTCAATCAAAACCACATCAAGCCCATCGCAAGATGTGCCGGACATGGTGCCCACGACTCTCCAGATGCGGGGGGAAGCTTCAATCACGGCTCTTGGTTGGTGTATCTTCGTCCTCCCAAAACTTGAGACTCCCTGAAATGATCCTGGAACTCACCGAAGAACAGCGCGCCGTGCGCGACGCAGCTAGAGATTTTGCCCAAAACGTGCTGAAGCCGGGCGTCATTGAACGTGACAACGCGCAGCGGTTCCCCAAAGAAGAAATTCGCCAACTCGGCGAGTTGGGCTTCATGGGAATGATGGTCGACGCGAAATACGGTGGCAGTGGCATGGACACCGTAAGCTACGTGTTGGCCATGGAAGAACTGTCGAAGATTGATGCTTCTGCATCGGTTTGCGTGTCCGTCAACAACTCCCTCGTCTGTTGGGGTCTCGAAGAATATGGCACCGAAGAGCAAAAGGAAAAATACCTGACGCCCCTTGCAAAAGGAGAGAAAATCGGGGCCTTTTGTTTGAGCGAACCTGAAGCAGGCAGTGATGCCACGAGCCAACGGACGACCGCCATTGACATGGGCGATCATTACTTGCTGAACGGAACCAAAAATTGGATCACCAATGGAGGGTCCGCCAGCACCTACCTCGTCATTGCGCAAACCGACACAGAGAAAGGACACCGTGGAATCAACTGCCTCATTGTAGAGCGTGGCATGGATGGCTTTATTGTTGGTGCCAAAGAGGACAAAATGGGCATTCGCGGAAGCGACACCCACACCTTGATGTTCCAAGACGTGAAAGTCCCCAAGGCCAACCGATTGGGCGAGGATGGTTTCGGTTTCAAATTTGCCATGAAGACCCTTGCCGGCGGACGAATCGGGATCGCTTCGCAAGCTTTGGGCATCGCCTCAGGCGCCCTGGAATTTGCCTTGGCCTACTCCAAGGAAAGGAAGGCCTTTGGAAAGGAAATCTACAAGCACCAAGCCATCGCATTCAAACTGGCCGACATGGCCACCGAAATCGAAGCGGCGAGGATGCTCTGCATCAAATCTGCCTGGCTAAAAGACCAGGGCCAAGATTATGATTTGGCCAGCTCCATGGCCAAACTGTATGCCTCAGAGGTGGCAGGCCGGGTAACCGACCAAGCGGTTCAGATTCACGGTGGATATGGATACGTAAAAGAGTATCATGTCGAACGTTTGATGCGCGACTCCAAAATCACGCAGATCTACGAGGGCACAAGTGAAGTACAGAGGATTGTGATCTCCAGATCCATCCTCCAAGACTAAGCCCTCAGCTTTCCCGCTGAGGCTGAAGTCAATACACGCCTGATCCGGAGCGAGATTCTGCGGCTTCCAGCAACTGCCGTTCTGCTTCGCTGGCAGGCAAGGGGACACCGTTGTCGAAGCGTCTTGTTTCCGCAACACCTTCTGAATTCCTTGATATCAGAAGCGATGAACCGATGTCGGATTTGACTTCGAAAGCCACAGCCCGCTCTCCTTTTTGGGGCTGCAGCTGAACGGCGGTGCGCACACGACGTTGCCCATTCCTTTTCAGCAACATCACCACGCCGGATTCATCCACCGTGCATATAAAGTCTTTGCGACCTGCGCGCAAGTGCGCTATGGATTGAATGGGACTCCCTTTGGACGTGTGACGCCAGCCTGGCGTAGACTCTCCTAAGTTGCGGTGATTCAACATTCGGCCATCGGCCAAACCGAGCAAATACCGCTCATTCCCATCGCCATCATAATCCACCACAGCCTGCGCGGTGATTGCCGATGTGGGACGAATGGAGAACCCCGGAATGGGCCTTCCCCCAGGATCGAGCCCCAGCATGTGCTCCTGATCAATCAATAGAAATTCTTTGTCACCATCGCCATTGGCATCAAAATGGTGCACCCCCATCACGGGGCCCTCCATGCTCAACTCCCAACGGGTGTTCCCTTCTGTGTCCTTGTAAAAAAGGCGGTGGAGATCATCTTGTTCCAAAACGCCCCCTTCGAAACGTGCCACCTCTTGGGCGAAACTAAACGTGACGTCGGCATCGGTCCCAGGCTCACTGTCGGCGAGCCCATTGTCGCTTTCCTCTTGCGCAGCCGGAACAACTGGCCCTGGCTCTGCACCATCCGCCTCTTTTGTCCATTCAGACTCAAGTGTTGGCTGCTGACCGCCATTCAAGAACCAATACGTGGCCCCTAGGGCGAAAAGCAACGACAGGCCCAATGCCATCCAGTAACGGCTTCCTCCAGCGTTCATGCTTCAAACTTATGCGGGGAAACCCTGTGGTTTTCGTCGCCCATTGCGACTTGCCCACATCGGAATGGTTCATCGCTTAAGAAATGCGACTCCAATCCGGACGTGCTGCACGCAATCGCTCCACACCGCTTTTCAGCAGGGCATGGTGGGTCAACTCCAAACCTGGATCTCCTTTCAAAATTCGCCGGGCGATGTCCCTTGCGTCTTCGAGCAAAGCACGGTCTTTGACCAAATCGGCCACCTTCAAGTCGAGGACACCACTTTGCTTGGTCCCCATCAAATCTCCAGGCCCTCTCAACTCCAAATCGACCTCGGCAATCTCAAACCCATCTTGGGTTCGGCACATGGTTTCCAACCTTCGACGGGCCTCTTTCCCCAACTCCTTGTCGCTCATCAACACGCAAAAACTCTGGTTGGCCCCGCGGCCAACCCTCCCGCGCAATTGATGCAATTGACTCAAACCAAACCGCTCCGCACTTTCGATGACCATCACAGAAGCATTGGGCACATTGACCCCAACTTCGATCACCGTAGTGGCGACCATGATTTGCGTAACTCCCTCCACAAAGCGCTGCATCTCAGCATCCTTGTCCTCCGGCTTCATCCGTCCGTGAACGATGCTAATCCGGTAATCTGGCGGCGTGAAATGACGCGTGAGACTTTCGTACCCATCCATCAAATCCTTGTAGTCGAGCTGGGCCGACTCCTCGATCAGGGGAAACACAATGTAAATCTGTCGACCCAATTCAATTTGTTCCCGAATGAAACCAAAGACGCCCAATCTCTGGGAATCGGTTCTATGAACGGTGCGAATGGGCTTCCGACCAGGAGGCAATTCATCAATGACGCTTACATCCAAATCTCCGTAGACCGTCATGCTGAGCGTTCTTGGAATGGGTGTTGCCGTCATCACCAAAATGTGAGGCGGGATGCTGGCCTTGGCCCAAAGGCGAGCCCGCTGGGCCACGCCAAACCGGTGTTGTTCGTCAATCACAACCAATCCCAAGCGATGAAAAACCACCTTGGGTTCCAACACGGCGTGCGTCCCAATCAACAAGTGCACAGATCCTTCTTCCAAACCCTGTAAGATGGGTTTCCTGTCGGCTGTCTTCACCGAGCCTGTGAGCAGCTCCACTCGAAGAGGCAAGTCCCCAAGCATCTCTCGAAAGCCCGCGAGATGCTGCTGGGCCAAAATCTCCGTTGGGGCCATGATACACGCCTGACAACCATTGTCTATCGCCAGAAGGGCCGTCAACAGCGCCACCATGGTTTTCCCGCTGCCAACATCTCCTTGAAGCAGACGATTCATGTGCCGGCCGTTTCGGGTGTCCTCCCTGACCTCGCGAATCACGCGTTTTTGGGCCCCCGTCAACTCGAAAGGAATGCGCTCCTTATAAAACCGATTAAAGTGCGCGCCCACCTCAGTAAAAGCCTCACCTGGCAAGTCTTGGGTTTGCTGATTCCGATGTTGAACCAAGAGCAATTGAAGAAACAAAAACTCCTCGAATTTTAGCCGAAAGCGTCCCAAGCGCTCCACGTTTGCATCCGATGGCTGGTGAACTTGCTCAAGCGCCACTGCGAGCCCGGGCATGCCCCTCAAGGATAAAATTTCGGGGGGCAGTGTTTCTTGAATCCAATCTGCACCATGGATTGTCCGAAGCTGGACCATCATCCTTTGCACCGCTTTCGCTAAGCCATTGGAGTTCAATCCGAATCGCCCCAGACGCTCAGTGGTGCTGTAGACGGGATGAAGAGCAGAAGCTGAATTGGCTTCACCCAACCCCATCACTTCCGGGTGGGCCATGTTCCGCCCGCCTTGAAACTCACTCACCTTTCCCCAGACCACGCAAGGCTGTCCAATGGGTAGGTTTCGGGCCACCCATTGGGCCCCTTTGAACCAGACCAAGGACAGGACATCTCCGTGCTCGTCCGTGAATTCAGCCTCGAGTCTTTTGCCTCGCTTTTGCTGGATTTCCTTGGGGTTCCGGATCGTGCCTCGAAACTGCACCTGAACAGGGCCTGGTACAGCTTCACTGACCCGGTGATACCGGGTGCGGTCCTCGTAACGAAAAGGCAGGTGAAAAAGAAGATCACCGCAACTGCGGATGCCCAGATCTTCGGCCAATGCCTCCGCCCGCTTCGGACCGATTCCTTTTAGAAATTCGATCGGGGTTGTGACACTGAGCGGCTCCGGCATCGGCGCCGGGATTAGGCCAGCATGCGAACAGGGTGCTCGAGCAGAGATTTGACCTCTTGGAGGAAAGCCGCGCCCATGGCCCCGTCCACCACACGGTGGTCACAGCTCAAGGTCAACTTCATCACCTTTCCTGGGACGACAGCCCCATCGCGAACGACAGGAACGTCACTGATTCCCCCAACCGCAAGTATGCAAGCGTCTGGAGGATTGATGATGGCCGTAAAATCTTCGATGCCGTACATGCCGAGGTTCGAAATCGTGAAGGTGTTTCCTTCCCAATCACTCGGCTGAAGCTTCTTGTCACGGGCCTTGCCGGCATAGTCCTTGACTTCCGTTCCGATTTCCGTGAGCGACTTGCGGTCCGCATGACGCACAACAGGTACAAGCAATCCATCCTCAACCGCCACAGCCACTCCAATGTGCACGTGTTCGTTGGTCCGAATGTGCGTGTCCATCCAAGCACTGTTGACACCTGGATGCTTTTTCAATGCCAAAGAGACCGCTTTGACCACCATGTCATTGAAGCTCACCTTGACCCCTTCTTGATCGTTGATGGCCTTGCGTGCGGCTACCGCGGCACCCATATCCACAGACAGCTTCAAATAGAAGTGCGGCGCGGTGAATTTGGATTCAGCCAAACGTCGCGCAATGGTCTTGCGCATCTGACTGACCGGCTGATCCGAAGAAGATTCGACGGCACCCATTCCCCCTGAGGGAGCGGGCACATGGTTCTCGATGTCTCGCTTCACAATCCTTCCTCCGTCACCAGAGCCTTGAATGCGGCCGAGGTCAAAACCTCGCTCTGCAGCCAAACGAACGGCCAACGGAGACGCTTTGATTTTCCCGTTGGAAGACGCGGCAACCGCAGGAGCGGCTGAAACGACCGCAGCAGGGACTGGTGCTGGTGTTGGGGCAGGAGCCGGTGTCGGCGCAGCAACAGGAGCTGGAGCAGGGGCCGCTGGAGCCGCTGGAGCCGCTGCAGGAGCTTTCGCATCGGCGGCAAGCAATTCAGTGACATCCTCACCGGCCTCGCCCAAAATTGCCAAGATGCTGTCTACTGCAGCCATGGCACCTTTTTCCACGCCGATGTGCAACAGCACACCGTCCTGGAAAGACTCAAACTCCATTGTGGCTTTGTCCGTTTCAATCTCGGCAAGCACCTCGCCAGATTCAACTGCGTCCCCCACTTTCTTGTGCCATTCTGCAACGACACCCTCAGTCATGGTGTCGCTCAATTTGGGCATGCGTACAATTTCAGCCATATCCAGTGGGAATCAGTCGTTGACGAAAGGGTAATCAGGCGTCACGTAGACGTCCTCATAAAGTTCATGTGCGTCGGGAAGAGGACTCTCCTCGGCGAATTTGATGGCCTCTTCAACTTGGGCCTTGACTTCTTTGTCAATGGATTTGAGCTCCGCTTCCGTCATCCACTTCTGCTCCACAATCACTTTCGAGACGTGAACGATTGGATCCCGTTGCTGAAACTCCTCGACTTCGCTCTTCTCGCGGTATTTCTGAGGGTCACTCATGGAGTGGCCTTTGTAGCGGTACGTTTGGATGTCGAGAAGATATGGTCCTGCTCCCGTGCGGCAATGGTCTGCTGCTTTTTTCATGGCCTTGGCGACAGCCTCAGGCGACATGCCATCAACAGATTCTGCGGGCATCTCATACGACGCACCCAACTTGGACAAATCCGTAACGTTGGTGGTCCGCTCCACAGAGGTTCCCATGGCGTACTTGTTGTTCTCCACCACATAAATCACGGGAAGCTTCCACGTCATCGCCATGTTGAAAGACTCGTGGAGCATGCCCTGACGCGCAGCGCCATCGCCAAAGAAACAGATGGTAACGTGGTCTTCTTTCCGGTACTTGTCGGCAAACGCGATGCCTGCTCCAAGCCCAATCTGACCGCCCACGATGCCATGACCGCCGAAGAGATTGCGCTCCTTGTCGAACATGTGCATGGACCCTCCTTTCCCCTTGCTGGACCCGGTTTTGCGTCCATAGAGCTCTGCCATGACAACCTTCGGATCTGTCCCGAGCGCCAATGGATGAGCGTGGTCGCGGTAAGCCGTGATGACCCGATCGGTTGGGCGTGTGCCCTTTACCATTCCGGCGAGAACCGCTTCTTGACCAATGTAAAGGTGGCAGAAACCGCCAAACTTTTGCTGGATATAGAGGTGTCCGCAGCGTTCCTCAAACCGCCTCATCAGCAGCATGTCTCGGTGCCACTTGAGGTAGGTCTCTTTGGAAAACGGCGCAGTGGCCTTCTTCTTCGCTGCCGTCTTGCGGCGAGCGGGTGTCTTTTTAGCAGGCGTGGAAGTCGTCATGTTGCCCAATTTGCAAGAAGCAAATATACGTCGGACCAAGCGTCAAACAGGCACCCTAGCGACCCAACAAAACCACAGCATGTGCACTGATGCCCTTGCCCGTGCCCACAAACCCCAAATGTTCGGTGGTTGTCGCCTTCACGCCTACCCGATCCACCGGGACATTGAGCAGACCCGCAATGCAATCCCGCATCTGATCAATGTGGGGCCTCAACTTCGGTGCTTGCAAGCAAATGGTCGCGTCGACATTCACCACGCCCCAACCATCCGTGCAAACCTTGGACACAGTTTCCTTCAACAACAATTTGCTGTCGATGCCTTTGAATGCGGCATCCGTGTCGGGGAAATGCGCCCCGATGTCTCCCATGGCCCGAGCGCCAAAAAGGGCGTCACAAATGACATGCAGAAGCACATCGGCATCGCTGTGACCAACCGCTCCAAAGGGCCCGGGGATTTGTATGCCGCCCAGCCAAAATTCTTCTCCTTCCGCCAGTTGATGAACGTCGTAGCCGTAGCCAATTCGCAAGTCTCCAAGGCTCATAAGATCCTCAGAAATTGGAGGGGTCACTGTTGTCTGAACCAATGACATCGTCAAAGGCCAGACGCAAAGAGAACCGCAACGTGTTGGCCAGAGGGTTCTGCTGCGTTGTCGCGATCAAATAGCTCAAGTCGATGTCCAAAACAGTGTACTTGATGCCCGCTCCCAACGTGATAAACTGACGGTTTCCCTTGGTGTAATGCTCGAAGAAGTATCCCCCACGAACCGCAAACACGCCATTGTAATCGTACTCCAATCCTCCGCCCAAATTGACCTCTCTCAATTCCTCTCGGAAAATGCTGCCGGGCTCGATTAAGTATGTGCCATCCCCCTGACGTTCTACAATTCCAGGCGCGTCATAGAAGCTCTGCAAAATGCCAGAAGCGACCCCCACGTTGGGGTCAAAACCGCTCACAATCAAATCATCATCCTCGCCTTCACCGTATGCGGGTGCCGTCGGCACCAAAAGCTTGTTGGCGTCCATGGTGAACGTGAGGTGGTTGTAGTCATCTAAGAAAACTGTAGCCGCAAAGCCCGTCTTGAGGTTGGTGGGAATGAAGTCCCGCTCAGCCGTTTCCGTGTAGCTCATTTTGGCGCCCACATTCGAAACGCAAACCCCCCAATTCATGCGGCCATCTCTGGTTCCGAATTTGACGTCATCATTGGTGTGAAAGACCCCCACGTCGACCGCCACAGAGCGGCCAGGGCGGCTGTCTGCCCCCAAGATATTCGTTCCTCCTGTTAGATTTGAGTGGATGTATCGCGCAGTAAAACCCCCACTAAAACGGTCCCCGAACTTCTGCGAGAACCCAAAATCAAAGGAGAACTCGTTGGGGCTAAAGTCGCGAATGGCGGTTCCATTGACGTCCGTAAACGTGATGTTGCCCAACGAAAAATAACGCAATGCCATGCCGATGGCTTGCCGCTTGTTGAGTTTGCGCGTTCCGCTCAGGTATGCGAGGGACATGTCGTCCACCAAGGCGCGAAGCCATGGCGCATAACCAAGGTGCGCCTCAAAAGTCTGATCTGTAAAGGCCATTCGGGCGGGGTTCCATGCCATGGCAGCGCCATCGGGCGTCAAAGCCACACCGGCATCCCCCATGGATCCGCTTCGAGAATCGGGCGCAATCATCAGGAACGGGACTGCCGTGGTGATGGTGTTCAGCTGCAACTGCTGCGCAGTTTCTTCAGGTGTCAACTGCGCTTGAGTAACCGAAGTGCCCGCCAACCATAAACCGAGGAGGCAAAAGGACGAACGAAAGAAAAGCTTGGAGTCCATAGTAGGGGACAATATTACAAGGGAAAAGGTCAATTCAGTCTAGTGAAGCAAGACTAGACGGCCTGTTTTCGCAGCCCGCCTCCCTTCGGGGGTTTCAATGTCCAGTCGATAGAGGTAAGTGCCCGCCCCCAGGGGAGACCCCCCAGATGAAGCGCCATCCCAATGCCAACCATCGACCTGATATCCAGCCGGGGTTTCTGTGCGTTCTCCCTGCCAAACGACGGTTCCCTGGGAATCGTATATGTGCATGGACATTTTTAATGCGACACAAGCTTGATTGTGCTCAAAACGGAAGGTGGTCCCTCCAAAACCCACTGGATTTGGATAATTCACCAACCCATCCAAGAACACATTTAAGTCGGACACCACAACAAAGTCAAGCTGGGCCTTGGCGCTGTTGTTGTGCACATCCCACGCTTTGAGTTCCAGCGTATGCGGACCTTCGGACAAATCGGAAAACGGAAACACAACCCGGCCACTTTTGTAGGTATCGAGATCGCTGGAGTAATATTCGTTCAGCACCACAGACGTTTGATCATCCAATGTGGCTTTGAGGTCGTGACCGATGCCGTTTCCTACCGTATTCAACCCTTGTTCATCCTTGACCAAGGCATACAAAATGGGATGGGGATCGGTTGTCCCACCGTCTGCGAATGTGCTGTCGTTCAAGAACAGTGAAATTTCCGGCCCGGTATTGTCCAACACTGCGTCTTCCGAAACGCCTCCCACAAAAACAGCTTCGGTGTAGCCATGGGCATCCAGGTCTCCATCCACAGCGTAGTAACTGATTCGGCCTGGAGCCGCGTCGTAACTGATGTCCCTTGGCACAATGAACTCGAACGCAAAAACACCACCCTCGGCACGAACGGCTCCCGAGTAAAGACGATTCCTCCATTCCTCATAGCTCACGCCTCCGCTTCCACCATCATTGTTTAAGGTCGTGACTTCCAACTTCTGGTCAAAGACAGTCGGGTAAACAAACCCATTGAAATCCGTCAGGAGGTTGCCAGACTCATCTGATATGTACCCCCGAACCTCGACCCGATCCAGTGCGCGCAAAGTGTCCGCCATCGCATCCACTGGAATGCCATTGATTTCGCTGGTTCTCACCTCCGCTTGAGGTATCGCATAAAGCAAGGCCACATCGCCAAGCAAGGTGAAGTTGCGCTTGTTGGAAGAGGCGCCAGAAGAAGGGTGGTTTTTCGTCCGACGAAGGATGTCGCCTAACCTCTGCCTTTCTCCGTTTGGAGCATCAAACACCACTTCAAAGAATGCCGTATTCAGTTGCTCGTTGGCGTAGCTGTACACCACCCGAGTTGTGGTCATCATCGCAATGGCGCCCCCATTGGGGTTCATCACCATGAGCTCTCCCGCCGTTTCCACCTCTGGATCATCAAATCTGGCCAATTCACACGTTGCCGTGAAGAAAAGCGGCATGCGATTCAAGTTGTCCCAAGAAGAAATTGTCGAGGTATTCAACACCCGTTCATGGGCCCACCCACGATCCCCACCATGGCCGATGTAATTCACCAGCAATGCCCCTTCACTCACTTGACGGTCTATGGCATCTTCCGCTTCGGGATAACGCTCTCCACCTGGCGTCACCAACTGAGGATAGGCATCCATGAAAATCCGCTTGATGTCAAATGCGCCCACTTCTTCCTCCACACCTTGCGCATGTCCAATGCTGTACACAGTGTGACCTGTTTCCGTGGGAGTGGAACTGCCATCAAAATCATCTGCCACAAAGCAGATGCGGTTGCGCCAAGGACCAAATGGATTGCCCGCTCCTTCGCCCGGGAGTCCGCCCGACAAGCAAGCCGCACCCTCAGGGTCGGGATTGCCATTCGAGTAAGCCACCACCTTGGCCACTGCCCCCCATGCTTCGTCCAAATTGCCCGCAGGGATTCGCCCAACGCCAATGGACAATGAATCCGTCAAGCGTTCAGACGCATGATCGGACAGAAAGCCGAAATAATCATCGGTAACATAGCTCTGGGTTGGCGTGTGGCTTTGCGCACTCTGGAACGTGATCAACTCATTCCCGGTCCGCGACAAATTGCGGTTTTCATAATTGCCATCGCCAAACAACTGCAGATAGCGCGGCGCCATGCTTGGGTCCCCTTCAGCCCTGTCATAGAGCATCTTCATGAGCATCTTGAATGCCGTTGGATCCACTCGCCCAGAACTGAAGCAATCATAAATAAAACTGGGCTCAAGAACAGCGACTGCCAAGCCCTCTGCTGCGTGAATCTGGGCCAAGCTATCGGCGGCTTCTCTGAGCCCAGGGGCGGTGATCACCACCAAGTCGACCTGTGGAAGACCATGGACGTCTGTGTTTTGAACCGGACCAATGGGGGTCGGACTGTAAAAACCTGAACCCGTTCCTGCCCGAAAAGACCGGATGTCATCGTAAGCCACACGGAACCGAAGGGTACCCTCTTCGATTCCAAAGGGAATGGCCGAAGGAGCAAGTGGATTAGTTACATCCCAAACGCGCTGTACAGACTGACCTTCAGACACAGTCCACTCCACAATTTGCCCCGCCGCCGCCGCCTCGGCCCGAACGAATTCTTGCTGGGACCCACCGGACATATTGGCCTCCCTGGTCCCTGTGATTCGAACATAATCCAGCCAACCTTTGACATCCGGCGCTTGAGCATCGAGGGAAAGCCCCACTTGAATCAAGTCTGAGCTCGGCGTCCAAAGCCAATCACCAGTTCCAATCCGCGCTTGACTCACATGGGACTGCGACCCTGTTGCGGGCGGAGCAATGGACCAAATGCTATCCCCCAAGGTGATTTCATAAGGACTCACAGCCCCAACAGACCTCCCCATTAACCGCACCTCCAGCCTGGCCGTCTCAGGCAAAACATCGGGGACTTGAAAAGGGATGGTGTGCACTGGGTTCTGATCGAACACTTCCCCGAAAAAATTCCGCCCAGATCGAATGATGGTTTCTTGCTCGAGCTCGTGAAATTTCCGAAAGTCGGTCACGTCAAGCACCAAGTCGAGGTCCCCCGCCATAGCCGGTTCGCTTTCAATTCGCGCGGGAACACTGTCATCCACACGCAGAAAATACCAAGCCGTATCGGACCACGGATTCACCGAATGAATCCACTTTTGACTCAAGTTGTCGTACTTCCAATCTTCAGGACCATCCCCGTAGAAGACAAAATGATCCCCGCCATCAAACTGGTTGTCTCCGTCGTGAATCAACTCAATGGGAATGGGAACCAAATCCAGTGGCCGGGCAAGGCTGTTGTCGATGGGCAAGGGATTGCCGCCATGGCCATATAAGTTGACCGATTGAGGGTTCACTGAACTCGGATCCAACCCCAATTCAGTCAAAAAAGCGACGTCCACTTTGTGAAAACCCGTTTTCACAGTGGCCAATCGGTACCATTCTCCTTCGGAAAGCGCCGAATGTTCGGGCCAATCGTAATCAAATTGAGCCAAGGCCCCACCTTGGGTGCACCAGAAAAAAACCCACACGACAATGGCACGCAAACCCGTTCGATGGGCTGATTTTGCAAGGCTATGCAACGAAAATGGACGGAAGGCCGTTGGGTACATGGAATGGGATAGAATCGCTCGCATGACCAACGCATCGAAGGCATTGGTTATTGCATTAGAACAAAGATGCCTGCCAATTCCCACAAGTTTGTAATTTTCACGATCTTATACAGGACTAACGTCTGGTAGAAACCGCATGGACATGAAGCCCACTCAGCCCACCCGAAATACAGTGCTCGGCGCAATGACGTTGCCCGTTTTGGCACTCGCCATCGCTTGTTTTGGCACCTTCTCGCCACAAAGCGCTTCGGCCCAGGACGCGGAATTCACCCAGTTCTATTCCAACCCCATCTATTTGAACCCTGCTTTTGCGGGTGCGGCACGCTGCCCTCGGTTTGTAATGAACTACCGGAACCAATGGCCGGCGATGAGTGGCAATTACGTGACATCCGCCGCCTCATATGACCAGCACATCCCCAGCATTTCTGGAGGATTGGGGTTGATCGTCATGAATGACAGGGCCGGAAGGGGAACCCTCAGTACCTCACGAATCAGCGGCATTTACAGCTACCAGCAGGCCGTTAGTCGGAAATTCTCCATCAAAGCGGGTTTTGAGGCCACCTACTTCCAAAAAGCATTGGATTGGAATTCCCTCACCTTCGGGGACATGATCGACCCTAGAAAGGGGTTCATCTACACATCCCAAGACCAAGCGAGAGGCGGGAAAGTGAGCCAAGTGGACTTCAGCGCAGGCATCATTGGCTTCAGCAAAAAAGTGTATTTCGGTTTCGCCGCTCACCACCTAAACGAACCCAACGAAAGTCTTGTGGTTGGATTGAGCCGTCTCCCGATGAAGCTGACCGCCCACTTCGGCGCCTTGTTGCCTTTGGATGGTGATGCGAGATATGCCTCCGCCTTCATTTCCCCGAACATTCTATATCGACGCCAAGGAGAATTCCAGCAAATGAATGTGGGTGGCTACGTCAGCAAAGGGCCCATTGTTGGTGGAATTTGGTATCGAGGAATCCTTGGCACTCAATATCGCGACGCTTTTATCGTTACCCTTGGCATACAATCCGATGTCATCAAATTCGGCTACAGCTACGACGTAACAGTGTCTGACTTAACTCCTGCCACCGGTGGTGCGCACGAGGTAAGCATGTCACTCAACTTCGATTGCCGTGCCAAACGCGTGAAATTTAGAAGTCCTCCCTGTCCTGGTTTTTGACCTCATTCCCTGCAAGGAACCCCAATAGAAAGCGATGCAGAAGCTCCATTCCATCCTCTTCCTCTCCTCAGTAGTCCTGATCTCGGCTGTCATCCTCTCTTCCTGCTCAGGAAGTGGCTCTGGCGCAACGGGATGGGCTTACAACGACTCGGAGAATGGCGGATTCCAACAATTGCCATACCTCGGCCAAGAAACGGGGCCAGGCTTGGTCTTCGTTGAAGGCGGCACGTTCACCATGGGCCAAGTCGAGGACGACTTGACTGGATCATGGGACAACATTCCCCGCCGTGTGACGGTGAGCTCTTTCTACATGGATGAAGTAGAAGTCACCAATTACTACTGGCTAGAATACCTGTTTTGGTTGAACCGTGTTTACGGAGAAGGCTACCCAGAAGTCGTGGAACGCGCCAAGCCAGACACACTGGTATGGAGAGATCCACGCGCCTACAACGAACCTTACGTAAACTACTACCTCCGGCACCCTGCTTTCCGCGACTACCCAGTGGTGGGTGTTTCTTGGCTGCAGGCCAATGATTTTTGTAAGTGGCGAACGGACAGGGTCAACGAGCAAATCATGGTTCGGGAAGGATTTTTGGTCCACAACCCAACTGGACAAGTCGACGACAGCTATTTCAGCACCGAAACCTACCTCGACGGTCAATACGAGGAAGCGGCAAAAGCGGCTGACGGAATTAAAGATTTGCGCCCCAATGGAGTGGGCTACAGAAATGTGAGCATGAGCGATGGCATCTTACTCCCCGACTACCGGCTTCCAACAGAGGCTGAATGGGAGTATGCGGCCCTGTCTCTGATTGGCAATAGCGGTGAAGAATTGATCACAAGCCGCAGAACCTATCCTTGGGACGGTCACTACGTTCGCAACGATGACAGCCGTGGCAAGTTCTACGGAGAAATCAATGCCAACTTTGTCCGTGCCCGTGGAGACTACATGGGTGTAGCCGGAGCCCTGAATGACAATGCCGACGTGACGGCGCCAGTCTACAGCTACGCGCCAAACGATTACGGCCTGTACAACATGGCCGGCAACGTGAGCGAGTGGGTCATGGACGTTTACCGTCCCGGAACCCATCAAGACGCTCAAGAGTTCAGGCCCTTCCGAGGCAACGTCTTTTCTACCAAACTGCTCAACAGTGAAGGAAACGTCACCGACAAACTCGATTATGTAGAGTATGACATTGACGCCGTCGAGGAAGACCTCACCACCTATGAAGAGGAAACAGCAGGTCGATTGACGAGCGAGGGGCAAAACCTGATTGACAACTTGAAGTCAAAAATGGAAAGCGCCAATGAGGACATGGACGTCAAACGCATTGAAGAAGCGATGACCAAAATGGATGAGGCATTGGACCTCATCGAAGAGAGCGAAGCGCCAAGCGCCAGTGACTTGAGGAAGTTCTGGACGCGCAACATCATCAATACGCCAGGTCAAATGCGCTACCGAAAAGTGACGGTAGAAGAAAATCTGGGGCGTCGGAACTACCAGCAAGCCGACAACATCGATTATCTTGATGGTGACCTCGAGAGCTCCATTTTCTTTGACCAACAAGACGATGGCGACGACTTGGTATATGATTATGGTGAGACCTCCTTGGTCAACGACAATGTTCGGGTTTACAAAGGCGGAAGCTGGAATGACCGGGTCTACTGGATCATTCCCGGCACACGTCGATTCCTAGAAGAAAATCAAAGCTCCTCTACCATTGGATTCCGTTGTGCCATGACCCGTGTTGGGTCTCCCAGTGGCAACGCCATGGGCAACAATTGAGGCCAACCAACGACTGTTCATTCCGAACCCCGCACTGGCTCAACCGGTGCGGGGTTCTTCTTTTCTTGTCCCCATGAAGCCCTTTGATCTTCAATCCCTCCTGGAACTGTTCGACAAATCGACTGGCATCACCACCGACACGCGCGAATGCGGGCCTGGCATGCTGTTTTTTGCCTTGCGCGGAGAACGGTTCAATGGCAACGCGTTCGCGCAGAAAGCCCTCGATGCTGGATGCTTAGCCGCAATCATAGACGACACCACCCTCCAAGGCACATCGTTTTTCTTGGTGGACGACGTCCTCGCGGCACTGCAACAACTGGCCCGCTGCCACCGAAACAGGTTTTCGGGACCCGTCTTTGGTTTGACCGGCAGCAATGGCAAAACCACGACCAAAGAATTGCTTCGCGCTGTTCTCTCCCAAAAGTTCAAAGTTTACGCTACAAAAGGCAACCTAAACAACCACATAGGCGTGCCATTGACCTTGCTTTCGATGCCACAAGACGTCGAGTTTGCCTTGGTAGAAATGGGCGCAAACCATCAAGGAGAGATTGCCGAACTGGCCAAAATTGCCAATCCGAATTATGGAATGATCACCAATGTTGGGCACGCGCACCTCGAGGGTTTTGGTGGGATTGAAGGGGTCAAGAAAGGAAAACAGGAGCTCTTCGTGCACTTGGCGGCAGAACATGGGCACGCTTTTGTGCCCAGTGCGGATTCAGACCTTGTCGCCTTGGCCAATGTAGATGGGCTGCAGCGCATAGAGTTTGGGACACGCGAGCACCCTCCATTGGTATGGCGCGCAGGAGAGGATCCTCAGAGCCCCGTATGCTGGTCTCTTGACGGATCCAATAATGCCGGCCCTTGGCACGTCAATGGCCGCCCTACCCCCGTCCAATTAGAGGGGCGTCATCAACTCGCCAACATGACGGCCGCCATCGC